>Ga0310811_10000832_pt1 | contig 39740 bp, 49 predicted proteins | sample YCmetagenome_FD_207642 | JGI IMG/M metagenome (GOLD analysis project Ga0310811, IMG submission 207642) | Soil microbial communities from experimental microcosm in Duke University, North Carolina, United States - YC | ecosystem: Engineered > Artificial ecosystem > Soil microcosm > Unclassified ... | reverse complement strand
CGCGCCATCGCTATAATCGCGCTCAAACCTCGCCATGGAAGCCCGATTGTGAAAAGAACTACCGCCTTCGCGCTCGTTGCATCTGCATTTGCACTTGCACTCGCAGGCTGCTCGTCGGCCGAAAAAGAGCAGCTCGCCGCGCAGCGCTTCGCTCACGACGAAGCCAGTCTCGCCGTCGCGCAGCGCAGTGCCGCAGTGGATTGCAGCGCGGCCAACTGCGACGCCGCCTGGGCGCTTACAAAACGCTATATCGAGCAGCATTCCGATACGCACGTGGTGCGCGCGGACGCGGTCGCCATCGATAGCGACGTGCCGTACAGTTCGGGCGATGTCGCGTTGTCGGCTACGCGTGTCGCGAAAGGCTCAGGCGCTACGCTGACGCTGTTCGCGCAATGCCGCAACATGTACGGGCGCGACAATGCGCGGGGCTCCGACTATGACGAATGCGCGGAATCGATTCTGAAAGCGCAGAACGGGTATGTGCCGTTTCTGAGGAAGCAGGCGTCGGGGCAGTAAGCGATCGTAGGGCGCCAGAGTATGTGCGACTGTGGGACTGAGTTTGTGCGACTGACGTAGGGAGCCAGAGTATGTGTGCGATCGGCGCCGCAATTGTGCGACTGAGCGACAAGGTTTGCGCGATCGGCCTAAATTGCCGTGAAGCGTGAAGCGCCACCATCGCGTCATTTACTGTTCTCGACCGACTCGGGCGGACGTCGGCCCGGAGCGGTCAATGACGGCACTGCGCCGATGACTGATCAAGGCTGCGGACAGCTCAGCATCCGCCACCGAATAAGGCCAACGGGCCAATTCAGTGCCGGTGCGATTGAGGGACAAAAAGGGGGGCGACCTTACTTCAACGCGCGAGGCGCGACCCGACAAGGGCCTGGAACAGTTGAAGAATGTCGACCTTCGTGCGGCCGCCGCTAATAATGGACAAGAAGACGTTAAAATTCATCGCGACCTTCTCGCCGCTCCTCGGATTGAGTAGCACGAAGTCTTCCCACTCGGCTTCATGCCCCTCGACCGACGCCGCGTAACTCAAGAGCCAATAGATGGCCACTTGGCGAAAATCTGCCGAAGAGAAGCGTTTCACGCTGCACTTCACCTCTACGAGAGTACTCCCTAGGGCGAAGTCTCCGTGGCCACTGGCAATCCATTCAAGGCCCGGAATTCGCGGCCGGATGACGATGGGACGCCCGCTCGCGCGGCTCATCTCTGTCATCGAGTTGGCGAGGTTCGTCCCGATCGTCTCGGCCAAAGCTTGGTCCCACGCGGTCAGTTGGTCGGGCAGCTTCGCATCGAAGTATGCACGCTGCCGCCGGAGCGTTTCAGCGAAGCAGCTTTGCCAGTCGATGCTCGCTCTACCGTCAAGCAGCGTCTCGCCCACCGTGTAGCCGAGCTCGAAGAGCATTGCGCGCTGCATGGTTGACAGAAGCAGGAGTTCCGGTCGGAGTGGCTGGATTTGGACGGTGAGCGCCGAATTGTTAAAGTGCGCGACGATGCTCGGCGTCAGCTGTGGAAACACCTCATCAAATAAGCCCGGGATTTCTCGGGCCACGGTGCGTGGATCAAACTGCATCGTTTATCCCTTTGGCCCAGTTCATGAACACAGCCGAAAACCGTGGCTCCGCGCCGCAGCTTGCTGAGCTTCATTTTATCCTTAGCTTCGTCGAAAGGGAGTTCTACCCCAAGCGCCCATGATTGGCTCGCGGCACGCTTCACCTGCTGCCGAGCTTTGTCTCCCTCATCAGCGAATGCGAAGGACGCGAGCCAAAAGAGGCGCTGACATTCTGGACTCATTTGGTGCCAGCGATTGCGCAGGGAATTGAACGCGACAGCGTCGCGCCAGCCACGCCAACAATCGATGCAAGCGCGCCGTACCGTATCTAGTTGAGTAGTGTCGAAAAGCTGGCGCACAAGCTGCACCCGCGCCGGCGCACTTTGGAAACGCAAGCAGCGCAGGTAATGGAGCAGACTAGTGTCGGCTTGCAGCAGATGCGCGGAGTGGACGGGTACGTCATCGAGCAAATGGTCGAGCCGTCCATGGATGCTGGAGAACCTAGCGTCGCTTCGTAGGTTCGCGATGCCCCGCATGATGGTGGTGAACGAAGAGCGGAAGGCATGGAGATTCCGCTGTTTCAGCAGCGTCGCCGCGATTTCGAGTGCGACAGCCGGTTCATGAAGCTGTGTGATTCGCAGACATCGTTTCAACTAAAATGAGGGATGGACCGCGAGATTGCGACTCGATTACGTTGGGTGATGATGTATCACGAGACCGGCAAAGCTGGTCTCGTATGTGCGCGCTGTGGCATCTCGAGACCGACACTTCGCAAATGGTTACGACGCTACCGGGATGCTGGAGAAGAGGGTCTTCGATCTCAAAGTGGCCGCCCGCTCAACAGTCCAAACCGGAAGGTCACTGAAGCTGATCGGGCGACTATTCTCCGGCTGCGTTCCGAGCACAAGGGAGCGAGGCGGATCCAGAACGAGTTGCGGCTCCACGAACAAAGAGAACTGTCACTCGCGACCATTCACAAGGTTCTGAACGAAGCGTCCGTGAAACCGTTAGTGCGTCCCAGGCGGCCGGCACATCCCAAACGCTATAGTCGCCCGGTTCCAGTGGATCGGGTCCAGATGGACACGATGAAGATCGCGCGAGGCGTCTACCAATACACGGCCATCGACGACTGCTCGCGCTTTCGCGTACTGGCTGTCTACCCGCGCAGAAACGCCCGTAATACGCTGCTTTTTCTCGACCGTGTCATCGAGGAAATGCCGTTTCCGATCCAGCGTATCCAGACTGATCGGGGCGGCGAGTTCTTCGCTGAATCGGTACAGCGACGTCTGATGAGCGAGTGCATCAGATTTCGACCGATTCCGCCACGCTCTCCACACCTCAACGGCAAGGTCGAGCGCTCACAGCTGACTGACCTGAACGAGTTCTGGATCCACCATGCCCCGACCGAGGACGAGATTGACCAGCGACTTGAAGGTAAGCGTCAAACCGAGGCCGTCTTGACGATCAGAACTTGACCTCAGAGAGGCGCTGATTTGCGAGCACGATATCGAAGGCGGAGGGATCGAAACTGCCGCCGCACCACGTGAGGAAGTGGTCGTGCTCCTCGTGCGCTGGATCGCTGATTGCCTGGAGGAAGTCTGCATATCCCGGCACGCCGCCCACGTCTTCCGGCGGACACGCATTCTTCCCGTCCAGGCACAGTGGCCGGCGCATGTCTGGATCCGGTACAAGTGCCTTCTCGATCTTGATCCGATGTCGCCAGTTGTCGCCGTAGTCGTAGATGTAGGTAAATGACTTCAGTGCGCCCAGCGCTCTGGCCAGGGTGATCCGGGCTTCATTGAGCAGCGGCGGATCGCTCGGGAATCCGGAGTCGTCAGGTTCGCCGTAGTTGTATTCGCCAAAGATGAATTCGTGCAGGTGTCCACCTTCCCAGCCCATGGCCAGCAGCAGCACGACGTGCAGCTTTCCCAGCCGGATCGAGCCCGGGACGATGATGCGCCGCCAGATCACTGGTTTGATGTACTGCAGCTCAACGCGCAGCACGTAATCAGGCACGGGCGCCTTGACCAGGCGCAGGGAGGATTTGCGGGCTTGTGCCATCGGACTGTCAGGCGGCTTGCTGCTCGATGCATGTGGCCGGCGCCAGGCGCCACGGCAGCAGCTCGTCAATGCGGTTGATGGGGTGATCGCCGATGCGCTCAAATACCATGCGCAGATAGGCGAACGGTTCGATGCCGTTCAGGCGCGCTGTACCGATGAGGCTGTAAATCACGGCCGCACTGTCGCCGCCGCCGTCGGAACCTGCGAAGAGGTAGTTGCGCCTGCCGAGGACGAGCGGCCTGATCGCCCGCTCCGCGGTATTGTTGTCCACTTCGATGCGCCCGTCTTCACAATAGCGTGTAAGCGCCCGCCAGTGCGCCAGCGAATACCGGATTGCCCTTGCCAGTCCCGACTTCGTTGAGACCAGCGACAGCGTGTGTTCAAGCCAGGCCTTCAGTTCGGTGAGCAACGGAGCCGAGCGCTGCTGACGCACCGACACCCGCACATCCGGAGTTCGGCCGCGAATCTCACGCTCGACGACATACAGGGCAGCGATACGGCGCAGTGCTTCCTGGGCAATCGGCGAGCGATCGAGCTCGTACAGGTCGTAGAACTTGCGCCGCGCGTGCGCCCAGCATCCGGCCTCAATGATGGTGCCGTCACGATACAGGGCGTCATACCCGCTGAAGGCATCGGCCTGCAGGATTCCCTTGTAGCCAGCCAGATGTTCCCGAGGTCGCTCACCTTTGCGGTCGGCCGAGTAGCGATACCAGACCGCTGGCGGCGCATGGCTTCCTGCCGCCCGGTCGTCCCGCACATAGGCCCACAGACGCGCCGTGCGCGTCTTTCCGCGCCCGGGCTCAAGAACAGGAACAGGTGTGTCGTCGGTATGTACCTTGTCGGCGTCGCGCACGTAACGGCCGAGTGCATCGGACAGCGGCTGCAACAGCGCCGCTGCTTCACGTATCCACGCAGCCAGGGTTGCGCGATCCAGTTCGACGCCGGCACGCCGATAGATGCCAGCCTGCCGGTACAACGGAGTATGGTCGGCATACTTCGCGACGACGACCTGAGCGAGCAGCCCGGCACCGGCCATTGATCGCGCTATCGGGCGCGACGGTGCCGCCTCCTGCACCACTGCAGCACAGCGCGGGCAACTCAGTTTCGGACGGACGTGACGCAGGACCTTGAAGTAACCGGGCACGTAGTCGAGCATCTCCGATGCGTCTTCGCCCAGCGCGCGCATCTGTTTGCCGCATTCCGGACACCCGCAATCCGCAGGCGCATGCACAACTACTTCACGGGGAAGATGTGCCGGGAACTGTCGCGGCGTGCGACGCAGTGGCGCAATGTCCGTCGTGAGCATCGTGCGCAGTCGCTTCGGCATCAGGTGACATCGCCGGCGTGCAATCAGGCGCTTCAGGAGCAGGCAGATCACCGAGTGCGAGTTGCAGCTGGTCCATCAGTTCTGTGATGCGCTCTGACGAACGGCCATACTGCCATCGCTTCAGTCGCGAGATCTCGCCCAGCAACTGCGCGATCGTTTCGTCGCGCGAGGCAACGATGCGCTTGAGAGCGGCGACGTCATCGGGCAAATGGCTGGATGGCATGCGTGCCAGTGTAAATGAAGCACTCGGGCTTGTGGGCCTCCAGCTCCAGCATTACGCCGCGTGCGTCGGTCGCCACGTCCGCTCGGGATGTCGCCAGTCAATCCCCTCGAGCAGCATCGACAGTTGCGCGGCTGACAGGTGGACTGTTCCCGAGTCTGCCTGCGGCCACACGAAGCGTCCGCGTTCAAGTCGTTTCGCGTACAGGTTCATGCCGTCGCCGCTCCACCATAAGATCTTGATGAGATCACCGCGACGACCGCGAAACAGGAAAATGTGGCCCGAGAAGGGATCATGTCCGAGTGTCGACTGAACCAGTGCGGCCAGCCCATCCATGCCACGACGCATATCAGTTGTGCCCGCTGCCAGCCAGACGCGCGTACCAGTCGGTGGGGCAATCATGCCGGCATCAGGCAGCGCAGCACGAGGCGCAACTGCACTGGATCGACCATACCCGTGACGCGCACTCGCGCGCCGTTCAGTTCAATCTCGATGCCCGACGCTGCCGGTGCGCTGTCGCGATGTGGCTCCACCGAATGTAGAGCCGACGCCGACGGATCCGTCTGGCCTGCTGGTACATCAGGCAACGTTACGGGCAACAATACTGTCGTGCCGTTTGCCACCCCGTTGAACAGCCCAGCCTTCAGTTGCCGGCGCCACTTGAACACCATGTTGGGATTCAGCCCGTGCGCCTGCGCGAGTTTGGCCACGGAGATTCCGGGCTCGCATGCCGCGACTGCAACCTGCCGTCGATACTCCCTTGTGTAATTCGGTCGGCCCTTGCGGCTCGACGCTCTTGTATCGCCTGTGTCCAAAGTAGTCCCCACCACTTGAAGTGACGGACATCACTTTGGACAACGGGGCCATCCATGTCCATGCGGCCTTTAACTTACGCTTACCCTTGAAGAGTGGCAGTTCGATTACAACTGGCGCCGTCCGCACGGCTCCCTCGGTGGCAAGACACCGGTTGACCGCATCGCAGAAGTCGGTGAAATCACGCCTCTGTCGGAGCAGGTGCAAAACGCATACGACGAGCGGAAGGAACGAATCCGGCATCGCGAATGGCGTGTGGACAAGACACTTGCGGAGCATCACCGGCGCGTGCTGGAACTCGCGCCTCCTACCGGAGCCGCGAGTTCCAGCACGGTAAGAAAACGGCCACCACGAAAGTGAAACGAAGTCTGTGAATCGCACACCTTAGGTGTCTTCGAAGGCATTGGGGCTGCTTTGCGGCTGAGTTCCTCTGACGTGGCTATCTACTTCACCGATTTCGACGCTTCGGTGGTAGCCGAGGCTCGGAGGGGCACGCTATGAAGCTACTGCAAGTTGTATTGTTTGCGCAGCCCATTGATGATCTCCTCAGCCGCCGTCATGACGATTTCCTTCACATCTGCATCTTGGCTGTCACCATGCAAATAGTTGATGTTCCAGTTGCATCCCTCCGAGTCTTCAGCGTGCTCCTGGATTCCCGTTGGACTCCACCCGGCCGTGTCTGCATTGGCATCGAGTGCATTTGACACGATCTCAAGTAGCTCCTGCGCAGTTTTAAGCTCATGTAGCATGTCGCTCTCCATCGCCATGTGCGCGGAACGGCCGCATTCGTGTCAGTCAAGTCTTCGTCACACCACGCGATGGCCCATGAATTCGTACAGGACATCATGCTGTCCTTGTCAGAGAACGAATCGATGTCGCCGGAATTGTGCGTTTCGCTGGGCATCACCGGCGGGCGCTACGCGAAGTGCATGGCCGTCATTTTGCCGGCCAGTCTGCCGGTCGTTCGTCAATAGCCCATTCGTTCGGTGGATATCCCTCCGCCGTGTTTTGGTACATCCAGTTGCCGCAGACCGTGCAGTTCCATCTACTGCTGACCTTCGCCATGTTGCCGGGTGGACCGACCGCACCGACACCCGAAACGGCGAGATCGCCGTGTGGCGGTACGCTGGATGGCTTTCCAACCAGGTCACGGCAGGCATCGCAAGGCTGCATATAGGTCTCCACAAATTGTTTCGAGGAATCGTCCGACAAGCTTCAAACGAAATTAACCCGCCCTGACATGGATTGCGTCTAGCTACTGGTCCTTCGTCGCAGGTGACCTGTTCCCCCATGCCCGCTTTTCGGTTCAAGAATGACGCCAGTTGCGTCGGCTGGTTATGTAGCTAATAAGAATCAGCGCAGCAGTTCCCGCTGCCACTACGCAAGAGAGAATCACGAAAAGGGATACCACCCATCCCAGGGCTGCTGCGAAGAAATCGGTCATTTCGAGTCTCCACTATTAATGTTGTTCCGCGCAAAGCTTCCAGCGGTCAAGGTTTACTTCTTCGGGTGCGCCGACAACTGACGTCACACCCTATGCTTCGATGTCCCACGTTGTAAGCCACCATCACCCGTTTTCCTGAACGGAGCCACCGGCCAGGTATCCATCCGTCACGCTCCCTGCTTCTCTCTATGTCGGCTGCGTCGGCTGCTACGCGAGCGCAGCAGCCTGGAACCGGTCGTGCCGACGGACTGCCATGGCGGCTGCTCACCCGCGTTTCTTGAGGCGGGCCCGCGCGCTACCGTAAGAAGCCTGGGTCTTGCCGATCACTTGCCCCACGCGGCCTTTCAGCGTGAACGCCCGATTGCCAATGACCTTGCCAATGTGTGCGCGCAGCGTGCCGGTAATCTGCTTTGTCCAGCCATGCATCTGATCCTTGTTCATTACGTCGTTCCTCGTGCCCTGCCTCGGTGGAAAAAGGATCGAAAACGTTAGGCGTGGCGGGGTGGCGCGCTGTCAACTTCGCCGGCTGCCTGTTCCCAAAACTGCTTGTCGCGTCCTTGCGGCTTACCCGCTTGTTCCCACAGTTCGCGTGCGCGGACCAGGATGCTCGCCTCCCTGACGGAAGTCGGCTCACGTTCTTCAACCGTTTCGCCGCCTGCGTCGATATGCACGGTCGTGACATCGTATCCGTCGGCTAGTTGATGCCATGCATTCACATGGTTCATTTGCTCGAACTGACGGATACCGATGACGATGGCTTCTGCCTTCGTGCCTTGGGCTACAGTCACACGCATCAGTTCAGTGTGGTGTGGATGCCCTCTGTGATCGATGAATGTCTTGTGGAAGGCGAGTTCGTAAGGTCGCCGTTCGGAGGCGCCGCCGCTCAAGGCGGTGAGCGCAATGATCCCGACCAGGTGCTGGTCCGCGCGATCCAGGACGGCGAGCCGCTGAACGTGACGCTCGCGCATGATCCGTTCAGCTTCCTCAACAGGATCGTCCTCGAAGCAGAAAAGAATATCTGCCGACATCGCCTCGCGCACCGTCATACGACCTACATCGCGCGCATCGGCGACGCCACGCACCGTCACATCGCGATCGGTAATCATGCCGATTACCTTGTTGTTGAGACACACCGGCAACGCGCCGACATTGAATTTTTTGAACTTTCGGGAGGCCGAGTCGAGCATTTCATTGGCCTGGATACAGACTGGCTCTTTCATCACATCTCTGACTAGCATGGCATTGTTCCCTGAACACTGTGAAGATGGTGGCGCATCGGATGCAGGCGATGGTCAAGGCCATGCCTGGCAGCTATACGGTGTTGGGTGGACCGGCGTAAGCTGTCTGCGCGTCTTCGGCCATGTTACGTCCTGGTGGTCGCTGCCGCTGTCCGCTACCGTACCGATTTTCACCTCATCAGCGGGCACCATAATCCACGATGCGCTGAACGTCTGTTTCTCGTGCTTTCCAGTGCGGTGTCACGCGAAAGGCCTTCAGTGCACGCGCGCTAACCGCCGCCCCGCGCCAGGAGCATGCCTATGAACCCGATCACACTTTCTCTTTCCGTCGCGATTACGCTGATCGCAGTCGCGGTTGGTCAATGGGTCAGCCTTTATCTTGCGCCGCCCATTTTTCTCGTTGCAGTTCTGGTCGCGGCTTCGGTGAAGGTCGCCAACGTGTGGCAGAAGTTTGTCATCCTGCGCGTCGGCAAGCTCCATGGCGTCAGGGGAGCGGGACTCTTCATGATCATCCCGGTGCTGGACAGCGTGGTCGCCATCATCGACGAGCGTGTCCAGACTACCGCCTTTAATGCGGAGCAGGCGCTGACGAAAGATACGGTCCCCGTCAATGTCGACGCGATCATCTTCTGGCACGTGCATGATGCACAAAAGGCGGCGCTTGCCATTACGGACTACCGACAAGCGATCGACCGCGTCGCCCAGACTTCGCTGCGCGAGATGATCGGCGCCTCGATGCTGGCTTCGCTTCTCTCGGATCGACGGGCTGCCGATGCGCACCTGCGCGACGAAATAGGGGGCAAGATTGCCGACTGGGGCGTCACGGTTCGATCGGTAGAGATCCGGGACGTTGCGATCCCGGTAGCGTTGCAGGACGCGATGTCGAGGCAGGCCCAGGCCGAACGCGAAAAGCAGGCGCGTGTGATCCTCGGTTCTGCCGAAGCCGAAATTGCCGCGAAGTTCGTGGACGCCGCCCGGGTCTATGAAAACCACCCAGGGGCACTGCAATTGCGGGCGATGAATATCATCTATGAAACTACGAAGGAGCGCGGCGCAACCATCCTGATTCCAAGTTCGATGATCGATAGCCTGAACCCGCCGCTGGCGCTGGCCATAGCCGCGCACGACGTAGCGGGCGTGTCGCCGACACCGCTCAAGACGGCGGCTTAGGCGGGCGCCCGACGTCAATCACTGGAGTATCGAACCATGCTGCGAAATATCGAGAGTCTGAAGGGATGCGCCGTGGTCGCGAGTGACGGTGATATAGGCAATGTCGAAGAGCTTTATTTCGATGACGAAGCGTGGGGTATCCGCTATCTGGTCGTCAAAACGGGAAACTGGATCGACGGGCGGCACATGCTGATTTCGCCCTACTCGGTTATCCGAGCGGAGCCGGCGGCGCTGAGCGTCCACGTCGATCTCACGCGACGGCAGGTGAGCGACAGTCCCCCTATCGACACCCACAAACCGATCTCGCGTCAGTATGAAGCGGAGTATTCCCGCTATTACGGTTACCCGGCGTACTGGGGCGGCCCGGACGTATGGGGCGTTAGCAGCTATCCGGCATTCAGCCGCGCGGCGGTGTCGTCGCAGACGCGCGCGCAACTCCCGCTAGTCGGTGACCATCCGCCGGGCGACAGTCATCTGCGTAGCACGGACGCGGTGGACGGGTACCACTTCGCCGCGGCCGATGGCGATATCGGCCACGTGTCCGGATTCATCTTCGACGATGAAGCCTGGACCATTCGCTATCTCACCGTCGACACGCAAAACTGGTGGCCGTCAAGGGAAGCGTTACTGGCAACGGAGTGGATATCCTTGATCGACTGGTTCGAGTCCACTGTTTCGACAAAACTGACACGAGACGCCATCAAAAGCAGTCCGGCCTACGACAACAGGATTCCACTGGAGCGCGATTTCGAAACGCAGCTGTACGCGTTCTATGGCAAGACAGGGTACTGGTCGGATGAAAAGGGTGGCGTTGCGCCTGAAAGGAATGGGTGGCGTAGCGTCTGCGACCCCATAGGGCACTGCCAATCATGATGCACGAATTCATCAACCTGTAGTGACTGCCCGCCCCCATGACGGAGAGATCGAAATGAGAGCACTTGTATATCAAGGATCGTCAGACAAGGCCCTCGAACAGCGTCCCATACCGGAAATCTCGGCCTCGACGGACGCGATCGTGAAGGTAACGAGGACGACAATCTGCGGCACGGACTTGCACATCCTCAAGGGCGACGTCCCGAGTTGTCAGCCTGGCCGTGTGCTAGGTCATGAGGGAATAGGGGTTGTCCATGAGATCGGCCCGTCCGTGACGACATTCAAACCGGGCGAGCGTGTTCTGATTTCGTGCATTACTTCGTGCGGGAAATGCCTGTACTGCCGCAAGCAGATGTATTCGCACTGCACGAGCGGCGGATGGATCCTAGGCAACACGATCGACGGCACGCAGGCCGAATACGCCCGTATTCCTTACGCGGATACCAGCCTGTACCGGATTCCGGACGATGACGAGGCGCTGGTGATGTTGAGCGACATCCTGCCGACCGGCTTCGAATGCGGCGTGCTCAACGGCAAAGTGCAGCCCGGCGGTACGGTCGCGATCGTCGGTGCGGGGCCGATTGGGCTAGCCGCGCTGCTTACTGCCCGGTTCTATGCTCCGGCGCAGATCATCATGATCGATCTCGACAATAACCGCCTAGAAGTGGCGAAGCGCTTCGGTGCGACTGAGACGATCAACAATGTGCGCTCAGATGCCGCGAAGGCTGTGATGAGCATGACCGCCGGTCGCGGAGTCGACACCGCGATTGAGGCGGTTGGTATTCCAGCCACGTTCGAACTGTGTGAAGATCTGATCGCGCCGGGCGGGACCATCGCGAACGTCGGCGTGCATGGAGCAAAGGTGGATCTGCATCTTGAACGTCTTTGGGACCGCAACATTACGATCACCACGCGGCTTGTCGACACGGTCAGCACGCCCATGCTCCTGAGCAGCCTTCATTCTCAGAAAATCGACGCAAAATTATTGATCACGCACCGTTTCCGTCTCGACGATATCCTCGATGCTTACGAGACCTTTTCTCATGCGACGGATACGCGGGCGCTGAAGGTAATCATCGAGGTCTAAAGGGCGTTGATGACACGGCGCGACTTCTACAACGCTTTCAGATCGGGTAACAGGCGGTCGAATTCCCGCCTCACCACGCTGTAGCACTCGCATACGCGTGCTTCCAGTCCGGGGCGGTCCAGTACTTCGATATGCCCGTGACTGTAGCGAATCAGCCCTGCATCCTGCAGTTTCAAGGCCGCTTCGGTGACGCCCGAGCGCCGCACGCCAAGCATGTTGGCGATCAGTTCCTGCGTCATCTTCAGTTCGTTGGACGGCAGGCGGTCTATGCTGAGCAGCAGCCATCGACAGAGTTGCTGGTCGATCGAATGATGACGGTTGCACACGGCCGTCTGCGCCATCTGGGTGATCAGCGCCTGGGTGTAGCGCAACAACAGCCGCTGCACCGGGCCGGCACGGTGAAACTCTTCTTTCAGAATCCGCGCATCGAGGCGGTACGCCTCGCCGGCGCTTTGCACGATTGCCCGGCTTGGCGTGGTCTCCCCACCCATGAACAGTGCAATGCCGATGAGCCCCTCGTTGCCGACGATCGCAATTTCTGCTGACGAACCGTCTTCCATCACATAGAGCAGCGAGACGATCGCCGTCGTCGGAAAATAAACGTGACTGAGGCGATCGCCGGATTCATAGACGACCTGGCCCAAGGGCATATCGACGTGCACCAGATGAGATGCCAGCCGCGCCCACTCCCCTTCATGCAGAACAGAGAGCAGATGATTTTTTCTCGCCGGATCCACGTTTGCCATCTACCGCTCCTCGACGTCCCGCTGAAACCGGGTGACGGTGGCCCACCGGCCGCTCTGCGTATCCCGGCGAAGCGGCCCATTCAAATTATAGTTCGTGTGCTTCAGCGCCGCATTATGCCGGGTTCTGGCGATTTGCAGCATAAAACGACGAAAGTACCGCGGTAACTGCGAATCTCGATCGTGCTTTCGCACGAAGGAAACACTGGGTGCGAACGGCCTATGCGGCGAAGGCGGTGTCAAGTGCGGTCGGATGCGCGCTGCGCTGCAATGACATGCGGTCGTAGTCTGAATTCGCTCCCAGATCCCGGTCCCGCGCTGCTCGCCGACACGGTTCCTCCGTGCGCGTGCGCAATTGCACTTACGACGGCAAGCCCGATGCCGAGACCGCCGGAGCTGGCCGCCATCGTCCGGCCGGATTGAGCAAACAGGTCGAAAACATGCGGAAGCAGCGCGGCCGAAATGCCGAGCCTGTCGTCGCTCACGCGCAAAACCAGGTGTGTTCGATCCACATACGTGCGGATTTCGGCGATGGTGATCAGTCGTTTCGGCGAACGTGATCAGTCTGGAAGGTGGTGTTGCGCGGTCAATGGATTATAGCGACGGTGATCACGATCAGGCGTCAGCGGACTCGGATTTCGTTTTCTTTCTCATCGAATCGCCCTTGACCGGAAGCTTGTGGGCCCGATGCACGAGCCGGTCGAGAATCGTATCGGCGAGCGTGGGATCCTGCAGCCACGCATGCCAGTGTTCGAGCGGCAACTGGCTGGTGATCACAGTCGAGCGCGTACCGACACCATCATCAAGTACTTCGAGCAGATCGTTGCGCGCGGCATGGTCGAGATCCTGCAAACCCCAGTCGTCGAGTAATGTTGCGCGCAACATTACTCGACGACTTCGGACTCAAACCGCTTCGTCCGCCGGCCGACGAAGATCTGCACGAGCTGATCGCCGAGCGCTACGAGAGCGCTTCCACCATCGTCACCAGCAACCTCGATCTGACCGAATGGGATCAGGCGTTTCCCTCCAACCGCCTGCTCGCGTCGGCCACCCTCGATCGCCTGCGTCATAACGCGTATTGCCTCGTGCTTGATGGTGATTCATATCGCAACCCACGGCGCATCCCGCAGCATCATCCGAACCTTGCAAACGGTAGCCAGACCGCCCATTCTTGAGCCACCACCATGCCCGTTTCTGATCACTTCTGCTGGCGCCTATATGCCGGAAATACCCGGCTCCTTTATGCCGGAAGGTGACAAGGCTTGCCCATCGCAAGCGTAACGCCGCACAGGCTATCGTCAAATGGGCGGTATGTATCGAGAAGCGGCACGCAATGGCCGGCCAGGGCCGCCCATCGGAAGCGCGCCCGGGCATCGGGTGGAGACTCGAGCACACTGATGCCGGCACTACCCGCCCTGCACAGTCGCGCAGCTTCGCAAGCCAGCGTGTCGAGCATGGCCGTATCCGATGAGGCGAGTGCATGAGCCAGTTTTCGGAGCACCTGGACCTCGTCCTGGAAATTCGGGTGTCGGCTTGCGCGTGTCGAAAGTTCGGCGGTTATCAGCGAGGCCTTGTGCGAGCCTGGCGATCCGTGGCAAGGTTGTAGAGCTCGTGCGCGACAGCAATAACGTACGCAACGATCGACGTCACGGCACCGTGCCGTTTGCGTCCGGTCGTCCCAGAGGTCCTGTGTAGGCTAGCACGGGAACCACGCCCTGAAGGGGCCGGTCGTCGGAAGGTCTCGCCGTCCGATGCGGGGCAGGCACGTCGCTGGTCTCTATTTTTTCACCCGCAAGATTTAGTTTGCTTTGCAGCGCCATTAAGCGCATTGTGAAGTGGTCCAGCTGTATATCTGGACCCGCTTCTCCGCGTCCCGATAGATACAGTTCAATGACGGTCAGCGCCACTTACGGAGCGCGTCATCATGACCATTCCCACCATCGAATACAGTGGGTACGAGCCACGTGCGGACTCTCATCAGGAATTCCCGCTGCATCGCGACCCGTATGCTAAAGGTCCGCGTCGGTTTTCGTCTGTCGTGCGCATTGACACCATTCAGCCCAGGGAGGCCGAGGTCCGCCGCTATGCGACGCTGTTCGTTACAGCAAGTCCCACCACTGCGCGCGATACCGTCGACCTCGCGATGCAATACGGGAAAGACATCGTCGACGGCAAGGTTCAGGCGAGCTGGATCTGACATATCGGATTCCAGTCAGTCCGCAGCTCGAGTGGAGCAGGTCATGCAATATCCGCTTTATGTACACCGCGAAGGCGACACCAGTTTTCGCGCCTGTTTTCCCGATTTCCCCCTTGCCGTCGCACATGGCAAGTCGTTGGACGAACTGAAGATCGACGCAAAGCAGGCCGTCGAATTGATGTATGACCGTTAGCGAGCAACTTATACCCGCTCCGACGTGCAGTGCGTCGGAGTTGCACGCGCACGAGATGGACGATGGGGAAGGAATATGGATGTTTATCGACATCAATCTTGCGCGAGTTACTTCGCAAGCCATTGGCATCCAGGTCAGTCTGCTCGACACTCTGCTGCAGCAAGTCGATCTGGCAGCAAGAGAACGTCATATGACGCGCCCCGCGTTGATCACGTTGGCTGTCGTACACGAACTTGCGGGCCGGTACGAAGGGCGATTATCTTGCGTACCGGTTTCCCAACGAGGTTTCGTGGATGAATGACATGCGCGGCGATCGGTCACAGCTCAATGACTGTCAGGTACGCCCAACGTCCGGGCTGAAACGCCCACTATTGGTCTCGTATTAGGCCAGATGGCGTGGACTCTGTGCGGCCCGTCTCGGGCGCTTGGCACATAAGTCGGGATCGTCAACAACCGGTGCACATTTCACGGGATGATCGTTGCGGTCCAGTCGCCTCCGGTTTATGGCCTTCAATGTCGTGCGATGGAGTATGCATGCAAGCTCGCATGGTAACTGTGCAAGCTGGTTCCAGTTTCCGTTCTTTGTTCCTCTCCAATGACCAAACGGAGGCATCCATGCGGCGAACGATCGCGTATCGCGGCTTCGAAATTCATGTCGAATTAACTCCATCAGTGCCCGACACGTTTGACGTCACTTTTCAGATACGAGGCGGCACTAACCTCGAAGTGCTCGGTGCCCGAGGAGGGCGTATACCGTTGCGCAACGGTCCCTTCACTGAAAGATGGGCTTACCTGGTAGCCGAAATCGCCGGGCAAGCCGCAATCGACGTTCTGCTTGGCCCAGTCGACTGATTGGGTCTCTGCTTGCTAGGTACCGTACCACCTTAAGTCAATTCGCCCCGTGCGCAGAAATATTTCGCAGGACTAGCGTTGGTGTAAGGAACACGGTCGCATCGATACCCTGATGAGATTTCGCCACATCTTCGACATGACGGCCGATTTGCGTGCATGTTGTACGAGGGATCATGAGAGTGGTCCCGCGCACGCTATACGACCGGCTCGCGTGAATCGAGTTCTTCGGCTACACCCGAGGGCAACGAAATTGACAGTGTATGCGAGCCGGCATCGAGCGGCACGTACACACCTTCGTCGCTGCAATCGACAGCCTTACTGTCAAGTACACTATGCATCGCACGAGCCCCCGGGGTCGATTTCACACGGATTTCGTAGCGCGTTGAATGTACATGGACGGTCGCTTCAAAGCCCGGCCACGAGTCAGGAATGCAGGGATTCACCACCAGAAAATTGCCTTCCCTGCGAATCCCCAGAATGCCCTCGACCCCCGCGCGATACATCCATCCAGCCGACCCCGTGTACCACGTCCAGCCACCGCGCCCGACATGGGGTGCGACTGAGTAGACATCGGCTGCGACCACGTAGGGCTCGACTTTGTAGCGCGCGGTTGCCGTTGGCGTACGCGAATGATTCACCGGATTGAGCAGCGAAAACAAAGCCGCTGCGCGGTTGCCGTCGTGCAGCTTCGCGAACGCGAAGATCGCCCACATCGCTGCATGGCTATACTGACCGCCGTTCTCGCGCAGCCCCGGAGGATAGCCTTTGATATAGCCTGGATCGTGCGGCGACTTATCGAACGGTGGTGTGAACAGCAACGCAATTCCGTCATTCTGACGGATCAGGTACTTGTCCAGAGCAGCTATCGCCAGCTGCGCGCGCTGCGGATCGGCCGCACCTGACAGTACGGCCCACGACTGTGCAATCGAGTCGATGCGGCATTCTTCGTTAGTGCTCGAACCGAGCCAACTCCCGTCGTCGAAAGTCGCGCGGCGATACCATTCGCCATCCCATGCGTCACGCTCCAGTGCCTCGCGCACCGACACCGCGTGCGCGCGCCAGCGCGCGCCACGCGCCGGATCATGCGATTGCGCGAACGGCGCGAATAGCTCGATCGTCCGCAACAGGAACCAGCCAAGCCAGACACTCTCTCCATGACCGTTCGCACCGACGCGGTTCATCCCGTCGTTCCAGTCACCCATGCCGATGAGCGGTAAACCGTGCGCGCCCGTCATTTCGATACATTGATCGAGACCCCGCGCGCAATGTTCGAACAGCGAAGCAGGGTCCTCCGCGAGCATCGGCTGGAAGAACGCGTCGTGCTCGCCGGGCTGCAGCAGCGGACCCTCGAGGAAGGGCACGACCTCGTCCAGCACCGCGCGGTCGCCCGTGCAGCCGATGTACGTTGCGGTCGCGTAGGCGAGCCACACGCGGTCATCGGAGATCCGTGTGCGCACGCCTTGTCCCGAGTGCGGCAGCCACCAGTGCTGAAAGTCGCCTTCGGCGAATTGCCGCGACGCGGCACGCAGCAAGTGCCGCCGCGTTTCGATGGGCCGTACGTGCGTCAGCGCCATCATGTCCTGCAACTGGTCCCGGAAACCGTACGCGCCGCTTGCCTGATAGAAAGCCGAGCGCGCTTCGATCCGGCAGGCGAGCGTTTGATACAGCAACCAGCCGTTGAGCATCAGGTCCATCGCCCGATCGGGCGTCTTGACCTGGACGGCACCCAGCACGTCCCGCCAATGGCGTGTCACATCGGCAAGCACAGCGTCGAGGTCCGCCGCTCGATAGCGTTCAATCAGCGCTCGCGCGTCGGCGACGGATGCGCATTGCCCGACGAACGCGACCACTTCGACCGTCTCATACGCACCCAGATCGACGAAAGTCTGCAGCGCCGCGCAGGGATCGAGCCCCGCGCCGGTCGCGCCGGACAGCGGCATGTTGCCGGTCAATGCCGCGGGCGCGGCTGGGTCGCCGTGGCGGCCGAGGAACTCGATGCGATCGGCCGTCCACGCGGTTTGCTGGCCGCCCAGATCGGCGAATGCGACGCGCGTGCCGAAGGCGATATTCCACGGGTTGCGCGCGAACATCGCGCCCGTAAGCGAGTCGATTTCGGTCACGACGAACGGTCCCGATGCGCCTCGCGAGGTTCCGAGCACCCATTCGAGCCACGCCGTCACCGACAACCGCCTTCTGCGGCCGGACAGATTGCGTAGCGTGAGCCGGGCAATCTTCACAGGGTCGGCAAGCGGCACGTATTGCAGCAAGCCAAGGGCGATGCCGTTCGCTTCGTGCTCGAAACGGCTGTACCCGTACCCGTGACGCGCGACGTACACGCCGCCGTCGCGAATCGGCTGGGCAGTAGGCGTCCATACATCGCCGGTGCTTTCATCGCGCACGTAGATGGCTTCGCCGGCCGGATCTTCGACTGGATCGTTCGACCATGGTGTGAGCTGGTTTTCCCGGCTGCTGTCGGCCCATGTATAACCGCTGCCTTCGGCCGCGACGTGAAAGCCGAAGCCGGGGTTCGCAATCACATTGATCCATGGCGCAGGCGTGCTGGCGTGCGCGGTGAGCACCGTCACGTATTCGCTGCCGTTGCGGCCGAAGCCGCCCAGGCCATTGAAAAATTCGAGGTCTGCGGTGAGCTTCGGCACGGCGGACAGATCGGGCGTCGCCGGCCACGACGATAGCCAGGGCGTTTTTTGACGGCGCGGCACGGCCGGCTGTCCCGACCTTTGCGACAGGTATCCAAGCTGGGTGGCGATGGAGCCGCGGCGCGCGAGCAGCGTTACGCGCGCGGCCGATAGCAGCAGCGCGCGTGTCTCGACACTCATCAGGTCGGCACGCAACACATACACGGCGCCTTGCGCGAGTTGGCCGTCAAAGCGGGGCCGCGACTGGCTGCTGCGCACAGCCGTTTCGATCGCCCCCTGCAACTCCTGGATATACGACGAAACCCGTTCATTGATGATCACGAGATCGACCGCCAGCCGCTTCATGCGCCAGTATTCGTGTGACTTCAATAGCTGCCGAACCTGCGCGATATCCTCGACATCGCCAATACGGAGCAGCACGATTGGCAGGTCACCCGAAATCGCATGCGGCCACAAGCCCGACTGTGCGCCGGCGCCGCGAACGATTGCGTCGGGCGTCGCCCTGAAGCGTGGGTCGGCATACAGGATCGGCGCCGCGAGCCGCTGAAAGTCCGCGGCCTCTTCGGCCTTCACGTCGAGGTAGCGCAATTGCACCTGAGCTTGCGTCCACGCCAGTGTTTTGGCACGATCGAACGCGTTACGGTCGTGATGCTGGTCGATGAGATCGAGCAACTGCGCGCGCGATTCGGTCACCACCGTCCAGAAGGTAACGCGCGCGACCTTGCCGGGCGGAACCCGCACGCGATAGCGCAGCGAGAAGACCGGATCGAGCACGGTACCAGTGGTATTGGAGAGCGGCCGGCCGTCGATGATCGACGCGGCCGAGCGCGCATTGCCCCCGCGGCCCAGAAAACGCAGCCGATCCGTCTCGTACTGCGGTTCGGCGACGATCTCGCCCTCGACCACGGCGAAATGCGCGGCCCAGACCTGGGCGTCGTCGTGAGAACGCGGACGCCGCGTCGCCACCAGCGCTTCGAATTCGGCGAGATGCTCGGTCCGCACGAACATCCGCGAAAATGCAGGATGCGCGTTGTCGGCGGCTGGCGTAGCCAGTGCGAGTTCGGCGTAGGAGGTCAATTCGATTTCGCGCGCGCTGCGCCCGCTGTTCGCGAGCGAGACACGACGAACTTCGCCGTCCGCTTCGCCGGAAACCAACACGTCCATGGTCGTGGTGAGCGATCCGTCGCGGCGGGTGAATTCCGCGTGATCTTCGCCGAACACGACGTCGCCGTACTCGGGTTCGGAGGCAACCGGTTGCGCGCTGGCAGACCAGATATGTGTGCCCAGCGTATCGCGCAGGTAGATAAACGAGCCCCAGTGGTCGCGGCTCGCGTCTTCGCGCCAGTGCGTGATCGCGAGTTCACGCCAGCGGCTGTAGCCGGCGCCGGTCGCGGTGAGCATTACCACATACCGTCCGTTCGACAGCAGATGCGTAATCGGTGGGCCGTTGACCGCGGTCGTCTCCGACACGCGACGGATCGTCGGCGGCATCGTGGCGGCGTCCGCTGCGGACGTGTGCACTTCCTCGGCACGCGGATGGGCCACTGCGACGTCGCGCGGCATGCGTTCCTGCAGCAGCAGTTCGCTGGCCTGAATCATCGGCTCGCGATGAAAGCGCGCGCGCATCGTCGCATCAAGCAAAGTGTTCGCAATGGCGACGATCGTCATGCCCTGATGGTGAGCCATGAAACTGCGGACGATCGCGAAGCGCTCTCCGTCGGGCAAACGTGCGCGGGTGAAATCGAGCGCTTCGTAAAACCCGTAGCGGCCCCGTGCGCCCAGCTTCGCGAGTTGCGCGTAATTCTCGAGCGCGGCCTGCGGGGCGACCATCGTCGCCAGACCCGTCGCATAAGGTGCGATCACCCGGTTTTCGGAGAGACCACGTTTCAGGCCGAGGCCAGGCACGCCGAAATTCGAATACTGATAGTTGAATTCCATGTCGCGGGCGTGATACGCGGACTCCGAGATGCCCCATGGCATGCCGAGCGACCGTGCGTATGACATCTGCCGTTCCACGACCAGCCGGCTTGTCTGTTCAAGCAGACTGCCGACCGGCGCGCGCATCACCAGCGACGGCATCAGATACTCGAACATCGACCCGGACCACGAAATCAACGCGGAACCATTGCCGACCGGCGTCGCGGCGCGACCGAGGCGAAACCAGTGACGCGTCGTCACGTCTGCCTTGGCGATGGAAAACAGGCTCGCTAGCCGCGCTTCGGACGCAAGCAGGTCGTAGCAGCTCGCATCGAGACTGTTATCCGCCTGCGAGTAACCGATGGACAGCAGCTTGCGATCCTGATCGAGCAGAAACGCGAAGTCCATATCGAGCGCCATCTTGCGCGACGTGTCGGCAAGCGAGCGCAGACGCGTATGCAGAAGCTGCGGCGCGGTGGCAAGTTGCTGCCGGTCGCGACCGTGTTCGCTCAGGCTGCGGTTCAAGGCTTCGATCCAGAACAACAGATCGGCGTAACTGTCGTCGCCGCCAGCCGGCATGATCGCGCGCGTCGTCTGCGCGGCTTTCCTCGTTAGCCGGATCAGCGACGGCGACAACGCGTCAAGCATCTGCGGGCCGCGCAGATGCGCATCCATTTCTTCGAAGATATCGACGAGCTGTTTGCCATGCTCCGCCTTTGCCGCCGGCAGCGCGTCGACCGCATCGCGCGCGAGTTGCAGGCTGTCGCGTATTCCGGACCTGGCAGCCGGCGCAAGCGTCGCTTGCAGCCATTCTTCGCACGCGTTGGCGAGCGCGATCAGATGGCCGGCGAGATTGCCGCTATCGACCGACGATACATACGCGGGCGCCAGTGCCCGCAGGTCCCGCGTGTCGTACCAGTTATAGAAATGGCCCTTGAAACGCGTGAGTTTCTGCATCGATGCGAAGGTGGCTTCGATCCGGTCGACGGTTTCCGCCGTCCCCGCCCAGCCGAAATCGCGCGCGACAACGGCTGACAGCAGATACAGCCCGATGTTGGTCGGCGAGGTGCGCTGTGCGATGACCGGCTTCGGGTCTTCCTGGAAATTGTCGGGCGGCAACATGTTTTCTAGCGGCGTAACGAAGGTCTCGAAGAAACGCCACGTGCGTCGCGCGATCAGGCGCAGGTCCCGGGCCTGCGCGTCAGACATCGCAAATCGCCCCGCGACCGGCGGCGAACGGCTCGACCACAATGCAAGCGCTGGTGCGGCCAGCCACAGCAACGCAAACGGCAGCACGAGCGGCCAATGCGCCGGCTCGAAGGCGAGCGCAGCGGCGCACAACGCGAGTGCGAGCGCGATACCGCCGGTCATCTGTCGACAAAAGCCGCGCAGATCTAGGCGCGGGCTGGCCTTCGACTGTGCCGCCGTCGTCCATTCGAGCAGGCGGCGATGCGTGATGAACAGGCGCACAAGCGTCCGGACGATCGCGTCGCCCATACGCCATGCCTGATCGGCGACGAACGCGGCCGATAAAGCGATTTGCAACGCGGCAAGTCGCACGTCGGCAGCGAGAACGCGGAGGTGATTGCGCAGGCGAATCCCGGTACGCCGCGGCAGGATCGCGAATAGCGTCGGCAGCAACGCGGGAATGGCGAGCACGCCCAGCATGGAGAGGATGCCCGCGACGCCGGCGCGCACCGGCATCAACCAGCACAGCGCGAACGTGGCGACCATCGTGGGCGCGAGTAGCGAGCGGCGCAGATTGTCGAGCATCTTGAAGCGGCCGATGGATGGAATCGCCTGCCGCACACGAGCTCGATGCCCAACGATCGACGGCAGCAACTGCCAGTCGCCGCGCGTCCAGCGATGCTGGCGCTTGGCCGTGACGTCGTAACGCGACGGCACTTCCTCGACGACCTCGACATCGGATGCCAGGCCCGCACGCGCAAAAACTCCCTCGAACAGATCGTGACTGAGCAGCGCGTTTTCCTGCACGCGGCCACGCAACGCCGCTTCGAATGCATCGACGTCGTAGATGCCTTTGCCGGTAAACGAGCCTTCACCGAACAGGTCCTGATAGACGTCGGATACGGCTGTGGCATACGGGTCCATTCCGCCTGGACCGGAGAACACGCGCTGATAAAGCGATCCTTCCTGGCCGACGGGCAGCGATGGCGTGACACGCGGCTGCAGGATCGCATAGCCGTTGACCACGCGTTGCTGGGCCTCGCTGAATTGCGGCAGGTTCAGTGGATGCGCCATCTTGCCGATCAGGCGCAGTGCGGCATCGCGCGGTAGACGCGTATCGGCGTCGAGTGTGATGACATAACGCACGTCCGGCGGCACCTGAGGTGCGCGCCCGGCGATCGGTACGAAGTTCGTGTCGGTCGCGCCGCGCAGCAGCCGGTTGAGTTCGTGCAGCTTGCCGCGTTTGCGCTCCCAACCCATCCATTTGTTCTCGCTCGCGTTGTACACGCGGCGACGATGCAGCAACAGGAAACGGCTGCCGGCAGGGCCTGGGCCGTGCCGGCGGTTCAATGCTTCGATGGCGTCGGCCGCGATGGCGAGCAGAGGCGCATCGCCGGGCAGCGTATCCTCATCGGCGTCGAGCCCGTCGGCCAGCAACGCGAACGACAGGTCCCCGCCGGCGCCCGCGAGGTGATGCACCTCGAGACGTTCGATCTGCTCGCGCAGCTCGGCCTCGCTGGTCAGAAGCGTCGGCACCGCGACCAGCGTGCGCAGCGATGACGGCACGCCCGCCGTCAGTTCGAGCCCGGGCAACGTGACTGCGCCGAAATTCCATGTCACCGCGCGGTTGACGAGCGCGGTCGCGACCTCGGTGGCAGGCAGGAATCCGCATAGCGCGAAGCACGCGAGTACCCAGATCTCGGCCTCTCGCGGCGTTGTGGACCATAGTGACCACAACGCCCACAACATCAACGCCACCAGCAGCGTGGCAAGCGTCAGGATCGTGCCGACGTAGCCGCCGATGCCCAGACGTACGCTGAACCGCGTGACCCGCAGGCGCGACGGCGGTCGAAATTCCAGGGTCTGCTCGAGCGCTCGCCGCCCTTCGGCGATCAGATGATAGCCGGGCTCTCCCGCACGTCCCGCGCGTGCCGTATCGCCCGCCGCTGCAACGGCTGCGTGCGCCAACTCCAACGCGAGATCGGCGATTTCGAGTTCATTCGCGGATGAACCGCGCGCCAGTTGCTCGATCGCGCTGCGGTACAGGTTGCGCGTCGGAAAATCCATCGTGCCGAACGCGCTGCCCGCGCGCAGCCGCGCGTCGACGAGGCTCATGCTCTCGAACAGTTCGGTCCAGTCGATGTCGGAAATCAGGCGAATGCTGGTGATCACGTTGCGTACCGTGACGTTCGATGCGCCCTGGCGTTGCTGCGCGTGCTGCACGACTTCATCGACCGAAAGGCCCTGGCGTTGCAGCCGTTCTTCCAGCCAGCCCAGCGCCGGTGTGGTGCGCGGATCCTGGTCGCGCAGACGTTTAGCGAGTTGCGCGGCAAACGGCTCCGACAACACGCCTGATGAACGTGTGGCGATATCCGCTTCCAGCGCGGAGCGCGCGCTGCCCGATTCGAGCAGACGGTCGGTGAGCGCGTCGGCGTCCGCATGGGCGCTGCGGCCTTCGGTGATCTGGTCGGCGAGCCGTCGCAGATTCTCGATCAGCACGATGCGCAACGTGATCGCCACGGCCCATAATTCGCCGATCGTCAGCGGCTGAATCCGTTGATAGGCATCGATGAAACGTCGCAGCACCTGCGGGTCGAAGTAACTGTCGGTATGCGCGACGAACGCCCACGCAAGGCCGAATACGCGCGGATAACCAGCGAACGGGCCCGCAGCGAGCTTCGGCAACTGACGGTAATAGCCTGGTGGAAGATCGTCGCGAATCTCGCGTATCTGTTCTTCGACGAGGTGATAGTTGTCGAGCAGCCATTCGGCCGCGGGCTCCACGCCCCGGCCACGCTCCAGTTCCGCGGCACTCGCGCGGTAAGCCGCAAGCAGGACGGCAGCGTTGTCGTTGAGCCGGGTGTGCAGCGCCAGCACGATCGGTGGTTTGTTCGTAACCGGCTGCGCGGCGGCGAGACTTCGCGCGTGCTGCTCGAGCCGTTCGACACCGAATAGTTCGTCGCGCACTGGTGTGGCGTCTGTCCACAGTGGAGAGCGTGGCCGAAATCGCGCGGCGTACTGAAGCAATTTGTTCACAGACGCCCTTTTCCTGCGGTTAGGTAATTCGAACGGACGAGGCAAAGCGGCGCCCCGCGCGCGACGCTGTTGAAAGGCGTGCGGGACGCCATCGCTACGATGACCTGTGGTCGTGAGCACGGATTGCCGGCATGACGAACTCCGGCACACCGCGCGTGCGGTACGTCGCGTGTTTCGCGCGACAAATCCGGCAGCAAAGAGGAAATGGGCCGGCCCCTGGCCACCCGGATGGCATCTGGACGGGCGGTGCGCGCGGAAGAAGGGAATCAGAAGACGCAGATCTCGGTCTGCGTTCTCACGTGCTGGCTATTTCTTTTTCGCTGGTGAGCTGGTAGCGGAGGTCCTCGTGGCTGTCGTCCAGGACACATCCGCTGCAGGAGACGGTACTTTTTTCGGCTGCTTAGGCTTTTTTGCCTCGCGATTGCCGCGTTGTTGACCCTTTGCCATGGTGTTCTCCAGTTACTTCGACCGCGATAGCGGCCGCCTTGTTGTCCATTCTGTGCGCATTTGCTGTTTCCGTCGCGATCTATTTTCGACAAGCCTGTACGGTAACAGGCAGACCGCGCCAGTCACCCACGGCGCGCTTTAGATGTGGAAGATACCCATCAATGCTTGGCATGCGCGAACGCGACGAACAGGACGAGCCGCGCACTTACATTCTTCTTGCTTGATTGCCATCACCAGCGTATGGTGGGACGCGAAGCTCAAGAAGGTTGATTGCTGCTCATCAATGGCTCGCTGCGTCAGCGGTATTCGTTGTCCTCTCACTCCTTGACTCTTCGGACACTCCGCCATTGGAGCTGACACTTTGTCTTTCAAGGAATGTTTATGGATACCGGTACTGTAAAGTGGTTTAGCGATAGCAAAGGCTTTGGGTTCATTACCCCCGACACAGGTGGGGAGGACCTGTTCGCGCACTTCTCCGAAGTGAGTGGCGAAGGTTTCAAGACCTTGGCCGAAAACCAGAAGGTTAGCTACGAAACGAAACGTGGTCCAAAAGGACTACAGGCAGCAAATATCAAACCGCTGTAGGCCAGCCTGTGCCCGCACTTGCGGGCACTCCGTCGTCGCGATTTCTTCACGGCGCCTCATATATGACGTCGTATGGTTCTTTTACGATCCGTCTTCATCCTGCCGGCACGCAGTACGCCTGTTTATCAGCGCGACGCTCAGCAAGCCGCTCAGGCATATCTTTGGACACCGTCTCTCGCGGCCCTGCTCGGTGACAAGGTACCACCCGATCGCACGATTGCTACGTCGGGCCTTCGAGCCGCGAGAAACACTAAGAATCCTAATTTGTCAGTCGATACCCAGTGCAAGCGGTGCTGAACTGGGAGAGCATCTTCAGAGAAGGTGAAGGACGCCGGTAGATTCGGCACACGTCATTCCCCGTGAGGGATTTCGGTAGAAAAGGTTCCTGCTCAAGTCGTCAGGCGCGTGCATCGCGTCGCATGACGCTCCTCCCGGCGGTAACACAAGCATCAATGGCATGTGGATCCAGTCACGGATCAGCTGGATGGGTGGCGATGCACAGACCGATAGTCGCGCCTTTTAACACAATGAGACTACACTTGAAATATGCACAAAATGCAGGGAGCAATATCATGGTCGAAGCCACCCCTCAAAGTACCTTTCGCGGTCTTCCGTTGACTCAGGAGCATGATGCGGAAGTGAGGCACTACATAAAGCAGAGAAGACAGCGCGGCGCGCCATGGGACACACCGGAGCTGGAGGCCATGCTCGACGACATGCTGCGCCCCCCGGGCGACGAAGACGGAGAATGCGGCGCAATTGTCAACGCGGCCAGGTCGGCCACGGAACGAGCGACAGCCACTGTCGACGAGGCAATGGAACCCATCGAGGCCAGCGAGGAGCGGAATGCTTCTCTGGAAGCCGAGGGAATGAAGGCGCCAGGACAGTAGGTCTCGGGCTCGGGCGGGCCGCGGTCGCACGCAGGATTCATCGCGTCACATCCGGTACTTGAATGGTACTTGTCATCAACCTGGCGATATAGCGTGATCTGCGGGCACCGCGCGGCCCATGCTGCGCAGGGCCGTGGGGGGCGGGGACAGACGGTGTGTCGGCAAGCTCCGGCAGTCGGTCATGCCGCCGAGGTGTTGACGATGACGCTCGGTCGCCGCTCCGCTCTAATAATCTCAGTTTGTTAGCGGAGCCAGCATGCCAATGCAAATCAAAGCGTATTCAAGTTCGCCTACAGGACAAGGCGCCTACGTCATCGAGCAGAAGGCGCGTGTCGCTGCGCGGGAGCGGGCGGAAAACGAGCGTGCCCAGAAGCGGCTCGACATGGACGCTCACATCAACGTCAACGCAAGCAAGTGGCGATATCCGTCTCTTCGTGAATAGATGAAAAAGGCAGAGGTGCTCAACTTTCCTAATCCCAGTCGCATGTACGACGCTTCGAGGCGCTGTGTGTGCTTTTGGGGCTACGACAACGCTCGCGAGATAGCCTTTCTGGTCGATGACTCGATGCTGACGAAGCTAAACCCAAGCGCGGATTCCTGCGAGTCCTCGTTGCTCGCAACCTTCGACCACAACCGGGATCAAATTCTGGGACTCGCCAGAACCCTTTATAACGGTGGCCCCCAGAACAGGTACACAATCTCTTGAATGATGGACTATCGCCACGAGCATCGCTGTGCGCTTTCCTGCTGACGTGTACAGGGGCGCAGATAGTGCAGCTCGCGTCGATATGACCTGATCCATAAACGACCGTTCTCAAGGGCATATCGACATGCACCCAGATGCGGTGCAAGAAGGCCCCGATCGGTCTACGGCAGATGCTGTCATGCGCAGTTAGTTAGTGTGGCATAGCGGTTTGTCCATGGGTAGCCAGACCGTAAATTCGCTGCCGGCGCCGATTCCCGCGCTGCGGGCCAGAACCGCACCGCCGTGCGCCTCTACGATCGCCCTCACGGCGGCGAGCCCGATTCCCAGATCGTCGGCACTGGCTGCTATCGTCGGGGTGAATTGAGCGAAGATGTCGAAAATGTGCGGCAGCAATATTGCGGATATACCGCGCCCGTCGTCGCTGACGGACAGGACGAGATCGTGGCCTTCCGGCTGCGCGGTGACGCGAACATGACCGCCTGGTGGAGTGTATTTCACTGCGTTGTGCAGGAGGTTGTTGACAGCCTGCGTGAGACGGATGGGATCGCAATCGATGCGCAAAGTCCAGTCCGCAATTACGACAGTCAAGGACTGGTTGCGCGCAGCGGTCGCCAACGCTGCCGCGTCGAGGGGATCGGCGAGAAAATCCATCAAACCGACTTCGTGCTTGACCAAGCGAAGCACGCCGTGGTCAACTTGGGTATCCATCAGGTCTTCAGCCAGCAGCGAAACTGCATCGATCTGCCGTTCCACGGTCTCGATCACCCGGATGACGTCAGGTTGGTCGGGCGACGCCCGACGAATAGAGTATGCGGCGAGTCGCAGTGGCGACAACGGACCGAGCAATTCATGTGCGATCATCGTGAGTATTTCGTCCATCACGTCGGGGGCCTTCCGCCCCCTGAAGACCGGCGGTGGTCTGCCGGAAGGAAAGATGGTAGCGGGGGCGGCCGGACCTTCGATGCATGCCATGGTCGAATCCGTCCGATAGACAGAGCCCGCGCCAGCGGAAAGTCGAAGGAATGTCGGACGAAGTAGCATCTTCACTCAACACGTAAACTGCACTTGACCTGAAGGTGCAGCGGCAATTGATAGCCACAAGGCAGCCTGTCCTTGCGTGCGTCGGCTTCCCGAATCTACCTGCTCTCGTGAGGGCCGGTCAGAAAACCGCTGGTGGCAGGTTGACTCCTACAGTCTCATGGTTTGTCCCAGCGATCTGTACGGTAACGGACGACTGCTCGCGAGGCATGCCGACGCAACAGTGCATCGATTGTCACCGCATGCCAGTAAACACAGATGGCGATTCCACCTAGTGGCAGGAACTCCACTCACCAAACCCAACAGCCAGGGAATTCCGTGTCCGCTGATATACAACAAGTCTGCCTACGATGGTACCAAGCATCGCTTCGATCAACATGCTTCCCACGCTTCCCCATATCAGGTCGCAATTGACCATCCAGTGGCAGAGTCATGGGCAATCGGGCAGTTACGCTGAAAGGCCGCGTGGGGCAAGTGATCGGCAAGACCCAGACTTCTTAGCGTAACGCGAAGGCTCGTCTCAAGAAACGCGGGTGAGCAGCCGCATCATGGTCGTCCGTCGACGCGACCAGTTCCATGTTGGTAAGCGTGTTCGGCAGAACCGAGAGCAGATGATTTTTCCTTGCGGGATCCACGTTTGCCATGTGCCGCTCCTCAACGTGCTGATGAAAACCGGGTGACGAGGTCGCAGCAGCGCTCTCCACAGCGACGGGAGAGCCCGGCTCAAATTATAGTTCGGGTGCGTCAGCGCGACATCATGCCGCGTTCCGGCGATTTACGGGCATAAAGGGCGAATAGAACCGCGAAAAAACTGAGAATGCCTGTTGATCGTGGTCTTGCACGGGAGAATCAGGAGGCCGTCGGTCTATGCTGCGAATTGAAGGCGTGAATTCATAAGCGCACGACAGGTAGGCCTGGCATCGCATACCGGCTCGGATGTCAGTTGCGGCATCAGGTCCAGTCGGGACGCGCGCTGTGCGGCGATGACAGGCAGGGGGGCGTAAATGCGCTCCCAGCTCCGGGGGCTGCGCTGGCCGCCCCCCCGTGCGTCGATCGCACGTCGACGCGGACGCAAGCCCGTACGGCACCGTACCGACGTTCGACACAGGCCCGCGTATCATGCTACAGACGCTTCGTATCTTCCACAAGGAAAGGTGCCCAGGACAGTCTCCCACAACGCACTCAGCCGATTGCCCATTCGGGCCACTCGACAAGCAAGGAGTGGTCCCCATGGTCATCACCGGACCGCCCTATATTTTTCCGCCGCGATCGTAGCGGAGAGAGTCGTTGCAATGCCATTGCGCTGCTGGACGATTCGATTCGCGAAAACCGGCGTCGGCTGTTCCATCCGCTTGTCGGGTGTGCACAGAGCTGCGTCGCGTGCTCGAACCAAAGCTTGGCGATATGTCGCTACGCAATCGTGCTTGTACCGCCGACTGCGATGTAGTCCGCAATCGGAGGCGCGCTGATGCGGTCTCAGGGGATGACGGTGCACCACCACGCGCGCAGCCGGCACTCGCGCCGGGTATCGCTGGATCGGACATCGCGTAGGTAATGGCGATGCCCAACTCACGCGCAAGCACGAAAACTACGTCCTGCACGAGCAGGTCGTTGGACGGACTCGCCGTCCGATGGGGAGGCCGGCAAGACGCTGGCCTCCATTTTTAAATCCGCACGATTTAGATTGCTTTGCGGCATCATCAGGCGCATTGTGAAGTGATCCAGATGTATTACCTCTGGCCGCCCTTTTTTCGCATCCGGATAGGCACAGTTCAATGACGATCAGCACCAATTACGGAGCGCGTCGTCATGACCATTCCCACCATCGAATACAGAGGGTACGAGTTACGCGCGTACTCTCATCAGGAGTTTCCGCTGCATCGTGACCCGTATGCCAAAGGTCCGCGGCGGTTTTCATCTGTCGTGCGCATCGACACCATTCAGCCAGGCGAGGCCAAGCCCCGGCGCTATGCGACGTTGTTCACTACAGCAAGTCCCACCACCGCGGGTGATGCCATCGACCTCGCGATGCAATACGGCAAGGACATCGTCGACGGCAACGTTCAGGCGAGCGGACTCTGACTGAATGCCAGTCGGTCCTCCGTCGGAGTGGAGCAGGACATGCAATATCCGCTTTATGTGCACCGCGATGGCGACACTGGCTTTCGCGCCAGTTTTCCCAATTTCCCCCGTGCCGCTGCGCACGGCAATTCGATGGATGAACTGAAGAGCGACGCGCAGGAGGCTGTCGAATTGGCCTATGACCGCAGCGAGCAACTCATACCCGCTCCCACCTGCAGTACATCGGAATTGCATGTGCTTGACATGGACGATGGAGAGGGAATCTGGATGTTTGTCGACATCAATCTCGCGCGGGTTACCTCGCAGGCCGTGGGCATCCAGTTCAGTCTGCTCGAAAGTCTGCTGCAGCAAGTCGATCTGGCAGCAAGAGAACGTCACATCACACGCTCTGCGTTGATCACGCTGGCTGTCGTACACGAACTTGCGAGCCGGTATGAAGGACAGTTGTCCAGCATGCCTGTTTCCCAACGGGTCTTCGTGGACGGATGACGCGTGCGCCACGAACACCGTTACGATGTGTCGCGCCGTCCCGGCTATCAGGGCGGCGCCAACCGCCTGTCGGCGAACCAGTATGTCTCACAGGAGTGGATTATGAACGATGACCAGGTCAATGCGGAAGAGCTGGCAGAAAGCAAAAGACGCAGAGAAGCCATGCAGCGTGCGACGGATGATGGCATGCCGGTTGCCGCGGAAATTGAAGAGCGAGACGCCGTGGAGATCCCATACAGAAAGCCGAAGCAATGGATCAGGCACGCGAGGAAATGGCTAGGCGCTGGCAGCGGCTCGATGCGATCCTGACCATCGGCGGTTCAAAAAACAAAAGGCCGGTAAAAGGTCGCTCTGGCAGGCTCTATAAGCTGGCACAACATCGGTGGCGTACAGTGCCTGGCGGCGTTGTACGTTTCCATGGCTTCATTCAATACACTTGCTGGTTGGCGAGCGATACGGACGGAAATGAATTGCTCCATTGTGCCTGACGCCGAATTGACACGATCGCATCACTCCTTTCCCGCCGCCGTCGATTCCGCTTCCAGTCCGCCATACCTGCTTGCCTTGCTCGGACAGCTCGCCGCAACTGTGCCCGGCGTCGCGGCCTCCGTACCTTCGATTGCCATGACGCCGCCTGCGTGTTCCTGCGCCCTCCGTTTCTGTTTGTGTCGCACTGCCATGGCTTCATCGTGCGACCTGCCTGCGTAGTTCAGGGTCATCTCGTCCGCTCCTCCAGGGCCAGTCTTTACCACGTGACATGCCCGGTGCTTCCGGAAATCACTCCGCGCAGAACCGGGCTATCCGGGGTTGCTGTGCATACGCGAGGCATGACTACAAACCGAGTCTATCGCGCAGCCTGTCGATCACGTGGTGCTCGTTTAGCCTGCGAGTCTCCTGCTTTCGCGCGACGCTTTTCCGATACCGGTGAAAGGAGACCGATAAAATCAACATCATGGCTGTCAAAATTCCCCACATCGCGTAAGTTGCGTATTTCGGCGAATGTGATCAGTGATTCCGGCGAATCGTGATCAGTATCCGTCAGCGGAACCCGTCGGCGTAGTTCTCCGCGGCTAGATGTCGACGACTTTTCGCAGTAAGGCGTAGGAGACACGCCAGTGACCATCGGTGTCATTGACGGCAATGGAGGCGGTCTTCGCATTCAGCCGAACGATGATGCCGACGCGTTCGCTCAGGTGCCTGTCGGTGAAGCCGACTGTGTCGCCGATGAAGAACTCTTCGCGCTGTGTTCTCGACGGCGGTGCCGGTTCGATGTGAGGCTGACCAGTTGAAGTTTCCGGGATGATCGCCGCATAGAGCACGCCCCAACGGCGTCGAGTTGCGCTGTCCTGAATCACCGCCTGTGTCTGCCGAAGTTCAACGATCGTGCCTTGTGTCGGCGGCCCGAGCGGGTTTTCGCCAATGTAGCTGACGGCCATCCCCAGATGCAGGCGTTGACGTATTTCGAGAATACGTCTCGGATCATCAAGCATCTTGCCGATAGCAAGATAGAGGCGATACAACTCGGCGCTAGGCGCCTGCCGAAGGGAATCGAGAATGTCCATGGTGTGGCGGTATGCTAACGGGCGAGCGGCAAGAGTTCGTGCACGCGATTGACGGGATACGACGGCAATTGTTCGAGCGTTCGTTCGAGCCACGCGTAGGGCTCTATACCGTTCAGACGAGCCGTACCGATGAGTGAGTACATCGTTGCCGCTGCACGGGCACCGAGAGGAGATGCCGCAAACATCCAGTTCGACCGTCCAGGGGCAATCGGTCTGATCTGCCGCTCAAGCGCATTGTTGTCTGGCAACAGGACACCGTTCTCCGTATATCGGATGAGCGCCTCCCAATGTCGTAACGCATAACCGAAGGCCTTGGCGAGCGGCGCTTGCGGGAGCAAACCGATGACGTTTGCGTCTAACCATTGGCGAAACTGCGCAAGCACAGGCAACGCCTCTGCCTGCCGGGCCGCAAGCTTGATGTCTGGCGTTTGATCTTTAACCCGAGACTCGATTGCATACAGCCGGGCGATCCACTGCAGGGCTTGCGCTGCGAGCCCTCGGCCTTTCTGAGCCTTGGCAATCTCGAAGAACCGTCGGCGGCAATGGGCCCAGCATCCGACCTCGATGATATCGCCTCGCTCGTAAAGCGCAGCATGGCCGCTATACGCGTCGGCTTGCAGATAGCCCTGGTATTTATTCAGGTACAGCAGCGGATGTGCGCCCGCTCGCGACTCAGCGAACTCGAACACGACCGCCGGCGAGTGGTCGACCCAGACACCATTGTCCTTACGCTGTCCCGCGCCAAGGTAGCCCCATAATCGCGCTGTACGCGTTGACGGGTGGCCTCGCTCGAGCAAGGGCAGTGTCGTGTCGTCCACGTGCATTCGCGGCGCCTTCAACTGATGGGCGCGCAACCCGGGCAGCAGTACCGATAGTAGCTCGGCCGATGCCAGCTTCCATTCGCACAGGGTGGCTCGAGGCAAGTACACGCCACGGCGCGCGTAGCGCATTTCCTGGCGATTCAACGGCAGATGATCGACATAGGTGTTGACCAGCACATTGGCGAGCAGGCTCGCGCTGGCATTGCTCTTCGGTAGCGGCGAAGGCTGCGCGCTTGCAGTCACGATGGTCGACTCGCCATCCTTCTTCACTACGTATTTGAAGCGGATGTGCTCAATGACGGTGAGCCTGGACGGCTCGTAATGCAGCGTCTCGCTGTGTTCTTCGCCGATCCGTTCGAGCGTATCGAAAGCCATCTTCTGCTCATCGCTGAGATCGTATTCGATGCGTGTGCGTGGCAGGTCCTTCGGCAAAGCAGGACGCCCTTTGCGAGTGTGGCCCTCCACAGTTACTGCGTTGGCCACGGGCGGCACCGGGATGTCCACGGCGGCATCAAACAGTTCGGCCTGGCCGGCCAGGCGCTCAGAACTTACGCCGAAGCGCGCCCGGTTCAACTGCGCAATCTGATGCTGGAGGATTTCCAACTGTTCCCACAACACCCGTGCAAGCCGGTTCTGTTCCAGCGCGAATGCTCGCAGCGCATCGGGCTCGATGGGAAGATCCGCGACAGTGACGGCGGTGGGTGGCATGTGCATCATGATGCCGAACTCGAGCCACGTTTACAAGCTCGGGCTCGAGGGAGCACGTCATGCCACGCGCGTCACTGCCACGGTGTGGTGCGGCTCTCGCGCCGGAATCTCGATGCCTTCGAGCCATGCGTTGAGTTCGGCGAGCGTGAAGCCGCGCTGGGCGAGTAACGAGGGTGACGGGAAACGGCCTCGTTCAAGCCGCTTATACCAAAGCGCGAAGCCGGTCCGGTCCCAATAAAGAATCTTCACTTTGGAGCGGTCGCGCGCAACGAAGACGAACAGGTTGCCCGATGCAGGCTTCTGGGCAAGCAACGGCTCGACGAGATAAGACAGGCCATCGATCGCCTTGCGCATGTCGACCGGGTCGCGACAGATGTAGGCGCGAACGTCCGAGGCAATCAGCACCGGCCACCTCCGAGTTGTCCCAGCACGAAGCGCACAATGCGCTCGGCATGAACGCCGCTCAGTTCGATGCGAACGCCGGCGAGCGAGAGCGTCACCCGGTCACGCGAGGGCGATGCGTCAGCCGCTGGCAGTGCGAGGGCCGGCGTCTGGGGCGCCAACTCGCCATCCAGATTCGAAGCGATGAATGCCGCATCCGCAGTAACCGCGAGCGGCGGCTTATTCTCTTTGACACAACCTGAAAGCTTCTTGCGCCACAGGCTGAAGGTACTTACTGCGAGACCCTGTTCCCGGCAAAATCGCCGCGCGCCGATGCCACTCGCTTTCCAGGTGGTGACCATTTCGCCCCAGAAAGCTTCCCCTTGTCGTGGGCGACGTGTCCCCATCGCCGTTGCAGCCTTAATGTTCTCGTCTTCCATCGCATTGCCATCGTTCTCACGAAAGCTCAACCTTCACATTCGGGATGCCGCGATTCAAGACGGGATCCGCTGACGCTTACGCGGTACTCGCCGAGCACCCGCTGCCGCCGCGCCTGATCTCGATCCTCGAGCGGCTGCATGCGCACTTCAAATACCTCAGCGAACAGATCAGCGAACTCGACAAGGAAATGGCCCGGCAGCTCGCCGACGACGACCTCGGTCAGCGTCTGCTGTCCATTCCCGGCGTTGGCCCGGTGACAGCGAGCGTGCTGGCTGCCGAGATGGGCGACGGCACACAGTACGGCTGCAGCCGGGACTTTGCGGCGTCCATCGGACTGGTGCCTCGCCAGTACAGTACAGGGGGCAAGGCCAATCTTCTGGGCATCAGCAAGCGAGGAGACAAGAACATCCGGCGTCTGCTGGTGCAGTGCGCCAGAGCTTACATGCAGCGGCTCGACCGGCAAACTGGTCACATGGCCGAATGGGTTCGGGCCATGCTCACCCGCCGGCATTCAAACGTCGTGGCCTGCGCGCTGGCTAACAAGCTGGCACGAACAGCCTGGGCGCTCGCTACCCACCGCACCATATTCGATGCCCGGGGCGAGCCCTATGCCAGCCCAGGCGCCTGAAGTCCGAACAAGCTTTATCGAAGTACGCACACCTGGTTTTGCGAGCGCTGAAATCTGATGACGTGAACGGCACACCGGCCTGACCGACAACCTGTAAAACAAATTGGCTTTCGCGAAGCCGAGGGCTTTTTTAGGACCGTCAGGCGCGACTCTCATCGTGGCGCGGGGACCCGTCCCCACAACGACGCCGGATAGATTTACGCAAGCCACCCCACAACATCAAAAATCGGTCTTGCAAAAACGGGAGTGACCATAGATTTGCTAGAAGCCCGTTGGCCCTATTGAAGGGGGCAGGTCAGTGGGGCGTTGACTTCCTGGGGCCGCCCCTTCGCCGCCCCTGATGATATACGGCAACCAAACGGCACGTTGATCGGCACAGGTGCGCGTGCAACGTTGATCACATTGCAGATGATTGACAAAGCTCAAGGATTTCAGTCAGCGGGGTGAGACCATATCGAGGTTGTTGTACTACCCGATGTGCTTTCATGAAGGTCGTCGGATACAGACGGAGGTGCCCATGCAAGTCAAGACAGAAAAGGCAGGCGGTGTGACGCTGGAGCATCGGCTGGTCGAGCTTGCGTGGACCGATCCCGACTTTGCCGGACTGCTGAAGAGCGATCCCCGGCGAGCGTTGGAAGCCATTGGAGCGGAGGTGTCGCCAGATGTGAAGATGGACATCCGGCAACAGCGGCCCGATACGCTTTACTTCGTGATTCCGCCACTTGCTGCGCAACAGGAAGACGCCGGGACAGTAATCAATCAGATGGACCTGTGGCAGAGCGGTGAACTGTTCTGCTGGATCATGCCGCAGACTCTGAAGCTGGAACTGTTGCGCATGCGCCAAAGTTTCCGGAGGAACAATCCATGAACGATGGGCACGATATTTTCACCGCGCACTATTGCAGACTGCGGCGCGATCCGGCAGCGCGCGACCGGTTGATTGAAGATCCCGTCGGGGGATTGAAGGAGCACTTCGGCTCGATGCCCGCCGGCGAGTACCGTATCGAAGTTGTGGCGCAGGAGCCGGACACAATCACGATCTTGCTGCCGGCCCGGCCAGCGACCCGCGAGATTGACCCGGCGACGATCGATGCCGTGAGTCGCCGGATCTATGACATCCTGTTTACGGATGGCATCGGCGGTTATCTGATTCCCGATGAGGCGCTCACCTGGGTGTTGCGCGACATGCGCTCAGCCTGGGCGGCATCGGCGGGGGACAAGTCGTCGCCGGAATCGGCGACGGGCCGCGCCAGGTGCTGTCTTTGACAGTAGGCAGAAGCTGCACATCCGCCATATAGTCAGGCAGCGTATTGCGAAAGCCGGTTCAATCGTATTTGGGTGCACTCATTCAGCACGAGGCAAAACCAATGACCAGTGTTCGCGACCTCACCTACAGGCTCCTGCGTCAACATGGCATTACGATGGTATTCGGGAACCCCGGATCGAACGAGTTACCCTTTCTCAGTGAGTTCCCGTCGGATTTCCAATACTACCTTGCGCTGCACGAGGGCGTCGCAGTTGCGATGGCAGACGGCTATGCGCAAGCGACGGGCAGGCCAGCGCTTGTCAACCTGCATTCGGCCGCCGGAACCGGCAATGGGATGGGCGCCCTTGCCAACGCATGGAATTCCCATTCGCCGCTGCTTGTGCTGGCTGGACAGCAGACGCGGGCGATGAGTGGCATCGAGCCGTTGCTCACCAATCTGGATGCGACGGTTTTGCCGCGGCCGTTGGTCAAGTGGAGCCAGGAGCCTACCACCGCCAAGGATGTTCCCCTGCCATCAATCGCGGGTTGCACATGGCGTCGCTACCGCCGTCCGGCCCGGTCTTTCTGTCCGTACCCTACGACGACTGGACGGCCGAGGTGGACCCTCGCTCTGAAGCGCTGATAGGTCGTCAGGTAGGTGCGGCGGGGTCGCTCGATGCCACCTCGCTTGACGTGCTTGTCAAGCGTTTGAGCGAGGCGGCAAATCCCGTTCTTGTATTGGGCGCCGATGTGGATGCCTGCAACGCGAATAACTTTGCTGTTCAACTCGCGGAGAAGCTCGGGGCGCCAGTGTGGATTGCACCTTCCGCCGGACGCTGCCCGTTCCCCACCAGTCATTCCAGCTTTCGGGGACCGCTTGTCGCGGGGATCGCGAGTCTGTCGGCCGCGTTGGAGGGGCACGACCTGATGGCCGTATTTGGCGCGCCCGTGTTCCGCTATCATCAGTACGAGACCGGCAACTTTTTACCCGACGGTGCGCAGCTCGTCGCGATCGTTACGGATCCACAGGAAGCCGCACGCGCGCCAATCGGCGACGCTTGGTAGGCGATGTCCGTGCGATCCTCGAAGCGCTGGCTGAACGAGTTACCAGTACCGGCCGTCCTTTGCCGGCCCCGCGTCCGAGACCACCGCGTGAAACTGAGGTGGCCGTGCGCCACGACATGCTGACGGCCGCCAGTGTCTTTGACATCGTTGACGAGATCGCGCCAGCGGGCACCATTTAAGTGAACGAAGCGCCATCGGTGACTTCCGTCCTTTGGGAGCGGCTGCGTCTCGAACATCAGGGTAGCTATTACTTCGCGAGTGCGGGTGGGCTCGGGTTCGGCATGCCGGCGGCGCTCGGCGTGCAACTCGCTACCTCGTCGCGTAGGGTCATCGCGATCATCGGTGACGGCTCCGCGAACTACAGTATCACTGCGCTCTGGACGGCGGCACAGTATAAGATCCCCGTCATCTTTCTGATCATGAAGAATGGGAGCTATGGCGCGCTGCGTTGGTTTGCGAACGTGCTGAAGGTCGATAACGTGCCGGGCCTGGATGTCTCGGACATCGACTTCGTTGCGCTCGCAGAAGGCTACGGTGTGCACGCGGTGCATGCAGACACGCGCGATCGGCTCAAGCACGAACTGTCGGCCGCGTTGGCGTCGAGTTTGCCGATGTTGATCGAGGTTCCCACGGTGCTGGACGTCCCGGCCACGTAACTTCCGATTGCTTGTGCTTGATCCGTTCGCGTCGCAATACCGAGTTTCCGTGTTGGCGTTTCATTAGGCACCGCAACTTCAGGATGCACAGACCGGCTGAATGTGCCTGCTCGAACCAATCGGACGACGGCTATATATTCGAAAGCCGCCCTTCCCATCGCGATTCCGTCAACGGCAGAGAAGGGTCGCATTTTGGTATTCAGTTGTCCGGATTCTGTCATCTCCTTCGTTAGCCGCTCTCGTTGAATGTGCATCAGTGAGAAGTCGATAATCGCCTGTCCGCTCATCCTTCGACTTGCGTTGCTCGATGCATCTGATGTCCGACGATATGAACCGGCAAAGCCGCGCATTGCCGCCCCGCGAGCCGGTAACGGATAAATGGCGCAGAATAGAACCACGCGTATCTTTGCGCACGGGAGAGGACGTGGCGCCCGACTTGGGACGTCGGACCCCCTATTAGGCAGACAAAACTTGCTGCAGTGAGACCATGAAGACAGGAAAGACAAAACTCACCCGCCACGATGCTGAGCGCCTTTTCGAAGGCCTGCCCAGCCGGAACGTGAAAGTAAGTGGCCGGCCCGAGAATCCATTCGAAGCCAGGGAGTTCGATGAAGTCGAGCGCGTGGACAACGAAACCAAACTGTGGAAGGACAACCTCATTACTCTTCCGATGGCGGTCGAGCTGCCGATTGGCTATGAGTCGGTGTCGCATGTACGCGAGGCGATGGCGAAGGCATGGCGCGCGAGGTGGGTACGTGAAGGAAAAAACGAGGTTGTCGCCGAGTTTCCTGAGGGTTGGACAGCCGTTCGGCCGGAAAGCGGACCCACGGAGTTGCGGGATTCCACCGGCGTAGTTCGCGCGGTATACGGGTGGGCGGAGGACGCGGAGCTAAGGATTCTGCCACGGTATCTAATTGAATCACAGACGAACAGTTCAAGCGGACTGGGCAGCCTGGTTGTCCGCGATCGCTTGAACGGTCAGGTTCTTGAAAGATCGTCGATCTGGTCTGCACAAACCGGTACCAACCATCCCGACTGGAGCAGACTCTCGGCGTGGCTCAACTTAAACTATCCACAATATCGCGACCCGCTTCGGTACTGGGAAGACTGCGGGAACCACGGCCAAAACTAAGCCATTTTCTGGCGCGCCGTCGTCGCGACAAACTACCCCTGCTGAACGGGCGCGGCCAGGGAGGCGCAGGTCGAGGTCGACATCCAGTTTGATCAGCCAAGATTCCGTCTGCCCTCGCTCAATGGCCGGTGTCCGGGAGCGAATTGCCCGGCGGCACCGCCTCAACCCGGCCATGATGGAACATTCACGGAACCCGGCGGGCCGACATTCGAATGTCGCCTCCGCAATCTGTTGCCGGTCACACTGCCGGCACTGGAGCACGATTTTCTCGAAGGTGCACTGGAAACGG
>Ga0310811_10000831_pt1 | contig 39744 bp, 39 predicted proteins | sample YCmetagenome_FD_207642 | JGI IMG/M metagenome (GOLD analysis project Ga0310811, IMG submission 207642) | Soil microbial communities from experimental microcosm in Duke University, North Carolina, United States - YC | ecosystem: Engineered > Artificial ecosystem > Soil microcosm > Unclassified ... | reverse complement strand
GCAGTATCTGCAGGTTTCGGGCGCCGATCTGCACGTCGTCGACCTCCCAGACGCCGGTGAAACTGCCGACGAAGTGGAAACGGACCTGCACCGAGGGCGATCCGCCGTACGCGGCGAGCGAGACGTGCACGTGCGCCGGCCCGTTGAGTACACCGGTGTCCTCCCACACGTTCGTCCACGTCGCTCCGCCGTCAGTGCTCACATCGACGTCGGCGGTCAACCCATTGATCCGATCCAGGGAGGGTAGCGCCGTGTCGAAGTCGAGCTGCGGTGAGGGATCCGAGCTGAAGTCGTAGCTCGGGCTGATCAGCTCGGTGTCGGCGGCGGACCAGCCGAGCGCGTAGTCGTCGACCTCTGCGAAGTATCCGGTGCCGCCGGTCTGGTTGCCCCGGTTTATCGGATCGTTGAAGTTCCAGCCGCCGGCGCCGGTGTTGTTCTTGACCGTCCAGCCCGTGGGCGTGCTCGCCGCGTCGAACGTCTCGTCCTGCCCGCCGCCGTAGTTCATCTGGTACCCCGGGGGCAGGGTTCCGGAGGCGTCAACCGGCAGCGTCAGGTCCACGGCGGCCGTCGCCGCCGTGGCCGCGACTTGGACGCTACCCTGCTCATAGCCGGGGTAGAGGGCGGTGGCGTGCAATGTGTAGTTCCCACCCGTCGGCACGCGCAACGAATAGTCGCCGGTCGTGGGATCGGTGTAGGCGGTTCCGGGCAGGCCGTCGACGGTGATCGCGGCGTACAGCCCCCAGCCGTGGCCTCCGCCGTCGCGTACCTTCCCCGAGACGATCGTGGACGGCAGCGCGGTCAGTGCGGCGTTACGGGTGAGCGTCGTGCCGTCGGTGAGCGTGATGGTGCCCAGGTCCAGCGTTTTGTAGCCGAACTGACTGACGGTCAGTTCGTAGGAGCCGGCGGGTACGTCCAGCTTGTAGGCACCCGTCGAGTCGGTCGTCGTCTTATATGTGCCGAGCGTCACGGTAGCCCCGGTCAGCGGTGTACCGGTGCCGGCGTCCGTGACCGTGCCGACGGCCACGCCGCGCGGTCCGGGAGTGAAGGCCGCGACGCCGTTCGGCGTGCCCAGTCCGGAGGGGCCGTCGTATCCGGGACCGGCCTGGCATTCGTAGCTCGGTGTGCAGTCGGGAGTCGTGCCGAAGCCGCATCCGACGTCCGCGGCACAACTGGCGTCGTTGCCCGTGGTCACATCATGCAACGCGCCGGGGGTCGCATAGGGGTACGACGCGGGGTAGGTTCCGGCCGTCGGGCGGCCGGCGAGCGCGTAGATCCCGGTGATGATCGGTGCGGCGACGCTGGTGCCGCCGAAGACGTTCCAGCCGCCGGTGTCTGACAGGCTGTCGTAGACGGCGACCCCGGTCTGAGGGTCGGCGACCGCGCTCACGTCGGCGACCGAGCGGCCGGCACAGCCGGCGTCGGTCTGCCATGACGGCTTCGGCTCGACGGTGGAGCAGCCCGAGCCCGGGGCGCCCCACGAGGTCGACGCCGCCGAGTTCCACACCGACTCGTCCCAGCCCCGGGGGGAACCGCTGTCCGGGGTGAGCGTGGTGCCGCCCACTGAGGTGACGTAAGGCGAGGCCGCGGGGTAGGAGACGCCATAGCCGTTATCACCGGAACTGAACACGATCGCGGTGCCCGGATGATCGAAATACGCTTGGTCCTCGGCCAAGGTGTCGGCCGGGTCGTTGTAGGAGCCCCAGGAGTTGGAGACGTACTGGGCACCGAGCGAAACCGCCATGTTCTCCGCGATACCCAGATCGCCGTCGGTCGGCGAGTCCGCCTCCACGAGGACGATGTGGGCATCGGGCGCGATCGCCGACACCATGTCCAGATCGAGGGATATCTCTCCGGCCCAGCTGACGTCCACCGGCGGATAGTCGGCGCCGCCCCGCTCGTCCACCTTGCTGAAGCAGCCGTTCTCCGTGGTGCAGGCGGGCAGTCCGAACTGCTGGCGGTACACGCCCAGGTCCAGTTCCGCCGACGGATCGTCGTAAGCGTCGACGATCGCGATCGTATCGCCGGCGCCGCCGCCCGCGGGCAGGCTGTAGGCGGAAAGCAGGTCGGTCGGCGAGTATCCGGCCGGCGGGACGTCCTGGCCCGCGGCGTTCACCTGAACCCCGAGGCCGTGCCGGACGTCGGTGCGCCGAATCGCGAAGCACCCGAACTGTCCGGGCGCCGGCTCGCCGCAGACCGGTTCGTCAGCTGTCGAACCCGCGGCGGACGCCGAGCGCGCGGCGGCCGGCGCCGGTGTCTGGGCGTTCGCAGGGAACTGCGCGAAGGACACGGCGACGACAGCGGCCACTGCCGTCGCCACGACTCGGGCGATCGAGTTCCGTCCGGCTTGCGCATGGGTCGGGCCGCGTCGGCGACTTACGGTTACCGCAGGCAAGGTCACACCCCTAAAACTCGAAGCGTCTGTGGGTTCTCAGCTACCGGCGAGCTGGCTCGGCCCTACGGTACCGAGCGGTCATGGATCCGACATTCCATGCGTCTGGCGTGAAGTAGTCAAAGTCGTGTTCTCGCAAGCGATCTGCTTTCCGTACCACCACAACCCGGGGGACGGTCCAGACCTTCAGGCAAGCCGATCCGCGCCGACCACAACTCCCGTCCGATGCGGATCACCGTGTCGACCGACAATCCAGAGATTATGAGCGCTTTTAGATAGGAGTAAATCGACGAGGCGTGCTACGTGAATGTTGCGGGGGCCTTACGGGATCGCACGGCCGAGTGCGATGCGCTTGAGCACGGGCCGGGCGAGGCGGCCTCGTCAGGCGTATGACCGATGACAGCCGGCTGAGTTCCGCTCGCGGGGATCGCAAGAAACTCTCACGGTTTTCGGCTCGGTCGGACGCAACTGCCGCCCACCGCGGGGCGCCGCCGGAGCCGGCTCACGGACCGCCGGAGGAGTCCGCTTCGGCCAGCAGGGCTGAGACGGTTGCCTTCGCGCGGAGCGCCGCTCGAGCGTCCCGCATGATGGCCGCCGTGACGATGGCGCCCTCGGCGAGCAGGCAGACGGCATCGGCGAGCCCCCCGCCGGCCAGGGCACTAGGGTCGCGACGGTACCGTGCGGACGATGCGGCCTCCGCCTGTTGCACCAGGCACCCGATATAGGCGTGGAAGGCGCGCTTGTGCTCGCGCACCGCCTCGGCGACTGCGGGCGAAACCGACCCGAGTTCGCCGAACGCGTTGATCCATGCGCAGCCGCGGAAGCCCGGCTCCTCGAACCAGGTATGCAGCCAGTCGAAGACGCCGAGGACGCGGTCCCGCGGATCACCGAGCTGTTCCACGTACGCGGCGAGCCGCCCGCGCCAGGCGAGATCGCGGCGGTCGAGGACGCCGATGACCAGCTCCTCCTTCGTCGGATACAGCTGATAGATGCGGCGCAGGGCCAGCCCGCCGGCCGAACGGATCTCATCCATGCCGACGGCCTGGATGCCGCGCGCGTAGAACAGCTCCTCCGCGGTGTCGAGCAGCTGCCGCCGCAGCGTATCGAGCTGGGGGTTCTTCTCCGAGGCCACGAGGAGTCCCATCCGTTCCCTAGACGCGCGCCGTCCGCCCGCCGGCCGTTGACGTGAGAACGACCGTTCTCTAGTGTAGCGAAGGTGCGAGAACGATCGTTCTCACCCGAGCCGAGGAGACGCGATGACCGACCGTCCGCCGTTGCCCCCCTTCACCCTGGAGACCGCGCTCGCGAAGGTGCAGGCCGCCGAGGACGCCTGGAACACCCGGGATCCCGTGCGGGTGGCGGGTGCCTATACCGTCGACTCGGTCTGGCGCAATCGGGACCGGTTCCTGACCGGCCGGGCCGAGATCGTCGCGTTCCTCGGCGACAAGTGGGAACGAGAGCTCGACTACGCCTTGCGCAAGAACCTCTGGGGCTTCCGGGAGAACCGCATCGCCGTCCGCTTCCAGTACGAGTCGCACGACCGCGAGGGCCAGTGGTGGCGCAGTTACGGCAACGAGCTGTGGGAGTTCGACGAACACGGTCTGATGCGCCGGCGCGAGGCGTCCATCAACGACGTGCGCATCGAGGAATCCGAGCGGCGCATCTTCGGCCCCCGGCCGGAGACCGAGCGCGGAACGGACTTCGAGGGGATTCCCGAGCTGCCGGTGCGGTGAAGGCCTCCTTGTGGAGTCAGCGCCGTGCGCCACCGCACTGGTCCATCCCGGTGCACTTCGGATGAGCGCCGACGCCCACGGGGAAGAACCCGCCCGGGGCCCGACCCGTGCGGCCCGCGAACGAGGGACGGTGGAAGCAGTGGCGCAGGCGTGGCCTGGACGTGCGTATCCGCTGGGGGCGACGTTCGACGGCGAGGGCACGAACTTCGCGTTGCACTCCGTGGCGGCGGACAAGGTGGAGCTGTGCCTGTTCGACGAGGAGGGCGCCGAGGAGCGGGTGAACCTGGCCGAGGTGGACGCCTTCACCCACCACGCCTACCTGCCCGGAGTCGGCCCCGGACAGCGCTACGGCTACCGGGTGCACGGCCCCTACGAGCCGGCATCCGGCCGGCGCTGCAACCCGGCCAAGCTGCTGCTCGATCCGTACGCTCTCGCCTTCGACGGGCAGATCCGATGGGATTCCTCTCTGTTCGGCTACCCGTTCAATCGGCCGGAGGATCGCGACGAGCGTGACTCGGCGGCTCACACGATGCGCTCGGTCGTCGTCGACCAGAGCTTCGACTGGGCCGGCGAGTCCGGGCACGAGGAGCGCCCGCGCACCGGCTACCACCCGATGGTCGTCTACGAGGCTCACGTCAAGGGGATGACCCAGCTGCACCCCGAGGTCCCAGAGCATCAGCGCGGCACGTACGCCGGCTTCGGGCATCCGGCGGTCATCGACCATCTCAGGAAGCTGGGCGTGACCACCGTGGAGCTGATGCCCGTGCACCAGTTCGTGCACGACGAGAGGCTCGGCTCGCTCGGCCTGTCGAACTACTGGGGCTACAACACGATCGGGTTCTTCGCCCCGCACAACGACTACAGCGCGAGCGGCCGCCGCGGCGAGCAGGTCCGCGAGTTCAAGACGATGGTCAAGGCGCTGCACGCTGCGGGGATCGAGGTCATCCTCGACGTGGTGTACAACCACACGGCCGAGGGCAACCATCTCGGGCCGACGCTGGCCTTCCGCGGCATCGACAACGCCTCCTACTACCGGCTGGTCGAGGGCGATCCGCGCTACTACATGGACACCACCGGCACCGGTAACAGCCTCCTGATGAGCAGCCCGCACGTGCTGCAACTGATCATGGACTCGCTGCGCTACTGGGTGACCGAGATGCACATCGACGGGTTCCGCTTCGACCTCGCCGCGACGCTGGCCCGGCAGTTCCACGAGGTCGACCGGCTCTCCGCGTTCTTCGACCTGGTCCAGCAGGACCCGGTGGTCTCGCAGGTGAAGCTGATCGCCGAGCCCTGGGACCTGGGCGAGGGCGGCTATCAGGTGGGGAACTTCCCGCCGCTGTGGGCGGAGTGGAACGGCCGGTACCGCGACACGGTGCGCGACTTCTGGCGCGGCGAGGGCGGGGAGGTGCCGGAGTTCGCCTCCCGGCTCACCGGCTCCTCGGATCTCTACCAGGACGACGGCCGGCGCCCGAGCGCGTCGGTCAACTTCGTCGTCGCGCACGACGGGTTCACCCTGCGCGACCTGGTGTCCTACAACGAGAAACACAACGAGGCCAACGGCGAGCAGGGCCGTGACGGGGCGGACGACAACCGTTCGTGGAACTGCGGCCACGAGGGCGAGACCGACGATCCCGAGATCAACGCTCTGCGGGCGAGGCAGCAGCGGAACATGATCGCGACCATGCTGCTGTCCCAGGGCGTGCCGATGATCGCGCACGGCGACGAGCTCGGCCGCACCCAGCGCGGCAACAACAACGCCTACTGCCAAGACAACGAGCTGACCTGGATCGACTGGAACGCCGTCGATCACGAGCTGCTCGAGTTCACCCGCGCCGCGGTGGCGCTGCGCGCCGAGCACCCGGCGCTGCGCCGTCGGCGTTTCTTCTTCGGCGCCCGCACCCGGGTTCCGGCGAGCCTGCTGCCCGACATCGAATGGTTCCGCGTCGACGGACAGGAGATGACTGACGAGGACTGGAATTCCGGTTTCGCGAAGTCCCTCGGCATCTATCTCAACGGCGCCGCCATCACCGAGCCGGATGAACACGGCGAGCAGGTCCGCGACGACTCGTTCCTGATGCTCTTCAACGCCCACTGGGAGCCGCTCGACTTCGCGGTGCCGGACTCGCGCTTCGGCGAGGTGTGGACGGTGGTGCTGGACACGGCGTTCCCGGAGGTGTCCGGCCGCCCGGTGATCAAGGCGGACTCCACGGTCTCGGTCGAGGCGCGCTCGCTGACGGTGTTGCTCGCCAGCGAGCCCGGCGCCGATCGCTGAATCGCCCGGGTTCCGGTTCGCGCCGGCGCATCGCCCACGCCCGAAGCGCCGTGTCTCCGCACGCTCCATTCGACGAGACCCTGCGTCTTGACAACTCGATTGGACTAGACCACTCTCGGCAGAGTAACGATGCCCGGCCAGGCATCGGATACACCGATCACAGTGCCCTGCGGTGCTGAGCGCGTTCGCGCCGGCGCCATGCCGCCCTGCCGCGAGAACCCACCCCTTCACCCCCGCACACGTGGCAGAAGCCGCCGACGGCTCTGTGGTCCGCACCTCCATCAGGCCTCGACAACGCACCATGCCATGAAGCGAGGGACCCACCGGATGAGACTGACGAAGGATTCACGGATACGCGACGTCCGCCGCCGCGCCGTGGCCGTGCTCGGAGCCGTCGTGCTCCTGGCCGGCTTCGGGGTGAGCGCCGCGAGCGTCGCCCAGGCCGCGGGCGGCACCGGCCCGATCACGGGCTACCAGGGGCTGTGCCTCGATGATCGCAGCGCCAGCACCGCCGAATACAACCCGATCCAGGTCTACACGTGCAACGGCACGAACGCCCAGCAGTGGACTGTCGAGCCGAACGGCACCCTGGAAGTGCTGGGCATGTGCCTGGACGTGGACGCGGCCGGCACCGCCGACGGCACGCTGGTCGACCTGTACTCCTGCAACGGAACCGTCGCCCAGGTCTGGCAGCCCCAGTCGAACGGAGAACTGGTCAATCCGAACTCGGGCAAGTGCCTGGACGACACCGGTTACGGCGGCTCGGGCACCCAGGTCCAGATCTGGGACTGCGCGGGCACCTCCAACCAGACCTGGACCCTGCCGGGCGGCAGCAGCGGCGGCACCGGCGGATTCGTGGTCAGCGAGGCGCAGTTCGACCAGATGTTCCCGAACCGCAACTCCTTCTACACGTACAGCGGGCTGGTCTCCGCGCTCAGCGCCTACCCGGCGTTCGCCACCACCGGTGGCGGCACGGTCGAGAGCCAGGAGGCCGCCGCGTTCCTGGCCAACGTGGACCACGAGACCGGCGGACTGGTCTACATCAACGAGGTCGACCAATCCGGGAACTACTGCGCGGCCGAGTCCTACGGCTGCCCGGCCGGCACCTACGCCTACTACGGCCGCGGCCCGCTGCAGATCTCGTGGAACTTCAACTACGAGGCGGCCGGCAACGCGCTCGGCATCGACCTGCTCGACAACCCGAACCTGGTCTCCACGAATGCGGCCATCTCCTGGGAGACCGCGCTGTGGTACTGGATGACCGCGACCGGAGGCGGCTCGGTGACCTCCCATCAGGCGATGGTCAGCGGAGCCGGGTTCGGCGATACCATCCGCGCCATCAACGATATCGAGTGCAACGGAGGCAACACCGCCGAAATGCAGGACCGCGTCAACGACTACGAGTCGTTCACCTCCATCCTCGGCGTCTCCCCGGGTGGCAACCTCACCTGCTGACGCGGCGACCGCGAGGCGGCGATGCCGGCGCCGACAGCAGCTCCCTGACAGCGCTCCGTTGTCGGGGAGCTCGGCGTGAACGGGCTCGTCACTCCCGCACATTCCGGGCAAAACTGTGATTCAGTTCTTTTGATTTGACCTTGATTTTGCATTCTGGGACCACCGAAGCGCGCGTAGCCTTGTGGTTTCTGCAGGGTCCTCAGGTACTGTCAGGGGTCGCAGATGCCCTGTCGGCACACGACGCCGGCTCCGGCATCGGCAGCAGTGCGTTCGCTGCGGCGCTGCCCGAGGCCACCCAACGAGGGTGCGGGCTGCGACCTCGCAGCACGTGTGCCCGAGCTCCGGCGGAAACCGAAGAGAAGATCCATGACTACTGAGATAGCGATGTCGTGCGCGACCGCGGCCTTCGTCGCCGCGGCCGTGGTGGCCGTGTACTGGACTCGTGTTGCCCTACGGCTGCGGGCGCGGGTCGCCGGGCTGGAGGAGGCCTGCGCGGTGCGCGACGCCGCGATGGAGCAGTTGGTCGCCGTGGGTCTTCCGACCGCGGCGGACCCGATGGCCGATCCCGGGCCGGCCGCTGCGGCCTTCACGCCGGCACGCAGCCTCGTCGGCACGGCCTTCGCCGAGAACGCGGGCGTTCTGGCACAGCGGTACACGGGGGGCGTGCACCGGCTGCAGGCCGAGGCCGCCGAAGCCGCGGAGCGCCGCGGCGAGGAGAAGGCCCACCAGACCACCGAGTCGGCGGTCCGGTCCTTCGCCGAGGCCGTCGTCGGCCTCGGGGCCAACCTGAGCAAGGTGGTCGGCCAGGCCATGCGGCAGCACCGCGGGCACGAGATGTTCGAAACCCTCACCCTGATCGACCACACGGTCCAGCAGATGGTCCGTCAGGCGCAGTCCTACGTCGTGGTCTGCGGCGGCCTGCCCGGCCGGCGCTGGCCGGCGCAGTCGATGACCGACGTCGTGCGCGGCGCGATGGGCCGGATCCAGGACTACCAGCGCATCCGGCCCCGGGAACTTCCCAGGCAGGTGATCGGGCAGGCCGTCGAGCCCGCCGTGCACGCGCTCGCCATGCTGCTGGACAACGCCGCCCGCTACTCGCCGCCCGGATCCTTCGTCGACGTCACCTTCCAGGACGGCCACCACGGTGTGACCGTCATCATCGACGACGCCGGGGTGCGCATGAGCAGCGAGCAGCTCGACTCAGCGCGCCGCACCCTCTCCGGCCAGGACCCGGTGGACCTGCACCGGTTCGGCCCGCACCCGAAGATCGGCTTCCCGACGGTGGCCGCGCTCAGCCGGCGCTACGGATTCCAGGTGTCCGTCGACGGATCAAGCCCGTTCGGCGGGACGCGCGCCGCTCTGTTCATCCCCGAGCGGCTGCTCGCCGACGCGGCCGCGCCCGCCCCGCCCACGACGCCGAAGACAGTGCCGCAGACGCAGCCCGAGAGCGGGCCCGACCCCGAGGCCGACGCGGGGCTGCCGCGCCGGCGCCGCCAGGCCGCCTCGGCCGACGCGGAGCGCACCGCGCCCGCGCTCAGCGCCTCGCCTCCCCGGCCGAGCCTCGCTGCGGCCTGGCAGAGCAACGCCCACCGCAACGAGTCCGCCGGCGCAAAGACAGACTCCGCAGAAGGGACCCTATAGCCATGAGCACCGCACCAGCCGAGGCGAACAGCAAGCTGACCTGGATGCTCGACAGCCTGGACCTCGACGGCGTCCGCTACTCGGTCCTCATCTCGGGCGATGGTCTGCGCCTCGCCCACTCCGATTCGGTCACCCGCGACGACGCCGACGCGTTCGCCGCGGCCATCAGCGGGGTCCAGTCCCTGGGCAAGGCCCTGGCCACCCTGTGCGGAGACAAGGCGAACAAACTCCGGCAGAACCTGATCGAGTACGACCAGGCGCTGATCCTGATCACCGCCGCCGGCCAGAACGCGATGCTCGGCGTGTGCGCGGACCCCGACGCGGACGCCGGGCTGATCGTGCACCGGATGAACGACCTGGCCTCGCGGCTCGGCAACGAGCTGAGCAGCGGGACCCGCCGGCCATGACCCGTCCACGGCGGGACTCGGGCCTCGTGCGCGCGTACGTCATGACGGGCGGGGTCTCCCGGCCGACCCGGGAACTGGACCTGGTCACGCTGCTGGTCGCACGCGACACCGAGCTGCACGGCCTGACCCCGGAACAGCGCCGGGTGATGCGCCAGTGCAGCGCGCACGGCGCCCTGTCCGTCGCGGAGATCGCCGCCTATCTCGACCTGCCGCCGTCGGTCGTCACCATCCTCGCGTGCGGCCTCATCGACTCCGGGCACCTCGCGATCCCCGCTCCCGTCACCGAAATTCCCGATATCGACCTTCTCAGAGAGGTGCTCCGTGGGCTCCGCCAACTTGTCTGAGGCCGCCTATCTGCCCGGCACCGTCACCAGATCCGTGAAGCTCCTCCTGGCGGGCCACTTCGGCGTGGGCAAGACCACCTTCGTCGGCAGCGTCTCCGAGATCCGGCCGCTGCGCACCGAGGAGCTCATCACCGAGGCGAGTGTCGGGATCGACGACCTCGCGGGGCTTCCGGGCAAATCCTCGACCACTGTGGCCATGGATTTCGGACGCCGCACCTTCGGGGCCGTGGCGCTCTACCTCTTCGGCACCCCCGGGCAGCACCGGTTCCTGCCGATGTGGGACGAGCTGGCCCGTGGCGCGCTCGGCGCCCTCGTCCTGGTCGACACCCGTCGCCTCGATCAGTCCGACGAGATCCTGAGCGCGGTGGAGAAGCGCGGCCTGCCGTACGCGGTGGCCGTCAACGAGTTCGACGGCTGCCGCCGCTACCCGCCGGAGGAGATCAGGGCCGCGCTCGACCTCGCCCCGGAGACTCCCCTGACCGTCTGCGACGCCCGCGACAAGTCCTCGTCTGCCAAGGCACTGATCGTCCTCGTCGAATATCTGACCAGCCGACCGGAGTTGCTCCCGTGACCGACCAGATCGCAGCCGAGCTCCCCGCGACCTCGCGGGTTGCGATGTACACGCCGGAGTTCGCCGCGGATCCGCACGGTGTCTACGAGCGCAGCCGCCGCCACCACGGATCCCTCGTCCCGGTCCTGCTCGACCCGGAGGTCCCCGCCACGCTCGTGGTCGGCTACCACACGGCCGTGCAGATCCTGCACGACCAGGAGCGCTTCCCGGCCGATCCGCGCCGCTGGGAGCAGGACGCACCCCCGAACTGCTCCGTCATGCCGATGATGGAATGGCGGCCCAACGCGCTGCGCAGCTCAGGGAGCGAACACACCCGCTACCGTGCCGCGAACGTCTACAGCATCGGCGGCGTGGACCTGCACGGCCTGCGCACGATCGTCCAGGACGTGGCGGTCGGCCTGATCAACGACATGTGCCAGGCCGGAAAGGCGGATCTGATCAGTCAGTACGCCTTCCCGCTCGCCTTCCAGGTTCTCAATACCCTGCTCGGCTGCCCGCCCGAGATCGGCGGGCGCGTGGCGCTCGGCATGGCCCAGATATTCGAGGGCATCGACGCCGCCGCCGGCAACGCGATGCTGGCCGCGGCGCTGGCCGAGCTGGTGGCCCTCAAACAGGAGCACCCCGGGGACGACATCACCACCCGCCTGCTGCAGCACGAGGTCGGCCTGGACATGACCGAGATGGTGCATCAGCTCGCCACGCTCTACGGGGCGGGAATCGAGCCGCAGCAGAACCTGATCGCCAACTCCCTGCTGCTGATCCTCACCGACGAGCGCTTCTCCGGCGACGTCCTGGACGGGAATCTGACGGTCCGCGACGCCCTGGAGGAGGTGCTCTACCAGGACCCGCCGATGGCGAACTACGCCATCTCCTATCCGCCCTATCCCGTGCAGATCGACGGCGTCTGGCTGCCCGCGCACCAGCCGGTCGTGATCAGCATGTCGGCCTGCAACAACGACCCGGCGATCGCCTCCGACCAGCGGGCCGGCAACCGCGCCCACCTCGCCTGGAGCATCGGCCCGCACACCTGCCCGGCGAAGTCCGTCGCCTACCTGATCGCCCAGGCCGCGATCGACCAGATCCTCGACGCCCTGCCGGAGATGGAACTTGCCGTGCCCGCCGACCAGCTCGTCTGGCGGCCCGGACCGTTCGCCCGTGCGCTGGCCTCGCTGCCCGTCATCGTCCCCAGCTCGCCGCCCCTCCCGCCGCGCTGAATCCCGCCGCTCGCACCCGTACGCCAGGAAGGCACCCGCGTGGACCAGAACGTCTTCACCCTCGATCCCACCGGCCGCGACCGTCACGCCGAGGACGCGCACCTGCGCGCCCACGGACCCGCCGTGCGCGCCGACCTTCTCGGCCAGCAGGTCTGGGCCGTCGCCGACCCCGCAGTGCTCAAGGCGCTCCTGGTCGATCCCCGCGTCTCGAAGGACGCCGCCCGGCACTGGCCGAAGTTCCCCGAAGAGATCGTCGGCAAGTGGCCGTTGGCCCTGTGGGTGGGCGTGAGCAACATGTTCACGGCCTACGGCACCGACCACCGCCGGCTGCGCCGGCTGGTCAGCCCCGCGTTCGCCGCCCGCCGCGTCTCCGCGCTCGCGCCCCGGATCGAGCAGATGACCGAGGCGCTGCTCGACGAACTGGCGGCCACCGCCCCGGGCGAGCCGGTCGACCTGCGCGAGCGCTTCGCCGTGCCGCTTCCGATCCAGGTCATCAGCTCACTGATGGGGCTGCCGGTCGAGGCGCAGCAGGCCTTCCGCAGCGTCGTGGACGCCGTGTTCGACACCACTCTCTCCCCGGAGGAGGCGGCGGCGAACACTGTGAGGCTGTACGAGATCCTGGCCGGCCTCGTCGCCGACAAGCGCGAGCAGCCGGGCGACGACATGACCTCGGTGCTCATCTCCGCCCGCGATGACGGCGACGAGGGGGACGGCTCGGCGCTGACCGAACAGGAACTGCTCGACACCCTCCTGCTGGTCGTCTCCGCCGGCTACGAGACCACCGTCAACCTGATCGACCAGGCCATCACCGCGCTGCTCACCCACCCCGAGGAGCGCGCCAAGGTCGATGCGGGACAGGCCGCGTGGGGCAACGTCGTCGAGGAGGCCCTGCGCTACGAGGCGCCGGTGGCGCATCTTCCGCTGCGCTACGCGGTCGAGGACATTCCGCTGGCCGGCGGCGTCACCATACGCCGCGGCGAGGCCATTCTCGCCTCCTACGCCGCGGCCGGGCGCCACCCGGACCTGCACGGCGAGAGCGCGGACGTCTTCGACATCACCCGCGCCGCGCAGGACCACCTCGCCTTCGGCCACGGCGTGCACTTCTGTCTCGGCGCGCAGCTCGCCCGGATGGAGGCGGAAACCGCGCTCCGGATGCTCTTCGAGCGCTTCCCCGACCTCGCCTTCGCGCCGGACACGGAATTGCAGCCCCTCGGCTCCCTCATCTCCAACGGCCACCACCAGCTGCCGGTAGTCCTCCAGCCCATCGCCGAGCAGGCGCCCGCCGCGGCGGCCTGACGCAGGGGGCCTGAGCCAGAGGCCTGACGCAGGCCGGCGTTCGACCTCCGCGCACGTCGGCTACGCCGGTATGCGTGGGCTGTGTGTGCGGTAGGTCGGCGGAGCCGATCATGCGGCTCTCGGTGGGCGGCGGCGCCAGGCGTCGGACGGGCGGGCCTCCACGGGGCGGCCGTGCAGCTCGACCAGCAGCTCCTTGGCCCCGGGCAGCAGCTCGAAGCCCTGCGCGAGCTGCTCGACCGGCCGGCCCGGGCAGGACGGGCTGCTGACCGGATAGTGACACCTTCGGGCTTTGCACCCGATGGGTGATCTAGTCTGCATCGTCACGAGTTTCGCGTCATCACGCTGGGAGGCACCACGATGCCCGCACCTCTGCCCGCCGACCGACCGATCCGCTGGGGCATCCTGGGAGCCGGCGGCATCGCCGGCACCGTGGCCCGCGACATCGCGCTGAGCGATGACAACGTCGTCACCGCGGTCGCCGCGCGCGACGCCGCCCGGGCGGCCGCGTTCGCCGCCCAGCACGGCTTCGAGCGCAGCTACGGCGACTACCGGGCGCTCGCGGCCGACGACGGCGTCGATGCGATCTACATCGCCACGACCCATCCGAGCCACCACGCGCTCGCGCTCATGGCCATCGAGGCCGGCAAGCCCGTGCTGATCGAGAAGCCGCTGTGCCTCAACGCCGCCGAGGCGCGTGAGGTGTTCGCCGCCGCCGAGCGTGCCGACGTGTTCGCCATGGAGGCCATGTGGATGCGGACCAATCCGCTCATCCGCACTGCGCAGCAGTTGGCGGCCGATGGAGCGATCGGCGAAGTGCGCGGCGTGCGCGCCGAGTTCGCCATCGGCCTTCCGTTCGACCCGACGAGTCGGCTCTATGACATCGACAACGGCGGCGGCGGTCTGCTCGACCTCGGCGTGTACCCGGTGACCTTCGCCCATCTCTTCCTCGGCCACCCGGACGAAGTGGTGACCGCAGGCACCCTCGCCGCGACCGGTGCCGACGACACCGTGGCCATGCAATGGATCTACGGCGGGGTGCCCAAGGCCCACGTGTGGGTCTCGGTCTCCGCCGCCGCGCCGAACGAGGCCACGATCTTCGGCACCGAAGGATGGATCAAGGTGCTTTCGCCCGTGTTCCGCCCCTCCGGCCTGATCGTGCGCGGCGCCGACGGCCAGGAGCGCGCGATCGCCGACCCGATCGCCGGCCAGGGCACCGGTTACCTCCCGGAGATCGAGGAGGTCGCCCGCTGCCTGCGCGCCGGCGAGAGGCAGAGCTCTTTGATCCCCCACGCCGACACCGTCGCCATCCTGGAGCTCCTCGATGACGCCCGGGCTACCCTCGGCGTCACGTACCCGTCGGAGCGCAAGGCGGCCTGACCGGCAGCCTCCGCGCTCCAGCGGATGAGAGGCACCGCCTGCGCCCCGTGACAGGACCCTGCCACGGGGCGCAGGCGGTTGCGCGTTCAGACCGTCCGCGGTCGCGACACGATCGAGGACGCGACCTACTTGTCGCTCGGGTTCAGCGCCCGGAACGCCAGTCCGGCGACGGCGCCGGCCACCAGTTCGACGATCACGTACATCCACAGCGTGGACCAGGCGAACAGGTGCATGACGTCTCCGCCGAGGGCGACGGCCGGGTTGAACACGCCGCCGGAGATCCCGCCGACCGCGAACGCACCTGCGGCGACGGTGAAGCCGATGGCCAGGCCGTAGAAGCCGTTGTTCGGGTGGTCCTTGCTGGTGGCGACGTTCAGCACGACGTAGCTCAGGGCGAAGGTGAATAGGAGTTCTGCCACGACCGCGGCCATCAGCCCGTGACCGGACAGCCGGAGGGTCTTGACCGGCGCCGCGGGAGTCACGACTCCCCGGACGACCGCTCCGGCCAGCACACCGCCGATGAGCTGCGAGGCCCAGTAGCCCGCCGCCTCGGCGGCGCCGATCCGGCCGCGCACGAGCGCCGCCATCGTCACGGCCGGATTGTAGTGGCCTCCTGAGATATGGCCGCCGGCGTAGATCATGACCATCAGGGTCGTGCCGATAGCCAGCGGAGCGAGCGCGGTGCCGCTGTACACACTCGATCCGACGGCGAAGACGAGGAAGAACGCCCCGATGAATTCGACGGCGATCTTGCGCGCCGCCGAGGGCCCGGCGATCTCGTTCGCAGCCTCGCGGGGGGCGAAGCGCACTCGGCCCGTGGCCTCTTCCGTGTTGACGGACATCTCAGTACCTTCCCGTTGCACATTGGTCCGCAGACGTCGCATCCGGTTCATCCGGCTATGCGGCGTAATGCACAGGGTTAGTCGGACGGGGGGATCATCCAGTTCCTGGCGACTTCTATGACGCCGATCACACGCCTGGAACTACTTCGAGGTCTCGTCTCGGCTGCCGGTGCAGGGCGTCGACACAACAGTCGATCGCCGGCGGGGCGGAGTTCCGGGAAGGCCGAGTGACGAGCGTCACGCGGCTCGGCGATCGTCGCCTTCCGCGCCGGGACGCCCGCTCGGGTCGTCATCGAGCCCGGATACACGGGAGCGTGCCGGTACCGGGCCGCGTGCGGGCGGCCATTGGCCGTTCCGCGGCTCCGGGAGAGCGAACACGGCGACACCCGAGGGCACGGGCAAGCGCCGCAGGATCCGCCTGAGCATCCGTGCGCCCGGCGACGGTCGGTCCGTCGGCGGACCGTTCGTGCCCTCACGTTCGACGTTTCTGCCGAGCACCGCGAGAAGGACGGCGCCGACCACGGTGATCAGATGGGGCATCTCGGTGCGCGCGGTGGTAACACCGAGGCAGACGTCGATGAAATCCACCAGCGTCAGCAGGCCGGCAGCCATACCGACCACGGGTGCGATCGCGCGCGCCCGGTTCGGCCGTGCCGCCGCCACCAGCAGGGCGAACGCGATCGTGACGTTGAAGACACCCAGCTCACGCGAGGTCTGCATCGGAATGCCGTGGCCGGCCCGGCCCGCGAGCGCCGGAACGATGACCACGCTGTGGGCGAGCGCGCTGGCGGCCACGCCGATGCGCGCCGTCCGGGCTCGGCGACGGCGGTCGCGCACCGGCCTGTCGGCAAGCACCGCCGCGAGGATCTGGTCGGTCCGATCGCCGCTCTCGTCCGCCGCCGGTGCGACCGTCAAGCGGATGCGGCGGGTCACCAGGTGCGCGGACTCACGCCATCGGCTGCACTCGGCGCAGGAGGCGAGGTGGGCCTCCAGATCCTCCGACGCGCAGGTCGGCTCCTCCCCGTCGAGTATCGCGGAAAGCTCCTCGCGAGCGGTCGCACACGCAATCCGCCGGGGGCCGCTGCGCGATCCGCCCCTTGATCCTGGCCTCATATCGTCTTTCATCTCTCAAACACTCTTTTGTGCGGCGTTCGGCCTCGCGGGCCGATGCCCGAACGACCCCCTCGTGTGGGACCCGACTGATCGGTGGTTTTTGAGGGCTCGATGGCAACATGTCTGTGGGTGGGAGCAGGCGAATCCTCGGCGTCGAGCGCCTCGATGAGCTCCGCGCGCGCCCGGGCGACCCGCGATCGGATGGTACCCACCGGGCAACCGCACACGTGCGCCGCCTCCTCGTACGACAGACCGATGACCTGAGTGAGCACGAAGGATGTGCGCCGATCCGGGTCGAGCCGCGCCAGCAGCCCCTCGACCTCGACCTGCTCGGCCACGTCGGCCGCGACCGGCTGCTCGCGGTAGAGATCGATCAGCTGGGTATCGCGGCGGCGCTGCCGGACGCGGGTACGCAACTCGTCCATGCAGGTGTGCCGCGCGATCGACAACAGCCACGTCCGCGCCGACGAGTCCCGTCGAAACGCCTTCATGTTCCTGAAGACTCGAAGATACACCTCCTGTGTCAGGTCGTCCGCGGACTGGGGGTCCACCAGATGGGCGCAGAGCGACCACACGTCCCTGCGGCTGATCCTGATGAACTCCCTCATCGCCCACTCGTCGCCGTGTCTGGCGGCGGTGGCGAGGCCGGTCAGCTCGTCCATGGAGCCGGCGTTCAGACGAGGATCGGGCAAGTGGCGCGGGCACCGCTCGCCGGCGGGCCTTCGGGGCCGGACAGGTCGCCGCCTCCGTTCGGCAGCGCGCGAACGGAGGCGGGCGGCGATACGCGACGGTCGGGCATGGTGCTCCTCGACTTCCACTGATGTGCGTAGGACGGGGCGGGCCGTGGCCGGCCCGATCCCGTCGCATCCGGTCAATCTAACGGCGGCTTGGGGCTTTTCATGCCCTTCGCGCGGGCCGTGTGACAGGGCTCGCATCGCGCACGGACCGCTCGAACCGCACAGCCGGTGACTTCTTCGACAGCCGACCCTCTCCCTCGAACCACTGCCGCCGGGCCAGATCCGCTCGCCGGGGTGACGCGCCGGAACGGCAGGATCAGTACGCGACGACGTCTCGATCGGTGAGCTGCTGCTGATGGTGAGCGCTGTCGCCCACGCAGCCGCGGGTGGGGCAGCCAGACGTCTGCTCTCGCTCGTTCGCGACGGCGCCGTGCCGCGCGACCGAGCCTGATCGCCCCCGAAGCGCCGAAGACGTTACAGTCCCAGGCAGCCGGAGGCTTGACGAGCATCCTCGCGACGTCGCCCGGGTGTGCCAGATGCGGAAAGTGGCCGCTGCCCGACAACACTGTTACGACGACGCCGGGGAAGGCGCTTTGGGGCCAAGCGCGGTACCGGGCTTCGATGCTGCCGGCTACGTAGTGGTAGAGCGCGCCGGCTCTGCGGATGGCGGCCAGGTCGCGAACTCCGGCATTCGATATTCATCGAGCCCGCCCTCACGTCGGCCTCCACGTTTTCGCCCGTTGCCGTGCACGCGCAAAAAAGCGGGGGCCGACCTCCCCGCCCGGTTCGAACGCAAGCTGATCCGGAACCCGCCGCGCTCGCACGCAAGCCGGTCACCCCCGGCTACCCGCAGATCATCGAGGTGTTCACTCGCGCCGCCGGGCCACTGCGCGCCAAAGAGCCTGCAGGGCCCTGGGCATCGACACCGATCCCCGGAATGTCGAGGCCCTGCGCTCGAAGCTCAAGAAGCTCGTCGCCCGCGGCATTCTGGTTGAACAGCCGAAGGCAGGAGTGTTCGCCCTCTCCAGGGTGACCGGCCGCGACACCGTCTCAACTCGAACGTGATCCCCCACGCAGCGCCCGCCTCCAGACCCGCGTGGCCGCTACGGCCCATTGCACGGGATAGATAGGCGCGATCTTGAACTTGTACTCCCCGAGTTCGTGCTGCCTAAGCCACAGGCCGCGCGCCCTCGGGGTGGGAAGCATCAGCGAGATCGCAACGATCAGTACCCAGGCGCCGAGGATGATTCGTGGCACGCCCTCGTGCACGAAGATGCTCACCACGAGTAGAGCTGCGACACAAAGCCAGGCCACTCCCGTTACAAGGATGACCACGAAGGCATCTCGCAGGTGGTCTCCGGCTTCTTTGGTCCAGGTCATGCACACATCATCGCGCTCCACGGCGTTCACGGCATGAGTCCGCGTACTCGATCACGCGGGAAACGAGAGGGTCGGACGCCCCACTCGACCCGCGCTCGAGCGAACACCTCGCGTCGCGCTACGCGATGGCCGACGCGTTCACCATCTGTGACAACTACCACTGTTCGGCGATCGGCCCGACGTGGCCCAACCGGCTGCACGCCCTGACCGGCACGCTCGACCCGTCCGGGGCGAACGGCGGCCCGAACGTCGCGACGAACGTGCTTCCCCCCAGTGGCGGATTCACCTGGACGACATACGCCGAGCGGCTTCAGGCTGCCGGGATCAGCTGGCGCAGCTACCAGTCGAGCGTCGGGGGAAACGGTCCGGAACTCGGGTGGTTCAGGCAGTTCCAGACCGCGCCCGCGGGCTCCCCGCTCTACGAGAACGGAATGAAGCTGAGGTCGAAGACCGCGGTCATGGACGACATCCGCGGCGACAGCCTTCCTCAGGTCTCGTGGGTCCAACCGGAGGCCAGCGAGCACCCGAGCGGCCTGCCGGCGGCGGGCGCCGAGTACTTCTACGACCTCCTCGACGCGCTCGCTTCCACGCCGGATGTCTGGAACAAGACCGTCCTGTTCATCACGTACGACGAGAACGGCGGCTTCTTCGACCACGTGACGCCGCCGACGCCCCCGCCCGGCACCCCCGGGGAGTACATCACCGCGCCGCTGCCCTCGCAGGCGGGCGGCATCGCCGGACCGATCGGCCTGGGCTTCCGTGTTCCCACGTTCGTCATCTCCCCGTGGAGCCAGGGCGGCTGGGTCGCCAGCGAGACGTTCGACCACACCTCGCTGCTGCGCTTCCTTGAGGCCCGGTTCGGTGTGCACGAACCCAACATCAGTGCCTGGCGGCGGGCGACGGTCGGTGACCTGACCTCGACGCTGCGCTTCCCACGCCGCGACGTGCCCTTCCCCAGATTCACCGACCCGGCGCCCCTGGTGGCACAGCAGCAGCAGGAAGTCGCCACCCTGCCAGACCCGTCGGTACCGACCACCCAGACCGTGCCCCACCAGGAGCTCGGCTCGCGTCCTCGCACCCTGTAGAACCTGCATTCCCCATACCCGCAGTGGCGGGGCGGGCGGCGGGCGCCGGGGCCCCACCCGGGCGCCCCCCCCCCCCCGCCACTCGGCGTGCGGACCAACCGGCTTCTCAGCCTGACCCCAGCCGAGCCAGTAGCTCCGGAAGTCGGCGAGCTGTGGTTCCACGTCCCTGATCGCGGTGCGATGCGGGAGCCCGCACGAGTGGGCGCAGCACGTCCCCATCGCCTCATCGGCCGGGCTCACCGCGGAGCAGATCGCGGCGACAGCTCGCACCAGCGCGGCCACGGGATGGAGCGAGCCGCACAAGGCCGTGCTCGACGCGGTCGACGAACTGCACACCACGTCCACCGTCTCGCGGCACACCTGGGAAACGCTGCCCAGGCACTACTCCGAACCGCAGCTGATCGAGCTGATCTTGCTCATCGGCCACTACCACGAGGTCGCGTTCGCGCTGAACGCGCTCAAGACGCCGATCGACCTGTGGGTCCCGCTCCCGCGTGCCCCGGTACACCCGCCAGCCGACTTGTGGGGCCCCTCCGGCCCGTTCGCCCCGGCTGTCCGGGAACGCCTTCCTCGGCCTGCGGCAGGGTGATCCGTTCGAGGGGCTGGCCGGTGAGCGCGGCGATCAAGTCGAAGTAGGAGAAGCTTCGCCGCGCGTTCACCCATGAGCCGCTCACAAAACAACCTGTGAGTGATGTGATCGTGAGCGCTCCTCACGACCATTGGGGATCAGTCTGTCCGCGAAAAGGAGAGCTCTTATGTTCGTGCGTTCCAACGGCTTGCCGGGCCGGGGCAGGCGCGGCGCGCTCGGGGTGGCCGCCACGTTCGCGATCGGCGCGTGCGTGGTCGGCGTGGGCAGCGCTACCGCGCAGGCCACAGGCGGCAAGACCGCGCTGATCCCGGGCGACCTGCTGGTCAGCCGCGTGCACTACACCGGCACCGCCTCGATGATCACGCCCGGAGTCACGGTGCTGCCGACCGGCGTGGTCGCGGTGGCCGACGGATCGTTCGCGCACGTGTGGGACAACGTCTCGGTCGACGCGAACTTCGGCGTCACGGCGCCGATCTACCTCGATCAGATCAATGCGAACGGCAGGCCGGTCGACTCCATCGCCCTACCGGACGGCACTCCGAGCGCGGACAGTCGCGGGCACGACGTGCTGATGGGCAGCTTCTCCTCGAAGTCCGAGCTCGCGCTCAACCTCTCGACCGGCGGCGACGCGGTCACGTTGATGGGCTACGTCACCCCGGCGAACACTCTGGACGCCTCCAACGGCAACACCCCCGGCGTGATCGACCCGACCAACCCGGACACCCAGTCCGTCTACCGCGCGGTCGGGGAACTTGACGCGAACGGCAAGTTCTCGATCACCGAGACCAACGCCTACAGCGGCGACAACGGACGCGCCGCGATCCTGGACGACGCCACCGGCCTGTACTACACCGCCGGAAACTCCAACAACGGCACCGGCACCTCCGTCGCAGGCCTCATCTACGGCACCGGCGCGCAGCTGGTGACCCCGGCGAACGAGCCCGAGCAGGCGCAGACCCCCGGGCAGCCGACCCCCGTCGGCGGATTCAGCGTGCTGCAACTGCCCGGGACCACCAAGGCGGACAAGCTCGGCAAGGACACCAACTTCGCCGAACTCGCCATGCACGACAACGTGCTCTACTACACCAAGGGATCCGGCAGCAACGGCGTCGACACCGTCTACTTCGTCGACACCACCGGCACCGCCTGCCCGAGCGGCGTCGGCACCCCCGTGGCAGGAGCGCCCGCCCCCACCACCGCAGACACCTACGACGCGACCACCGGCCAGCCGGCCGACAACATGTGCATCCTCTCCGGCTTCCCGACCGCGCCGGCGAAGTCCATCAAGACCCCCGACACCGGCGCCGTGAGCAACACCGCCGACATCGGCGCGATCTGGTTCGCGAACAACTCCACCATGTACGTCGCCGACTCCGGCAACGGAACCGACACCTACAGCGACGGCAGCTTCACCGCAGCCGCAGCCCAGAACCTCGCCGGCATCCAGAAGTGGTCCCAGGTCGACGGCACCTGGACCTACGACTACACCCTCAACACCGGCCTCGGCCTCGGCGTGCCGTACACCGTCGCGGGCCTGCCCACCGGCACCAACCCCGTCACCGGCACGCCCTGGACCCCGGCCGTCGACGGCATCCGCAACTTCACCGGCAAGGTCAACCGTGACGGCACCGTCACCCTCTACGGCGTGACCACCTCCATCGGCGGCGTCTCCGACTACGGTGCCGACCCCAACAAGCTCGTCACCATCACCGACAAGGTCACCGCTACCACCAAGCCGACCAACGAGCACTACAACACCCTGCAGACCGCCGCCGCAGGCGACGTCCTGCGCGGCGTCACCTTCACCCCCACCAAGTAACACCGTAACAACCGGGTGGGCGCGGGCAGCAGTAACACGCCCGCGCCCACGCCGACCGCATCGGCGTGACCGGGGTGACAGGCACGGCCTCTACACGGCCGCGCTCGCCCTCGCAGCGGACCTGCGCACCCGGATCAACGCGCTGGACGGGCTGCGCGTCTACGGGCGTGAGGAGTTGTGCGGCGTAGGGCGGGCCGCAGGGCTCGACCCGCTGCAGCTGGTGATCGACGTCGCGGGTCTGGGCACAAGCGGATTTCGGGCGGCGGACTGGCTGCGCTCGCACCGGCAGGTCGACCTGCACGTCTGCGACCACCGGCGCACCAGCGCGCAGCTGAGCCACGCGGATTGACGCGGTGACCGGCGAGCGTCTGCTGCGCGCGCTCGGAGACCTGATCGAGAACGTCCCTGCGCTACACCCGGTTGCGCGCGTGACCGTGCCGGATCCGGCCGAGCTGCGCCTTGAGCAGGTTCTCTCACCGCGTGATGCCTTCTTCGGCCGTGTCGAGCAGGTCCCGGCGGCGAAGGCCGCGGGCCGGATCAGTGCGGAGATGCTCACCCCGTACCGCCCGGCATCCCTGCCGCCCTGCCCGGCGAGCGGCTGACCGCACCGGTTGTCGACTACCTGACCAGCGGGGTGCGCGCCGGGATGCTCGTGCCGGACGCAGCGGATCCCGAGCTCGAGAGCGTGCGCGTGGTCGAAGAAGAGTAGCGCTTCGGCTTGCCGGGCCGACCGTGAGGTTGCGGGCATGTTCCGCCGCGAGCCGGGCACCGGGACGCGGCACACGGGACCGCACAGGCTGAGCACGCCGGAAAGGACGATGCCGACATGACCGGGCACGAGGGAAACATCATCGCGGAGCTGACCGCGGACCACCGTGAGGTGGAAGGCATGTTCGCGAAGTTCCAGGCGCTCGAACCCGGTGAGCACTCCCGGCGCCGTGAGGTTGCCGACGAGTTCACCGCGGAACTGGTGCGTCACTCCGTGGCCGAGGAGCAGCACCTGTACCCGGCCGTGCGCGAGCATGTGCCAGGTGGCGGCCCGATCGCGGACAAGGAGGTCGCCGACCACGAGAAGGTCGAGCAGCTGCTCAAAGACCTCGAGCGCGCCGATACCGCCAACCCCGACTTCGACACCGTGGCCGCCAAGGTGATCGCCGAGGTGACCGCGCACGTCAAGGACGAGGAGGAGAACCTCTTCCCCGCGCTGCTCGAAGCCTGCACGCAGGACTACCTGTTCGAATTGGGCGAGAAGATCCGGCAGGCGAAGAAGACCGCACCGACACGCCCGCACCCCAACGCCCCGGACAACAAGCTCGCCACCACGGGTGCCGGGCTGGCCGACCGGATGCGCGACGCGCTCACCGGCCGCAACTCCTGACCATCCCGCACTCGAGAGGAGTAGCGCTGATGTCCTTGGCGCGAACCGCCGCGCGCGCTGCTGCGGCGCCGGTCGCCCGCGTGAGCGGCGTGCGTGGGCAGGCCCGCCGCCAGGCCGGCATGGATGAGGCGGCCCGGCGCATGCTGCTGTACGGTGTGATGCCCGCGTGGATCGGCGCCGGGGCCGTTGATTGGTGGCGCCATCGGCGCACCCGGATCGAGACGACCTCCGGCGTCGGGGAGTCCGCGCTCCACGTGCTGATGATGACTGAGGCGTCGATCCCCACCATGCTTGGCCTGTTCTGCGAGGTCAACGCCGGTGTGCCCGTCGTCGCCGGGGGCGCGCTCGGGCTGCACCAGGCCACCGCTTACGCGGACGTGGCTTTCGCCCAGACGCGCCGCCATGTCTCGCCGGGCGAGCAGCAGGTCCACAGCCTCTTGGAGGTCGTGCCGATGGCAGCGGCCGCCATCCTCTCGATCATGCACTGGGATCAGACGGCGGGGCTGCTCGGGCGCGGCGGCCGGCGTGACTGGCGGCTTCGGCCCAAGGAGCGCCCGCTGTCCGGGCGGGTGAAGACCGCAACCTTGGCCGGCGTCGTCATCCTCGGCGCCCTGCCGTACGCCGAGGAGATGATCCGCTGTCTGCGGGCCCGCAACAGCACCGGGCAGGATGTCGGCGCCGCCGGGCCCGAGCCGTCCGCGGAGAATATCTGAGGCCGGGCCATGGGCGAGGACCGAGACCGGGACGGTGAGCAGGCGGAGCAGCTGTTCGTCGACATGCTCCAGCAGTTGCGGGTCGTGCAGACCGGAGTGCAGATCCTCTCGGCATTCCTGCTGACGCTGCCGTTCACCGAGCGCTTCACTCACCTGGACACGGCGGGCAAGGCGCTGTACGGGGTGAGCCTGGTGTCCGCTGCGGTCTCCACCGCGTTGTTGATCGCGCCGGTCAGCTACCGCCAGCGCGTCGGGCGCCAGGCGCTTGAGAACGTGATCAAGGTCGCCTCGCGTCTGGCCGAGGCCGGGCTCGCCGCCCTCATGGTCGCTGCCGTGTGCGCGGTCACGCTCGCGGCCCGGGTGGCGCTCGGCACCTCGTGGGCGGTGGCACTGGGTGCTGCGGTCGCCGCCGTCTACCTCGCCTCCTGGTACCTGCTCCCGCTCTGGCACCGGCTGCGCCGCTCGACACACCGATGATCCGGCGGCCATGACGTCAGGCCGAAGTGCACGGCCGCGGGGCGCGGCCACTCTGGCCTTTGAGGGCGGCCGGGACATCCGGATGATTCTCGAAGAGGTCGGCGGAGCCGGCGAGTTCGAGTAAGTGCCGGATCGCTGCGGACGGCGCGGCCAGACGCAGCTCGCAGCACACGCTGGCAGCGTAAGAAGAACGTGTCCAGCTCAGCGGGGGAACTTCAGCCGGTGGACTTCCCCGCGTGGGATGACTGCCACCGGTCTTCCGCCGCTGGAAGGCCCAGGGGCTTGTTCACGGTGGTGCACGACCGGCGGCGCCGTGCGTGCCGCATACAGGCCGGGCGTGATCCCGAGCCCACGGCCGCGATCGTCGACTCGCAGTCGCTGCGCGCGGCCGAGACCGTCGGTCGCGGCTCGCGTGGCTATGACGGGGCTGCAGCGCGGCTTCGTCGTGCTCCCGCGCAGGTGGGTCGTGGAGCGCACGTCGGCGTGGCTGGTGCATCACCGCCGGCTCGCCCGCGACCACGAACGCCGCCACGAAAGCCACGAGGACACGCCCGGGGCGGGTGTCACCGACGGCTACGACGCGGCGACCGCCGTCAAGGTCGCACGCGTGATCTCCACATGCGACAACGCCTCGCATGCCGCGGACAGCTCTCCGGCGAATAGGCTAAGGAGACGAGCCCGGGCGCCGATCATGTCGGTACTAAAACCGCAGGTCAAGTCGTTGGCCGAGTTCTCGACCAGTACGGGGTGGCCGGCCGCGCTGAGTTACCTGTGCGACCAGAGACAAGGGCTGTAGCGGTCAGCCCAGCCGCTTGGGCGGTGCGGGCGAACCTGGAGTGTATCGGATGAATTGCGTGGTATGTCGAGTTAGCCTGGAAAGGTAAGGCAGGAGCAGCCCCCGGGCCTGGCCGGTGCCGACACCCTGAGTGGTACGCCGACACCGCGCCAAAGAGGGCCCGCTGGAAGGAGCGAATCGATGTCGACGACGGCGTGGCGATTCCGTGGCACTGAAGAGGCCGATGATGCGGTCCTCAGGCTCAAGCAGCTCAGTGGCCAGGAGCTCATCGATCTACGTGATGTCGCTGTGGTCCGCTGGCCGCTGTACGCAACGGCGCCCCAAGTGCAGGAGCACGTGACCGACGAGGGCAGCAAGGCCTCTTCGCTCGCCAAGAAGTTCAGCAAGGCCGGTATCGACAGCTCCATGATCGACTCGGTGAAAGGTGACATGACGCCGGGGAGTTCGGCGTTGGTGCTGCTGAGCACCGATACCGAGATCGACGCCGTCGCAAGGGCGTTCGAGGGACACGCCATGGAGTTGATGCGCTCCGACCTTTCAGTGAAGCAGGAGGATCAGCTCAGGTCCGCCTTCGGTGAAGCGTCCGATGGGGGACAGGGGCCTACGGCCCAGCGCTAAGCTCCCATCGAAGCGATGATCAACCCAGGTACTTCTCGAGCGCGGCGACGACCAGTTCATGGTCTTCGGCCTGGGGCAGCCTGGAAACGGCCACCGTGCCGACCACGGCGGTGGAAGCCTGTGCCGCTCGGTAATACGATTTCGCGGTGACCTGAGGGTTTGCCGGGGCGCTCGTCTGCTGGTTGGTTTGCGTGGTGTTGATCGGACTGGCGTGCAGGTTGGGCCGGCGGATCGGCGCATCCTCGGCCAGGATCCGGGTCATCATCCGCATCATCCGCACCGCCAACTCCGGCTTCGTCGCGACCCGCCGGGCCTCGGGCACCCCGCACCGGCTCGGTGCGACTCGCCGCTGGTTCAGGACTTCGGCAGGTACAGCTCCCGATCGATCAGCGCCCGCCCGGACCGCGAGGCGTAGGCGGCGAACACCCCGACTGGCAGTTGTCGACCTTCCCGGTGGTGCCGGTGTACTGCCGGGCGACCCCGGCCGAGGCGTCGCCCAAAATCTTGATGAACCCGGTCTCGTCGAAGATCAGCACCCTGTCGTCCTCGCCGAGCTGCTCGAACACGTGCTCGCGTACCGCGTCACGCACCCGGTCCGAATCCCAGACCGCGCGGCTGAGCAGGTTCTGGAACCGGTAAAGGTGCCCGCCCCCTCGCGAACAGCTCGTCGAACCGCGCCGTCCGCTCGTCCACTCGTCCATCTCGACAGATAAGCCATCCACGAGCAGTAAAGCAGACCTCGAAGTCACGAACGGCAACTGGAGTATTAGGCAAGAAGACGGCCTTGGTCTCCATCGAGCACTCTATTCTCGTCGCGGTCTGGCACATGCTCAGCACGGACCTGCCCCACCAGGATCTGGGCCGCACCTTCTTCGACGACCTCGACCCCGACCGCGTCAAGCGCCAACTCCACCGCCTCGGCTACCAGGACCCCCGACGATCAGCCCGACCGCACCACAGCAGCCGGGCCGGTACCCCACGCGCCATCCGATATCAACTGGCTTCTATTTTTGGATCAAACCCTCCCCGGTCAGGCTTGCGACTCTCCGCCGTCGACGAACAGTTCGGCGCCGGTGATGAACTTCGCTTGGGGCGAGGCCAGGAACAATACCGCGTCGGCGATTTCAGTCGGTTGAGCGAGTCGGCCGAGCGGGATCGGACGCGCCCCGTTCTGCAAGGCGCGGGCCTGGTACGGATCGTCTGCCATTGCAGCGAGTCCGGGGGTTTCGGTTGGCCCCGGAGTCACTGTGTTGACCCGGACTCCTCGTTCAGCGAGCTCGATCGCCCAGACGCGACTGAACTGGCGGATCGCGGCTTTGCTCGCAGAGTAGGCACCAAACGAGGCGCGGGCCAACGCGGCGGCGGTCGATCCGATGATCACAACCGACGCGGCAGGATTGAGCAGGGGCAGTGCTTTCTGCACGGTGAAGACCGTGCCACGGACGTTGATCCCGAAGGTGTGGTCGAAGTCTTCCGGCTTGAGTTCCGCTAGTGTCGCGAACGTGCCGACGCCCGCGTTCGCCACGACGATGTCGAGGCCCTCGCCGCGGTCGTTGATCACGGCGGTGACCCGGTCGAGGTCGTCGACGTCCGAGATGTCAGCTTGGATGGCGGTGACCGCGTCGCCGAGTTCGTCGACGAGCGCGTCGAGTTGGGCCTGGCGCCGTCCAGTCACAAAGACATGCACACCCTCCTGTGCCAATCTGGTCGTGATCGCGCGCCCGATCCCCGAAGTACCCCCGGTGACCAGTGCGGTCTTCGCCGTCGTCTGGACCATGCCTGCTCCCACCATCGCTGTTATTGACTATCTCGTCCATAATACGGTTATGGACGAGATAGTCAATAACACGTTAGAATCGTCTCGTGCCGAGACCGAGGAAGTTCATCGAGCGCGAGGTCGTCGCCTCGGCCGGCGAGACCTTCGCGCACAACGGCTACGGCGGCACCACGATCGACGACCTGATGAAGGCGACCGGGCTCGGCAAACAGAGCTTGTACAACGCCTTCGGAGGCAAGCGCGGACTTTTCCTGAAGGCATTGCTGGCCAGCACCGCCGAGGCCATCACCGCCGTCGACGAAGCGCTGGCCGGCCCCGACTCCACGCCACTGGAGCGGATCAAGGCGCAGATGCTGAAGGTTGCCCTGGTGCTCAGCGACGATGATCGGCCGGACTCGTTGTTCACCAAGGCCACCGTCGAGTTGGGTCACCGCGACACAGACGTCGCCGCATCAGCGCTGGACGCGTTCACCCGGCTCGAAGGTATCTATAGCCACTGCATCAGCGATGCTCAACGCAGCGGCGAACTCGCGCACGACGCCGACCCGCACGCCCTGGCGGCATACTTCGTTGCCGTTACGCGCGGGATGGAAGTGCTCGCAGCGGCCGGCGTCAGCCGCGCCGAACTGACCGCGATTGCAACGACGTCGCTCGCGGCTCTTCCTCTTGCCGATAACACAGGATCCGCTTGACCAAAGCGACACTCAAGGGATCACGCACCAAACGGCCCTCCGCCGCCCACCGCGCCTGCAGTGCGATTCCCAGCCACGTGCGCAGAGTCTGCGCGAGATCGTCAAGCGAGCCGGTCCGCGCGCTGCGACGGATTGCGGCCTCCACGTCGTGCTCGAAGGGTGCGAGATCGCTGAACGGCGCGAGCTGATCGCGTACGGCCAGGATGGACAGCAGCGGGGTCTCATGCTCAAGCGCCGAGGCCGTCATGCCCCCACCCGCTACCGGCTCCCACCGACGCTCGACGAACCCGAGCCCGAGCACGGCATCGACACATCGACATCGTGGTCTCCGCTCATGGCATAAATGCAGGTCTACCGAAGGCTCGCGCTGCGGTGTGTGCATTAGCCCCGCGATGACCGCCGGCCATGACTCTGCGGTTTGCGTACTTTCTAGCCCTGTGCGTGCCTGTCTGTGTGGCCGAGGCTGTCGCAGCGCTCCTCGGTGTGGAGGGACGCGCGGACAGGCCCAGGCAATTGCTGCGTGCGGTTCGATCACGGTGGACCTGCTCGATGGTAGTAACGCGCACTCGATGGCGGCGCCCGTTCCTCGACCGATGGCTCAATCGGCAGACCCGAGTCGGGCAGCAAGGGGCGCTTATCGCGGCACTTTACGCGTTAGCGCCGCCCGCGTCCGGGGCGTCGCGGCTGAGCTGGATCAACACGACGCGGTCCTGTGCCTCCTCGACGACGTAAAGGACGCGGTATCCGCCGAAGCGCAGACGCCGCAGTTCGGCACCGTCGTCGGTGTGCCATGACTCCGAGGCGTCCGGCCAGGGGTTGATCGGCAGCAGTCGAAGCAGCCCGTACAGCTCGGCGATGCCCTGCATGTCGTCTTTCGCGGCCGCGGCGGCGCCGCGCTGGAAGAGCGGGCCCACCTCGAGCTTCACGTGGCGTGGCCGTGGGGCTCCGGGATGACGATCCCAAGCTCGCGGGCGGAGTCATCGAGCGTGCCGACGGTGGGCGAGCCGGCCCGGCGCCACTCCACGTACGCGGCGGTGTCCTCGAGGTCCTCGACCTCGGCAAGCGGCATGACCACCGCGGCCGGCCGATTGTTACTGGTGATCACGGTGCGGCGCCCCCGGACGGCCGCGTTGTGCACCACCTCGCTCAAGTTCGCCCGCGTATCCCGGATCGAGCGGTGATCCACATCAGTCATGTACACAACGGTACACCCGTGTACACGATGCCGGAAGCGGTCCGGGCACCTCCGAGCCTACTGATGCAGATGGCGCCCTGAGCTGCAGGAACGCGGTAATAAGCGCCTTATGCATGACCCCGTCCGGGCTCCGACCTCCATGCATTTTGAACAGCGCCCCTCTGACCTGCGGGAATTACGGCGACTCGTGGTTAGCGAACAAAGGCTGTCAAGGGTGATCAGGTGGAACGCTGAAGGAACTCTGCGGATACCTGCCGATCCGTGCAGTCCTCTGCAGGGCATACCATCAGCTGGCGGCGTTCCCTGACCCCCGCGCGCAGCAGCCCGCCCCGCGGGCGATCGAGCGATTCGCGGAGCGTGGCGAAGCTCAGCGCCGTGGCGGTCTACAGCCGGCGGGACTGTCCAGTTTTGTCGTTATGACGGTACGGTCCCGGATCGCGAGAGTCATGCCGTGGGAAGAGTCAGGCGTATGACGGTGCCTTGGCCGGGGCCGGTTTCGATGGCGGCGGTGGCGCCGATCTCTCGCATGCGGTCGGTGATCGATGTGCGTAGTCCGTGGCCGGCCGTGGGGGCGGCGGGGTTGAAACCACGGCCGCGGTCGCGGATGGTGATTTCGAGGGTGTCGGCGTGTAGACGGGTGCGGACGGCGGCGTGGGTGACGCCGGCGTGTTTGGAGACGTTGGTGAGTGCTTCGCCGGCAGCGTCGAGAAGGGCTTGGACGTGCGGGGCGGAGACGGGGTCGGTGTCGAGGTCGTGGAGGGCGGCGTGGTGCAGTTCGACGTGCAGGCCGGTCAACGCCATGCGCTGGGCTAGGTGATGCAGGCCGGCGATCAGGCTGGTGGGGGAGTGGGTCGCGTCGTCGTCCTCGATGAAGGCACGTAGCCATGCTGCGTCGGCGGCTACGTGCGCGCGCAGTCGTTCATCCGGGACGAGGTCGCCGGTTGCGAGTGTTTCGAGGGTCTGCAGGACCTTGTCGTGCAGCGCGCGGGCGTGGCGGGCGCGGATCTGCTCGCGGGCGGTGTGGTCGGCTTGCGCTACGGCCTCGGTGCGTGCGGTGTCGAGGCGGGCGCCGACGGTGCGCAGGTAGCGTGCGGCGGCCCAGGCGACGGTTGTGTTGACCGGGTAGCCCATGGCGTTCGGGATGGTGTTCCAGGCGGGGTCGTGGTGAACGGTGATGGCGGCGGTGACATAGGCGAGCGCGAGGGCGAATGTGACCGTGAGGACGGTGGCCAGCTGGCGGTAGGCGAAGCCGATGGAAAGGGAGGCCAGGAGGGTGAAGGGGTACATGAAGTAGACCCAGGTGTGCCCGTCGGCCGCTGTGGTCAGTTGCGCACCTACAAAAAGCCCGGCCATCGCCAGCAGAGTGTCGAGGGTTACGGCCGCCGGCTGTATCGACCCGCGGCGCAGGCACAGGGCGATCAGCGCGGCGTTCTCGACGGCGAGCGCGGCCAGCAGCGTCAGGACCGGGGGGAGGGAGGCGTAGTGGTGCAGGTCCAGTGCGATGGCGAGGGAGGCTTGGAGCAGGGCGTTGACGCGGTAGAGCGCCATCGCGCGCAGCAACACGGTCTCGGCACCCGCCAGCCCCGGCGAGGCGGTGTCATCCGCGGTGAGAGAGCTGGTGCTCATTCGCGATGGAGGTGCTCGAGGGCGGCCCGGGCGAGTTCGGCTTTGTTGCCGACCTGGAGCTTCGCGCGAATGCGCTCGACATAAGTCTCGACCGTGGTTTTGCTGACGTTCATACGAATGGCGACCTGGGCGTGGGTGAGGCCGTCGGCGATCAGGGACAGAGCCTGTTCTTCGCGGGCGGACAGGACGGGTTGCGCGGCCGGCGGGGCGCTCAGACCGGCGTGGAGGATGTCGGCCAGGTGCGGGGAGAGGGCGAATCCGCCGGCGGCGACGGTCTCGACGGCTGCGAGCAGGAGGTCGGGGTCGGCGTGTTTGGTGATGTACCCGGAAGCACCGGCCCGGATGGCGCCGGTGACATCCGCCGGGCGCCCGGAGGCGGAGACGACCAGGACGCGCAGGCTCGGGGCGAGTGCGGCGAGTGCGGCGAGGGCCGGGGTGTCCTCGGCGTGGTAGAGGTCGAACACGACGACGTCCGGGGAGAGGCCGTTGAGGGCGTCAGCCAGTTCCTGGGTGTTCGCGAGCGTGGCGCACACCTCGATGCGCCCGGATCCGGTCAGGATCTGCGCCAGGCCTACGCGCGCGAGGGGGTGATCGTCGACGATCACGGCCCGGATCAAGTCCGCGCCCTCCATCCCCTTGGCTGTGTGAGAGTTCTCATTCTCGCTGAAGCCGGGCGCCCGCGCCAGGTCTGCCACCGCTCCTCCGTCGCATCCGGGCTCCGGTCTCCGGTCCGGCGCCAACGCGTTCAGTGTCCCTGCTCTCTGCCCGCACGCGTGTCGGGTGAAGGCACCACAGCGGACTGTGGTGCCTTCACCCGACAGACACGACCCGCCCGCGGCTGAGACGCTGAGACTGCTCGATGGTGCGGCAATGGTGGAGCGCGCGGCGCCGTGCCCGGAGCAGGAGGGTCTACCACGCAGGGGCTGCGCCGCCCGGTCCGGATACTTGCGGCCCACCGGCGTGAAAGAGAGGGAACGAGCATGACCGACAGGCTTGAACAACACCACCTGGGCCCACATGCCCTGCAGCCTCTCTCGCCGAGCGATCCGTGGACGGTGCCCGGCTCCGCGGGCAGCGCGCTCGCCTCGGGCGCCGATCGTCCGCCGACGGCCGATCCGGCTGTGCCCGCCTGGATTCTCCAGATCGCGCGCCGCTATCCGCCGGCGCACGTCACGGCCGAGGAATTCGCGGCCGGATGGCACAACACCGTGGTCCACACGCGGCTCGCGATAGGCGCGTGCGCGGGCACTTCGCTCGCCGTACTGGTCGACGTCTCCACGGGATGGCTAGCCCTGGGTACGCTGCTACTGCTGTTCGCGATCGGCTGCCTCACGAGACTCCTGGTGCGGCGGTTCGCGACCAAACCGAGAAGCTGGTGCGGGTACGCGATCGCCTACGCCGGCGCCCACGACGAACTCGGCTACACGGAGTTCGCGCGCCTACCGGGGATCGAACGGTTCGACGCGGCGATACGCCGTGCCAGATTGCTGCCGCTCGCCTGCCTGCTTCCGCCGATCGTGCTCGACCTGGTTCCCCACCTTCCATCCGCGGTCCGCCTGGGTTTCTGGGCGCTGCCGATGGCCTCGGTGGCCGCGGTGCCGATCGCCGCACTGACGCTGCAGAGAGGAGCCCGACGAGCGTTCCTCAAGGCGATAAGGACCATTAGCTGAGCAGACGCCGCGCAACGCGATCGGAGGGGAGCGTCTGATGGGTGTGGTTTTGCCGAACGAGCTGGTTTGGGTACTCGGGGCGATCGGGGTGACCTGGCCGAACATCGACGAGGACGAACTGCGGCACGCGGGGGACGAATTTCGGAAGCTCTCTGCGGACTTGTCAGGGCACAAGGCCGGTGCGATGGGCGAGATCGAGCAGATGCTGCATCTGAATTCCTCCGAGTCGCTGAAGGTGTTCCAGGCGCTGTGGGAGAAGGTCGTCAGGGGCCACCTGTCAGACCTCGAAGAGAGTTTGAACATCCTGGCGGGGGCGATGGACACGTGCGCGGTCATCGTCGAGGGAATGAAGGTGGCGGCGATCGCGGAGCTGGCGGCGTTCGCCGCGGAGACCGCCGCCGACATCGCCGCCGCGGTCGCTACAGGGGGGATCGCGGCGGCGGGGGAGGTGGCGTTGGAGATCGTCACCCAGGACATCATCAAAGGGATCTTTCAGCAGGCGATCGACCAGATCGACTTCCAGATCAGGCAGGCACTGCTCGCTCCGGTGATCGACACGCTTGTCTCGGCCGGACTCGACCTCGGTGAGCAGTTGCTCGGCAACGCACTCGGGGTGAACCAAGGTGTGGATCTCGGTGAGGTGATCGCGGCCGGCCGCGGTGGCCTCGGACAGGGGCTGTCCACCATGGGCGGTCAACTGGGGAGCATGGCCACTGATCCGCTCGGCCCGAGCGGGCTCGGCATCACCGGCCCCAGCGCGCTCACCAAGCAGGACACAAGCAGCGGCGACCACGCCGCCACGGGCCTAAACTGGGGTGCCTGATGGCCGGCGACCCGATCATGTACGACTTCCAGGTCCTGCAGACCGCGTTCCAGACCGTCAAACAACTCGGCGAACAGGTCAATAAGCTCGGCACGACACTTACCAAAGTGCACAACGCGCTGGAGGAGCACTGCAGCGGCGACGAGACCGGTGTCGGCGCGGTCATCGCGGGCGCCGCCAAGGACGTCACCGGCGTCGCCGGCAAGGTCTTCACCGAGGGCGGGCGGGTCCTCGCGGAGATGGGCAGCCGCGGCAAGACCAACGGCGAGCGCACCCAGAACACCGACGAGACTATCGCAGATAGCTTCAAGAGTCTCATGAACGACGGCGACGGCCGGAACGGGGCGCCGCGGGACGGGGAGCCGTCCGCACCCGGGAGCGGGGAGCCGTCGCCGGGCACGATCGGCGAGCCGGGTTCTGCACCCGGCTCGGAGGCGGCGCAGGCCGCGCGGTTGTCGGGCGAGGACGGGGCGACGACCGACCCGATCGATCTCGTCACCGGAGAGATGTTCCTGCCGCAACGTGACATCGAACTTCCCGGCACGCTGCCGCTCGTACTCGAACGCCGGCACGGCTCCGGCTACCGGCACGGGCGGTTGTTTGGATCTACCTGGGCCTCCACCCTCGACCAGCGGGTGACGGTGGACGCGGACGGGATCCACTTCGCGGCGGCGGATGGCCGCGTGCTGCACTACCCGATCCCCACCGTCCACGGGCAGCGGGTGCTGTCCTCGTACGGCCCGAGATGGCCACTGGCCTGGGACCGCAAGCAGGACGTCATCCGGATCGAGCAACGGGATCGCGGGCGCGTCCTGCACTTCCCGCGTGGACCGGTCGCCGACTCGTTCCGGATGCTCGCGGTGGTCACGGACCGGGCGGGCAACAGGATCACCGTGGTCTGCGACGACGAGGCCGTGCCCACCGACGTCTATCACTCCGGCGGCTACCATTTGCGGCTCGGCGCAGTCGACACGCGTGGCGGTGTGCGCATCGCCGCCGTTCGCCTGGCGGACCCAGCGGGCGGACCCGACGTCCCGATCCGCGAGTTCCGCTATGACATGGCGGGTCGGCTGATCGAGACCGTGAACGCGGGCAGCGACGTGCCGTTGGAGTTCGAGTACGACGCTGCTGACCGGATCGTTCGTTGGGCGGACCGCAACGGTTACGAGTATCGCTATCACTACCGGGAGGACGGGCGCGTCTCGCACGCCGAAGGCACCGGCGGCATCCTGAACGTCGATCTCGACTACGATCTCGACGCGCGAACCACCACGCAGACCGATGCCCTCGGCAACGAGAGCGTCTATCACTGGAACGGGCAATCGCAGATTGTCAAGGCGGTGGACGAGGTCGGTGGGGTGACGCTGACGGAGAAGGATCGGTACGGCAATGTCGTCGCGAGCACCGACCAACTCGGACGCGTTACCCGGATTGAGCGAAACGCGGAGGGCGACCCGCTGCGGGTCAGCCGCCCGGACGGAAGTTCGGTCGACGTGGTCTATGACAATCGCCGTCTGCCGGTGCGCCTGACCGCCTCGGATGGAGGCGACTGGCGATACGCGTACGACGAGCGCGGCGCGCTGATATCCGTCACCGACCCGACCGGCGCGGTGACGCAATACGGCAGGGACGAACGCGGCGCCCTGACCTCGGTCTCCGATCCGCTCGGCCATACCACCTCGATCATGTGCGACGGAGCAGGACTGCCGGTCCAGATAACCGACCCGCGCGGGGGGATCTGGTTCCTGCGGCGCGACATGTTCGGCCGCGTCACCGAGCTCATCGACCCCGTCGGCACGTCCGTGCGGCTTGAATGGGATCTGGAAGGCCGTCCGCGCGCGCGCCGCTGCGCCGACGGATCGAGTGAGACCTGGGAGTACGACGGCGAAGGTAACCTGCTCACGTACACGAGCCTTGCTGGAGCGGTTACTTCCTTCGCATACGGGCCCTTCGACAAGCCGGTGGAGCGTCTCGAGCCGGGCGGCAAGCGTCATCGATTCACCTATGACGCCCAACTTCGGCTGTGTGCGGTGGCCGGCCCGGAGGACCGAACATGGCGCTACGAGTACGACGCAGCCGGACGACTCATCGCCGAGACGGACTTCAACGGCGCCCGCCGGGTCTTCACGCTGGACGCGGCCGGGCAGGTTGAGCGGCTGGAGGAGACGGACGGACGATCCATCGCGCTGACCAGGGACGCCGTGGGCCGGGTGACTGAACGAGTCGCCGGTCAAGACGTGTACCGCTACGCGTACGACGCGGCCGGCCGGCTCGCCCGGGCCGAAGGCCCGGGCACGGTCCTGGAATACGTCCGCGACCCTCTCGGCCGGGTATTGAGCGAATCCCTCAACGGCAGGGCTGTGGTCAACCAGTTCGACGTCGCCGGGCGGCGCACTGCGCGCGCCACCCCTGGCGGCGTTGTCTCCTACTGGACGTACGACGAGGCCGGTGACGTGGCGGCGCTCACCGGGACGGGTGGCTCGCTCGCCTTCGCCTACGACGCGGCGGGACGCGAGACCAACCGCGTTCTCGGCCCGAGGACATCCGTGACGAGCAACTACGACGAGCTGGGCAGGCTTGCCGGGCAGGGGGTGTGGACGTACGACCACTCGGAACCGGCTGTGGTGAGGGCCGGCACAGGCGCCGACGCAGGTGCCGCAGGGTCCTGGCGCCAGGTACAGGCCCGCGCCTACACGTACCAGGCGGACGGACTCCCGACCGAGGTCACCGATCTGTTGCGTGGCGGAACACGCTCCTACACGCTGAACGTCGCTGGACGGGTGATCGCCGTCACCGGCCACTCCTGGCAGGAAACGTACGGCTACGATGCGCTTGGAAACCTGGCCTTGGCCGAGTTCCCGGCCTCCTCGGGCGCAACTGACGACGGCGATGACGTCGCCGCCGGGGTTCGCGAGTTCGAGGGCACTCTCCTCCGCAGGGCCGGGAGCACACGCTACGAGCACGATGCGGCTGGGCGCCTGGTGCGCAAGACCCGCCGCACCCTGTCAGGACAGCAGTTCACGACCACGTATATCTGGGACGCCGAGAACCGGCTCGCCGGCGTGACCACGCCACGTGGCGAGGCTTGGCAGTACACGTACGACGCGCTCGGCCGACGCGTCGCTAAGACGCTGCTCACCGCGGACGGCGGTTCGGCCGAGACGATCTGGTTCACGTGGGACGGCTCGCACCTGGCAGAGGAGACCCGCCACAATGGCGGCCGTGTGACGACCTTGACCTGGGACTACGAGTCAGGCAGGTCGGCGCCGGCCGCCCAGACTCGGCGCTCCTGGGCGACCGGCGCTTCCCAGGTCGAGATCGATACCGAGTTTCACGCCATCGTCACGGATCTCGTCGGCGCCCCTCAGGAACTCGTCGCTCCCGACGGCGTCGTCGCGTGGGCCGGTACCGAGACCCTGTGGGGCGTGCTCACCCCCAAGCAGGGCTCGACGACCGACTGCCCGCTACGCAGGCCTGGGCAATACCACGATGCTGAAACCGGCTTGTACTACAATGTCTATCGCTACTACGACCCGGAGACCGCGTCGTATCTCACGCCCGATCCGCTCGGCCTCGCCCCGGCGCCCAATCCGCATGCGTACGTCGACAACCCACTGCAGGAGATCGATCCGCTCGGGCTCGCGCCCTGCTCCACTGGCCTGACGCCGGAGCCGGACAAAGCCCTATTCTGGTCCGGCTTCGGGAGTGGCGGTGATAGAACCGCAGAGGAACTCGCCCGGGACGAGGGCTTGCAGTCGCTGGGCATGATGCTGGCCGACCGCGGCATCACGCCGCCAGCGAGCGACGACAGGGTCGGTTGGGGGATGCTCTCCTATGAGATGGCCAATACCGCGTCAGGTGTCGTATATGTGGCTGGTGGCGACTACCTTCAGTCGAGCAGCATCTGGGCTCGGATCGAGAAGCCGACTCTAATGAACAATCCCAACGTGACGTCCATTATCTCGATTGACCCGTACACCGGGATTCACAGCAAGATATTTAGCCATTAATGACATTAAGGTGGTACTCTATCCCCACGCTTTTCGCGAGGCGCCGCTGATTCAGATGCGATCTGCGGGATTGTGTGATCATCCTTGAGCCTATGATCTGGCTTGGCTCAAGTTAGTGCGCACTGCGGTTCGTGGTGCTGCGTGGTCGTGTCGTGGGTGGGCTTGCGGGCGAGGTCGTAGGCGTAGTTCACGGTCTCGGTGAAGACGCCGTTGCTGCTGTGTGGGCGGAGGGTGGCGGCGAGGTCGGCGTCAAATGCGTCGGCCTGGTCTCCGAGGACTGCGGGCGGGAGAAAGGAGGTCGAACGGATGTGGCCGGCGAGTTCCGCCAGAGTCCAGTGGTGCTCGGCCGTGGATGCATGGTGGCCGACGATTTCGAACCCGGCTTCGGACAGCACGTCGGGATCGGGGAGGTCCCGGCGCGCCTGATCCCAGCCCGCGGGAGTCCTGTGCTCGGCACCGAGCTCGCGCTGCCAGCGGTTCAAGGTGGTGGCGAGTGATTGTTGCCAGCCTTCCTGGCCGACCCAGGGTGAGGTTGACCAGCACAGCGCGAGGTGCCCGCCGGGGGTGAGCCACTGGAGTATGCGGCGGGCAACCAGGTCGCGGTCGAGCCGGTGGAAGGCGTTGCCGACGACGACCAGTTCGAAGTAGTCCGGCCGTGCATCGAGTGTCTCGGCGCTGGAGGCGATGGATCGCAGGTTGCGCATGCCCGCGGCGGCCGCCTTGGCGCGGACCGTCTCGACCATGTCCTGCTCCTGGTCCACGGCCCATACCTCCGCGAAGTGGGGACTCAATGGGAAGGCCAGTTGTCCGGTTCCGCAGGCGAGATCCAGCAGGCGCCCGCTTCCGGACAGGTGGCTGTGCTCGACCAGATGCGCGAGAAGGGCGGCGGGATAGGGCAGCCGGTAGCGGTCGTAGTATCCGGCCGTGCCCTGGTAGAGGTCCGGTGCGAAATGCATCTCGTTGCTCACTGGAGCTGTCCCTTCCCTCGCATCGAGCTCAGGTTATTGCTTGGCGGTGCGGATGCGCTCGAGCGCGCCGCGCAGGTCGTCGGGGAGCGGGTCGGCGGCGGTTGGAGTGAACCCCTGGAACCCGACACCTGGATACTGGATGGCAGATCATCCAGGGGAACGAGCACCAGGTGGCACAGCACAACAGCAGCAAGCGGTACCCGGCCGAGTTCAAGCGCGACGCGGTCGAGCTCGTGCGCTCCAGTCCGGACCGGACGGTGGCGGAGATCGCCGCGGAACTCGGCGTCAGCGGGCAGAGCCTGCGCAACTGGGTCGGCCAGGCCCGGATCAATGCGGGCGAGGGCTGGGGTGGCGCGTTGACCACGCCTGAACGCGAGGAACTGCGCCGGCTGCGGCGCGAGGTCGCCGAACTGCGGAAAGAGAAGGAGATCCTCCGCAAGGCGGCCGCCTATTTCGCGGCAGAGACGACTCGGTGATCCGCTTGGCGTTTCGTTGACGAACACCGGGACGCCTACGGCGTGAAGCGGATATGCCGGGTGCTGGAGATCGACCGGTCCTCCTACTACGACCACCTCGCCCGAGCCGAGGCGCGAGCGGCGAAGACCTTGGCCGAGGACGAGCTCGCGGCGGAGATCGCCGAGATCCACGCCGCCTCCGGCGGGGCGTACGGCGCGATCCGCGTCACCCGAGAGCTGCGGGCCCGCGGCCAGGTGGTCAACAAGAAGCGTGTCGCG
>Ga0310811_10000830_pt1 | contig 39772 bp, 30 predicted proteins | sample YCmetagenome_FD_207642 | JGI IMG/M metagenome (GOLD analysis project Ga0310811, IMG submission 207642) | Soil microbial communities from experimental microcosm in Duke University, North Carolina, United States - YC | ecosystem: Engineered > Artificial ecosystem > Soil microcosm > Unclassified ... | reverse complement strand
TCAAGCGCTCCACATATGCGTCGTCCCACTCCGTCGCGCGCTCGGTCAAGGAAGAAGTGCGCGACAATCTGCTGCGCCGTCTGACCTCGCGCACGCCCATTTTCGAGGGCGTTCTCGGCTACGATGACACCGTCGTGCCGCAAATCATCAACGCGCTGCTGTCACGTCACAATTTCATTTTGCTCGGTCTGCGCGGACAGGCGAAGTCGCGCATCCTCCGCTCGCTCGCCACGCTGCTCGATGAGGAAATGCCGATCGTCGCCGGCAGCGAAGTGAACGACAATCCGTTCGCACCCATCTCGAAGTACGCGCGCGCGCTCATCGCCGAGCACGGTGACGATACGCCGATCGCGTGGGTCGGTCGCGAGGAACGCTTCGTCGAAAAGCTCGCCACGCCGGATGTCACCATCGCCGACATCATCGGCGACGTCGATCCGATCAAGGCCGCACGCGGCGGTCACGTGCTGTCCGACGAGCTCACGATTCACTATGGCATGCTTCCGCGCGCCAATCGCGGCATCTTCGCGCTGAATGAGCTGCCCGACCTCGCAGGAAAAATCCAGGTCGGCTTGTTCAACATCATGCAGGAAGGCGACGTGCAGATCAAAGGCTACCCCGTCCGCCTGCAACTCGATGTGTTGTTGTGCTTCACCGCGAACCCCGAGGACTACACCGCGCGCGGCAAGATCATCACGCCGCTCAAAGACCGCATCGGCAGCGAGATCCTCACGCACTATCCCGAGGAAATCGAGTTGGGCATGGCGATCACGAAGCAGGAAGCGTGGACCAAGCGCGGCGGCCTCGCCGTGCGTGTCCCCGACTTCATCGCCGAAGTGATCGAGCGCATCGCGTTCGAAGCGCGCGGCGACAAGCGCGTCGACAAACGCTCGGGCGTCTCGCAGCGCATGCCCATCACCGTCCTCGAGAACGCGGTGTCTAACGCAGAGCGGCGCGCGCTCGCGATGGGCGAGTGCGAGGTCGTGCCGCGGATTACCGATATCTACGCGGCGCTCCCGGCCATCACCGGCAAGATGGAATTGGAGTATGAAGGCGAGTTGATCGGCGGACATGTCATCGCGGACGAGCTCATTCGCCGCGCCGCCGACGCCGCGTTTCAAGCGCGCGCCGGCGGCGTGAACACCGACGACATCGTGATGTGGTTCGATCGCGGGAACGCCTTGCAGGTCGGCGAGGATCTCGGCGCATCCGCCATGGTGCGCGCATTCGAGCGCGTGCCGAGCATCGTCGATCTCGTCCGCGATACCGGACTCGCCACGCAAGGAGACGATGGCGTCACCGCGGCCGCATGCGAGCTGACGCTCGAGGCGCTGGTGGCACGCAAGAAACTTTCGCGCTCGGCATCCGGGCACTACACGCGCGCGCAACCACCCGAGCGCCGGCGTCCGAATCAGGATCTGTTCGGCGGCGGGATGATGACGTGATCGATCGCCAGGCGCCATCACCGTCCGCGCGACGTGTTCGTACGCCGCGGCGCGAGGCGGGCGCGGGAATCCTCGTTCGCACCGCGTGCATGGCGGATTTGCCGCTCATTGTCGAGCTGCGCCTCGCACTGCTCCGCGAGCACGGCGACAACCCGATTTACGAACGCCTGCGCCCCGACGCACCGGACCGCGCGCGCCGCCTCTTCGCCGCCCAACTGCGCTCTCCCGACGAAGTGATCTTCCTCGCCGAGCTGCGCGGCGAGGTGTGCGGCATTCTGCGCTGTATTCAAACCGGCGGATTACCGCTGCTCTTTCCGGCGACGCACGGCTACATCTCGTCGGTGTACGTGGTGCCGCGCGTCCGCCGGCGCGGTGTGCTGCGCGCGCTGCTCGCGGCCGCGATCAAATGGTGCGAGGCTCGCGGCCTGACCGAGCTGCGCCTGCACAACGCGTCCGACAACGCGGTGGCCAATGCCGCCTGGGACGCGCTCGGCTTCCGCGTCGTCGAGCACCTCCGCGTGCGGCGCCTCGTCTAACTGGTACGCCCGGCTCGCCCATGGCCATCGTCACGGTGTCGCGCATGTTCGGCTCCGGTGGCTCGGAGGTCGCCGAGCGCATTGCGCACGAGCTCGGCTGGCAGCTGCTCGACAACGCCTTCGTCGAAGAAGTCGCGGCTCGGTTAGGCACGCCGCCGGCGGAAGTCGAAGCGCGCGAGGAACGCGTGCCTTCGCTCGCCCAGCGCCTCGCCGCCACCCTCGCGTTAGGCGCACCAGAGATTCTGCCCGGCCCGGCCGACGCCGATCTCCCGCCGAGCGAGGAGCGCCTCATCGACGTCACCGAGCGCATCATCATGGAGGCCGCGAGCCGCGGCCACTCGGTCATCGTCGGACGCGGCGCGCAATCCGTGCTCGCCGCGCGCCAGGACGTCATCCATGTCTTCTGCTACGCGCCGCGTCCCGCGCTCGTCGCCCGCGCCGCCCGCCGCCTCGCCATCGCCGAGAAAGAAGCGGAAAAAGTCGTCGACGACACCAATCGCCAGCGCGAGCAGTACGTCCGAACGTATTGGAAGCGATCCTGGCGCGCCTACGAGAACTACCACCTCTGCCTCAACACGGACTGGCTGGGCGTCGACGGCGCCGCCAGCATCGTCGTCCGGCTCGCCCGCGAGAAGTTCGCCACGCCTGCCTAACGCAACGTTAGAGCCGCTTCACCTCCGGCCGCACCCACAACACCCAGCTCGCGAACAACAGCAGCGCCAGCGCGCCGCCGCCAACCGCCACCGGCGTGCCGGCCACCTCCGCCACCGTCCCCGCGAGCAGCGACCCGATCGGACCCATCCCCACAAACACGAACGCGTACGCCGCCATCACGCGCCCGCGCAGATGGTCCGGCGACAACGTCTGCAGGAGCCCGTTGCACAGCGCGTTGTTCTGAATCATCGCGAATCCCACGAGCGCCAACAGCGGCACGGACAACCACACCACGCGCGTGAACGAAAACGCGAACAGAAAAACACAGAATGACAACGACGCGTACGCCAGCCACTGCCCGCGCCGCGCGCGATGACCCACCATCGCGAGTGACAACGCGCCGAGGACCGCTCCAATGCCCACTGCCGCCAGCAGCGTCCCATACGTCCGCGCGTTGCCGTGCAGCACATTCTGCGCGAACACCGGCATCAGCACGAGAAACGGAATCCCGAACACCGAATACACGGCCACGAGCATCATGAGGAGCGCGACGGCTCGTGTGCGCGTCATGAATCGCAGACCCTCGACCAATCCGGCCATCGAGCCGCCGCGCGCGGCTCCCGCCTTTGCCGCGGCGACGCGCTCCGCACTCGCCGTCAACCGGATCATCGACAGCCCGACGAGCACGAGGAGGAAACTCACCGAGTTGATCGCGAAGCACCACGCCAGGCCTAACCGATAGATCACGATGGCCGCCAACGCCGGTCCGATCACGCGCGCCACGTTGAATCCGCTCGAGTTGAGCGCGATCGCATCCACGACGTCTTCGCGCCCAACGAGCTCGATCATCAACGACTGCCGCGCCGGGATGTCGAACGCGCTGATCGATCCGGCCACGAGCGACAACAACACCAGCCACGCTACCGTGATGTGCCCGGACCAGTTGAACCACCACAGCACGGCCGCTTGAACGAGCAGCAGCGACTGGGTCGTCTTCACCATCCGCAGCTTGGGCCGCCGGTCCACCACCACGCCCGCGTACAGCGTCAGCAGCAGCACCGGCAACGATCCCGCCGCCGCCACCACACCCACCATGAACGCGCTGTTCGTGAGCTGCAGGGCGAGCCACCCCGTGGCCACCGACTCCATCCACGTGCCGATCACCGACCCCGTCTGTCCCAACCAAAACAGTCGGAAGTTGCGATGCACCATCAACACCCGGATCGGATTGCGATAGCGCGGCACAGGTGCCACGCTCGACGGCGTAACCGACCGGCTGCGTTGTTCCAACGATGGTGGAGAAAGCGTCACCGAAACGCGAACGGCGAGTGGAGTGTTAGATATAGAGGCGTGAGCATCGCGCCGCGTCACCACGCACGCGGGGACCACGCGCGATGCTTGATCTTTGGCCCAACCGATGGCAAGGTGGCTGCATGCGGTCGCACACGTACTCGAAGTTCAGTCCGGAGATGGCGGACGCCGTCGATCTCCAATCGCTCCTCGACAAGCTCGCGGATTTCCTCCTCCAATCGGGATTCGCAGGCGGCAAGATGCAGCACCCGTATTGGGGCGAGTTCGGCGGAGACGCCGACCGCTCCATGGAAGCCCTACGCGAGGCGATTCTCAATGCATTGATGGATAGCGGACAGTTTACACCGGAGATGCTCGACGCGCTGCGCGGCGAAGCCGATGACGATGGAGAAAGCACCGCCAAGCTCGCCAAACTGCTCGACGACATCATCCAGCGCCTCGTGCAGGAAGGCTATCTCAATCTCGAGGCGCCGCCGCAGATGCCGGCCGGTCATCAGGAAGTAACCGGTCCCGGAGGACTCGCTCGCGCCGCCGCCCGCGACGTCCAATTCCAGCTCACCGAAAAAGGAATCGACTTCCTCGGATTCAAGACGCTGCGAAGCCTTCTCGGCTCGTTGGGCAAGTCGAGTTTCGGCAGCCACGACACGCCGTACCTCGCAACCGGTATCGAGGCAGACGCCGCGAGCCGCACCTACGAGTTCGGCGACACGATGAACCTCGACGTGAACGCCACGCTGCAGAACGCGCTCATTCGCAACGGCAATCTAGACGTCCCGATCGACCTCGATTACTCGGACTTGATGGTGCGTCAGGCGGAATACCGCTCATCGTGCGCGACGGTGCTCATGCTCGACACCTCGCACTCGATGATTCTCTATGGCGAGGATCGCTTCACGCCCGCCAAGAAAGTCGCGCTGGCGCTCACGCATCTCATTCGCACGCAGTTCCCGGGCGATACGCTCCGCGTCGTCCTCTTCCACGATTCGGCCGAAGAGATTCCGCTCGCCCGGCTCGCGCACGCCCAGGTGGGCCCGTACCACACCAACACCGCCGAAGGCCTCAAGCTCGCGCGGCGCATCCTCGCCTCGCAGAAGAAGGACATGCGCCAGATCGTCATGATCACCGACGGCAAGCCGAGCGCTCTCACGATGCCTAACGGGACGATCTACAAGAACTCGATGGGGCTCGACGCCCTCGTCGCGGCGCAGACGCTCCGCGAGGTGGCCGACTGCCGCCGCTGCGGCATCATGATCAACACCTTCATGCTCGCCCGCGACCGGGCCCTCGTCGAGTTCGTGAAGCGCGTCGCCGCCATCAGCCGTGGAAAGGCCTATTTCACCAACACGATGACTCTCGGTCAGTTCATCCTCATGGACTTTCTCCGGAGAAAAACCCGCAAGGTTTCCTGACCGCGTCGTTCGCTCCGAGCGACGCGCGTTACATCGCGGACACCGCGGCGTCCTTCGCGAGACTACCTTTGGCAGACGCCACGTGCCCGCCCCGTCTCGAAAAGAAGCTCCGCGGCCCAGCCGCTGGACCCTCCGCCGCCACATGTCTCGCCGTTCCAACCGTCAGCGCCCGCGCAGAACCCGCCCATGGCCTATCGTGGCCGCTATCGGCGCGTCGCTCGTTCTCGGTCTCGTCGCCTATCGTCTGCTGCACTCGACGACGGCGCCCAACCCCACCGTATCGTTCTCGGAGCTCGCTCAGGCGCTCGCCGCGCATGACGTCAGAGAGCTCCGCGTGGACGATGGCGGCGCCCGACTGGTCGCCACCTTGCGCGCGCCGCGCACGATATCCGGACAGCGCGCCACGGGCATTGAGGCGAACGTCCCGCAGCGCGCCGTCACGCTCACGGAGCTTCAACAGTGGAGCGCCGGCGGCGTCCGCGTCACCGTAGAAGACGCGGGCCCGACCGGCGGCATCGAGCTTCTGATCCAGATCCTGAGCCTCGTCATCATCGTCGGGGTCGTGATCTACGTCGTCATCCGCCAACGCGGCGCCGTTGCCTCGGCGCGCTTCGTTGCTACGCCACCATCGCGCCACCTCACCTTGGCCGACGTCGGCGGCGCACGTGAAGCGCGCGCCGATCTCTCCGACGTGGTCACATATCTCGCCAATCCCGACCGATATCGCGCGTTGGGCGCCCGCTGCCCGAGGGGTGTGCTGCTCGTGGGCCCGCCGGGAACCGGCAAGACGCTGCTCGCCCGCGCGGTCGCCGGCGAGGCGGGGTGTCCCGTCATCGTCGCTGCGGGCTCCGACTTCAACGAGGTGTACGTCGGCGTCGGCTCTCGACGCGTGCGCCAGTTGGCCAAGCGCGCGCGCGAACAGGCGCCCTGTATCGTCTTCATCGACGAGTTCGACTCGCTCGGCGGCCGGCGCGGCAGGCCTAACCGGTCGGGCGAAGAGGAAGTCACGCTCAACCAGCTCCTGGTCGAGATGGATGGCATGGAGGCCAACGACGGCGTCGTCTGGATGGCCGCGACCAACCGCGAGGACATGCTCGACCCCGCGGTGCGCCGGCCCGGCCGTTTCGATCGCGTGGTCGAAGTACCGCTGCCTACCGTCACCGACCGTGCCGAGATCCTCCGCGTCCACGCCGCCGGCCGTCCGTTCGGCCCGGACGTCGACCTCGAGCGCTTGGCGCAGCTCACCGTTGGGCATTCCGGGGCCGACCTCGCCAATCTGTTGAACGAAGCGGCGATCATCGCCGTGCAGGACGACTGCGAACGGATCACCAACTCGCACATCGAACAGGCCCGCGACAAAGTCCTGCTTGGCCGCGTCCGCACTGGCGTCATCATGGGAGAAGCCGAGCGGCGCCTGATCGCGATCCACGAGGCGGGTCACGCCATCGTCGGACTCGTCGCGTGCCCGGATGATCGTCTGCACAAGGTCACCATCGAGCCCCGCGGCCGCTCGCTCGGCGCGGCGCACTTCGCACCGGAATCTGATCGCCACGTCCATCCGCGCTCGTACCTCGAGGGCGTCATCGCCAAAGCGCTCGGCGGACGCGCCGCGGAGCTGGTGTTCCTCGGGCCCGATGCCGTCACGACCGGGGCGGGCGCCGATCTCGTGCAGGCGACTTCGATCGCGCACCGGATGGTCGCGGAGTTCGGTATGAGCGACGAGGTAGGACTCATCAGCGCCGACCCAACCGCCCAGGGTGGGCCGCCGAGCGCGCAGCTGCAGGGCGAGATCGACCACGCCACTCGATCGCTGATCTCCGCGCAGGCACGACGCGCCGAAGCGATCGTGCGCGAACATCAGGGCGCGGTGGATGCACTTGCCTCCGCGCTCCTCGAGCGCGATGTGCTGACGGCGACTGAAGTGTACGAGATCGCGGGAGCGCGCGGCGTAGCACCGGCGCGCAGCACCGCCTAACGAATCGGCTCGCGCGCTAGAGTCGCGGCGCGACCGCCAGATCCAGCTCGAAGCTGAATCGTGTTCCCTCGGTGGAGCTGGTGTCCACCTGCAGGGCGCCTCCCATCGCCGCCACGAGCTTGCGGCAGATGGACAACCCGAGTCCCGCGCTGGAGAACGTGTACTCGCCCGCGTTCCGCCGGCGCCGGAACGTCTCGAACAGACAACTCATCACTTCCGGCGGAATCCCGCGACCCGTGTCCTGCACGGAGAACTCGAGCCGTGTGCGCGACAGCTGCTTTGCGGTGAGCTCGACGTGCCCGTCGCTCGTGAACTTGAGCGCGTTCGTGGTCAGGTTGAGCAGCACGCGATTCAACGCGCCCGGGTGGCCTAACCGGAAATCCGCGTCCGGCGTCGTGAGCCTCACCGTTAGGCCTTTCTCCTCGGCCATCGGCAGCACGATGTCACGCACTGAGCGCATGAGGTCCGCCACCGAAAACGGCACCGGCGCCGTGTCAACCAGGCGATCGCCGCCGCGCGCCAACTCGATCACGTCGCTCGCCATCGCGCTCAACCCGAATGCCGCGCTGTAGATGAGCCCGAGCTGACGCTCCTGCACCGGATTCACCACACCGCTCTGCGCCTTTCTGAGCGTCTCCGCCAAAAACAGGATCGACGCCAGTGGGGAGCGCAGGTCGTGCGCCACCTCGACGATCAACTCGAGACCGCCCGCGCCCGACAAGCGCGACGCGAAACGGTGCGCCTCGTCGCGATCCAACGCCACCTGCACGTTCTCGATCGCCGTCAGGAGCGAAATGACCTCGGTGGCCGGCACCGGCTCACGCAGCGCCGACAGCTCCGAGACCAACGCCGCGCGCAGAAGGTTGAGAACTTTCTGGACCGGCACGGCCGGCGCGGCACGCTCGAGGAGGGGTGACTCACCCGCCGCCGCCTGTGCGATCGCCGCCTGCAACGCCTCCAATTGAAATCGGAGATCGTCCGCCTGCGTGCCCTGCTCCACCGCGACCGGCGCCGCGGCCACGCGATCAGCCGCGCGGCGGAGCGCCTCACGTAACGGCTTCACGATGCGTAAATCGGGAGCAGCAAGCGAAACGACGGGTGACACGGCGCGAACAACGCCGCTGCCACCCGATGAACGCTCGACACGCTCTGTTTCTCGCGCCGTTGCGGTCACGCGCGGAGCGCGCGACCTCACTCGCCAGAACCGGTCAACTCGTCACGCCGCACGTTGTGCTTCTCCATGAGGCGATACAGTGTCGTGCGGTCGATGTTCGCGAGCCGTGCTGCTCGCGACATGTTTCCGCCCGCCCGCGCGGAAAGGCGCGTCAGGTATTCCTTCTCGAACTCCGCGATCAGCCGGTCCTTTGCCGCGTGGTACGGCTCATCCATCATCGACATCGGCAGCGTGCTCCTTGCCGCCGGCATCGGACCGTCATCGTACACTGGTATATCTGACGGTTGGATCGGCTGTCCTGGCTCACTCAACACGGCAACATGCTCGATCGCGTTTTGTAACTCACGGACGTTGCCCCGCCATGGCCTGGACCGCAAGAAGTCGAGGGCTGCGTCGGTCAGCTTCGGCTGGCTATCTCCAGGTAATCGATGGCGAGCCCAATAATGCGCCAAGAAGTGATTCGCGAGCAGCGGAATGTCCTCCAATCGCTGGCGCAAAGGTGGCAGCTTGATTGGCACTACGCGGAGCCGATAGAAGAGATCCTCGCGCAAAACGGCTTTGTTCACCGCGTCCTGTGGATCACGGTTCGTCGCCGAAATGAATCGCACGTCCACCACCGCATCCTGCTGCTCACTGCCCACCCGGCGCACAACGCCGTCCTGCAGCACGCGGAGGAGCTTGGCCTGAATCGGGTGCGACATCTCCGTCAGCTCATCCAGGAACAGCGTCCCGCCGTTCGCGGTCTCGAGCAAACCGGGTTTGTCGCGATCAGCACCAGTGAACGCGCCCTTCCGGTGACCGAACATTTCGCTCTCGAGCAACGGCTCCGGCAGCGCGGCACAGTTGATCGGCACCAGCTTGCGGCTCGCACGCCGACTGTGATGATGAATGAACTGGGCAATCACTTCTTTGCCCGTCCCGCTCTCACCCGTGATCATCACCGACGCGTCGGTCGACGCGACCTTCCGCGCCAGCTCCACCGCCCGCCTGAACGCGGGCGACACACCCAACAGCGTGATCTTGTCGCTGTTGCCGCTCTGTTGTACCAGTTGCAGGCGAAGGTCGTTGGTCTCGCGCGCAACCATCACCGCGTGCGACGCGCGGCCTACGAGCACTTGCAGATGCGTTGCTGAAAACGGCTTTGGCAAATAGTCCCAGGCTCCAGCGCGCAACGCCTCGATACTCGACGTCACACTCGGATTTCCCGTCATCACTACTACGATGGTGTCGCGATGCGTCTCGAGCGTTGCTTTGAGAATGTCGACGCCCGACACCGGCGTGAGATAGAGATCCACGAGCACGATGTCGAACTTGCGACGCCGAACCATCTCGAGCGCTTCATCACCGCGCCCGATGAATGTGACGTTGTAGCCGTCGAGCTGTAGCACGCTCGCGCATCCCTCACGCAGCGTACGGTCGTCGTCGACTACCAGGATTCGGATGCTTGCCTTTACTTCGGCGGGGATCGATAGCGGGTCACGCGATGCTGCTTCCGGTGCCTGCGCGGGCGCAGGAATGTTTTCCGACTCTTCAACAAACGGCATCGACATGCGACAATCTCCTCTCTTGAACGCGAGGCGATCCCCTGCGAACCAGCGGTGATGTTCCGTTGGTCATGGGCAACATCGCCTGTAATCCATACGCTACATCGCTGTTGTCAACGTTCCACATGATGTAGATCACACGGAACGCCTAAAGGTCACAGAGGCGGACTCAAGCTAAGCAATCGTTGTGTCGGAAGCACGCCGTGCCGGGTGGGACCAGCGTCGTCAAGCCGTGCCTAGATGCGGGACAACGTGTTGTCGATTATATACATATGCCCGCTCGCGACATCGACGGGTCGCCGCACTGGCCGCGCAACTGGGCGCATCTGCCATAGAACGCGAAGGCAGGCTCTCCGGTAACGACTTACCCCGTCTTTCAACCGCAGCTTACATCTCCCGTCCAAGCGAGCGCAGGCGCGTTCCTGTGATCATCCGCACTCATTCCTCGGCGCATGTTGGCACATAGTTGATCAGGTCCGAGGCCGTTACACGGTTGCTCACCGTGCACGACGTGTGGGCCCGGATTTGCATCCGCTCTACGCGTCGAGCCCAATTCCACGCTCGCGATGTTGAAGCGCGATGTTGGAGCACGATGAGCGTGAATCAACCTTGGAGAGTCGGTATCGAATGACCGGCAACTACATCCCTTCGAACCTTCCCGTCGAGCGCGGCCCCGATCCGAACTTCCCGGCGTTTCTGCCGCAAGGTGGTTGGCCGCAGTGGGGATCGCAGAACGGCGACGAGCCTGGAATACCATGGGCGCGGTACTTCGCTGCCCTACGGCGTTATAAGTGGCTGATCCTGATTTTGGTCCTCGTCGGCGGTGCAGCCGGCGTGATCGTGACCAGGTTTCTGCCGCCTGAGTACGCGACGCAGGGACAGCTCTGGATCAACGACTCCGGTGCCGCCGCGCAAAGAAGCGAGGCGCCGGGACCACTTCAGCCCGACGAGCTTCTCGCCGCCGGTGCATGGGCCGATCTCCTCAAGAGCTCGACCATCATGGACCGCGTGGTGAAGAAGATGTCGTTGTATCTGTGGCCAACTAATTTGGCCGACTCCGCGGTGTTTGCCGGATTCCAACCGGGACCCGGATTCCGCGCCGGCAGCTATGCGCTGCGCGTCGATCCCACCGGTCACAAATATTCGCTCGTCACCGACCAGGGCGCGGCCGTCGAGTCGGGAAATGTCGGAGACTCCGTTGGGCGGACGGTCGGCTTCCTGTGGAAGCCACGTCCAGAGACGCTCGGCAAGGGACGCGCGATCCAGTTCACCGTGGCCGATCCACGCGACGTCGCCGTCGGCCTGCTCGGCCGGATGGATGTCACGTTGCCGGAGCGGAGCGCGTTCCTCAAAGTGAGCATGACCGGGCGCAGCCCGCGTCGTACGGCAGCGATCCTGAACGCCGTGATGGCGGAGTTCGTAAGTACAGCCGGCGAATTGAAGCGCCGCAACCTCGAGCAGAGCAGCGCAATGTTGAGCGACCAGCTCGACACCGCGCGTGAAAACCTTCGCACGGCGGAGGCGGCGTACCAGGCGTTCCGACAGAATTCGATTACGCTGCCCACCGACCCTGGCGCGGGTGCGGCGAATGATCCGCTCACCGGCGCCCAAGCGGGCGCCAACCAGCTACCCGGCGGCGTCGGTCAGGCCGCTGCGCCTAACGACCCGCTCGGTGGTGGTGCGGTCGGCGGCAACCCCGTCATCGGAAACTATTTCACCGACAAGGCGCAGCTCGAGCTGTTACAGCACGATCAGGCAGCGCTACAGCAGCTCATTCAAAATCCGAATTCGATCAGTGCCGATGCGTTCGTGCCGATTCTCACCGCACACCAATCGCCGGCGCTGCAGAGCGCGCTGACCGATCTCGCCAAGCGCGAGGGGGAACTGCGAACGGCGCGCGAGGTCTACACCGACCAGCACCCGACGGTGCAGGCGCTACGCACAAGCGTGCAGGCCATGCGCACGCAAACGATTCCTGGAATCTTGCGTGCACTCATCGCCCAGATTCAGTCGCGCGAGACTGATCTCCAGGGACAAATCGCCAGCGCGGGCAAGCAGCTCAAAGCGATTCCGGCGCGCACGATCGACCAGATGCGCCTGGAGCGCGACGTGAATACCAAGACGCAGCTGTATCAGATGCTGCTGGCACGGTACCAGGAAATGAAGCTCGCCGAGGCGAGCGCGATTCCGGACATCAGCGTTCTCGACACAGCCATCGCGCCGCTGCTGCCCACCAAGAACACGACGCCGACCATCATCGCGTTTGCGATCGTCGCGAGCCTGGGTGGCGCGCTCGGTCTCGCGCTGTTGCTCGATCATACCGATCCGCGCTTCCGATATCCGGAGCAGGTGACGAGCGATCTTGGACTCACCATCCTCGGCGCCGTGCCGAGCATCAAGCGCGCGCGAAGCGGCGAGCCGAACGCCGAGGAAGCCGCACAGGTTATCGAGGCCTTCCGAACGATTCGCATGAGTCTATCGAACTCCTACGCCGGAGCAGGCTCCATCGCATTCGCGGTGTCCAGCCCCGGACCAGGAGACGGCAAGTCGTTGGTCTCGTCCAACCTCGCGCTGTCGTTCGCCGAAGCGGGCTATCGTACGGTGCTCGTGGATGGCGACACGCGCCGCGGCCAGCTGCACGCGATGTTCGGTGCCAACCGGCGTCCGGGCTTGCTCGACTATTTGAGTGGCGATGCGCCGCTCGAGACGATTCTCCGCACCACAACGCACGAGAAGCTCGCGCTGATCCCGTGCGGCACGCGCCGTCATCGTGGCCCCGAGCTCTTGCACTCGCAGGCGATGCTGCAGCTCATGGGCGAGCTGCGGGCACGCTACGACGTGATTCTGATCGACAGCCCGCCGCTCGGCGCGGGTGTGGACCCGTTCGTGTTAGGCGCGGCGACCGGCAACTTGCTGCTGGTCCTGCGGACCGGCACGACGGACCGCCGTATGGCCGACGCGAAGCTCAAGCTCCTGAAGCGGCTGCCGATTCGCCTGTTAGGCGCGGTGCTCAACGACATCCGCGCGCAGGGCGTGTATCGCTACTACACCTACCTCTACGGATACACCACCAGCGAGGACGACGAATTGCCGCAGTTGGCGCCGCAGGTTGGCGAGCTGTCCGGCAAGAGCTGATCGGATACTCGACGAATACAACAAAAATGGCCGGCCGCGGCCATCTTTTTGTACCTGATCACATGTATCCGTCGCGCCGCAAGGACTCGAGGCCGCCGCCATCCTCCTTGTCCTGCGCACGGCCAGCCCGTTCCGCAATGTGCGAGAACTTGCCGGTGCGCAGCTCGACGATGATCTCGCTCACGTCGTGCGCTTCCGACTGCACCTTCTGCGTGCAGGGGCCGCAGCCTAACGAACGATAGCGCGTGCCGTCGCCGTGATTGTAGTAGAGTGACACCGTCGGAATCTGTTCGCGGCCGATGTACTCCCAGATGTTCAATTCGGTCCAGTCGAGCAGTGGATGGATGCGGACGTGCGTGCCTGGCGCAAACTCTGTTTTGTACTGGTTCCAGAATTCCGGCGGCTGATCCTGCACCTCCCACTCGCTCTGCGTCGTGCGAGGCGAGAAGTAGCGCTCCTTGGAGCGGCTGCCCTCTTCATCGGCGCGCGCGCCCACGATCACACCCGTGAACGGCTCCGTGTTGCGATCCCGCTCGTACGTGCGCGTCGTGTGGTTGAAGCGATACCGCGGCCCCTCGCCACTGAGCGTGCGACGCAACGCTTCCGTCTTGAGCAGGCCGCAGCACGTCAGGCGATCGACCGCGCCATCCGGGTACGTGCGACGCTCCGCGAGCGCGACCTCGTTCTGGCCGTACATGAGGTTCAGATGCCACTCGGCGGCCAGCCTGTCCCGGTAAGCGATCATTTCGGGAATCTTGAACGACGTGTCGATATGCACGAGCGGGAACGGCACGTGTCCGAAGAACGCCTTCCGTGCCAGCCAGAGCATCACCGTGCTGTCTTTCCCGATCGACCACAACATGCACAGCTGCCGGAAATTCGCGTACGCTTCCCGCAGGATGTGGATGCTTCGGTTCTCGAGTTGTTCCAGATGATCCATCATTCACTCCTGATCCACGGACCTACAGGTTTCCGCGAATCCGATTTATTATCTTCCCGCCGGATTCCTCGACGGTCACGCCGCGCGTGTCGATCACGACGTCGGCGTTGACCGGCGCTTCGTACGGGTCGTCGATGCCCGTGAAGTTGCGGATCTCGCCGCGCCGGGCACGGGCATATAGTCCTTTGACGTCGCGGCGCTCGCACTCCTCCAATGGTGTCGACACGTAGACCTCGACGAAGTTCCGGCACAGCCCGCGCACGAACGCCCGCGACTCCTCGTACGGCGAAATGAACGACGCCACGACGAATACGCCGTTCTCCTCGAGCTTGCTTGCCAGGTACCCGACGCGGCGAATGTGCTGATCGCGGTCGGTCCGCGTAAATCCAGTCATCGGGAAGAGATGGCGGATCGTGTCGCCATCGAGATACTCGGCCCGAATGCCGCGGCGCCGCAGGTCGGCGTGGACCCACTGCGCGATGGTCGTCTTGCCGGACCCCGACAGGCCGGTGAACCAGATGACCGTTGGCGTGGGCTCGTGCTTGCCTAACGGAATGCGCTCCCACAGGCGTTCGTGCAACCAGAACAACAGGATCTTGCCGACCAGCTCGACGACGCCGACGAACAGCGCCACCTGCACCCGCTTCGTGAAAACATATACGATGACCGTCGTGGTGAGGGACCCAAAGATGCGCCACGAAAACGCTTTGGCGAACGACCGGACATTGGTGTCACGATGCATGGTCGAGCCGGGTTGTGCGGAGCGTTTCGGCGCCGTTAGGCACCAAGAACGAACGAGCCATTGCGCAGTTCCCGCTTGTTGTACGTGAATGGTGTCTGCCGGCGCCCGCTGCGCGCCGACTCGCAGTAAATGCAATCTCCGGCCGCCACGTCCCACTCCATCGTTGGGCCGAAACGGGGGTAGACGTCGGCGCGGCCATCCGCCACCCAGCAAAACTTGAGCGAGCTGCCCAACGCAACGCGCTGCTCCACCTGGATCGTGGCCAGGTACGCCTCGAGCTCCGCCGACGGATGCGACCGGCTCTGCACGACGATGCGGCCGCCCGTCGCGGGACGATCGCCGCTGTAGACGCGCTCGGGCTGCGCGCCGTGCTCCTCGCGCCAGGTCCCCGCGCCGGCTCGCGCCCAGTAGAGCAGGTCGAGCACCGGTGCGTAGATGACCCCCATGGTGGATGCCCCGTTCTCGATGAGCGCGATGTTCACCGTGAACTCGCCGATGCCCTTCGTGAATTCCTTGGTGCCGTCCAGCGGATCCACGAGCCAGAAGCGCGTCCAATGACGACGCGCATCGTAGTCCGGAATGTCGCCTTCCTCGGACAGCACCGGAATGTCGGGCGTTAGGCGACACAATCCATCGGCAATCACCGTGTGCGCATCGCGATCCGCCATCGTGAGCGGGCTCGCGTTCTCCTTCCAGGCAATCGCCTGCCGCGTGTCGCTCGAGCCGTAGTATCGAAGAATCGCCGCGCCCGCATCGCGGGCCAGCTGGCGAACGTCTGCGATGAGTCGTTCGGAGTTCACCATGGACGATAGACGACGCCCAGGTCCTTGAGCCGCGTCTCGATGCGCTCGAGCGCCTCCGCCCTCCCTTCTCCGTCGCTGACGTATAGGTTGCACTCCAGGTCCGTCGTCATGCGGTCGCCCACCCAGATGGTTTCGATGCGCTCCGGCTCCACGGCGGCCCGAATCACCTCGAGGTCTTCGGCCGTGAGCTCGGCGGCCGTGACGATGAGAATCATGCCTGCATCGAGCATGATGTTGGCGACTTCGGCAAGGCGCCGCATGTGCTCCAAGCGGTTCTCGCGCTGGCGCCCGATGTCGGCGTCGACGCCGTACAACACGCTGCCGATGCCGAGGAAGTACACCACCTTGCCCTGCGCGAAGAGCCGACCCTCGAGCTCCTTCGCCAATGCCTTACGCTCGGTTTCCTTGTCACCCGTGATGAGCAGCAGCGTCGCGCGCTGGTTGAACCGTTCGGCGCGACGCTCGAGCGGGATCGATCCGCGCTCCCATTTCGAGTTGCGCACCAGCACTTTCTCGCGCACCCAACCCTGTTGGTCGGGCAGCGCTTCACGCACGATGCCGCCGCCGCGGATGTCGTACTCGTCCACGATCACAAAGCGGCTCGTCACCGGGAGGTCGCTCGCCAGGTCGAACGCCACCGCCTTCCCGATCTTGAGCACGCAGTCCGCGACGTCGTGTCGTTCCACGCGCGTTGCGTTAGGACGCGCCGCCAGCGTCGATGCATCGATCACGCGGTCCACCGACTCGAGGCGCATGGGCACGCGCGCCGCACCCATCTTGAGCGCGTACTCCTTTCGCATCTCGAGCGGGCGCTGCCCGAGCCAGAAGAGGCTCACGCGCAGCCTGGTGGTGACCTGCGGCATCGGATCGGACTCGCGCACTGCGAGCTCGCCGCGCGCGACGTAGATCTGTTCCGTGAGCGTGACGCCCGTCGCCCAACCAGCAGACGTCTCCGTCTGCGTTGGGCGGTTGAAGGCCTCGATGGATTTCACGCTGCTGCGTTTGCCCGACGGAAGAAACACCAGTCGGTCGCCCACCGAAACCTGTCCCGCGTCGATGGTGCCGGCCACGATGCGGCGGTCATCGCCTTGCCCCGTGAACTTGTACACGTCCTGGACGCGCAGCCGAAACGGAAGCCCAACCGGCGGCGCTTCCGGCTCGAAGGTGTCGAGTGCCTGAAGTACCGTTGGACCGCGATACCACGGCATCCGCGTCGACGCGTCCGCGAGATTGTCTCCGTCTCGACCGCTTACCGGGATGAAGCAGGCGGGCGTGATGTTCACCTGCGCGAGAAACGCGGTGAGCGACGTCACCAGCTTGTCGTACTCTGCTTGGTCGAACCCGACCAGGTCCATCTTGTTGACCAGCACCACGCACTGCTTGATGCCGAGCATCGCGAGCATGTAGCCGTGGCGCCGCGAGTTCTCTTGCACGCCTTCCTGCGCGTCGATCACGAGCAACGCGGCTTCGGCGCGCGAGGCGCCCGTGATCATGTTCTTGAGAAACTCGATGTGACCGGGTGCATCGATCACGATGTATTCGCGTCGCGCCGTGCGAAAAAAGACACGCGCGGAATCGATCGTGATGCCTTGCGCGCGCTCATCACGCAGCGCGTCGAGGAGGAACGCATACTCGAACGGCTTCGCCGTTCGTGCGCAGAGCTCTTTGACCTGCTCGAGCTTCCCGTCGGGAAGTGAGTGACTATCGGCCAGTAACCTGCCGATGATCGTGCTCTTGCCGTGATCGACGTGACCGACGATCACGATACTCATGCGCTCCTCGGTGGCGGTTTTCGTCATGCGAGGCTAATGGGCAGCTCATAGATGAAAGCGGAATCGGCACCGTCGGATGACGCACGGACCGGATGCGCGCCGCAACTGCGTGATGGACGCGCAGTCTGAATAATAGCAATGTTCGTGCGGGCAGTTCGCGACGCGCGCTAGAGCGCCGACCGGAGGGGCACGTCTTCGAACGCCCGGATCGGCACACTCGATTCCTCGGTACGGAGGTATCGGAGGGCCGTGGTAGCACGCAGCAGCATTTCGACTGCGTCCACCGTGGACTCGGAGAAATCCGGCACGGCGCAGTAGCCGGCCCGGATTCTGACTTTGTGCGCCGCGTCACCGATCGTAGTCGGTTCAGCGTCCATCGTTTCCTGAATGCGTTGCATCATGCGCACCGCGCCATCGCCGGCGGTCGCCGGTGCAATGATGGCAAAGTCCGTTGGGCCAAGCCGGCCGATCGCATCGGAGACGCGCCCGGCGCGTCGCACGAGAGACGCCAAATACTCGATCACGTGCTCAGTGTCACCATTGAGCGGTCGCTCCGCGAGGTCTGGTGCTTCGGCCACCGGCGCGAATGCAACGCAGGCAATGGGCGCCTTGAGTCGCTGTGCTTCTGCTGAAATCTCGCGCGCGCGTCGCACAAGTCCGCGCATGTTGTACAAACCTGTCGTGGGATCGAGCAGACTTTCGGCGCGCAATCGATCTGCCTCACGCTTGCTGCGCATGAACGCATCGAGCTTGAGCAGCAACACTTCACCGTCGAGCGGTTGACTCACGAACTCCCAAGCGCCGGCTTGCAACGCGGCAAGCCGTTGGCTCCGCTCAGCGGGACCAGATGTAGTGATGATGATTGGAGTGGACACATTGAAGCGAACATCATCGAGCAACTGCCGACACACATCCCCACCGTCCATGTCCGGCAGTCGAATGTCCATGATGACGAGATCCGGCTGCGCGCTCCGCGCGAGATCCAACACCTGCTTGCCAGTGTACGCGCGGAGCACCGCGTAGCCGTTGGGCCCGAGAATGCTCTCGAGCGAACGCGCCGACCATTCCTGGTCGTTCGCGAGGAGCACGAGCGGCGGGCGAGACGGCTTCTCGTTTTCGGACATACTCACCGGATACGGGCGTCGTCTTGCCCGGCGGGTCGTTTGGAGAGACACCTGAAGGAAGCGTTGTTGGTCGTGCCCGGACCATGCAGAACTCATGCGGAGCTGCAACTGCTGTGCTAACTGCATGTATACCAGACCGTTACGCTAGGATGAGAACGGCCTTAGCGGCGAAATTTGCCGCGCTGGTGCCACAGGACCGATGGAATGGCGATACGGGCGATTCGACGTGCCGCTGCGCTAGGTCACCGGAAATTCCAAGCTTTTCGTTCGCGACAGCAGTGTGGAGCGAATTTCTGTTTGCTCATGGAAGATCGATGAATGTGGGAGAGGTAACCCATGTTATGTTGTATCCCTGCTACACGATCGCCTCGCACCGGACCTTCCTGATCGAACGGCGCAATTCATGAAACGAAAGTCGCGCCGAGAGATTCACCACTTTCGAACCCAAACGGACGGCTAGCACAAGTGGTGCAACGTCGCCGGAGGACTATGCCAGCGCTCTTGGGCAGGGAGCTACAGAAGACCGCACGCCGATTCGGCCGCGTGATCACGATCATCGGCATGTCGGCACTCATCACGAGCGGGCTCCCCGCTCAGCAGCCAGTCCAACGCGATACGACGCACGTCGCGCCGGTCCAAGGAGACTCAGCGCGACTCGATTCGGCGCGAAAGGCACAGATCCTCAGTGACACGGCGCACACGCGTCTGACGCGCGCACAGTTAGAGTCGGAAGCAGAGGCCCTCGAACGACAAGGCAAGCAGGCGCAAGCGGCCGCGATAAGGCAGCGACTCAAGGACGGTGATTTTCAGGCGGGCGATCGAATTGCGATCGTTGTTCGGGGCGACTCGACGCTGAGCGACACGGCGATCGTTCGCGCTGGACGAGTGATTCAACTGAAGAATCTTCCGCCTATTCCGTTAGCAGGCGTGTTGCATTCGGAGTTGCCGGATTATTTGACGAAGCAGCTGTCGCAGTATCTGAAAAACCCGACGGTACAAGTTACGCCGTTGGTACAGATTGCTGTTGTGGGAAATGTTGGGCATCCAGGATTCTTCTGGGTGCCGGCCGACATCACGCTCACGGACGCGATCATGCTCGCCGGCGGTCCCACGCAAACGTCGGACTTGAACGGCACCAAGATTTCGCGTGACAACAAGGATCGGTTGAGCGACAAGCAGGTGCAACAAGCTTTTGCATCTGGTGCAACGCTGGACCAGCTCGATCTTCGCGCGGGAGACCAGATCAAGGTTCCAGAAGCGAAGAAAACGGATTGGGTGAGAATCTTGCAGATTACAGCCGCACTGGCCGCCGTCACCGTGAGCGTCATCGCCCTCAGTCGCCATTGAGATACATGCTTTGGGAAGACATGCCCGACTCCTGGAGTAGCGAAGCGTTGAGCGTGCGCGTGAACGACAGACGCCGCACGCACCACGGTCCAACGGAACGGGTGCGACGAAACACTCCCTCGGCGGCCGCATCGTTGGCCGAGGTAGCGCGACCGATCGAGCTCGTGCGCGAGCGCGCTGCGGAGCGACAGGTGGCGCGTCGCGAGATTCAACCGCGTACACGCTCGGAAGTGTTGAATCGCGCAGTGAACGTTCTGCTCGCCGCGGTCGCGCTGGTCGTCCTGAGTCCGATCATGCTGCTCGTCGCCCTCGCTGTGAAACTGACTTCGCGAGGACCGGTGCTGTACTCGCAGACGCGTGTTGGGCTCGATCGTCGTCGCGCGCGTGTCGATGCGTTGTACGAGCGGCGGAAGCAGGACGCCGGCGGCCGGATCTTCACGATCTACAAGTTCCGCTCGATGTACGTGAACGCCGAGCAGCAGTCGGGCGCGGTGTGGGCCACGCGTGATGATCCGCGCGTGACTCCGGTTGGGCAGTTCCTCCGGCGCGTGCGGCTGGATGAAGTTCCGCAGCTCGTGAACGTGATCAAGGGCGACATGAACATCGTCGGACCTCGCCCCGAGCGTCCGAGCATTTTCGCACGGCTTCGTCAGGACATCACCGAGTATCCGCTGCGTCAGCTCACGCGCCCGGGAATTACCGGTTGGGCGCAGATCAATCACACATACGACTGCAGCGTGGATGATGTGCGCACCAAGGTTCGCTATGACCTCGAGTACCTGCAGCGGCAATCGTTAGCAGAGGACCTCAAGATCATGGTGCGGACGGTGCCAGTGATGTTGTTCCGGAAGGGCGGCTGGTAGTTCCCACCTGTGCCCGATCGCTCCCCTTCACGAGATCCCATCTTCATCGTCGGTACCGGTCGGTGCGGGTCCACGATTCTCTACTCGCTGCTGGCCATGCACCCCGACCTGGCGTGGATTCCGTCGCATCTCGATCTGGCGCCATCGGTACTGCTATTCGCCGCCACCGCCCGCATCTGGAATCTGCCGGGCACAGACCGGTATCGGGAGGCGCGGTTTCTTCCGAAGCCGGTCGAGCCGAATCGCGTATTCGAGCACTGGGTCCCCGAGTACTACTCTGAGGCTGCGGATCCGCGGGCGGTCGCGAGGGGACGGGCGACCATCGTTCCCCTTCTAGAGCGCATCAGGCGCTACCAGGGCAAGCCGCGATTCCTCGGCAAGCTCGTCGGACGTCCGGTCAAGATCACTCTGCTTCGTGAGCTGTTCCCTGGCGCGAGATTCGTCCACATCACGCGTGGGCTCGGTGCCACTGTGTCCTCTCTCCTTCGGGTGGATTTCTACGCCCGCACCAAAGCGCGGATCGACGCCTGGAAGTGGGATGCGATGCCGTCGCCGTTCGTCGACTATTACCGTGAGACCGGGGAGGCCCCCGAGGTCGCCGCCGCTATCACAATCGTGCTGAATCGGTGGCAGCTCGCGCGACAGCTCGCGCAGATATCGGCCGACGATCGGGTCGAAGTGGCGTACCAGGCGTTGGTGCAGGATCCCGTCGAGGCCGTTAGGCGCATTGGCGAGCGCGCCGGACTCGAAGTGGATGAGGCGTTCCGTGCGCGGATCGCGCGGCGCCGGGTGTACGGGGGCGCGGATGAGCAGTGGAGGCATCACCTCAGCGACAAGCAACAACACAACCTGCTCGAGTTCGAGCGCCTCGCTCGGGACGTCCAACACGGGGAGATCGAGAGCCCGAGCCGCTGACTCAGGCGTGCCGAACCGCGATCGTTGACTCTGCCCGTCGTGCAGTCAGCGCCCTACTTAACCGTCTCGCCGCCAAGGTCGGGTCGGCGCGTGGGTTCCCAGCTCGGCATGCGTTGCCTGCGCAGGAACCTGAACCAGGCGAGCGCGCCGGCCAGGTTCGACACGACGACGAAGCCGCACAACGCAAACGGGAGCGGCACACGTCTGCCCTCGGGCCAGGCGATGGCAGCGTAGCCGGCGCCGAGCGCCAGAATCGCCACGACCGCTAGCGCGAGAGCTCGCCGGTCGGCGACGCACAGCAGTACGAGCCCACCAAGCGCGAGCGGCAGCGCCAGGTAGACCAACCAGCGAGACAGCTTGTGGCTCGTAAGCATGAAGGCAAAGGCGATCCCACCATGCCACGGAACGGTGAGGTCGCGGAAGTGCCACAGCGTCTCGAGTCCCTGCGCCATCGTGCGCACCTTGCGATGGAGCTCCGCACGCAAAGAGGTTGTTCGCGGCACGACGCACGTGGCGCTTGCTACCGATACGGCGCGCAGTCCCTTCGTGTGCGCAATGAGCGCACTCGCGAAGTCTCGGGCGAGATCGCCGGGTAGCACAGCGCGCTGCACATCGGCTCGTGCCGCGTAGCAGCATCCGCTTGCGCCGACGATCGACCCGAGCCTGGTTTCGAGCGCACGCACCCACATTTCGTAGCCGACGTAGCCGGACTCGCCGCGATTCGCTTCCTGCTTCACATCGCCCACGCTCACGTCTCGACCTGACGCCACGCCGACACTCGAGTCTTGAAACACACGCACGAGCGCTTTCACCGTGAGCGGGTGCAGGCGAATCGACGCGTCAGTATTGACGACGATCTCGCCGCGAAACGAGCTCGACGCGTGATTCTCTGCGTTAGTCTTTCCGCCGCGCGGCGCCACGTGCACGAGCTCCACACCACGAGATGCGTACTCGCGCACCACGGCATCGGTGCCATCCGTCGATCCATCGGAGGCGATCACGATCTGCCGCCGATCAGGCGGGTAGTCGATCTGCAGTAGACTCTCGATGGTAGACCGAATCCGCTTCTCTTCGTTGTAAGCGGGAACTGTGATCGTCACCATCGGCCATTCGGCCGGATCCGCAATCGGCGCGGACTCGCGGCGAAAACGCGAGGCCAGCCACAGTAGGGCCGGATACGCGATGTAGGCGTAGCCGAAAACGACAAACGGCACCGCGAGCAGCACGATACCTGTCACGATCATTGTTTGCGCGTCCGATTGGCGAGGACAGAGCGATAGATCGCGTCGTAGCTCTCGACCCACGACTCGACTGCGAAGTCACGCTCGAGCCGCTCGCGCGCCGCGCGGGCTCGACCCTTGGCCGCATCACCGTGTGCTCGGACGGCGTCGATGGCCGCAGCCAACGCGTCTGGTTGGTCGCTGGCCACGAGCAAGGCCTCCTTCTCATCGAGCATTTCAGGTACTCCTCCAACCCTTGTAGCAACAATGGGTACGCCAGCGCGCATCGCCTCCAGCAGCACGATCGGTATTCCCTCGGTATGCGAGCTGAGCACAAACACGTCGAAGGCCCTGAACAGCGAGGCAGCGTCTCGAACCATGCCGGGCCACTGTATCAACGAGCCCATGCCGAGCGAAGCGGCAAGATTCTCTAGCGATCCTCGGCGCGGACCATCACCGACAAAGACTGCTTTTACAGGTTTCGTGACTAGGCGGAGCGCTTGGACGAGCGTGTCCAAGCCTTTCTCGCTGCTCATTCGTCCGACCCAACCGATGGCGAACTCCTCATCAGCGAGTCCGAAGCGACGTCGTGCTTGGTCGCGCGGAGCGATCACGCCTCGTGGGTCGACGGCATTGGGAATCGAGTGGATTATGCTTTCCCGGACGCCTGCTTTCCTGAGGCGTCCAACCATGGCTCCTGATACAGGCACGACCGCGTCGAACTTGCGGAAGGCGCGGACTTGGATCCACTCGTTCGCTCTGTTCTTGATGCCGCCACCGGTAAAACCATGTACAGTGGTTACTTTCGGAATATTCAGGCTACTAGCGGCGAGAGCCCCGATGACGTCGCTACGATAACCATGAGTGTGGACAATATCAGGTTGCGTCGCCACGCAAAGGGCTCTCACACCGCGCCATTCCCGCACATAACTCCTCGAACCGACGCGTACGACTGCACTTTCCACCCCATCCTCGGCCAGTACCCGAAGGAACGGATGGTCGCTTTCATCCGGTCCAACGGCAGCCGCGACAGTCACACGCTGCCCAGCCGCCTGTTGCGAGCGTGCCAGTAGCCGGACGACGCTTTCAAGCCCGCCGGCACGGGTCGGCGCCGTGATATGCAGAATTCGGAGCGAGCTCGACAGATGTTGAGATGGAATGAGAGTCGATCAGGCCGTTGCCGGAAGACAAACGGGCGAACAACCAGCGCGGCACGCAAACGGCAGAGATGTATGAAAAATTACTCGCGAGGCAATGCCCGCTCGTGCAAGGACGCGTCCTGGTATCCATCCGTAGGCCTGGCCGGTGCTGCGCGAGAGACATGCAGCAGCAATATTTCCTATTCCCTCGAAACGCGATGCTGCGGTGCTGTTCCCTGCGACGCCCACATGATGCCTCATGCGCTAGCTGACGCGCGTCCGTCAATAGACGGGCGACCGGCGTCGTCCTCGAAGGAAACCGGTCGAGTGCGCATCGGCATCCTCTCGTTGTCGCTTGACACGTGGGGGGCGCGGTGGAATTCGCGACACCAAGTGCTCACACGGCTGGCTCGACAGTTCCCTGTGGTGTGGGTCAATCCAGCCCCCGAATGGCGCCGTGCGGTTTCCGTGGGTCGATTGTTTTCGCGCGACCAAACGGTCGAGGGGCTACCGCGTGATTTCGTAGTGCACGACAGCTCGACGCTTACGCCAAGGGTCCACCGACCGCGCTGGTTGAACGATGCGTTGCTCCGGGCCCGACTAGCGCGCGCCCGTAAGAGTTTGGAACGGCGCGGCTGCACGCACGTCGTCCTCTATCTGTGGCACGTCGCCTTTGCCGATGCCCTCTCCGCGGTGAAGAATGATCTCAGCGTGTACCACATTTACGACGAGTACTCGCACTCCGAACACGAGGTCCCGCTGAGCGCCGACGAGGAGCGCCTTCTCCGACGGGTCGGGCAGGTGTTCACCGTGTCCCAGACGATGCAAGAGCGAAAAGGCGCTCTGAATCGTCACAGCACTCTGATCTCCAACGGCGTCGACTACGACGCCTTTGCCACACCGGGGCCCGAGCCCGTCGACTTGCAGGACATCCCACGTCCGCGGGTCGGATACACCGGATACGTGAAGAAGCAGGTCGATTGGGAATTGCTCCTCGGCCTCGCGCAGCGGACGCCGGATTGGTCGTTCGTGTTCGTGGGCGCGCGCCACGCGCACCCCGAGATTACGCCGCTGCTCGACCGCCTCGAGGCAATGCCTAACGTTTACTTTCTCGGCAGCAAGCCGACGTCGGAGCTCAGCCGGTACCCACAGCACTTCGACGTGTGTCTGATGCCGTATCGGGTGAACGACTACACGAAGTACATCTATCCACTCAAGCTGCACGAGTATTTGGCGACGGGGCGCCCGGTCGTGTCAGTGCCGCTGCCGGCGCTGCGTGGCTACGAGCATCTCGTGGAGATCGCGAGCGGCGTTGCCGGGTGGGAGCAGGCGATTCGGCGACAGCTCGCGGCGTCGGCCATGGATGTCGAGGTCCAGCGGGCGAGGCGGACGGAGGCCCGACGGCATGACTGGTTGGAGATTGCCGATCGCATCGCGACAGTGATTCGCGAGCGGATCGCCACCGGCGAGGCGAGCGCCTCATGAGCGCGGAGCCCTTTTTTGAGAAGCCGTCGCGTCCCGAGCAGGAGCAGCGTCGCCTCATCCTTATTAGTCAGCACTTTCCGCCTAACGCCACCGTCGGCGCTCGACGTTGGGAGCAGTTCGCGCGCTTCATCGCCGAGCGCGGATGGGGACTGGACGTCGTCATGTGCCGTCAGGATGATGACGGGGATGCCGCTCGGATGGCAGCGCTTCCGGATGGCGTCCGCGTATTCCACGTGCCCCAGCCACGCTTGATGGTCGAGCAGCTCGAGAACTGGGCCGCGCGTGTTTATCGCCGGATATTCCCACGGAGGAAGCCGTACGGTGCCGCTCTGGTGTCCGGAGAGAACGCCGCCGTATCCGATCGCGCGTCGATTGCGCGCGAGCAGATGCGGTGGCCTCCGCGCACGATGCGCGAGTTTACGCGCCTCGGCAGCGCGTACGTGGTGATCGCCCGCGACGAAGCGTGGGCCCGCCAGGCCGCAGTGATGGGAGCCTCCGTCGTCACGGGCGGCGTCCATCGCGCGGTTCTGAGCTCCGGCCCGCCACACATGGCGCACGAAGCTGCGCGCCGGGTCGCCGCCGTGGCCCGACTTCCTCTGATCGTGGATATGCGTGATCCATGGAGTCTGTTCCCGATGCTCCACGAGACGTACGCCAGCTTGTGGTGGTATAGCGAGGCGCGGCGCTACGAGCGCCGTGTGGTCGCCGACGCAGCGATCGTGATCGCCAACACTGACCATGCGCGCGAGGGTCTCGCCGCGGCATATCCGGAAACACGAGAACGCATGATCACGGTTCTCAACGGGACCGACTTGTACTCCGTGCCGCCGTCGCGGCGGGGAGGTCGATTCACGATCGGCTTCGCCGGAACCATCTACCTCGAACAGGATGTGCGCAATCTGATGCGCGCCTCCGCCGAGGTGATTCGTGCGCTCTCGCTGACACCTGCGGACTTCGGCATCGATTTCATCGGCGACTTCGGCGAGCCAGGACAGTTGCCGATCGACGTCTTCGCACGCGAGGCGGGAATCGCCGATTATGTGTCGGTCGGACCGCGCCGACCGCACAGCGCAGCGCTCGAGTTTCTAGCGCAGGCGACGATGTTGGTGGTTTTTGTCGGATTCGGACGCGAGTTCATTCCGGCGAAGACTTTCGAGTACATGCGATTCGACGCGTGGCTGCTCACGCTCACCGAACCAGGGAGCGCAACCGCGCAACTGCTGCGCGGGACCGATGCCGACATTGTCGCTCCCGGTGATGTGCCGGCCATAGCGGCCGCGATTCGACGCCGGTACGAAATGCATCGACAGGGCGTCGCCCCGACACGCATCGCGCGTGACGACCGTTTCAGCCGCGCCCGCCAAGCTGAGATTCTGTTGGACGCGATAGAACGTGTCACGGCTCAGGCGCCGTCGCGGCGCGATCGGAGCGCTCTCACGATCGAGTCCTGAACGCGCTCCACGCGATCGTAGCACCAGCGGACCACCGACAGCATCTCGAGCCGCGCACCATCCACGCCGGTGGTAGCATCGAAGCGCATCGTGCGCCCGCGGTTCTCGAACCGGCCCGCCCGCAGTGCGCCTAACGGATCGGCGGCGTCGGCGGCGCGCACCTCGACCCGGATCTCGCGATCATTGCGGCTGTCGTGTTGATCGAGACCGGCGAATCCGACGACCCCCGGCCGGGCGCGCTGCGTCTCGTGCAATAAGCGAAACGCGCGCGGGTCGGGCAGGTACCGGGTGTTGTACGTCGCGTTCCAGACCTCGATGGCATCGATACTTTGGCGCACCACCTCAGGGATGTCGTATCCCGCGAGTATCGGGTGCGCGAGCGCGGTGAGGCGGGAGGCTGGTCCCGCGAGTGTGATGAATTCATCCGGCGTGGTCGGCTCGATCCAGCGTGCGAGACCGAAGGCGAGCAGGTGCAGTCCGCGGAATCCGGCGAAGCGAAATTCGAGCCCGGGAATCAGACGGACGACATCGCTCGAGGCCGCGCCGCACGCGCGGACGTATTCGTCCCATCGCAACGCGGAAAAATCTTCGGCGTGGTCCGTTAGCCCGATGAAGCCAATGTCGCGCGCGGCCGCAAACTCGGCGAGACCGTGCAGCGTGTCGCGGCCGTCGTGCGAGTAGTCGCTGTGCACGTGCACGATGCCAAGCGTCGACGGCATCACACGCCTCCCCATCCGACAGCTGCGCCGCGGTACAACGCTTCGTAGGCGTCCGTCATGCTCGTGACGCTGAATTCGCGGTGCGCGCGACGTTGGGCCGCGGCACCCAGCGCGGCACGCCGCACGGGGTCGTCGAGCAGCGCACGAATGGCCGCTGCAAGCGCGGTCGGGGATGCGGCCGGCACGAGCAGGGCCTCCTGGCCTCGTGCCACAACCTCTGGAATGCCGCCTACGTCGCTGGCCACGATCGCAAGCCCGGTTGCCATGGCTTCAATCAACGCAAGCGGAAGACCCTCTGACAGTGAGGGAAGGACGAAGACGTCGCCGGCAGCGAGAATATCCGGCGCGTCGGAACGGAAGCCCAGCAGGTGTATGCGCGAAGCAATGCCGGCGTCGTCGGCGATAGATCGGAGGCGCTGCTCGTCCTCGCCGCGGCCGGCGATGGCGAGGCGCCACCGCGGCGCGCCACCTTGCTCCTCGAGCTCGGCCAGGGCACGCAATAGCACGGCATGGCCTTTCACGGGATACAAATTGCCGATGGCGACGATGACCAGCTCGTCGTCGGGCACCTTCAGCTCGCGGCGCACCTTCTCTCGCCGTCCGCTCGGCATCCGGATTCCGTTAGGCACTATGCGCACAGCGTCGTCCGGAACGCCGAGGGTGCGGCGCAAGTCGGCGGCGGTGGCGCCGGAGACGGCCGTGGTGGCCGCGCTCCGCTTCATCGCCCACCGGAGGGCGGCGCGCCTCCGCCAGGCTTCGGCGTAATACCGGCCGCCGTGCATCGTGATGACATGGCCTGCGCCCGCTCGACGCGCTGCCACGCTGCCGTACACCGCCATCGTGAACTCGTGGCTGTGCACCAGCTGCGTGCCATGCCCGCGCATGAGCGCGGTGAGCGATGTGACACAGCGCCAATCGATGGGGTGCCGCAGCTCGAACGTTCGTGGGGTGAACCCTCGCGCGGCGAACTCGCCGCCTAACCAACCGCATCCGGACGCCGGCCCAACGGGCATCACGTCGTGGCCGCGGCGCCGCAACTCCTCGGCCAGCTGCAGCAACACCGTTTCGGCTCCGCCGGGACCGTCGGTCTCCAGCATCAGCGCGATACGCAGTGGGCCGTCGGCTGCTATCGGATTGAGCCGAGCCATTGCGCCGTTTCGCGGAAGAAGGGGCGCGGGTCATCGCGGCGCCAAATTTCCTCGCGATCGGAGTGCGGCCGGATCGTGAGAAAATCGCGCACCGCCGCCCATCGGCCGGGTGCGCCCGGTGGGAGGGACAGCGCAGTGGCCGAGCGTCGAAGCCGGGTCAAGAGGTGATCCACGTCGCCCCAGAACCAGCGGCTTCGCACACCGGCTGTGTAGTTGGCGACCGGCGTCGGCGCGCCGCCTAACGCAGCCGACAGCAGCAGCGCCGGGAAGTCGACCCCCGAATCGATCGCGAGTTGCAGCGAGCCCCAGAAACGGCCATTCACTTCCATGAGATACGGCGTTCCGGTGCGCGCATCGATCTTGTACTCGACCATCGCCACGCCGCACCAGCCGAATGCGTCGAGCAGTGCGCGCGACCGTCGGACGAGTTCCGGGTCGGCGGCAACGCCCTCGCGGTACACGCTCACACCGCCCGCGGGCGGTTTCTCGCGGATGCGCCGGTGCGCGAACGTCGCCAGCGTCTGGCCGTGCCAGACGAGAAGGAAAATGCCTATCCCGGGCCCAACGACACGCTGCTGCACCAGCAGCGGGTACGCCGCGGGATCCAGTTCGCCCGCCGCCGCGACGACGTCGGACGCCGACGCCGCGTGCCTAACGACAAACTTGGCGCGCCGACCGCCCTGTTCGGCCACGGACCGCGACGGCTTGAGCACGACCGGGTACTCGAGCGTGGGCGCCAGCGCCGCCAGCGTGTCGCGGTCGGCGGCCGTGCGTTGATGCGGGATTGCGATCCCCACCGCGGTCGCCGCCTCGAGCACGGCGCCCTTGTCCGCTATCCGCCGCACGGCCTGCTCGTCGGCGAACGGCACCAGGACATTCGGGAGTCGCGTGCGGTCGGGGAGCGTCGCGAGGAGCGAGGCATCTGCAATCGGAATCAGCACGCCAATACGCCAGCCGTCGATCAGCGCCCGGATGTCGGCGGCGCAGCGTTCCGGGTCCTCGAGCGGATCGGCCACGATCGCCTCGGCGCGTGCGTAGCGCGACGCGCCCGCCAGCGAGCGCCGCCGGGAGGAGCAGACGTAGACGGGATAGCCCGCCGCGCCGAGTGATCGCACGACGGCGAGCGCCGACCGTTGGTCGCCGTCGGTCACCAGCACTGCTGGACGCGCCGTCACGACAATACTCCGCTCACGCGTAGCTGGAAGCCGGCTGGCGAGACGGCCGCCGGCACATCCAGGCGAGGTATCGCGTATGGAGACCGCGGCTCGACGACCCAGCCGCCGTCGATGCAGAGCGCGGCCTCATATCCGGCCGCTGCCGCTGCACGCTGCACCGCCGCGGACTGCAAACCGTACGGATACGTGAGCACAGGCAGCACGCGCTCGTAGCGCTCGCGCAGCCATGCGAGCGGCCGATGCAGCTCGGCGTCGAGACGTTGCGCCTCGACCGCTGTGAGATTCGGGTGGCTCCAGGTGTGCGACGCGAGCGTGATGCCGGGCACAGCGGCGGCGCCGGTCAATTCGCTCTCCGTCGCGCTACACGCGTACCCCGGCAGGAGTGCGTCGCGGCCGACCTCGACCGACTGCAGGATGACGTCGCCGTCCCCTCGCCACGCATCGAGCGCCCTGTGGCGAAGCGAGGGATCCAGCGCACCACCGTGCGACGATGACACAACGTCCCACCAGAATCGTCGCCCGCCTAACAGGCCGGGCGGGACGAATATTGTCGCCGGCATTCCGCGGCGCGCGAGCTCCGGGACGCCGGCAGTGAGCGCACCTCGGTATGCGTCGTCGAACGTGATCGCAACCCGCGGCCGCCTCGTGCGAGACGGCGCGGGGGCGAGCGCGTCCGCGAGCGACACGACGTCGTGCGTGCTCGCGAGCGCATCGAGTTGTGCCGCGAAGTGCGCTTGCGGTAAATGCAGTGACGCGTCTCCGGCCGGTGATTCGCCGAACGGAACGATGTCGTGATACGCGAGAATGAGCGTGCGAGATCGATGTCCGGCGAGCGCGAGACGCGGTGCGCCGCTCCACACCAGGGTGAGCTCGGCCAGTCGTTTCAGATGGCGGCGCACGCGGCCGGTCGCTTCTCGTCGAGCATGTGATCCCGCCGTCGGCGAGCGCGGTACGACCACAAAGAGGAAACTGTGATGCTCAGGGCGCGGGCAGCGGCTGAGGTCCCATACTGGTGACCGGAACGGGCTGCGGCCCGCCTAACCGAACCTGGCGCGCCATGGCGAGCGCGGCCCAGCCGGCGTCGCACCGCATCTTGAGGACCTTGCCCAATGCGATCACCAACCCCAACAGAAAATAGAGATAAGAAAAATACTCGGCCGACACGAAAATTCCGGCGACGATGAAGCCGATGAACGACGCGATCAGCATCTGCGAGACAGCCAATTCTCGCTTCGACACCCAGGGGCCATAGCGACGTCCGGGGCGCATTGCCACCAACATGCGGATGGCGACGACGAAGATCGACACGAACACGATGAATCCCGGAATGCCCAGCTCTGCCGCCGTCTCGAGGAACGAGTTGTGGGCAACCGACCACTTGAATCCATGCCCCTGCGTTGTAAGCGAGAGCGCAATGTCCGACTCGCCCTCGGCGATCGGAAACGATCCGACACCGACGCCGAACAAGGGGTGGTGCTCGACGTATCCCAGTCCGCGCTCCCAAACCGCCTTGCGCCCGAATGAACCGGTCCAATTGTAGTCACCCTCGGGGTGGGCAATGGTGCTGATCTGGGTCCAGTACCTGTCCGACCCGAGTACCGCTATGAATCCGACACCCGCGATGGCGACCGACATGCGTACACGTCTCGGGAGCGCGCGATAGAGCAGCAATGCGTAGGTCATCACCGCGACCAGTGCGATGAAACCACCGCGCGATCCACTTTTCACGATGCCGATCAGGATGAAGCCGAGGGTGAACAGTCCGAGCAGCCGTCCGCGGCGCGCGTTGCCGGCGCGAAGGAAGTACAGCGCGAACGGAATCGTGACAACCATCACGAGCGCGAAGTCGTTCGCATCGTAGAACACGAGATTGCCCAACCGTCCGTCGGCCCCCACGTGGAAGAACAAGCTCACGATGAAGGAGAAAAAGAGCGCGCCGTAGAGATTGACTTTCGCGAACCACTCGATGTCGCGCATGCTGCGAACGCTCACTGCGACGAGACCCAACAGCGCGATGTTCTCCGTCTCGCTCTTGACGGCAAAGCTGAGGCTGCGCGCCGGCCACAGACTCGTTGGCACACCGATGAGCATGACCCCAAGGAGAATTACAACCAGCGAGATGAGGGGTGAGCGAATCAGCGTGAGTCTGCGCGCCCGCTGACGCGACGATAGGAAGAAGACGATCGCGAGTCCTGTCACGACCAGCGGAAGCTGGATCTTGGCGAGAACCGGGATGGCGTCCTGCACACGCCAGATGTAGACAAACAGCATCCAAGCGATGGCTTTAAGCAGCCGATCGGGCGGCGGCTCTTGCCACGGTAGGGCGGCCGGCACGAACGGAGCCGGCGGCACTGCAAGAGGATGTGGAGTAACTGTTTGCGGATGGGCCATTGGCCGAGTGGCTACCGGATCGCTGCTCGTAACTCGTAGAGACGGCAAGTCAATGCTAATACAGTGCCATTCTAACGTCGGCCTGGACCGCCCAAAAGCGAGCGATTGTGGCTCCGTGACCACAATGAGGCTCAAAGTCCGTCATAGTAGCTGACGCGAAAAGAAAATCGCCGCGATGGTAGGACCGCGGCGATTCCCTTCTCCCGGCGACACGGGTCCGGTCTTACTGCACTTTGCTCTGCTTTATCAAGATGGCTGCCTCGGAATTGCGCAGCGTGATGCTCGTCACGGCCGCACCCACCGTACCGTCGGCGTGCAGCGGTAACCACGTCTCGCCAGCCGGCAGCGGGAAAGTCACGGCGCTCGCATTCGTGTAGACCTGGGAGCCCCAACCGGACTGATGGCGGAGTAGCACCAGCGCGCGATCGAAATCACGGCTGTATAGCGTATACCCTTGGCCGACAGGGTCCGTCCCGCGTGTCTGGATGGCGCGTGATCCTGTGGGATGACCGATGTCCGCCTCCTGAGCGCGAAGCCAGATCGACGAATATGGAAGGTTCCACATGTTTTCGAGCTGCAAGGAGAGCAGTGTCGGAGACGATGGAACCACCATGTAGTAGCTGGCGAGCTCCCACAACTTCAGGCGCTGCGCGGTCGTTTGCGAGTTCCCCGGCGGTATGGTCGCGGCATACGTCGCTTCTTCACCGCTGGACAGTGTGCTGACGAAGTCGACGAATACACCGTGGGACATAAGGGTCTCGCACCACTGCCACAGCAGTGAGGTTTCGGAGTAGAGCGCGCTATTCGCCTTCTCGAGATGTACCGCCCCCGCTGCTTCGGCGTCTGCAAGATCGAACGGCGTAGTGTAGGTCGCGGTGTTGAGCATGAGCATCTTCGACCCGAGGCCCTGCTTGATCGCGGCAATCAGCGATGTGTGGGCGCTCTGATAGGACGCGGTCACCGCGTACTCCTGCGACTTCGAGACGTGAGCCAAGATGCCGCTCGATGATTCGACGTCGAGGAACACGCCTTGATGTCCAGTCGCGACGCGTGTGAGCCGGTCAACTTGGTAGGCACGTAAACCCGCGTCGGCCGGATCGAACGCCCACTTGTGGGTACCCCAATCAAAGAAGACCAGGCGATGCGCCGAATCCCTCGGTGCGTTAGGCATGTGCAGGAACGCGGTCTCGATGACGTACTGCGGATGCGCGGAGTACCACTGCTTCATGTCTGCGTAGTACGTCGTTGCGATACCCGGCGTGCCGCCATCGATTTCAATCGTCCACTCGAAGGCATACGCCAGGTGTCGAACGGTGGAGTTCGCGGCTTGCCACGCCGAGCCGTCGCCGGACATGGCGAGATCGTAGTGTTGGCCGGCCCACGTGCGCTCGGCGGGCGTCCATCCATAATAGAAATCCGTCATCATCGTCGTGATGTGCCGCCAATGCGGCGACACCGTGCTGTAGTCGTCGAACAGCGACGCCAGCTGCGGCGGCGGTGACAGAGGAGGAGGCGGAGGCGGCGGGGGCGAAGACGGCGGTGCGGTGGATGCCGGCGTGACGGTGACTGAGGCGGTCGAATGCCCCGTTCCCGCAGTAGCGGTGATGACGGCAGAACCCGGGTTGCTGCCCGCGATTGCGCCTGACGGCGCGACGCTAGCAATCGACGGGCTGCTGCTGGTCCAGGTGATCTGCGCCGTCGGGACCACGTTGCCGGATGCGTCCTTCACCGTGGCGAAGATTTGCGCGGCTCCCTGGACGGGAAGGCTCACCGACGCGGGGCTGAGGGTGACGAAGAGCGTTGGCGGAGGCGCGGTCGAAACGCTGACGACGGAGTAGGCGCTGGTCTGTCCGGATGCGGCGATGATGTGTGCGGTGCCGACCTTGCGAGCCGTGACCGTTCCGGAGGTATCGACGACGGCAATCGTACTGTCCGACGAGGACCACTTCACGGGTTGGCCTGAGAGGTCGCGACCTGCGCCATCTTGCAGCTCGACCTGCAGCGCGACGTTCTTGCCGGGAGCGACCTGCGCGGCGCCAGGTGTGATCAGCACCCACTTTACGGGCGACGGTCCGGGTGTTTGGGGAACGTCGACGAGCGCCGAGTTGTCGACGCACGACGCGATCACGAGAGCAACGGCCACCGGCGACAACGCGCGGATGGACCGAAGGTGCGATGACGCCACTGCTCCTCCGAGTGTGTGAAATGCTCACTTCGGACGAGCCAGCGAACGGCGTGGTTTCCCTCGCAATTACATATTCGCGCAGGGCGACACAGCTTATGAGAATCCTAACGCAGGCGTCGGTCCAATCGCCTGACCGTTGCAACGTAGCGCGTCAACGAACGCGCGAGACTGATCGAGCGGCCAATTCGAGTCCGCGCAGGAGCGCTTCGGTGTCGCGCTCCCAGTGGTACCGAGCGAGTACGGCCGCGCGACCGGACGCTCCGCAGGCGGTGCGCCGGCCCGCATCGGTTAAGCGCCGAATTGCGTCGGCCAGCGACTGGGCGTTGCCCGCCTCGAACACTTCGCCCGCCTGCGTGTCGCGCACGATGCGAGCGAACGGCGCCACGTTCGATGAAATCACGGGCAGCGCCTCCGCCATGTAGTCGAAGAGTTTGTTCGGGATCGTGGTGTTCCACGCCTCGTTCATGTGATTCGGCAGCACGCCGATGTCCGCGTCGCGCACGGCCGTCGCCAGAGCGGTCTCCCGATCGACGAAGCCGAGAAACCGCACCGACTCCTCGCCGAGATGCAGCGCGCGTGCTTGGCGGCGGAAGATCTCCGCGTCGCGACCCTTGCCCACGATGGTGCAGCGAACCGCGCACCCTTCGTCGCGAAGGAGAGCGACGGCGTCGAGCAGCTCGCCCAACCCGCGATCTATCTCGAGCAAGCCGAGGTAGACCAGCGTGAGCGGTTCGCCAGGTTTGCGCATGCGCACGGGAGGATCCGCTTCGGCGCGCCTGCGGGGCGGCGTGTTGGAGACAAGGTCGATCCGGTCGGCCGGGACGCCGAGGCGAACCAACCGCTCGGCCATCTCGTCGATGACCACCCACACGCGCGCGGCTCGCGTTAGGCAATAGCGCTCGACGACCGCGACAGCCGCTGGATTGCGGAGCGCGTAGTCGAACAGTCGCTGCCTGCGCCCCTCGAAGATCATGCGCATCATTGCCGGATAGTTCTCGGCAAGGTCCAGCACGACAGGCACGCCGCGGCGGCGGCCGACGGAAATCGCTGTCGCCGCCAGTGGGATGTCGCGCACGATGATCACATCTGGCCGCTCCGCGCGGACGGTTCGGTCCAGCAGTCGCCGCCAACGCGGGCTGAAGAACAACGGGAAGCCGAGCACGCTATCGAGGCGGCGACCGGCGAACCGCCAGGGCCGCATGCGGTGCACCGTTCCCTCCGGCAGGCACTCACGCGTCGGACGCCAGGCACGGTTTCGTGCGACAACGTGAACATCGTGGCCGGCACTGGCGAGCGTGGCGCAGATCTTCTCGGTGCGCACGTCCCACGGATAATCGGCATCCCAGAGGTACACGACGCGCAGCGAACGATCGGCGATCGGCGAGCGATAGCCGACGATCCAGCGCCCCAGCGCCTCGCGCGGCGTGGCCTGTGCCTCGGTCATGACCGACTCCCCCACCGCCATAACGAGGCACCGCTCCCCGATACGGATGCCGCTTCGCTGAGCACTGGCCTGAGCACCTTCAGCGGGATGCGCAGCCAATCGATCATCTGCTCGAGGTCGCTGCGTGTGACACGGCTGTGCGTGGGCAGCGTGAACAGCGTGCGGCGGAGTTCTTCTGCCCCGGGCAGGTCGGGACCGCCGGGCTCGAGGCAGCGCTTCATCTCCGGCTCCTCGCGCAGTGTGCGAGGGTACCCGCGCAGGATGCCGAGATCGGGGCGTTCGACGCGGGCGCCGGTATCCGTGATTGGAAAGCGCAGCATCCCGCTCACGGCGCCTGGAATGGTGCGCACGGCCTCGATGTCGCCACCCTCGTCGGCGGCGATGGCGAGCGCTGCGGCGTTCCGCCGCCGTATCGCGACCTCCGCCGGCGCCGCGCGAAGCGCGCGCGCGACGAGGGTCGCGGCGCCGGCCGACACCGAGCGCGGGCGGTGCGCCGGGCGATACACCATCTCGCCTAACCGAAGGGCCGGGATCGCGGCGGGGATGCCATAGACCGCCGGCCGGCCCAGCGCCCACTGCGCGGTGGCAGCGGCAAGGTCATTCCACCCGTGGCGCGGCTTGCCCAAGTCGACGAGCTCGCGTGTGAAGGCGACATCGTGTGCGGCATCGTGCACGAGTAGCGCGCCGCCGTGGCCCCCGGTTGTTCCCTTGCCGCGGCCGAAGCTCAAGACCGCCAACGCGCCGAACGTGCCTAACGGACGGCCGCCGAGTGTCCCGCCGGCCGCCTGTGCCGCGTCCTCGATGACCGTCGCGCCGTGCCGTGCCGCCAGCTCGCGCACTGCGGGCACATCGGCCGGGAATCCGTACAGGTGAGCCACGACGATCGTCCGGGCACCGCCATGCAATGCGGCCGAAAGGGAGTCGAGGTCCGGACCGAGCGTGCGCGGATCAATGTCGTACAGACAGACGCGAGCGCGCGCGAAGCGCGCTGCCGCGGCCAAGTCGACGCACGCATAGGCGGGCAGCGCAACGATTCCCCGGTCGCCGTTGGCGATCCGCAGCGCGAGCACGAGGGCCGATGTGCCGCTGTCAGTGAGCGCGACTTGCGGCGTTCCGTACGCTTCACGCAAGAACGCCGCGGTCTCGAGGACGGGCCGCCTGCGACGAACGATCGCCGGCCACAGCGCGGCCGCGAGCGACGCGGCGGCGAGTGGCGACGACACCGGCAGCTGGCGGCGGCCGATCACGGAATCAACCGCGCAATGCGGGGGCCGATCGCAGTCGCCACCGCGGTTGGCAGGTGCTTCCACAGTCGCGGTCCCCACGAGTAACCGGGATCGTCCGGCGATGGCGTCTTGGCGACGTTGCCGCCGGCGCGCGTATACCACCACAGCGTCTCGTCGCGCGTGCCCCACTGGCGCTTGAACCGATGCGTCCCGGAGTCCGGCGAGCAGCGGCCGAAGTTGAAAACGGTCGCGCCATTATCGGCGGCGCGCTCCATGAAGCTCCAATAGAGGAGCATGTTCGGCGACAGCCGGTTGTACGCGTCGAGTGACGACGCCCACGTCATCTCGAGCTCGTGATTCCATCGGAAGGCGCAGCCGGCTGCGACCGGCCGGGTTCCATGATATGCACAGGCGAACCAGACCTCATCGTCGAATTGATCGGCAATCGCATCGAACAGCCGGCGCGGTTGTGTGGGCGTGCCTAACTCGCGCATATGGCGAGCAAAGACGGAGAAGAACGGCGCGCATTGATTGCGGCCGAACGTGACCGTGACTCCCTCCTTTTGTGGACGTCGGACCTGGCTGCGCACCTTCGCCGGGAGTCCGTTCCACAGCTCGGCCGACGTGGAGGGCAGGTCGAGCAGGACCGTGATCTTCCGGTGGGACACCGGCATCGCCAGCGGCAACTCGCGCCTGCTCCGCAGCTCGAGGAGCGACGCGTCGTCGCGCCGCGCGATCTCGTCGGCCCGACCGCATAAGGCGCGCACCGCATCGTCGCTGCCTAACGGACCGCCGTAATTGAGGAACGGCATCGAAACCAGATAGTGGCCGAATATACGGCTCCGCACGCGGACCAGCGGCAGGACGCCGGAAATGCGCGATGCAGCGTCACGCGCGGCCAGATAGATGCACTCGTGGCCGAACACGCGCTCGATGACCGACTTCCAACCGTGGAGATGAAAATGCGTCCAGCCGGCGGCGGCGCGAACGAACGCATCCCACTCGCCTGCCGGCCCCGAGTACTCTTCCACGACGACCGTTAGTCGGCCAGATTCGAGACCCTGGCGCTCAACGGGCGTTTGGCGGGCACCTGCAGCTTCAGGCATCGCGCCGCCGCGGTGAACCGGAACTCGGCGAGGAGCTGCTCCATGCGAGGACGCGTGCGAGTGAGGCCACCGTAGTGGCGCGCCCTGGTGATCCAGCCGACCGGGAGACGCGGCTGTTCGGGGTCCAACTCCCACGGATGCAAATAGAAGGTGGCCGGAATGCCGGTATGCGTGTGCTCACGGAAACAGTGACGGATGACGCTGAACGGAAAGTGGCGTAGGTACGCGCCGCCAGCAGCGGGAATGCGCGCGCCGCGCCACGTCGTCGTCGCAAGCGGAAGCTCGAACAATGTTCCTGACGCGCGATGTATCTTGTGCGGCACGACCGGAGCCGCGCGGTATCCATATCCCGGCCGACGAATCGGAAATAAGCTGGAGTCGTAGCGAAATCCTTCCTCGAGCAGGACGTCGAAGGCCCACTCGCACCCAGGCCGAATCGAAAAATTGGGTGCTCGGAATCCCCAGACGACAGTACCGCACACATCTTCGAGCACCGCCTTTGACGCGCGGACGTCTTGCCGAAATTCCTCCGGCGCGAGTGAGTCCACGCGGCGGTGCCAGTATCCGTGCGACGCGATTTCATGCCCCGCTTGCGCGATACGACGTACGAGTCGTGGATTGTGATCCGCCACCCATCCAAGCGTGAAGAACGTTCCGGTTGCGCCGTGTCGCGCGAGAAGATCGAGGAGCAGATCGATACTCGAATCGATGCGACTCGGATAGCTGCTCCAATCCTTGCGCGATACGACTCGCTCGAAGGCACCGACGTGAAAGTACTCCTCAACGTCCACTGTAAAGATATGTTCCACCGGATCGGAAACAGTGCTCATGGGGCGGCGGACCGGACGATGAGGCGGGACCTGGTGTTCGTTGGCAAACGCGGGACGTCTGCAGGTAGGGTGCCAGGTCCAACACGAGCAGTGTCGTTCAAAGAAACGCTACAACAGCGAAACGTGAGCGCTCGACATTCGTAAAATTGCTCTCGCGCCACGACACTCGAGCACGAACCGGGATGATGCATTGACACCACATCGCATTACAGGTCGACTGTTGGCAGCGCTCGGATTCGCCTTCATCGCGATTACTACGCTCACGCCGCAATCGGGACCGCCAGCATTTGCGCCGAGCTTGTGCGTTCTCTGCGGCGACATGGCAGTGCAAGATATAATCCTCAACGTCATCCTGTTCGTGCCTTTCGGCGCTGGCATGCGCCTCGCCGGCGTTCGTCGCCATCGCGTGATCGCGATCGCCTGCTGCCTTACGGCAGTGATCGAGTTGCTCCAGATGCACATTATACCGGGCCGCGACTCGAGTCTGGGCGACGTCATCACCAACACGTTTGGCGGTGCGCTCGGCGTTGCCCTGGCGGACTCGTGGCGCGTGTGGGTTTTCCCGAC
>Ga0310811_10000829_pt1 | contig 39799 bp, 36 predicted proteins | sample YCmetagenome_FD_207642 | JGI IMG/M metagenome (GOLD analysis project Ga0310811, IMG submission 207642) | Soil microbial communities from experimental microcosm in Duke University, North Carolina, United States - YC | ecosystem: Engineered > Artificial ecosystem > Soil microcosm > Unclassified ... | reverse complement strand
GCGCATTAGCGACCAGCGCAGACGGCAAGCGCGGCGACGAGATCAAGCGAGCAAACGCCTGCCAACGATCGCCGCCTTGCGATTCGATATACCTGGCGACCATATCCTTGCCAAGGTTGTAGTTGATGACGTAACTGCGGTACTGCTCGATGAAACGGACGCGCTGCTCGGCGCGCGGCCGCGAGTAGAGTCCGAACTTCTCCAGCCAGTCGGCGGCGGCCTTCGCATCGATGTCGCCATTCAGGTACCTCCGCGCCGCCTCGTTGCCTGCGTACGACAACTGATCGACAAGGTCCAGGACCTGGTAGTAGCGCGCCGCCGTTTCAGGTCTCAACTGTGCCGCCGGAAACAGTACGCGGCGCTCGAACTCGATCCGCTCCTGCCGCGGAAAGGCGACTTCAATGCCGTAGTTCGCTGTTCCTTCTGCAATCAGACTCTGCGGCGAGAACAATGGATAGACAGAGAACTCGATCCATCCGCGATCGCGCAGCAGGTTCTTCTCGAGCAGCACGTTGTAGACGTGATGACCCGGATACCCCTCGTGGCAGGCCAGATCGATCGCGCGATCGACATAGATTGGCAGGTCCGTGTTGACCTGAATGAGGCTGCGGTAGCGCCCCTGATACCAGTTGTATCCGCTCCAGCTCTTGTTCGTGACGTATTCGACGGTGAAGCTCTCGCCCGCTGGCAGCTGTATGCGCTGCAGCGTGCGGCTGCGGCACGCGTCGATTGCCGCCTTGAACACCGTGTCGAGGCGGTCCTTCGGGATGATGTAGCTCTTGCGGAACTCATCGTAGCGATCGATCAGCGGCCCTCGCCCGGGCAGCATCGCCTCGAGCTTCGACAGAATGGCCTGAAATTCAGCCTCGGTGTGCACAGGTGCTACGGCGTCGTACAGCGCTTTCGACTCCTCGTCGAAGCGCAGTTTCGTTCCTGTCAACATCGAGACGCGGGCACGAACAGCTTCCAACTGGCGCGACAGGTACTCGTAGCGAAGGCGAGCCATTTCGTCAGCGGTGGCCACCGGCTTCGCGGCAGCGATGGCCTGCGCGAGTGACGCTGCGCGCATCGAGATTTCCGCGAGCGGCAGCTTCTGCGCCTCCGCTTCCTTGCGCCACTCCGGCGGACCGTAATAGGCGTCCACGTAGTCGGCGTCGTGCTGCCCTACGGCGAGCACCAGGCGAACGTATTGCTCCGCAAACTGATTCATTCGGACGTCCTGCGCATTGCTTGTCACCAACATCATCGTTACCAGAACCGCTGTAGCTGCTGCATACCGTCCGTAACGGCCGATTGCCAACCGCCAACTCCCAAGGTTGGACGTTGGTAATTGGAAGTTGGGAGTTTCCGTCATTGGCGATACCTCTCGCGAATGGTGGGAATGAGATATTCGTCGAACGCGCGGCGGAAATCGTAGCGCGGCGCAAAACTCCAGTCGCGCCTCGCCGCGGTATCGTCGACATCGACGGGCCACGAATCGACGATCGCCTGGCGTTTCCTGTCCGTCTGCCACGTGATGCGCGCGCCCGGGAACGCCGCCGCCACGACATCGCAGATCTCCTCGGCTGTCGGATTGAAGGCGGTGACGTTGTAGGCGGTGCGCGAGAGCTGCGCGCGGGGTGTTGACGCGAGATTCAGCAGACCGTCGATCGCATCGGGCATGGCCATGAACGGAATGCGCGTGTCCGGCCGCACGAAACACGCGTACGGCTCGCCGCGTGCTGCCGCGTGAATCATCTCGGGAGCGTAGTCAGACGTGCCGCCGGCCGGTACCGTGACGGCGGAGATGAGGCCAGGGAATCTCAGGCAGCGGAAGTCCACACGACCCGGCGGTGTATCGACGGCCAGCTGCTTGTAGTACTTCGCGTAATACCGTCCAAGGTGTTCGCAGTACAACTTGTTGCACCCGTACATCGTCGTTGGCGTGTTCCACTCGTCCTCGTGCACACGCCCGGCGCGCATCTTGGCGTCGAGGCTCGGCAAGCCGTACGCGGCAATCGACGATGGATACAGAAACACCACGGGCCGGCCGTGCGATTCACCTTCGTGCTGCGCGAACTCGAGAAGCCGCAGGGTCCCTTCGACGTTCACCTCGTGTGCCGTTAGGGGCGTGAACTCCGAGCGCGTTGACAGCAGCGCGGCGAGATGGAAGACGAGATCGACCTCGAACTCGGCGAGCACGCGCTCGAGAATCCACTTGTCGGTGATCGATCCCGTGAACTCGCGGCGCACCTTGCGCGCCAATGCCGGCTCGAGCGGTGCGATATCGACGGTGACGATCGATCGTCGCGTCTGCGCGAGGCGATCGATGAGGCCGTGCCCTATTTCCCCGCTCGCCCCCGTCACGAGCACGGACGCAGTGCGCATCTGGCAATCTTATATTTTCGGTGGTTCGTCGGTCGCGGGTGCGGAGTTCGAACCGTCGAACCCGAACCTTTACGTCCGGTAATGATCCGCTTGCCAATTGACCACCGCCCGCTTGATTTGGTCAGGTGTCAAGTTCTCGGCAATGGTCTTGTCGAGAAGGGCGGGCAGCTCGGCATCAGAGGCAAATCGAAGCGCGGTGATCTGCTTGATCGAGAGGCGTCCGAAATCGCGGTCGCGTCCGAGGCGCGACAAACGGCCGTGCATCTCGAGGCGAATGATGCGGTCCTGCAAGCTGACGATGTAGACGCGGCTGATCACGACGAGCGTCGCGACGGCAATTGACAATGAGAGCAGGCCGAGCGTGACAAGCGAGGGCTGCCGGACCACGACGATGGCAAACAACGCCATCGCGATCAGTGTGAAGATGCCGGCGACGCCGGAAAGCCGCGGGCGGTGCGCGTGACGCTCGTAGCGCTGCTCGGCCATGCCTATGAATCTCCGTCCAGCAGATCGCCGATGCCGCCGAGAATCGACCCTTCCTCGCGGCGGCTGCCACCGATACCGGGAATGGCCTTGTAGATGCGTCCCGCCAGCCGACTCAACGGAAGCGACTGCAGCCAGACCCGGCCGGGACCGGTGAGGGTCGCAAAGAAGAGTCCTTCTCCACCAAAGAGCGCCGTCTTGACGCCACCAACGAGCTGAATGTCGTAATTGACCGACGGCTGCAGCGCGACGATGCAGCCGGTATCGACGCGCAGTGTCTGACCGGTCTGCAGTTCCAGTTCGTGGACGGTCCCGCCGGCGTGCACGAAGCACAGACCGTCGCCATCGAGCCGCTGCATGATGAACCCTTCACCGCCGAACAGGCCGACACCGAGCCGCCGCTGAAACGCGATGCCGATCGACACTCCGCGCGCGGCGCAGAGAAAGGAGTCCTTCTGACAAATCAGAGTGCCACCCAGCTGCCTGAGATCCATCGCGAGGATCTTGCCGGGATAGGGCGCCGCAAACGCGACGTGCTGCTTGCCACTTCCCTGATTGGTGAAAACGGTCATGAACAGGCTTTCGCCGGTCAGCAGCCGTCTGCCCGCGCCAAGCAGCGCGCCCATGATGCCGCTCGCCTGCTGACCGCTGCCATCGCCGAAGATGGTCTGCATGCCTATAGGGCCGGACATGTACATCATCGCGCCCGCTTCGGCGACCGCGCTTTCGCCCGGGTCGAGCTCCACCTCGACGAACTGCATGTCGTCGCCGAGGATCTTGTAGTCGACTTCGTGTGCTGGCATGACGGTCCTTAACCACGAAGGTCGTGAAGCGGCCGTCGTGATCTACGTGGTTCAAATCGCATTCGACACGCGCGGCGTTGTCACTTTGGGTTTTTCGGGCTCCGGCGTGAAGTCCTCGCCGGGGTTGATGAACCTGTCGGTTTCGAACTCGTACTGCTTGTCGTAGAGCTGACGGTAGCGGCCGTTCAGCGCGAGCAGCTCCTGATGCGTGCCGCGCTCGACGATCTCGCCCGCTTCGAGCACCAGAATCTGATCGGCGCTGCGGATGGTCGACAGACGATGGGCGATCACAAAGGTGGTGCGGCCCGAGCGAAGGCGCCGCAAGCCGTCCTGGATCATCTGCTCGCTCTCGCTGTCCAGGCTCGAGGTTGCCTCGTCCAGGATGAGGATGCGCGGGTCGGCGAGTATCGCGCGGGCGATCGACACGCGCTGCCGCTGGCCGCCCGACAGCTTGATGCCGCGCTCGCCGACCACCGTGTCGTATCCCTGCGGGAACTGATTGATGAACTCGTCGCAGTGCGCAATGCGACACGCTTCCTTGATGTCGTCGAGCGTCGCCGACGGATTGGCGTAGCCGACGTTCTCGGCGATCGTGCCGTCGAATAGAAAATTCTCCTGCAGCACCGACGCCAGCTGCTGGCGGTAGTCGAACAGCCGCACGTTCGCGAGATCGACGCCATCCACGAGCACTCGCCCCTGCGTCGGCCGGTTGAACGCCATGACGATGCTGATCAGTGTGCTCTTGCCGGAGCCGCTCGATCCAACCAGCGCTGTCGTCGTACCGGGCGCTGCATGGAACGACACGCCGCGCAGCACCGGTTGTCCGGGGTTGTACTCGAACCACACCTTGTCGAACGCAACGTCGCCACGCAAGCGCTCGATGGGCTGTTTGACGCGATCCTCGTCGAGCTCCGTCGTCATGTTCAGGATTTCGCGGATGCGATCGAGACCGGCAAAGGCTTCGGTAATCTGCGTACCGATCGACGCAATGGAGACGAGCGGCGCGGCCACGAGGCCGATGAAGAAGATGTACATCATGAGATCGCCGAGCGTCATCTCGCCGGCAATGATGGCGCGGCCGCCAAGCCCGATCATCAGGATGCCGATGATGCCGACGATGACGGTGCTGCCGGCGGTGGTGGCCGACACGCCGGTCATCGACTGCGCGACATTCCGGAACAGGCGATGCGCGCCTTTCGTGAAGACGATCTCCTCGCGCTTCTCCGCCGTGTAGGACTTCACCACGCGAATGCCGCCGAGCGCCTCGGTGAGTCGGCCCGTCACCTCGGCGTTGATCTTGCCGCGCTCGCGGAAGAGCGGCCGCAGTGTCTTAAACGCGTACGCCATGCCACCGCTGAACGCGCCGAGCACGACGAGGGTGATGACGGTGAGACGCCAATTCAGCCAGAACAGCACGCCCAGGCCGAGAACCGCAGTGACCAGGCCGCCCACGAGCTGCACGAGGCCCGTGCCGACGAGATTTCTGATGCCGTCGGCATCGCTCATGATGCGCGAGATCAGAATGCCCGTTTGCGTCGAATCGAAGTAGCGCACCGGCAGGCGCATCACGTGCGCCTGCACCCGCTTGCGCATGTCGGTAATCGCGCGCTGCGCGGCGACGCCCAGAATCTGTGAAAGCGCAAATGAGGTGACCGCCTGCACAAGCGTCGCGGCGCCTGCGGCGAGCGCAATCGGCAACAGCAGGTCCGTGCGATGCTTGCCGACCACTTCGTCGATGAGCCACTTCGAGCTTGCCGGAAGGACGAGCCCCGCCAGACGGCTGATCAGCATCAAGATCAGGCCGACCGTCAGGCGCCGTCGATGCGTCCAGAGGAGCTCGCGCGCTTCGCGCCACGCGTCGGACGGGGCGATCTTTTTCTTCTTCGGACCCTCGATTGGGGTCGGGCCCAGAAACCGTCGACCCGAGCGCTCCCCGCTCGGTGCTCGAAAACCTAGATTAGCGGCCATGTAATAATCAGAACCCCGTGAGCGACACCACCAAGCCGAAAAACCAGGATACGTTCGCGGACGCGCGCCCCGACGTGACGCGCGGCGTCAGCGGCTACGGCGTCCGCACCAGCGATACTACGACGCGCGGCATCCGCATCGAGGTGCAGAGCATGTTCATGCCCGAGCGGAGCTCGGCCAAGGACAGCCAGTACCTCTTTGAATATCACGTTCGCATATCCAACGTCGGCGCCGAAACGGCGCAGCTCATCTCGCGGGAGTGGATTATCACCAACGCCGACGGTGAGGTGGAACGCGTCAAGGGTCCCGGCGTCGTGGGCGAACAGCCGGTGCTGACCCCCGGGTCGTCATTCGAATACCGCAGCTTCTGCCCCATGAAGACGCCCGTCGGGTCGATGCACGGCAGCTACCAGATGGTGACATCGAACGGGGATCGCTTCGATGCGATCATCTCACCGTTCACGCTGGCGGTGCCGAATTCGCTCAATTAATCGGGCCGCCTAACGGCGGCCTCTAATCGAGATTTGCTCTGGTGGAATCGCCCATCTCCACCCTGCGATTCGGGAAGTACTCGTTCCATCGCTCGGTGACCGTACGCGCGGTCTGCTCGTCGGCGACGAGCTCCTTCGGAAAATCCGGCTTCAAGCGCGCGTCAATCACAACCGGTCCGCTGTAGGCGATGTGATTGCGCACGATGCGCCGCTCGGAGGCGTGAATGTCGGCCGCCGGCTCGAACCGCGTGAACGTCGTCCACAGGAAGTTCATCGAGCTCGCCGCCGCACGTGCCGGTTCTTCGGTGAGCACGATCAATGGCCAGTCGCGGAATGCCGCGTCTTGCGCAACACGCGACGGCGCGTCCGCATCCTCGCGTCGCGGCGCCGTTCCCACAACCAGGCATCCCGCGCAGAACACGCGCACGTCCGTAATGCCGCGCCCTGGAGTGCCCGTGAACTGCCGCGGAAGATCGCGTACGGCATCACCGAGCCCGAGCCACACGCCCTTTGACCCCTGATTCACCGCCGGTCCGGTGTAGTCGAGCGTGTCCATCGACAGATTCGAGAAAACGTAGAGATCCGTCTCCGGATGCTGCCGCGCCAGCACATGCTCGAGCGTCGCCTTGAAGTTCCGCAGATCGACATGGCGATCGGTGAGCAGCAGGAACTTCGTCAGCGAGAGCTGTCCTTCACCCAGGATTCGGAAGGCGCTCGCCATTGCCTCGCGTCCGTAGCGCTGCTTCACGACCGCCGCGGCGAGCGAGTGATAACCCGTTTCCCCGTACGACCAGAGGCGTTCGACGGCGGGCATGACGAGCGGGAACAGCGGCGACAGCAGCTCCTGCAGCAGGTCGCCTATGTAGAAATCCTCCTGACGCGGTTTGCCGACAACGGTCGCCGGGTAGATCGCGTCGGTCCGATGCGCAATGCGGCGGACCTCGAACACCGGATAGTCGTGCTGCAGCGAGTAATAGCCGTAGTGATCCCCGAAGGGACCCTCGCGGCGGCGCACGCGCGGGGGCACCTCGCCGATGAGCGCGAACTCGGCAGTCGCCACGAGCGGATGTGGCCCATGACCCTGCACCTGTGGCAGCCGCTCGCCGGCGATGAGCGACGCGAGCATCAGCTCCGGCACGTTCTCCGGCAGCGGCGCGATTGCGGCCAGGATCAGCGCGGGCGGGCCGCCGAGAAATACCGTCGCCGGCAGCGTCGCGCCTCTCGCTTCAGCGGCTGCGTAATGGAAGCCGCCGCCTTTGCCTATCTGCCAGTGCATGCCCGTGGTGCGTGCATCGTAGACGTGCATCCGGTACATACCGAGGTTGCTTGCCCCGCCGGAGCCTTGCGCAGGCGGGTGACCAGACCGATCGGGATGCTCCGTGTAGACGAGCGGAAGTGTGATGAATGGTCCGCCATCCTCCGGCCAGCACGTGATGACCGGCAGGCGATGCAGATCGACGTCCGAAGTCACGTTCTCAGCCACCGGCCCGGTAGCGACCTTGCGGGTACCGATCTTCAGCAGATCGACTCCGATGTCGCGCGCGTTCCACAGTTTCGTGGGTGTCGGTGGCAGCAGCGTCTCGGCGAGCTCGACGACCCGGCGAATGAGGCGAAACGGGCGCTCGCCGAAGGCGCGCTCCGCCCGCCGCGCGGTACCGAACAGGTTGCTCGCCAGCCTGAACTTTGCCTCTCTGACATTGGTGAAGAGCAGCGCCGGTCCACCCGCGGCGATGACGCGTCGATGGATTTCTGCGACCTCCAGATGGCGATCGACCGGCGCCTCCACCGTGACGATGTCATCGTCACGGCGAAGACGGTCGGTGAAGGTACGGAGATCGGGAAAGGACAACTAGCTTGCCGCAGCCGCCTGGAAGGGCTCATCAGCGCTGGCGCCGTAAATCGCCGGCACGGCCGAACCCATCGCGCGTAGGTACGCCGCCAGCTGACCGCGATGGTGCGCGCTGTGGCTGTGCGCCATCGCGAGGAATGTCACCGCCGGCGCTTTCATCATGCCGAAGAAGTCCACTTCTTGCGCAAGCTTGTCCCCAGAAGTGTTGCGCAGCTGGTTCACCTTGTCGCGCATCGTCTTCTCGTAGAACGCCGCGGTGTCGTTGGCGGTCTTCAACTGCGCTTCCGCCTTGTCCGCCGCCGCCTGATCAAACGTGAAGTTGCCGTCGAGCACCGACTGAACGAACCACACGTCGGCGGTCGCAAGGTGGCGGGCAATCTCGATCGCGGAACGTGATTTCGGATCCGGCTTGTAGTCGCCGTTGCCTTTCGCCACGGCGATCAGCACCTTCGTCGTCGTCGGGATCTCGCTTTCGATGACGCGTGCGTAATGTTCGGCAAGGAATTTCGCGTGGTCAGCGTTCATGCAATCACCTCGTTAGCTTTCGGTACTTGATCCGATGCGGCGTGTCGGCTTCTGCGCCGAGCCGCCGCTTGCGGTCGGCTTCGTAGTCCTGATAGTTGCCTTCGAACCACACCACGCGGCTGTCGCCCTCGAATGCCAGCATGTGCGTGGCGATGCGGTCGAGGAACCAGCGGTCGTGGCTGATCACCACGGCGCACCCTGCGTAATTGAGGAGCGCTTCCTCGAGCGCACGCAGCGTATCAACGTCGAGGTCGTTCGTCGGTTCGTCGAGCAGCAGCAGATTCGAGCCTCGCTGCAGCAGCTTGGCGAGATGCACCCGGTTGCGTTCGCCGCCGGAGAGCGTGCCGACCTTTCGCTGCTGCTGCGCGCCTTTGAAGTTGAACCAAGAGACAAACGCGCGCGAGGCGACAGGTCGCTTGCCGATCATCAGCTCGTCCTCGCCGCCGGAAATCTCCTCCCACACGCTCTTGTTCGCGGCGAGGGCGTCGCGGCTCTGATCGACATACCCAAGCTGCACCGTCTCACCAAGACGCAACGTTCCGGCGTCCGGCTTCTCCTGTCCGGTCATCATGCGGAAGAGCGTCGTCTTGCCGGCGCCGTTCGGGCCGATCACGCCGATGATGCCGCCGCGCGGCAGCGTGAAGTTCAAATCATCGATGAGCAGCAGGTCGCCGTAGGCCTTCCGCAATCCTCTGGCTTCGACGACCACATCGCCGAGACGAGGGCCGGGAGGAATATAGATTTCGACCTGCTCGATCTTCTTGGCGGTATCTTCGTTGAGCAGTTGCTCGTAGGCGTTGAGGCGTGCCTTGCCCTTGGCGTGACGGGCCCGCGGCGCCATGCGGATCCATTCGAGTTCGCGTTCGAGCGTCTTCTGTCGTTTCGTTTCCGCTCTTTCCTCCTGCGCCAGCCGCTGCTGCTTCTGCTCGAGCCACGAGGAGTAATTCCCCTTCCACGGGATGCCGGATCCGCGATCGAGCTCGAGAATCCATTCCGCGACGTTGTCGAGGAAGTAGCGATCGTGCGTGACCGCGACCACCGTGCCCTTATACTCCTTGAGGAACCGCTCGAGCCAGGCAACGGATTCAGCATCCAGGTGGTTGGTCGGCTCGTCGAGCAGAAGAAGATCCGGCGACTTGAGCAATAGACGGCACAGAGCGACACGGCGGCGCTCGCCGCCCGAGAGCGTCGTCACATCTGCATCCGCCGGTGGGCAGCGGAGCGCGTCCATCGCCAGCTCGAGCTGGCTGTCGATGTCCCAGGCGTTGACCGCGTCGATACGATCCTGCAGCCGGCCCTGCTCCTCCAGAAGCTTGTCCATCGCCTCCGGTGACATGTCTTCGCCGAGCTTCATGTTCAGCTCGTCATAGCGATCGAGCAGCGCCTTGATTTCGGCGACACCCTCTTCGACGTTACCCTTGACGTCCTTGCTGGCGTCGAGCCGCGGCTCCTGCGGCAGGAAGCCGACGCTGATGCCGTCGGCTGGATAGGCTTCGCCGATGAACTCGTGGTCTTCGCCCGCCATGATTTTCAGCAGCGAGCTCTTGCCAGCACCGTTGAGACCGAGAACGCCGATCTTCGCGCCCGGAAGAAATGAGAGCCAGATATCTTTGAGAACCTGGGCGTCGGGAGGATGAACCTTCCCGAGGCCCTTCATGGTGTAGATGTACTGCATTGTTATTAGTGATTCGTGATTTGTGATTGGTAGTGATTGGTGATCGCCGATTGTTGCCAATCACAAATCACCAATCACCACTAATCACCAATCATAAATCACGAATCTACTGAGTGCCTTTTTCCGGGAGCAGCGTGAACTGTGTGTATCGATCCGCCGGGAAGTACTTGCGGAACGCATCGTGGATGTTGTCCTGCGTGAGCGTGTCTGTGCGCTCGGTGCGGTGGATGATGCTGACCGGATCCCAGCCGAGCATCTGCGCCGTTTCAAGCGCGCCCAGCCAGAAGCCGTTCTGCTTGAAGGACGTCTCCAGTCCTTCTTTCTCCGTCTCTTTCACCTTCTGCACGTCGTCGGCACTCGGGCCATCGCGCCGCATGCGATCGAGTTCGGTCATCACGGTGGACACCAGACTGTCCACGCGATCGGGCGCGCTGCCGAACTGGACACTCGTGGTGCCGTAGCCAGGCTGCGGCAACGTGCTCGAGTAATCGACGCCGACGCTGTAGGTGCCGCCCAGCTCCTCGCGCAATTGATCGCGGAGATGGCGTTCGAGAATGTCGGTCGCCGCGCGCAGCCGGTGCATTTCGAGCTCGCTCAGTTTCGTATCAGCAAAGAAACTGATGATCGTCTGTGCCTTCGGCTCCTGCCCCTTGTTGACGATCTCTTTCTTTACGTCCGTCGGGAACTCGAGCTGTACGTTGCTGTAGGTTGAAGTCGGCTTGCCCTGGGACGGCAACGATGCCACATAGGTCGCCAGCAGCGGTTCGATCTTCGCCGCATCGAACGCGCCGACGAAGAAGAAGGTGAAGTCCGCGGCGTTGGCAAAGAACGATTTGTAGAGCGCCTCCATCTTCGCCTGATCGAGCGCATCGACATCCTCGACCTTCATCGATCGGGAGATGTAATGGTTGTTCGTGTTCACCAGACGAACGCGTTCGCCGAACACCGCACCGGGACTTTGTGCCTGATTCTCGAGATTCGCCCGCAGCCGGCGCTTCATCAGGGCGAACGCATCGGGATCGTGATTCGCCGTCGTGAAGGATAGGTACATCAACTGCAGGGACGTTTCCAGGTCCTTGGGCGTGCTGCCACCCGACACGCCGTGCGTATACGGGCCCATCGACAGCGACGCGTTCGCGATCTGACCGGACAGCAGCTTGCCGAGATCGACCGGCGACAGGCCGCCAACGCCGGACGTTCCTACCAGCGTCGTCATCATCGTCGCGTTGCGGTAATCGGCCTGCGGGACGTTCAGCGTGCCGCCTTTCGCGTACGCAGTGAACGCGATCTGATCGTTCTTGAAATCGGTCGGCTTCAGCCACACCTGCACACCGTTGGACAGCGTAAGCACGGTGACGCCAATTTCCGGTATCTGCCGACGGGCCGTGATCGTGCCAGGCGTCGGCTTTGTTGGCATCAGCTCCTTGCCTTTTGCTTCATCGCGCCACGCGGTGAGCGTCGCGGCGGCGCCTTCCCGAAGCGCGTCACGAACAGCCGCTTCGCTCGGCGGAGTCACGCCCTTCTTCTCCGGCGCAACGGCAATGACGACGCGATTCGTTTCGGTGACGAGCTCACGTGCCAGCGATGCGGTTTCTGCCGTCGTGACGGTTGGAACGAAACGCTTTGCCAGGTCGTATTCGACGCCGATGCCGGGCGCGGGCACGTCGTTGAGATAAAGCGACACGATCTCCGAAGCAAGCCCCGGGCTCTCCGATTTGTCGCGCTCGTTGTAGGCGCGCTCGTACGATGCGAGCGTCGCCTTTTTCACGCGCTCGAGCTCCGCGTCGCCGAATCCGAACTGCCTGACGCGTGCGAGCTCCTGTTCGAGCGCCTCGATGCCCTTGGCAATGCCGCCCTCGTTCACGCGTGCCGACACGCCGAAGGCCTCCACTGTCTGGCCGAGCGTGTCGTCACCAGCGGAGGCGCCGAGGAACGGCGCCTCCGGACGACGGGCAATTTCGCCAAGGCGGGCGTTGAGCATCGCCTCGAAAAGGCTGCGCACGAGATCGCGTCGATAGTCACCAACGGTCAGCGACTTGCGAAGCGGACGCGTGTGAAACACGGAAACCGACGAAGACTGGGCCTCCGGGTCGGTCGCCACCGCCACGCGGGTGTCGTTGTGCGGCGGAACGGGATTGACGGGCCGCTTTGCCGACTTGCGCGCGGGAAGCACGCCGAAGTACTGGCGCACGAGCTTTTCGGCCGCCGCGGCATCGATGTCGCCGACGATGACGAAGCCGATGCGATCGGGGGTGTAGTTCGCGCGGTAGAAATCACGCACGCGCTGATACGGCGCCTTCTGAATTGTCTCGGGCAGGCCGATCGGCAGGCGTTCGGCATACTTCGATTGCCCGTAGATGGCGCGATCGGTGATGCCCTGGAGCCGCGATGCGACGCCGAGCCGTTGCCGCCATTCTTCGAGGACGACCCCGCGTTCCTTATCGATCTCGGCGTCGGTGAGGCTCATGCCGCCGGCAAAGTCGGCCATCGCCTGCAGACCGTGATCGAGCGCGCCCATGCGATCGGTCGGCACATCGAGCATGTAGACCGTCTCGTCATAGCTGGTGTAGGCATTGACATGCGCGCCGAATGAGACGCCGATCGATTCGAAATATGCGACCAGCTCTCCCGGCTTGAAGTGCGTCGTGCCGTTGAACGCCATGTGCTCGAGCATGTGCGCGAGCCCGCGCTGGTCGTCGGCCTCGTCGATGGAGCCGGCCTTCACCGCCATGCGCAGCGACACCCGCTTGGCAGGCAGTGCGTTCTGACGGACGTAGTAGGTGATGCCGTTGGAGAGTTTGCCAACGTGGATCGCCGGATTGAGCGGCAGCTTCGCCGACGCCGATTGCGGGGCTTGCGACCACGCTGGGGCAGCCACAAGCAGAACGAGCGCGATCGCATATGCTGCGGCGATGCGCCTCAAGATTCGACGGTTGGACTCCACTGTTTCCCTCCCAACGTACGCAACCGAAGAAGCGGCGGGTTTCGACCTGGCCGCATCGCAGGATATGAAGCTGGCACCTGGGCAGATCGCGCTCGTGCCGACCGGCCTCGTCATCGAGGTCCCGACCGGACATTTCCTCGCCATTTTTGCCCGAAGCAGCACGCCGCTCAAGCGCGGATTACTCGTCGCCAACGGCGTCGGCGTCATCGATCCGGATTATTGCGGCCCAAAAGACGAGGTGCTGGTGCAAGTGCTCAATATCAGTGGCGCCGAAGTGCAGGTGAAGCGGGGCGATCGCCTGGCCCAAGGGATCATTCTCCCCGCACCCCGCGTGAGCTGGCAGGAAGTGAGTGACCTTCGCGCGGTCACCCGCGGCGGCTTCGGCGCCACTGGTCATTAGCGGAAGGCCGACCTGAAGGTCGGCCTCTACGTCACGCACGCAGCGTAGCCGCGGACCTGCAGGCCCGCGTTCCGTTATCGTTTAAGACGTCTATGCCCGCCGAAGGGTCTGGCCTGCGCCGAATTCTCCACGTCGATATGGACGCGTTCTACGCGTCGGTCGAGCAGCGCGACAATCCGTCGCTGCGCGGCGTGCCGGTTGCGGTCGGAGGCGAGCCCGACAAGCGTGGCGTGGTCGCCGCAGCGAGCTACGAAGCGCGCACATTCGGCGTCCGCTCGGCGCTCCCCATGTCGCGCGCCGTGCGACTCTGCCCGCAACTGGTGATCGTGCATCCGGACTTCAACAAGTACCGGACGGTCTCGCAGCAAGTGTTCGCCATCTTCCGATCCATCACGCCACTGGTCGAGCCGATGTCACTGGATGAGGCGTATCTCGACGTAACGGAGAACGCGTGGAACGAACCGCTCGGCATGACTGTCGCGCGGCGTCTGAAGGAGGAGATACGGTCGACGACGGGTCTGACCGCATCCGCCGGTGTCGCGCCGAACAAGTTCCTCGCAAAGATCGCGTCAGGGTGGAAGAAGCCCGACGGGCTGACTGTGATTGCGCCCGAACGCGTAGAATCGTTTCTGCACGGTCTACCCGTGGACGCGCTATGGGGCGTTGGTCCGGTCACCTCACAGAAGCTGCGCGCGGTCGGCATCGAGAAGTTAACCGATATCCGCACGGCGGATGCTGCCCTGCTGCGCGACACGGTCGGCTCGCTCGCCGAATGGCTGCAGCAGCTCGCGCGCGGCGAGGACGATCGCCCGGTGATCGCGGAGCACGAGCCGAAATCATCGGGCAGCGAAAATACCTTCGCGCACGACCTCACGGACATCAACGACATCCGGGACGAGATCGCCGCAATGGCGCGTGACGCCGCGGCGTGGCTGCTGAAGCGTGCGCTCTATGCGCGGACGGTGACGATCAAAGTGCGGTATCACGACTTCACCACCATCACGCGCAGTCATACGGAAGACGCAACTCGCGACGAGGAGAACATCGTCCGCCGCGCGCTGGCGCTGCTGGACAGGACGGATGCAGGGCGCAGGCCGGTGCGGCTTCTCGGCGTGAGCGTGCATAATCTAACGGAGACCCCATTCCTGCCTCCGGACGATCCGCAGACGCGGCTGCCGTTCGAGGCATCATCCAATGCTTAAAGGCTCGCGCGACGCCGTGCTGCACAAGCTGCAGCCGATCAGCATCCACGGTCAGCTTTCGTACGACGTTCATTACAGGTTCACGGACGAACCCGACAGCCAGCTGCGGGTGGCGCGCGTCGGCGCAGAAGCGCTCGAGCCCGGACTGCAGGAAGGCGGACGCATCCGCCTCGATTTCCTCGTGGGCGTCGTTACCAACGTGCACAAAGCCTGACCGCGCGGCGAATTCCGCTGGACATCCTGCGGTTAGTTCGACAACGCTATGGGCCACCAACTCGCATCAAAGGAGCCCACCACATGCGCTGGTATCACTACTTAGCGCTGTTCTTCGCTGGCGCCGCTCTGGTCAACTTCGTTCCGCATTTCACCAACGGCATCTCCGGTCGCCCATTCCCGAGCCCCTTCGCATCGCCACCCGGACAGGGCATGTCGTCACCCCTCGTCAACGTGCTGTGGGGCGGCTTCAATTTCGTCGTCGGAGTGATCCTGCTGCGAACCGGCCGCTTCGATACGACGAAGCTCGTGGCGATGGCGACAGTCGGAATCGGCGGAATCCTGATGGCAATCATGCTCGCCAACGCGTTCGGTCAGGTATTCGCGGCCGCCGCCCACTGACGAACGGGACTACAATCGCGCCCTGTGTTCAGGAGGACCGTATGGCACATGCACGTCTGGTGAAGTCGGCCGTCGGCGCCGTCGCCCTGCTCGGGGTCACGGTGGCAACCCTCGTGGCGCAAACCGCGAATCTTCCCAATCCCTATCGGGAAGACGCGAACTGGGCCAAGCTCCCAGCCGACGCGAAATGGGCCGGCGTGATCTCGGTTGATCCCGCTGCCAATGGCGACATGTGGGTCTTTCATCGATCGGATCCGCCGGTGATGCGCTTCGACCCATCAGGCAAGCTCGTCACCAGCTTCGGCACAGGAATGATCGTGCAGGCGCACGGCATGACGATCGATCGCGACGGCAACGTCTGGGTGACGGATGCGCAGATCAAGGACGGCAAGGGGAACCAGGTCCTGAAGTTCAGCCGCGATGGGAAGCTGCTGATGGCGCTCGGCAAAGCCGGCGTCGCGGGCAGCGGGACCGATGTATTCAGCGGGCCCTGCGACGTCGCCATCGCAGCCAACGGCGACATCTTCGTCGCCGATGGGCACATCGCCGATACCCCGGTCAACCGCATCATGAAGTTCTCGAAGGACGGCAAGTTCATCAAGGCGTGGGGCAAGCGCGGAACGGGTCCGGGAGAGTTCGACACGCCGCACAGCATCGCCATCGATTCCCGCGGACGCATCTTCGTCGCCGATCGCAGCAACAGCCGTGTCCAGATCTTCGATCAGGACGGCAAGTTCCTCGATCAGTGGAAGCAGTTCGGACGGCCGAGCGGCATCTATATCGATCGCAACGACACGATGATCGTCGCCGACTCGCAGTCGAACTCGAAACAGAATCCCGGCTATCGGCGCGGCATCTACGTCGGCAGCGCGCGCGACGGCAAGGTTACGGCGCTGATTCCATTCGTGGAGCCCGATCCGGAGAAGAACAACAACGCCGGCGTTGAGGGCGTCGCGATCGACGCCAAGGGCAATGTCTACGGTGCGGAAGTCAGCACCGAGCGGCTGAAGAAGTACGCGAAAGCGTCGTCGACGAACTAAAACGTATCAGCCTGGCTGGCGAGATCGGCGTGGGTCAGCAGCTCGGTGAGCGTTCCTTCCGTCGGCGCGGAATAGACGAACCACCACAGTAAGACCCAGAAGGCGATCAGCTTCCAGTTGATCTCAGAAAGTGCGCGGCGCATGGGGGTAGATGCAATTTTTAACCAACTCCCATCGCCGCGTCTGCGATCAATTGTGTAACGCGTGCCTCAAGGCGGAACGCGTTGACCGACCGCGTCGCTAATCGGCACACGCGGAGATGCCCCTCCCATCCCGGCACCCCCTGATTGCGCCATTCGGAGACAGGCCAGAATTTCGCTAATTCGTAACCGGCAGCAACGTCACCTTCACGTAGCGATTGGTATTCAGATACATCCGCGCGGCGTCACGCACGTTCGCCGCCGTTACCTGCGTGTAGTACGACTGCATATTGAAGACATCCGCCACGTTCTCGCCGTATTCGTACTTGAAGAGTATCCGGTTCAGCAGGTAGCGGTTGTCGCGGCTGTTGGTCTCGAAGTCGCGCGTCAGGCCGGCACGCGCATCCTCGACCTGGCTCTGGCTGGGGCCGAGCGTCTTGAAGGTGTCGATGACGCGGAAGGCCGCAGCGACGAGGTCGTTGGCTCGCGCCGGATCGCACGCGAAGTTGATCGTGAAGCGATACTCCTGCGTCGGCCGCTTCAGATAATTCGGTTCGACGCTGACGCCATACGTCCCGCCGAGATCCTCGCGCAACGTTCGCTGCAGGTTTCCGCCCAGCGTATCCGCCATCGCGTTGGCGACGACACGATGCGACTCATCGTTCTGAAACGGCCCGCTGAAGACGATGCTCACCTGCGCGCGCGGCTCGATGCCGCTCTTCACCTGACGGTCGACAACGGCGTCCGGCGGATGCATGCCGATGTCGCGCACCATCTCCATACGCCGGAGTGACGGCAGCGCTCCGAGATACCGCTCGACGAGCGGCTTCATCGTCGGCAGATCGAAGCTGCCGACGAAGACGAAGACGAAGTCGCTGGCATCGGCGAAGCGATCTTTATAGAAGGCCAGCGACTTCTGCAGATCCATCTGATCGAGGCGCTCCGGCGTCAGCGGCTGCGCCCGCGGATGGTTCTGCGTCAACGCCGCGCTCAGCGCCTCGTCGAACACGGTTTCCGGCATCGACCGCTGATTCGCCAGGGCGACCTTCAGTTGATCCTTCAGCACGCCGAAGGCGACCGGATCGGCACGCGGGGCGGTGAACCGCAGGTAGATCAACTGGAACATCGTCTCCAGATCCCTACGTGCGGATCCGCCAGCGAGCCCTTCTTCCGTTGCGCCGATGTCGGCGCGCACGGCCGCGGTGGTGCCGGCAAGCACCTTGGCGAGATTGATGGAGTTGAAAGTGGCAAGACCACCCTGCTCGATGACATCGGCCGCCGTCGCCGCGGGGATGTAGTCCGCGTCGCTCGCGAGCGAGGTGCCGCCCGGACTTACCGCGCGAAAGATGATTTCGTCCTGCTTGTAGTTCGTCGGTTTGAGGATGACGCGCACGCCGTTCGACAGCGTCCACTCCGTAATGCCCAACGCGTCGTTGGTCGTCTCCTTCGCCACCATGCCCGGCATCGGCTTGTTCGCCATCAGCGGCATGTTGCTGACGGTATCGACGTAGGCGGTGACCGTCGCGTCGCTTGCGGTCTTGATGACCGCTGCCATTCGAGCCTCCGTCGGCAGCAGCGCGCGATCTTTGTCGGGTGCCGCCACAACCACGAGACGGTTGCGGTCGGGCACCCAGTCCTTGGCCAGCGCGTTCACTTCGGCCAGCGTGATTTCCGGTGTGAAGCGCTGGCTCAGACCGTACTCGTAAACAATGCCCGGAATCGGCTCGTTGTGTATGAAGTTGCGCACGTACTCGTCGGCAAGCGGACCGGAATCGCTCTTGTCGCGTTCGGCCATGGCGCGCTCGAGGTAGAGCTGCGTATTCAGCTTCTCTCGATTGAGCTCCGTCTGTGTGAAGCCGAAGCGCGCCACCCGATTGAGCTCGGTGAACAGCGACGTGAGCGCGCGCTCCACACCGTTGGGCGGAGCGAGCGCAATCAGCGACGTCACCTCCGCCGTCCGTACGAGCAGGCCGCGATCGGTCTGCGCGCGCAGGAAAGGCGCATTCGGCTGGTTCGAGATCTCATCGAGGCGAGCCGACAGCATGGCCGAGAACAGCCGCTCGACGATAGACCGCCGATAATCGCCGATGGTGACAAAGCGGCGCGCCGGAATCCGTACGGAAACATCGATGCGTGTGTTCGTCGCCTCAGGATCGGTGATGGTTGTGTAGACCGTGCCGCTGCCCGGCGGATCGGGAACGGTGAATGCGGGACGCGGCTTCGGATCGAGCGCGGTCGGAATCGGAGCGAAGTGCGCCCGGATCATCGATTCGACTGCCGCCTTGTTGACGTCGCCCACGACCACGACTCCCATCAGATCGGGGCGATACCAGTCCTTGTAAAACTGCCGCAGGCGCTCGGGGTTGGCGTTCCGGATAATCTCCGGCGTGCCGATGGGCAGACGATCGGCATACCGTGAACCTTTCAGCAGCAGCGGGAACTGTTTGTTCGAAATCCGTTCCTCCGCGCCGAGCCCCTGCCGCCACTCCTCGAGAATGACTCCCCGCTCCTTCTCGATTTCCTGTGCATCGAACGTCACATTGTGCGCCCAGTCCTCGAGCGCCAGCAGCGCGCGATCGATGACCACCGGGTTCTCCGTCGGAATCTGCAGCTCGTAGACTGTCTCGTCGAAGCTCGTGTTCGCGTTGACGTGCGCGCCGAAGCGCATGCCGAGCGACTGCATGAAGTTGACGACGTCGAGCCCTGGGAAGTGAAGGGTGCCGTTGAAGGACATGTGCTCGACGAAGTGCGCGAGCCCGCGTTGATCCTCCTCCTCGAGCACCGACCCTGCGTTGACGACGAGGCGCAGCTCCGCGCGCGCCTGTGGATTCTGGTTGGCGCGGATGTAATAGCGAAGGCCGTTGGGCAGACGTCCGAGGGTGATCTGTGGATCGACCGGAACGGCATCGTCCAGCTTCGCGGCGGCGACGTTTGGTGGAATCGGCGACTGCTGCGCCGCGACGACCGAGACCGCCGCCGCGATCGCGGCAATCAGCAGAGAGAGACGGATGCGTTCAAAAAGCTTCATGTGGGCGTTGTTTAGACGGTTACGGCTGCTTGCCAGTCTTCAAATACTGCTGGGATGCGGCTTCATCACGAACAGGGGTCACCTTGTCAGGATCGATGCGGACCATCAGATAGTCAATGTGATCGTCAATCTTCGTGAACCAGTGGCCAGTGCCGGCCGGAATCACGATCACGTCGCCGACCTTGAGGTTGTAGCTCTTGCCATTGACGATCTCCGAGCCGTTGTTGCCGGGCCCATTGAACAGGCGCACGGTCTCGAGAGTGGCTGGACGCCGCACCAGGTTTGTGATCTGCGGGCCGAGCATGAGCGTGGCGGACCCGTCGATGATGTGATAGACCTCGCTGACGAGATCGTGCTCGGCAACTGAATCCTTCGCCGGCTGCGCCAGCTTGCCGCGATGCACCATGCCGATGCCGATGTGCGCCTTGCCGATGTCGATATCGCGCACCTGCTGATCAATGAGGTTTTCCTTCACGGCTTTCTGCCGGTAGGCGTCCAGCTCGGCGACCGGAATGTACGTTCCCGGGCACATGTTGCAGGTCGGTTTCGGATTCGGGGTTGCGTTCCTGTTTCCCTGCGCCACCAGCGCAGCGACGATCACGGTAGCGCCAATGGCGCCGGTCAGGATGCCTCTCATATCCGCCCTCCGGCGGTAATGGTAGGTCAGGTCCGGCCAAGGACCTTAGGGTCTTTCCTGGAGACTGAGCTCGCACCCCAGTTCCAGGGCAAAGCGGCCGCGGGCGCGCGGGACGATGCGGATATCCGGGCATTTCTGCTCGAGCCGGCGGCGCAGCAGCAGGAGCCGGCTTTCGAGGTTGTCCTTCCATTCGGGCAGATTCAATGATTTGTCCAGCCGCAGCTCGCGGTTGGTGAACTCCATCCGCCCCTCGGCCGCTCGCGTCGTCACGAGCTTCCAGAAAATGTTCGCCGGGAGGCTGCGAATCAGGTATTCGCCGTCCACCATGACGCATTCGTCGCCGCGGTAGTACACGACTTCGCGCTTCGCCGGGTGGTTCGCGGAGCGCGGTTCGGGGTTCGTTTGTCTGGTCGGTGGCGGCGCGTCGGCCGCTTCGACGCGCTCCTTCAGCATCATGTTCTGAATGGCGATTGCGACATAGCTGCCGAGCAGCTCGACCGTCGAGCGATCCTCTTCGTGAAAGCGGTACGGCGATTCGCTTTCGATGCAGAGCACACCAATCAGGTCGCTGCGCACGAGCAGCGGCACGCCAAGCTGGCTTTCAGGCTGCGCGAGTCCCGGCAGCGCGATTCGATGCTGAAGTGAGGTGACCCCTTGCTCCGTCGCGCGCGCGCGAATGGCCTGACCGTAGAGCATTGCGCGGATCAGACCCGAGATGCGTATCGGTTTGCGCGCTTCGGCCACCATGCCGACAATCCCTTCGCCGAACCGCGCTTCGGCGCCGACACCGTTGTTCGGATAGCCGCGCGTCGCAATCGTGACGAGCTCACCCTCGTTCCGTCCGGTCAAGAGAATCATCGAGTGATTGAACCCGAAGAACTCCTCGAGCGCCGCGAGGATCGATTCGAGCAGGCACTCGAGCGAATCGGCCTGATGGATGCGCTGCGCGAGGCTCTGCAGCGCTCTCATGGTGAACACCGGGTCGAGCGAGGTGCGACTGCCGGTAATCCACGACGTGCCTTCCGGCGCACCGGTTTCCTCCAGCGTTTTTTCAGCGGACACGACTTCATAGACATCGGCCGCCAGCAGCTTGAAGATCCCCTTCAGCCCGCAGTAGGAGGCAATCGCCTCGATGCGAAGCGCCATGGAATCAAACACCGGGCCCGACGTTTCCGAACGCTCGTAGCGGAGTCTCAACGTCCAGCCTTGACCCGTATCCGGATCCACGAGCCGGACCAGCGCGTTGGGGTTTTCGAGAATGTTCTGGTGGCTCTTGTTGAAAAACTGAAACGACAGCGCGACGTGCGTCGCGTCGTAGTACTCGACGTGGCTCAAATACGCCACGTTCGGGACCCCATCGTTCGAGCATGTGTAGAGCGTCGCGGGAATCAGCCCCTGAAAACACGAGGCCATGCGCTCGAGGCAGAACGTCACGGCAGGCGCGCTCCCGCATTCGGACCTGGCGTTTGGGTGAACAGCGCTTCGGCCCGAAACCTGACCGCGACGCACGGCCACATCTGCCACGCGGCGCTTCCCACGCGTGGGATACCAACGCGCTCGACCGACGCGAGCGCCCGTTCGAACTGCTCGCGCGCGAACACTTCTTCGTCCGCGGTTGGCGTCCACGACTCTACGAACGTGCCCTTCACTTGACACGACCGCTCGTCGATGGGTCGCGCGAGGACGACGGCAACCTGACCGTTGTCGCGCAGATCGGCGAGCAGCGGCGGCGCAGCAATCGCCGGCAGGAACACCGTCACATGCTCGCCATCCGCATCGACCTTGATGGCGGTAACGCGCGCGCCTGACGGTTCGAGCTGTGCGTTGCGGGTAGCGATATGGGTCGGCAGCCCTTCCTGGAGGAAGGCGGCCATCTGCGAATCGATCTTCACCAGGGTCGATCCGAGTATAGCCGCCGTTTAAGGAATTTTTAAGATGCCGGTAGGAATCGTTAAGGTCCTCGTAAGGAACGTTTAGCGTCGCGCTGTCGCCGACATCGGTAGATTTCATTTCGCGAATGGGAGGACAGCGAATGAAACGAAATCGATCGATGGTGATGTTCGCGGCGCTGAGCGCCGTTCTGGTCTCGGGTATCGCAGCGCGCGCGACGTCGACGCCCGAAACGCCGAAGGCGCAGGCGGCGCGAATCGAGCGCGGCGCGTACCTGGTGCGCCACATGGGATGCAACGACTGCCACACGCCGTGGAAGGTGGGACCGCGCGGGCCTGAGCCGGATATGTCGCGCGCCCTCACAGGTCATCCGGAGCAGATGCAGATGCCGCCGGCGCCGCAGCTGCCGCCGGGACCATGGCTCTGGACCGCCGCTGCAACCAACACCGCGTTCGCAGGCCCGTGGGGCGTCAGTTTTACTGCCAACCTCACGCCTGACAACGAAACCGGCCTCGGCTCGTGGACCGAGGAAATGTTCATCGCGACGATGAGGACGGGCCGTCATCAGGGGAAAGGCCGTGCCCTGCTGCCGCCGATGCCCTATCCGATCATCGGTGCGTTGACCGACAGCGACATCAAGGATCTGTTCGCCTACCTGCAGTCGCTCAAACCGGTGCACAACCGTGTGCCCGCGCCGATCGATCCGCCGGAGGCTCCAGCCGCACAGACGAACTGATCGAGCCATGAAGAACATCCTCTGGACCGGAAGCACGCTGTTTGCCGCCATCGTCCTCGTCGTGCTCGCCACCGCGCGCGCGACGGGGACGGCCTCGAATGCGGTCGCGGCAGGAAGGTCGAGTACACCTGCGGCGCCGGCGAGGCTCTCTGACACGGGGCTGTTCGCGCGCGGTTCCCTGAATATCGACCCACGCAATCGCTTCTTCTCGCCGCAGTATCCGTTGTGGAGCGACGGCGCGCAGAAGACGCGATGGATTTACGTGCCGCAGGGTGCACAGATCGATGCGACCGATCTCGACGCGTGGGTCTTTCCGGTCGGGACGAGATTCTGGAAGGAGTTCTCGTTCAACGGTCGCCGCGTGGAGACGCGCTTCCTCTGGCGCGCCAGCGAGCGCGGATGGGTGTTCGCCAGCTACAAGTGGAATGACGAACAAACCGAAGCGACGCTCGCCTCGGCCGACGGCGATCCCGGCGTGGCGGAGCTCGCGCCGGGCAAGCGCCACAGCATTCCGTCGGTCGATGATTGCCACGCGTGCCACGACTCAGCGAGCGCGGAGGTTCTCGGATTCAACGCGCTGCAGCTCTCAACCGATCGAGATCCAAATGCCATTCACGGTGAACCGCTGACGCCCGCCATGTTGACGCTGAAGACGCTGGTCGATCAGGACATGCTCAAGACCACGCGCACCGATCTTGTCAGCAATCCTCCACGCATTGACGCGCCGACGCCGCGGACGCGCGCGGTGCTGGGCTACCTGTCGACCAACTGCGGTGTGTGCCACAACGGCAAGACATCGCTCGCCGAGCTCGGCATGCTGCTCAAGCAGCCGTCGCACTCGAAGGCACCGAATCGCGCGCTCGAGACAACGATCGGGCAGCCGGGGGTCTTCAAGATTGCGGGCAAGGAATCGGCGAGCATGCGGCTGGCGCCCGGCGCTCCAGATCTGAGCGCGCTCCTCTATCGCATGAAGTCGCGCCGCCCCTCGTCACAAATGCCGCCGCTCGGGACGGTGCTTCCGGATCAGGAGGCAATCGCGGCGGTGACCAGGTGGATTGAGGAGGACCTGGCGGAACGGTAACCGTAGAGGCGGAGCTTTGAGGTCCGCCTCGCCGAAAGGCGGGTTTGAAGACCCGCCCCTACACTACGGGGTCTTGCTGATAGTGACTTTCTTCAACTCCACCCGGTTCACGGGCGTCTCCCCATTCACCGGCACCTGTTCGATCTTCTCCACGACGTCGATCCCTTCCACGACTTTTGCAAACGCCGTGTACTTCCCGTCGAGCACGGGTGTGCGCGCGAGCACGACAAAAAACGACGTGTCGCCGCTGGCGGGATCGTCGCCATGCGCGAGCGAGACGACGCCCTTGTCGTGCTGGATATCGTTGAACTCCGGCGTCATCTTCCGGATATAGCGATCCTGCGAGATATCGAGCGGTTCGGTCCGGGTGGGCAGGAACCCGCCCTGAATGACGAACCCTTTGACCACGCGGTGAAAGGCGGTGCCATCGTAAAAGCCAACGGATGCAAGACGAAGGAAGTTGCGCACGTGATTCGGTGCCTTGTCCGGAAAGAACTGGAACGTGACGTTTCCCATCGACGTCTCGAGCACCGCCCGGTACTTCGATAACTCCTCCGTCGTCTCCGTGCTGAACGGCTCAGGCGCAGCGGCCGGCTTGTCGCGGATTGTCACCCTTCTGATCACGACCCGCTCGTTCGGCACGGTGTTCTCCGCCGGCACCTGAGAGACCTTTGCCGCGACGTTGAGCCCCTCCGCCACGCGGGCGAACACCGTGTACTGGCCCGTAATAGCAGGCTGATCGAAGATGCAGATAAAGAACTGCGTGCCGCCGCTATCCGGCATTCCCGGCGCCAGCACGGCGGCAACGGCGCCGCGCGTCATCTGCTCGTTGTTGTGTTCGAAGCGCAGCTCACGCATCCCGCCCGTGCCGTAGCGCGCGCTCTGCGCCGCATCCTTCGAGAGCGGATCGCCACCCTGAATGATCCCGTTCGGGATCACGCGATGGAATATCGTTCCGTCGTAAACGCCCTCACGTGCGCGAGTGATGAAATGCGCCACATGGTTGGGTGCCGCGTCGGGCAGCAGGTCCATCACGATCGTTCCCATCGTCGTGTCGAGGACCGCCTGCTTGTTCTGAATGTCTGCCGCGGGCAGCGTGTTGACGAAGTAGGAGTCCGCTGGCGGACGCGCGGGCTGCGGCCGCGGCGCCTGCCCTCGTGACGGCGGTGCCTGCCCTCTCGCCTGCGCCATGATCGTGTGCGGAAACGCGATGAGCGAGAGGAGAATCAGGAGCGCCATCATGCGGCGATTATAGGCATTCCTGTTATATTGGCGTCGCGTGAGTTCCCACGCCGCCACGCAGACCCAAACCCGCGACGCGCCGATGTACGAACAGTATTACGGTTTCGTACAGCCGCCGTTCACGCTGACCCCGGATCCGCGGTTCCTCTATCGCAGCGAATCGCACGAAGAAGCGATCTCGCAGCTGCAGCAGGCGATCCGACGCAAGGAAGGCTTCATCGTCCTGACGGGCGATATCGGAACCGGCAAGACGACCATCTGCCGTGCGCTGCTCGAGCAGCTGGATGCGAGCGTCTTCACCTCGCTCATCCTCAACCCGTTTCTTTCGGTCGAAGAGCTGCTGCGCGAGGTGCTGCTCGACTTCGGCGTCGTGTCGCGCGAAGGTGTGCGCAGCGGACGCATCGCCACGGCGAGCAAGCATCAGTTGATCAGCGCGCTGCACGATTTCCTGCTCTCGCTGATGGCGATTCATGGCAGCGCGGTGCTGGTCATCGACGAGGCACAGCACCTCTCGCCGCAGGTGCTCGAGCAGATTCGCATCGTCTCGAATCTGGAGACGAACGAATCGAAGCTCCTGCAGATCGTACTCGTCGGTCAGTTGAATCTGCTGGACGTGCTTGCCGATGCGGAGATGCGGCAGCTCGATCAGCGCATCTCGATTCGGGCACAGCTCAAGCCGCTCAATCGCCAGGAGGTGGAAGCGTACATCGCGCATCGATTGTGGGTAGCGCGCGGGTCGACGGCGGTCACGTTCGAACCGGCTGCACTGGATCTCGTGCATGCGTACACGGGCGGCGTACCGCGCATCATCAACCTGCTCTGCGACCGGGCGCTGATGCAGGCGGCGCAGATGCGCGTCAACAGGGTGACGCAGTCAATGATCGAGGAAGCCGCAGCGAGCCTCGGTTTGCGACTGCCCCCGCCAACCAAGTCGAAACGGCGAGTCGCCGCGGATCTCCGGGCCGCCCCCGGCGGACGTCGGGTCGCTGGAATCGCTCTCGCCCTGCTGATGATTTTCGCGGTCACCGGCTTTTGGTTCATGCCGCGCAATCAGGTGGCCGAAGCAAACACGCCTCCGCTGCCACGGCCGCCCGCCTATCGCCCGCGCTATCCGTACGGGCCGAAGCCGATTCCACAAGCAGATTTACTACTTCCTCCAGCGCCCGCTCCGCCGCCTAGCGCCTCGTCCTCCGCTCCTTCTCCAACTGTTGACGGGCAAGCTCCGCAAGTTCGCTTTGCACCTTGAGGTAGCTGTCGAGCCGTTCCGCTGAGATTTTTCCCTCAGCGACTGCAGTCTTCACCGCGCAGCGTGGCTCGTCCCGGTGACGACAGTCGGCAAAATGACACTCCGGTGCAAGCGCCTCGATCTCATCGAACGTTTGCCGAACCGCTGCGGACGCATCCCAGAGCTGCAATTCCCGCATACCCGGAGTGTCGATGATCAATCCGCCATCGGGCAACGCGACCAGTTCTCGATGTGTCGTCGTGTGACGGCCGCGCGAGTCGGCGCCGCGAACTTCGCGCGTACGACGGATGTCGGTACCCACTAGACGATTGATGATCGTGGTCTTGCCGACACCTGAAGATCCGAGCAGCGCCGCAGTCCGCCCGGGAGCGAAATGCCGGCGCAGATGCTCGACCCCTTCGCCCGTTTTCGGATTGGCGACATGCACCACGACGTCTCCCGCGAGCGCAGTGACTTCGTTCAGCTGTGCGGCGAGATCCAAGCAGAGATCCGGTTTGGTCAGGACGATCGCCGGCGACGCGCTGCTTTCGCGCGCCATCACGAGGTAGCGCTCGAGACGACGCAGGTTGTAGTCGCGGTCGAGGCCCATGACGATGAACACGACGTCCACGTTTGCAGCGACGATCTGCTCACCGGTCGGCTCGCCGGCGGCTCGCCGTGTAAAGGCGCTGCGTCGCGGCAGCACTTCCATGATGACGCCGCGATCTTCTTCCGCGCGCTTGCGAACGACGACCCAGTCGCCGACCGCTGGCAGCTCGGCGCGGCCGCGCGCGCGGTGCTTCAACCGTCCGGCGGTGATGGCGTCGATTTCGTCCTGGTCAAGGTAGATGCGAAATATCTGGTTGAACTCGATGCCGACGCGCCCCGGCCGTACGTTGGCTTTCGATTGCCACGGTTCGTACGCGGCCGCGAAGGTCTCGTCCCACCCGAGTTCCGCGAGCGTCATTGATTCATAACTACGAAAAACACGGCAGGTTGCGGTAGGTGCCAGTCGGCGTCAGGTCCGTGCGCACCAGGACGCGAAAGCGAAAGCCGCGGCCGAAATCGATAGTGCCCGCATCACGATAACGGTCGGAGAGCAGCCGCGTCATCCCAGGAAAGCTGGGCACATAGTCGGTCGAGTACTCGGGATCGGGTACGGTGATCGCAATCGGCACCCTGTAGCGAACCGTGCGCTCAATCATCAATCTCTCATGCGGCTCGGTATTGAAAAATCCAGGAAGAATCCAGACTTGGCCCGCAGCAAAGCGCCGGTGCGACATGAAAAACAGCTCCGGGATGTAACCGAGCGCGAGAACGCGATCCTCAGGAACGGTGCACCGCCGCACATACCGCGCCAACGCCTCCATTCCCTGCGCATCTTCGGGCCACGCATCCACCGCGGGAGTCGCGCTCAGCAGTGCACGGACATCATGCGCGTGTTCGCGCACGTTTCCATCGGTGACACCGGCCGCGGCAATCTGGCCCGAGACGTTTTCAATCGCTTCGACGCTGAGGCAGGTGAGCACAAACACGATTAGCAGGGCACATGCGGCGCCGATCCGTGCGGCACGGGACGAACCCGCGACGGCGGCCGCTGCCACCCATGCGGCGAGGACCCCTACCGACTCGGTTACATCCGCGAGGCGCGACGTTATATTGCCGCGCAGAAACGCTGAATCGATGATCAATGTAAGAACAGCGACCACGACAATTTTGCTCTCGGCGAATTTCCACGTACTGGGTTTGGGTTCGCGCGAACGGGCCAACAGCAGACACGCAATCACCGGCACGGCGTACATCAGGTAGTACAGGAATGCCACGGCGTTGCCTCGGTGAAGCACGCCGGGCAGCACCCGGAGATTCCGAACTGACGCGACCATCCGCTCCCACCCTGTGGGGACGTGTGTGTAGTAGGGATCGTTGAGCACGAACGTTCGGCGGTCGATGCCGTCGGTATCGGCGACGAGCGGATCCTGCACGATCGCCCGAAGGTGAGGCGGCGAAGGGTCGGACACCGCGTAGTCCACCACATCGCCACTGATCGGCAGCGGCTCGGCCAGACCCAGGGCCTGTTCCCGATCCGCCCGCTGCTGAGCGGCCGCGCCCTCACGCCAGCGAACGTGAATATGCGGTTGCAGACGCGGCGATGCGAGGTGCAGCACGAGCGGCTGTTTCGAGTCGAACGACATCCGCAGCTCTTCGCCGCTCGTACGCTCCGCCGTCTGCCTCGCGTACCGCACAAACGAGTCGAAGTACAACACCAGCCCGTAGTGCAACTGCACGTACAAGAGATACGGGACGACAAGCGTGAGGGCCATAACGCCAAGCAGCGCCACTTCCCTTGCAACGCGCCGCAGGTCCGCGTGCCAGACGAGGGCAACCGTCAGGATGGCGGTCAGCCCGACATACACACCGTGATCGTGTCGAAGCAGAAACGCGACGACGCCTGCAACGGCCATGAGAAACAGTCGACGACGATCGGGCGTGTCGATGTAGGCCCAGAAGGCGGGGATCGCTATCGCATAGGCGAGAAGCTTCGAGAAATTGTAGAAGCGCGGCGCCATTGCAATCTGCACGAGTGCCACCGCCAAAGCGATCGGAATCGACCCGGACGCGCGCCACGCAAGCAGGAACATGATCGCGCCGCAGACGCCGATGATGGCGGTGGTCAGCAACGCCTCTGAAAACAACGTCGGGCCGAGGGCGACCTGGCCAAGCGCTGACAGCAGAATGGTCAGCGGCTTGCCCAGACTGACGAAATCGCGCACCGGCCAGTCGCCCATCGCCATTTGCTGCGCCTGCGACAACGTGACGAACTGATCGTTTTCGAATCCACCGAGCGATCCGCCCATCGCCAGCACGCGGTAGGCCATCGTCAGCGCGACCAGCGCAACGGCAACGAATGCGACGACGGCTTTGTTCATGTTCGCAGCGTGCGGCGGAGGAAGTCGGCGGCTGCGTGGCGGAACGTGTCGGTCCATTCATGCCCGCCGTCGAAGACGCACGCGTCCACGTGCACACCGAGCCGTGCGAGGACAGCGCGATCAGCCGCGTGGCTGGCGTCGGAATACCACTCGTCCTTCGTTCCACGACCGAGCAGCACCGGCGGTAACGCCACAGCGTGATGCTGGGCGACATCCGGCGGTACGTCGGCGGCCAGCACGATCAGTCCGCTCGCGCGATAGTTCGCAGCAGCGCGGTAGGCCATTGCCCCACCCTGCGAAAACCCTGAGAACACGAGCCTGTCGTTGGCGTCGTGATCGGCCCTGATACGGGTGAGCACACGGCCCACGTAGTCGATGTTGTCGGCAATCGCGAGCTCGCGGTCCTCGCGTGTCATCCAGCTCGCGACGACGCGCTCCTGCCGCGTGTAGAACGGATGGAGCGCCTGCACGCAGACGAGCAGCCATTCCTCGTGCCCGGGAATCGTCTGCAGCGCGTCCATGTGATCGCTGGCGGTCTCGGCGTAGCCATGGAATCCGACGAGGACCGGGCACGACGCGCGGGTGCGGGGCTCGCGCACGAAATAGCGGCCGTGCGTACGGGCTTCAATCGTCGCCGGGGTGGGACGTGCGGCGGTCATTCGTCGGGCAGGCTGCGACGCAGCTGCACTGCCTGTGCCTTCGACCGCACCCGCAGATTAATCATCTCCACGAACACCGAGAAGCCCATTGCGAAGTAAATGTAGCCCTTCGGCACGTGCTGGCCGAGGCCCTCGGCGATGAGCGACAACCCGATCAGCAGCAGGAACGCGAGCGCCAGCATCTTGACCGTCGGGTGGCGCTCGACGAAATCGGCGATTGCGGTAGAGGCGAATAGCATCGTAAAGACCGCGATGATGATCGCCGCAATCATGATCGATACGAACTCGGCCATGCCGACGGCGGTGATCACCGAGTCGAGGGAGAACACGATATCCAGCAGCAGTATCTGGATGATGACACCGGCGAACGAAACTGCCTGACGCGCCCGTCCATGATGCGGCGCTTCACCCTCGAGGTTCTCGTGAATCTCACGCGTGCTCTTGAAGATCAGGAACAGGCCGCCGCCAGCGAGGATCAGCGACCGGCCGGACAGTTCCACGCCGAAGATGGTGGCGAGCGGCCGCGTCAGGCTCATCACCCAGACGATCGAGAGCAGCAGGGCGATGCGGATGAACATCGCGAGAAACAGGCCGGTGCGGCGTGCGCGTTCCCGCTGCCCCGGCGGAAGTTTTCCCGCGACGATGGCAATGAAGATGATGTTGTCGATGCCGAGGACGATCTCCAGGACGGTGAGCGTCAGGAGAGCGGCCCACCCCTCGGCCGTCGTCATCCATTCCACGTGTTTACGCTGCCGTTACCTTCGATTCCGGAAAATCGGCGAGTGCGCCCCAGGTATCGGGGTCCTGCCACACAAGAGTAGAAAGGTATAAAGACACGTCTTCGGCAGGATAGGACGCTGCGATGGCTTTCGCGGCCTTCTGCAGCGCTTCGCGCGACGGCGGCTGCACCTCATCCTCGGCGATGATGCCGTCCTCGTGTTTGATACCCACGGCGTCGAGGAAGGCGCCCATCATCGACCGCTGATGCGCCAGGTGATAGGCGACGAGCAATCGCGCGGCCATGACCTCGGATACTGAGGGCGTCGACAGGACGTAATGCGTCTTCTTGTCGATGGGCATCGCGAGGACGCTCTTCAGCCGAAACTTGATCCGCTGCGCGATCATCGCTATCGCTTCTGCCTGCTCGTTAGCCGCGTGTTCATCACGCCAGAATGCATCCGCAGCGAGACGCTTCTTTTCAGGAGCGAGTTGTTTCCAGAGCTGGGACGGTCGCGGGATGTCGGGCAGGTCGGGCGCGTCGGACATGATCAATTCGATACGTTAACATAGCGCTTCTATGCCACGGCTGAGTGTTGAAGGCTTCCCCGCCGTTGATGTGCAGGACGGCAAGCGTCTTGTGCTTGCGATCGAGCAGGACGCGCAAGTCGACATCCTGCACGCGTGCGGCGGAAACGCGCGGTGCACGACGTGCCGTATCGAATTCATCGCCGGCGAACCCCAGCGGATGACGAAGGCGGAGAAGATGCGACTCGAGGAGCGCGGCCTGACGGGCGTCCGGCTGTCGTGTCAGATCGTCTGCGATCACGACATGAGCGTTCGCGCGATTAGCCGGTTGGCCGGAAGCGGGCGGCCGGATCCGGGCAGAACGCCGGAGCCGACGATTCAACCGCCGCCCGAATGGATTTAGCTTCTATTCGATCGAGATCTTCCGCAACAGGTTGAAGTCGGACAGCATCTTGCCGGCGCCGAGGACGACCGATGAGAGCGGATCCTCCGCTACCTGCACGGGAAGTCCGGTTTCCATGCGCAGCCGCTCGTCCATCTTCTGCAGTAGCGCGCCGCCGCCGGTGAGGACGATGCCACGATCGCAGATGTCGGCGGCCAGCTCGGGGGGCGTCCGTTCGAGACCATCACGCACCGCCTGCACGATCAGGCGAATCGGCTCCGCCAGCGCCTCGCGGATCTCGCCGTCACTGATCATGATCGTCGTCGGCTTGCCTTCGAGCTGGTGACGGCCTTTCACCTCGATCTTCTTCGACGCGTCGAGGGGAGCGGCCGATCCGATTTCCATCTTGATGCGCTCGGCGGTGCGCTCGCCGATCAGCAAGTTGTGCTCCTTGCGCACCCACTGCGTGATGGCTTCGTCCATCGCGTTGCCGGCGACGCGAACTGACTTGCTGTAGACCGTGCCGGCAAGCGAGAGCACGGCGATGTCGGTGGTGCCGCCGCCGATGTCAACGACCATGTTGCCCGAAGCTTCGGTAATCGGCATGCCGGCGCCAATAGCCGCGGCCATGCCCTCTTCAATCAGGTGAACCTCGCTGGCCTTCGCGCGGTAGGCGCTGTCCTTCACCGCGCGGCGCTCGACCTGTGTGATCTCCGACGGCACTCCGATGATGACGCGCGGGCGAACCAGGCGCTTGCCCTTGTGGGCCTTGCGAATGAAATAGCCGAGCATGCGCTCGGCGGCCTCGAAGTCCGCGATGACGCCGTCGCGCATCGGTTTGATGGCCGTGATGTTGCCCGGCGTGCGGCCGAGCATTTCCTTTGCGTCGTTGCCGACCGCCTCGATTTGCGCGTTGACCGTGTTGAACGCGACGATGGAAGGTTCGCTGAGGACAATGCCGCGACCGCGCGCGAACACGCAGGTGTTGGCGGTGCCAAGGTCAATCGCGAGATCGTTTGAAAAGACTGCCAGCGCTCCGAGCAGCACAGAGGCCTCCGTGTGTGAAAGGTTCGATCGGGTTTATCGGCTGATTAAGGCCGGGCTGTACGGCGATCGGATGGCCGAAGTCCAATTTCAGCTGACAATTAGCGGCAGTTCACTTACGGATCTGCACGAGGTGGCACCTCGCTTGCCTCTTCAAGACGAGGGAGGCATCTCATGAAGAAGGACAAGCTGCCGCTGGACGACCCGCTCGGTATCGCGGACGCGCCAGTGCCGCAGGCTCCAGACGACATCAAGGCCACCAACGACCCCGATGAGGTTGCGACTCGCCGCGCTCGTGCACTCGGCGAAAAAGACGGCGAGCTGCGCCGTCCCGCGGCCGACATCAACGATGACGGATTTGGCGCGACCTCCATCGACATGGGGTATGGCGGAGAGGGTAATGCGGTGAAGAGACGACCTTAACTTCCAAGTTCCAAATTCCAAGCTGCAAAAATCTTCGTTGGAGCTTGGATCTTGGAGCTTGGATCTTGGAGCTTTATTCAGGTCTTGGCCGCTGATTGGCGGCCAAGATCTTTTTCCTCAGTCGAATGTTCTTCGGCGTCACTTCCACCAGTTCATCGTCGTTGATGAACTCGATCGACTGCTCGAGGCTCAGAACGCGCGGCGGGATCAGGCGGATCGCCTCGTCGGCCGTCGACGCGCGCATGTTCGTCTGCTTCTTCTCTTTCGTGACGTTCACATCCATGTCGCGCTGGCGGGCGTTCTCGCCGATGATCATCCCTTCGTATACGGCCGTTCCAGGCTCGATGAAAATTTCGCCGCGCTCCTGCAGGTTGTAGATTGCATACGCGGTCGCGACGCCGATGCGATCGGCAACGAGCGCGCCGGTGGTGCGCGCCGGGATGGCGCCATGCCACGGCTCCCACCCCGCGAAGAGGTGATTCATGATGCCGGTGCCCTTGGTATCGGTGAGGAACTGGGATCGGAATCCGATCAGCCCGCGCGCGGGAATGCGGAACTCGAGCCGCACGCGTCCACTCCCGTGATTCACCATTTTCGTCGGCACACCTCGCCGCGTTCCCGCCTGCGCGATCACCACGCCTTGGAATTCTTCAGGCACATCGATGACGAGATCTTCGACCGGCTCCATCTTCACGCCGTCGATCTCCTTGGTGACGATCTCCGGCCGCGACACCTGCACCTCGTAGCCTTCGCGCCGCATCATCTCAATCAGAATCGACAGCTGCAGCTCACCGCGCCCGATCACCTTCATCTGCTCGGGTGAATCGGTGTCCTCCACGCGCAGGGACACGTTGCCGAGCAGCTCCTTGGCGAGCCGCTCGCGGAGATTGCGCGAGGTGACGTATTGACCATCGCGCCCCGCCATCGGCGAGGTATTCACGCCGAAGATCATCGACACCGTTGGCTCGTCTACCGCGATGGGTGGAATGGCGATCGGATTGTCGACCGATGCGATCGTCTCGCCGATGGTGATGTCGTCGATACCGGCGAGACAGACGATGTCGCCGGCAATCGCGCGCTCGACCTCAACGCGTTTGAGCCCGTCAAACGCATACAGTTTGGTGATGCGCGTCTGCTGGGTCGCGCCGCCAAGTTTCAGCACCGCCACGGGATCGTTCAGATTGACTGTGCCGTTGAAGATCCGGCCAATCGCGATGCGGCCCAGGTAGTCGCTCGAATCGAGATTCGCGACGAGGATTTGCAGCGGCGCATCGGGATTACCCCGCGGCGGCGGCACGTGCTCCACGATCGCTTCGAACAACGGCTGCAGATTCTCGCCGCGACCGTCCACCGCCGTAGAGGCGGAGCCGTCGCGCGCGTTCGTATACAGCACCGGAAATTCGATTTGCTCCTCGGTCGCATCGAGATCGATGAACAGATCGTAGACCTCGTTCAACACCTCTTTCGGGCGTGCATCGGCGCGATCAATCTTATTGAGCACGACGATCGGCGGCAGGCCGCGCTCGAGCGCCTTACGAAGGACAAACCGCGTCTGCGGCAATGGACCTTCTGACGCATCGACAAGCAGCATGACGCCGTCAACCATCGACAGCGTTCGTTCGACCTCGCCGCCGAAATCAGCATGGCCAGGAGTGTCGACGATATTGATGAGCAAGTCCCGGTAGTGAACCGCGGTGTTCTTCGCCAGAATCGTAATTCCGCGTTCGCGCTCGAGGTCGGTGTTGTCCATGACGCGGTCGGCGACCTGCTGATTCGCGCGGAACGCGCCGCTCTGTTTCAACAGCGCATCCACGAGCGTCGTCTTGCCGTGATCGACATGCGCGATGATCGCCACGTTGCGCCGCAGCGGGTTCGCGATCTGTCGCGCTTTATGGTGAACCGACATCTCATCAGTATAGGTCGCCGACCTCATCGATACGTCACTTCCCCGTTGATCACTGCACGCATGGTCTCTACCATCAACGATACGGTGGAGCGTTTCGAGCCGTCGCCCCTGCATTCGGTACTGGTCGTCGATGATGACGTCTCGTTGAGGCCGATTCTGTCGGCGTGGGTGAGCCGTTTCGGCTTCTGCTCGCATGAAGCCGCCTCGGCGGAGGCGGCGCTCGAACACCTCGAGCACGCGCCAGTTGATATCGCGCTCTGCGATGTCAACATGCCCGGACAGAACGGCGTCTGGCTCGCCGAGCGGATCCGCGACCGATACCCGACGACAGCCGTCATCATGGCCACCTCTGTCGACGATGCAGACGTTGCGGTGGCCACCCTCAGCAACGACGTCGTCGACTACCTGCTCAAGCCGTTCGACAGCACACGGCTGCGCGAGGCGCTGGCACTTGGTCTGGACTGGCATCGTTCGAGTGTCGGCGACAGCGAGCTGCACAACGCGCTGCAGTCGCGCATGCGTACGCGGCGGGCGACCGTCGCGGCCACACTCGCCCGCGCACAGACCACGGCGCAGCAGGCAGCGGACAGCCTGATCTCGATGCTGCAGCTGCACGAGAAGGACGGGCGCGGGCATTCGATGCGCGTGACGCGGCTCGCCGTCGCACTGGCGGACGAACTTGGGTGCTCAGAGACCGAAGTGGAACGGCTGGAATACGGCGCGATGCTCCATGACGTCGGCAAGATCGATATGCCGACGGAAATCCTCTGCAAGCCGGCACCGCTCACCGAGGCGGAGTGGGACGTGATGCGCACGCATCCGAAGGTCGGCTACGACCTGGTGCGCAAACTGCCTCACCTCGAACACGCGGCGGAGATCGTCCTCGCCCATCATGAGGCGTTTGACGGAAGCGGTTATCCCAATCGGCTCAAGGGCGCGGACATCCCGCTGTGCGCGCGGATCCTCTCGATTGCGGACTCCTACGACTCGATGACACACCCACACACGCAACGACCCGCGATGCCGCGCTCGATGGCCGTTCGCGAAATCGAGCGGTGCAGCGGATCCCAGTTCGATCCCGACGTGGCCGCGGCGCTCGGGCGCGTGCTGGCACACGCCGTCGAAGAAGAGCGCGTCTAGCGGATCCGCGTGCGCAGCCCCTGCCGTAGCGACATCGCGAACGAGATGATCGTCAACGCGATCGCGGCAATCCAGCACGCATTGGCCGTCGCAATGCTCATCGGTCCGACGCCGAGAAACCCGGACATCCCGGCCAACGGCGCCACGGCGAGGACGAGCGCAATCAGCGCTATGAGCCAAGCCCAGGCACGAGATCTCACTGTTACCCTCCCGTCCGGCTGAAGCCGGACACTACATGTGATTCACGACCCGAGCCATCGGACATAGCGTCCTGCTTAGGCTGGACGTACAATTGCGCATGCGCTCGACCATAGCTCTTGCGGCCATTCTCGCTGCCGGTATTGCTGTCGCCGCTCAGGCGCCGCAGCCATGGACTCTCAAGGTCGAACCGGTTCAGCTCGCCTCCTCTCGAGGTAGCAACGGCGTGCAGCTCACCTCGTCGAAGAAAGGCGTGCTCGCCAGCTGGCTCGAGACCGATAGCGATCAGCCGACGCTGAAGTTCGCGGAGCGCACGGCCACGGGTTGGACACAACCGGCCAAGGTCGCGTCTGGTGAAGATTGGTTCATCACCGAGGCGGACACGCCGTCGGTACTGCGCCTGTCGAACGGCACGCTTGTCGCCGACTGGATGCAGAGCAGCAGCGACGAATTCGAAGCGTCGAATCTGCGCCTTATCTACTCGAAGGACGACGGCAAGACCTGGTCGAAGTCATTTCTGCCACATCACGATGGCACCATTACACAGCATGCGTTCGCGACGTTGTTCGAGCGGCCGGACGGCTCCCTCGGCCTCGTGTATCTGGATGGACGGTTGACGGTCAAGGATCGGGAGCACGGCCCGATGACGCTCCGCTACGCTGCCTACAACGGAATGTGGGCCGAAGTTTCGGATCGTCAAATGGACGCGAAGGTCTGCGACTGCTGCACGACCAGCGTCGCCATGACGGCGGCCGGACCGATCGCCGTCTACCGCAATCGCACGGACGATGAGATCCGCGATATCTACGTCACACGCTACGAAAAGGGGGTGTGGACCGCCGGCGCGCCCGTGCATAACGACGGCTGGATGATTCACGCGTGCCCAATCAATGGCCCCTCGGTCGCCGCCCGCGGCAACGATGTCGCCGTCGGCTGGTTCACCGCGAAGAACGATCAGGGCCAGGCATGGATTTCGTTCTCCAAAGACGGCGGACGTACCTTCGGCCAGGCTATCCGTCTGGACGACGCCGCATCGCTCGGCAAAGTGAATATCGTGATGCTCGACGACGGCAGCGCAGTAGCCGCGTACCTGGAGTTCGCGAATCAGCGGGCGCAGTTCCGCGCGCGCCATATCGACGTGTCGGGCGCCAAGTCGGCGGCAATCACGATAGCGGGCGCGGCCGGCACCGGACGCGTTGGCGGCGTGCCGCGCATGACGCGGGCGGGCAACGAGTTGGTCTTTGCGTGGGTGGATACGCCGGACAGCGGCGGTATTGGCGGCGTGAAGACGGCGGTTGCCCCGCTACCGCATTGAGGCGGCGATCGACCACTTCCATCCGTCCTTCGGACGGACGATCGACTGCGCGCGCAGCCAGTGGTCGGCCGGGTTCTTGCCCGGGTTGCCGGTGATGACGACGCGGTCGCCAGGCTTGAGCGTCATGCTCGTCACGCCCTGGTGATCGAGCTGCCCGCGCGCCTCCCATTCCACCGTCCACCGCTGCAACTGCCGGTTCGCGTCCGGCGCCTGAATCTGCAGCAGCGCGTGCGGATTGCGATAGACGAACTGCAGCACCTCGCCCTCGAGCGACATCTGCGACTTGTCGTAGGTCGCCGCAAACGAGTGATGCGCGTACGCCGTCCCGCCGCACAGTAATGCGCCTGTCAGCAGCACGGTCGGTACGATGCGCTTCATCGGCCCCTTAATAGTACTCAGAGGCACTCCGACCGCGGTCTGAAGAGATCCTGAACATTTTGTCAGTGTAGGGACGGGCGTTCAGACCCGCCCGCAACACGCGCCATCCCACAATCACGGAGGTCAAACTGAGAAGCAGTCCGCCGACGCACAGCGTAATCATCACCGCATCCCAGACCCAGCCGGCTTGATAGAGGCCGGGGAAATCCAGGCTGTGGAGACCGTGATAGAGCCATCTGACACGACGCCCCGCACCGGTCTCGCGCAAGACGAGGCCTCCGTCGCGCGCTGAGAAGTACAACCAGCTCTCATCCGCGTCCGCGTACTTGACGCGCAGTACGGGCAGCGGCCGCTCACCCGCGCGATCGTAGTAATACCCGTCGTAGCGCGTCAGCCAGGCGGCATCCTGCACACGCACATCAGGCATTGCGGCGCTCGCCGCTGTCCGCAGTTCCGCCTCGGTGAAGCCGTTCTTGATGCTCGGTCCGCTGTCCGCTGTCAGCAGCAGCGTGCGTCCATCCTGATCCTGCACGCGGTAGAACGGCGCATCCATGAACTGAATGAGCTCGATCTCTTTGACCGACCCGAATGAACCCTGCCGCTGCGCTTCCGGTGCTTCTCGATCGAGCGCGTGGGCGCGGCGCGTCAATTCCGCTCGCGCCTCGACGTTCGGTTCGTGGCGTACGGTTTCGAGCACCTGCTGCACCGTCATCGTAAAACGCCCGGCATCAACGCCGTCGCCGCGAATGGCGACGACCTGATCGCGTCGCGGCGCAGCGTCGGCGCTGATTCCCCACGGTTCCATCGAGAGCAGGCCACTGAAGAGCCACGTGAACGTAATCACGCCGAAGATCAGCCCTGCGTAGTGATGCCAGCGCAGCCAGCCGACATACGGCGTCCCCGAAACGCCCGCCCGGATACGAGACAACGAGTAGCGATAGATGCCGATGACCAGACCGATGACGCATAGGACGCAGCCGACGACCGAGCTGTACACGACGAGGTCGTACCAGAGCTCGCCTTTGACGCGCAGCGGCCGGAAGTAGAACCAGTGCATGACCGGACCGGCGTAGCCCCAGAATCGGCTGCTGCGATCGGTCTTCAAGACGATCTCGCCCGTATCGGAGGCGACGTACACGTTCGTGTCCGCGGCATCGCCGAGCGAGACCACGTGCAGGGGACCACCCGCGCGCATGCCGATAGTCCACTGATCGGGCTCGCGCAGCGTGTCGACGAATCGAGCCGTGCTCCGCGCCGATGGAAACGTGTCGCGCACAACGGCAACCGCGTCGTTGCCAGACAGCTGCTCCAGCACGCTGCCTTCGTCGGCGAAGACGGTGACCCACTCGCCCTGGACGAAAAAGCGGTAGACAGGGCGAGAGCGGAAGGTGGAGATGCGAATGCGCGCTGGTGCGTCGGCCAGCGTCGCCTGCTCGAGCGCCTGAGCGGGCGTCAGCTTGATCGATGCTGAATCGAGGGGCGCAAGACGAGCCAGCCGTTCGGCGGCGCCATACTCGGGCATCCGCGCGTAGATCATCACCAGGCCCGAGGCGAACCAGATGACGAAAATCAGGCAGAACGCGAGACCTAGATACCGGTGTATCCAGGTCAGCAGAGCAATGGCGCGCTTCATATAGGTGCGGCGGAAGCCGGACGCCACCGATTCTAGCGCCGGTAGGGTCCGCCTTCAGGCGGACCTTATCGCAGGCCTGCCGCAGTTACAAACCGGGGCTCGATGTCCACCGGGACGCTGTTCAGGCGGTCGAACACCCGCTTCACCTCCGGCCGGACGACCGCCATGGTGGCGATCATCTGCCTGGAGGCCGCATAATCCCCCACCG
>Ga0310811_10000828_pt1 | contig 39835 bp, 39 predicted proteins | sample YCmetagenome_FD_207642 | JGI IMG/M metagenome (GOLD analysis project Ga0310811, IMG submission 207642) | Soil microbial communities from experimental microcosm in Duke University, North Carolina, United States - YC | ecosystem: Engineered > Artificial ecosystem > Soil microcosm > Unclassified ... | reverse complement strand
AAGGGCGGGCAGGCCAGTTGATGGCCATAGACCTCTACCCTTTTCTCAAGGCTGCCCACGTGACATCAGTGGTGTTCGTTGTCGGTGGGCTGCTTGCACACAATCGGGTGGTGGACGCGGTAGCGCGGCAGCCAAAGACGCAACAGGCTGTAACGCTCGCTGTCTTGCTTGAGGTCGACCGCCGCGTCACCACTCCAGCCTTACTCCTCACCTGGATATTCGGCGTCTCGTTGGCCGTCTGGGCAAGGTGGTTTCAGTCGCCTTGGCTCTCGGTCAAGCTCCTCTTTGTAGTCGCACTGTCGGCGCTGCACGGTGTTCAGTCGGGGCGGTTGCGGCGGTTCGTTCGCGACGCAAGTCCCGCGACAGGCATCCCCGGAGCAGGCACGGCTATAGTGATTGCTATGCTGGCGATTGCCGTCCTCGCAGTCGTAAAGCCGTTCTGAAGCCAAACTTAGTTTCGCCCGGGAACTGAGATATCGGACGGCTGGGTTATGAACAGCACGCACGGTCCCGCGTGTCCCAGTCGGCGCACTCGAGCAGACGAGTGCGTTACCTGGAATGTGCACCCAGTGCTCGCGCGAGCGCTTGCGTGTTTTTCCCGTAGCGCGTTCGGTGTCAGATGCGGGCTGGGGCGCCGGCAAATTGAGGTCCGGGAGACCGGCCAAGTGGATGGGTCACTCACGAGATCTTATAGTAGCCGCCGTCTACGACGATCGACTGGCCGGTAATGAATGCCGCGTCGTCGCTGGTTAGGAAGGCGACGGGTCCGGCTATGTCTGCCGGCTGGGCGAACCGCTGTATGGCCTGCAGCTGCCAGAGCGACGTCTTGAGATCCTCCGGCATGCTGCGGGTCCCCGGCGTATCCGTTAGCGCAGGCAAGATCGCGTTGACCGTTATCCCATACATCGCGACGTCATTGGCGAGCCCGCGGACGAAGCCGAGCACCCCCATCTTGCTCGCCATGTAATGGCTGAAACCGGTCAGCGTGGAGCCGATCGAATTAGAGGAGATGTTTACAAAACGGCCCCATGAATTTTTCCGCATGACCGGCACAAACGTTTTTGCGCTGTAAAAATGCGACTCCAGGTTGACGGCAAATGTCTTGCGCCAGACATCAATCTCCAGATTGTCGATTGTTATATTCGGTCCGATCCCCGCATTGTTGACAACGATGTCGGCTCGGCCAAAAGCGTCATCGACTTGTTGGGCCAGATTCCTCCAATCATCGGGGCTGGCGACATCAGCCTCGACGAGCAGGGAAGGGCCTGCCGTCGGCGCATCGACCTCCTCAGGTTTCTCGATGTCGACGAGCACTAAGCGGGCGCCACATCCGGCCAGCCTATCCGCGATGGCGCGGCCAATCCCGCGACCTGCCCCCGTGACAATGGCTATCCTGCCGCGGTGGCTGTTGGTCATCGTCGTCTCCCCTTGCGACACTTTGCGTCCCCCGCCACGGCCAGTGATCGAGGCGCTCCGGTTTGCAGCGGCCCCTTGCTGCGCCTTTTGCGGTGACCGCTAGGCCAGCGCTGTCTGCAGAAGTGTTTGACGGGAGGCTGGTGTGTCCAATCGGGATCCCCGATTTCAGCTATTGCCGGGCGAAATGGCGGGGTGATCTTGTCGACGAAGGTGTCACCAGATTGAGGGAGTCTAAGCCGGGCCGCGAGCTGGGGCCACGGAGGCCGACCCCAAGCTGACCTACCCGAGGCGGACAGGCTATTTGAAAGCCCAGCCGCCATCCACGTTCAAAACTTGGCCCGTGATGAACGACGCTGCGTCCGATGCGAGGAAGCCCACCGCGCCAACCATGTCATCAGGAACGCCGGGCCGCGGGATGCTTTGGTCCTTTGTGACCAGCTCCGAGAGGGCCTGTATCTGCGGTCCCTTATCCATCACGAACAGACCGGGTGCGACTGCATTGACCGTCACTCCATGACTGCCGAGCTCCCTCGCGAGCGCGCGGGTGAGGGTGGTTACGCCGCCCTTCGCCGCGATGTACGGGGTCATGTAAAAGGGCATGCCGCGGTCCACAGTCGCCGACACGACGTTGATGATCCGACCCGCCCCGCCGGCTTTCATCGCTGGAATTACCGCTCGAGAGCATAGCCAGGCGCCGGTGAGGCAAAGGGCCAGAGTTCTGTTCCAATCGGCCAGAGTGACCTCCTCGGCCAACGCCCAGCCAAATTGTCCACCCGCGTTATTGATTAGGACGTCTACCGCTCCGTACTCCGAGGTCGCGGCGGCGATCGCCGCTTGGACGGACGGCTCATCGGTGACATCCACGTCAATAGGGATCGCCGCGCCGCCTTGCTCCTTGATTGTTGTGGCGACGTTCCTCGCGCTGGCCACATTTATATCGGCTACGGCCACCCTAGCGCCGACGGCCGCGAAGTGCGCCGCATATGCGGCCCCCAATCCTTGGCCGGCGCCCGTAATGAAGACGTGCCTGTTCTTCATGATCACTTCCCTAAGCCAGCGGCGCGTTCTCGACGCCCCGGATGCAGCCGATTGAATGGTCCGGCGGCGCCAACACAGATCCCCGCGTCTCAGCGGGAATGAAGGGTCCGTTCAGCCGGTGTAGGGCGGGATGCCGATTGCTGTAATGCCAGCGGCCGGCCTGACCAATCGCTTAGAAATCAACCACTTGCCGTTGACGAATTCGAATTCATCCTCAGCATGACCGATCGTCGCAAAATCGGCCGGTCGGAGATCGCCGGCGTCTGCCTTGGTCTTAAACCACTGCCACGAAATGACATTGGTGGTGAGGCGTGGCGTTCCGTTTGACCAGGTGAAGTCTTGCTGGCCCACCACGTGCGAAACCATCTGATAGGCCGCTAGCGATTTCCCCAGGAAAACATGATATTCCTCCCGCCCGTTGAAGAGTTGCTCGCTGCCCCTCATCGAGTAGCGCACTTGCGTATTCTCGGTGAAGCAGGCCGCAGCGTCCTTGGCCGATCCGGTGTGATCGGTCGCGTAGAAATAGGCCAGGTACACCTTCCAACACTCTCGCTCGGCTTTTAGCGTTTCATAGAACGCTTCCGGTGTAGACGTATCGCCCAACGCTCCAGCGTGATCTTTAGACATCTTATCCTCCGTGAGGGGTGACAATGTTTGGCTACGAGACGCCGATGTAGGCGTGACTTGGAGACCGAAGGTCAGGCCAAGACTGCGTTGTCGAGCGTAGTGGATCTCACCATTTGACCTGGATGCGGCCGCCAAAAGTTCTGGGCGGTTCGATAAAGACAACGCCAGGGTAGGCTCGCCCGGGCAGATCGCCGCCAGTGGCTACAACCGCGTTGTTCTCGGCATTTTTCATCCAGAACCCGATCTGCCATTTCTGGCCGGTCGGGGAATACATGAGGCTTAGGTCGGTTTTGGAAAATCCGGGCTGTCGGAAGCCGGCCGGATGGTCGTAGGTGATCCAGTAGAACGAGCTCAGATAGGCGTCGACCTTGAGGTTGATGGCCCCATTGGGGAGATCGAACCGGTGGTCCAAACCAACGTCGCCCGACAGTTCCGGCGAGAAGCTCAAGGTCGAGCCGGCGTAGTCTACAGGCGTGCCTGTCGCTGACCCTGTTTTGAACTGAAGGAATTTCGCATTCAAGTAGCCAACCGACGCATGGAGTTTGGTGTCGGGCCCCAGCCGGTAAGCGGTGTCGAGCTCAAAGCCGGTAATGCGCGATCGGGGGGCGTTCAGTAGCTCTTCGGCGCCCGTCGCTAGGTTTGGAGCAGAAATTAGCCGATTTTCGTAGTTGTAGACGTAACCCTCGAGGTTCAACGTCAGTCGCTTGTCGAAGAATTGGTTCTTGACGCCTACTGTGTAGGCAATCATCGACTGAGGCTCTACCAACCGGTCCGATACGGGATAATCGCCGTCGTAGGTTCCGGGGTTAAATCCTGACTGAATGGTTGCATAGAACAGCGAGTTGGTAGCGAGGTCCTGTTCGAGGCCGACCTTCCAGTTCAGCCGCGGCCACGCATGGCTAAACGAGTAATTGACAAAGGCGCCGCCGCCGAACGGGATGTTCTGCTTTGCATTGTCGACGCTGGTGGAATCGACCGAATAGCGCAGTCCGCCCGTGAGGCGAGTTGAATTGGTGACAGAATACGTAGCCTGGCCGTAAGCGGCATAGGTATCAGTCTGGGTGTCTGTCTGATATCCGGACAAGTACGGCCCGAAAATGCTGAATTCCTGGTTCGACTGGTGTGATTGATAGAGCCCCGCCAGCCAATGTAGTTTTGACTCTCCGGCATTCGAAAATCGCAGTTCGTTCGTATATTCGTGAATCATGCTCTTGAACTGATTCAAGAACCCACCGACCAGAGTATCGACGACCGTCGGATTGTTCGCGTAAAGGAAGCCGGGGATATAGGAAATATTGATATCGCCCAATCGATAATCGAACTTCCCCGTAATTGCTGCCGTGTCTTCGTTTCCGCGACCTCCGTTATAGGCAAGTCCGTTCGGTGGCGAAAAGAAAGCAGTTGCGGCTTCGTATGCCGGGAAGGAATATGGCGGCCTGATGTAGGGGTACGGTTGCGCAGGCTCAGGCTTGAAGTTGTCATTCGACAAGGTTGCGCTGACCAGGGCCGAAAAATTGCTGGCGCTGGGGTCGTATAGAACCGACACGCGGAATTCATTCATTGTGTCCGCGTAAGTCCCGTTATCATCATACGGGCCGTGACCGGCTCCGTTATAGGCAAGCCGCACCGCCCACGATTCGTTGAGCGGAATGTTCTGCACGAGGGTGGCGTGGTAATTGGCGTAGTTGCCACCCTCCAGAAGAACAGAGGTCTCCAACGTGTGCGTGGGTTTATTGGTGGTGATATTGATCACACCACCAATCGCCGAACTCCCATACAGAGTGCCCTGCGGTCCCGGCAGCACCTGAATGTCGCGGACATCGAACAGTCCGATCCAAGACGCGTGTTGGGGGAGGTTCAGTCCGTCGATGGATAGCCCCACCGCATCGGGGACGTGCCCGAGATCAACCTGCTTTCCGACGCCGCGCACAAACAGCTGGGTCGCGGTCGCTTGCTCTACGTTTGTGCGGATCGACGGCATAAAATTGTCGAGGCCGCGGACATCGAGAAGCTGTCGACTTACAACTTCATCCGCCGTGACGACGGACACGGCTGCGGGTGTCTTTTGCAATGGCTGCGATTGTTTGGTCGCAGTGACAATAATCTCGCTGATGGACGAGCTGTCGGAGGCCACCGCGGGTGGCTTAGCCGCTTCAGAGTGATCAGCGCCCTTCTTGTCAGTCTCCTGTGCCAGCGCGGGTGTCGCCATCGCGTGAGCACACACCAAGGCTGCCGCCACTAAACCCGCCTTCATTATTTCCCCCTGCGCTCAGTGAGCGTCATTCGCGTATTGTGATAATTTCTATTCGCGTGTGGACGGAAAAGTCAAATAAAGAAATTTACGTAAAGTCGATAAAAACGAATAATCGTTAGTAGAAAATGATAAAATAGAAAATCGACGCGGGAATTCGCTTCGGAGCGGCCGGCGCAGAATTGGGTTAGGCTATGAGAGTGCGTCTGATGGCGGCATTATTCTGGCGCTAGAAGCCAACTAACTTTGCAATTACTCAATAAATTGCCTCGGACGCCTCGTAGGCCCCCCGCTCCGAATGCTGCGGCCGCTCCGGTTAAAGCCTGTATGAGGGCTCCGAAGGCCGGCCGGCGGCTTGGGCGGAGTGGCATTTGCCCAAGAATGAACTGGGCGCCCCTAGGCCGGTTGCGTCGTCTGACCTACTTCAGTGGCGGCGGCGCTCCGATGGCGACAAGGCCCGCGACCGGCCTTACGACGCGGCGCGAAATCAACCAACGACCGCCCACCTGCTCGAAGTCGTCTTCTGAATGCCCGATGGTGGTGAATTCCGCTGGCCTGAGGTCGCCAAGCTGCGCGTTGGCTGTGAACCACTGCCAGGACGTCACATACGAGATCAGCCGAGGCTTGCCGTTCGTCCAATCGAACCGAGTCTGACCGACGACATGCGCTGTCATCTCTTGCGCTGAAGTGGCTTGCTCGAGGAAGGCCACATAGTCGGTGCGGCCGCGGAACACCATCGGCGGCCCCTTCATGTGATAAGCCACCTCGGCGTCTTCAGTGAAGCATGCTCCGGCGAGTGCGCAAGGACGCTTTTGGTCGATTACCGCGAAGTACTCCAGATAGGTCTCGTACATCGCGCGCTCTGCCTGCAAGGTCGCGAAAAAACCTTCGGCCGTTGCAAGATTTCCCAGTCGACTGCTGAGGTCGTTCGACATCCGGTTCTGCTCCAATCCCCTCAAGTTGGCTCGGTTGAGTCCTCGCGTAGACGCCTTGTCGCCCAAAGGTCGCCGACTGCCGGCGGTGAAAGGCGACAAGTCGTCGAGGCGAGTGCACTCACGTGATCGCAGACAAACCCCCATCCAGTACGAAATCGGACCCGGTGACCCATGTGGCTTCGTCGGACACGAGATAGAGGGCGCAATAGGCGATGTCGTCCGGCTGCCCGGCGCGGCCGATCGGGTGGACTCGGTCCATTTGTGCGCGTTGCTCGGGGGACAACGCCGCGATCAAGCCTGGCGTTATAACCGCCCCTGGCGAGATGCTGTTCGCGCGTACGCCGATTGCAGCGCCCTCGGCCGCTAGCTGCTTGGTTAGCGCTATGACGCCTCCCTTTGCAGCCGCATGGGCCGACGCTCCGATCTGGGGGTTGCCGCGGTGTCCGGACACTGAAGCGGTGCTGAGGATCACGCCGTGGCATTGCCTTTGAAAATGCGGCCACGCAGCGCTAACAGCGTTGAAGATGATGTCGATCTCGTTCCTGAGCGTGAACGACCAGACCGACGGGCTCATGTCTGCGATCGGGGCAAACTGCACAGCGCTAGCGTTGTTGTATAGGATGTCGATCCGGCCCGCCTTGCTCACGCCGTCGTCGATCCAGCGCCTGGCGGCGCGCGGATCGGAGAGGTCCACCGGACAAGTCGAATCCATGCGGCCGCCCTGCGCCCGTACGAGCTCAACAGTCTCTTCGGCGTCGCCGCTCTTGACGTCGCAACCAATGACGTGGGCGCCTTCTTTGGCGAAGAGCAGGGCCGCTGCGCGACCTTGGCCGCCCGCCGTCCCGGTTATGAATGCGATCTTGTTCGCCAACCTGCCCATCAGATCTCCCTTCTCCCGCCCGTTGCGTTGACGCCGTGAAGGGCGCCGCCGAGGCGCTAGGCCCCGCCGCAGTTGAGCGTTTTTCTCAACATGTGAGGATATTGTCGGATGGATCGCGGAGCTAATCGAGATTGACGATGCCAATCATTGCGATCGCCAATGAGCTCATTGCGATCGCCAATGCGCCTTCATCCCGATGGGCTAGACGCAGCAAGACCCGCTCTCATGGCCAGCTACAAGATCTCCCGCTTTCGCTTGAGAAACGATGCGGGCGAAGCCGTTCATCGTCGTCGGCAAGCCGACGACGATGAACGGGTTTGATATGGAGATGGAGGATAGGGCTGCGAGAAAGAGCTCGGGTTAAGCCGCTGCGATTGCGGTGGCCCAAGACTTCACGGTGGTTTGGAGGCTTGCGTCCACACGGTCCAACAACGCAGAGGGTGTTTCACGTCCCTCCATAATTGGACGTGTCGGACCCGCCAGGACGATCTGCAGATCCTGGATTCCAATGAATCCGAGCACCACGCGCAGATAGGGTGAGGCGTGATTGAAGTGCTCCGTGGGTGAACCGTGGGAGAAGTCGCCGCCGGAGGCGAGAATGACAGCGGCCTTCTTGCCAATCACAAGGCCCTCATTGCGTGCGGAGACGGTGGCGCCGACCCGGACAATGTGGTCGATGTAGGCCTTGAGCGAAGCCGGGATGGTCAGGTTGTGCATGGGCGTGCCGATCACGATGTGATCCGCGGCCTTCAGCTCGCCAATTAGCACATCGGACAACTTCATCGCTGCAGCGCTCTCTGACGAATGCGTCTCAGGCGGCGAAAAGGCGCCCATAATCCAGGCCATGTCGATGTAAGGCAGCTTAGTTGTGGCCAGGTCCCGGCGCACCACTTCGCCATCGGGATACTCCTGACGCCAATGGGCAATGAACTGCGCCGTCAATTGTCGGGAGATCGAGTGATCGTGGCGAGGGCTGACTTCGATGACGAGAAGTTTAGGCATACCGTCTAACCCCTTGAGAACATTGGGTCCGGATGAATGCCATATGGCTGTGGCCACTGGCCGCCGCACGGCATCAGCCGTGGATTGGTCCGGATTTCACCGCGTCAGTGAGCCACGCATATACTGAACGGTCGCGTCTGGTAAAGATATTAGTAGATGATCTCGTTCAAAAATTAGAGCCCGATCGCGTGAGCCTGTCGGCATCCGAGTCTGCTTAGTCGCCTGGCCTCGAATGGCGCCGCGGGGGCCGGCTTAGGACTCCACATCCGTGTTACGGAAGAAGTCGCAGAGAAAATCTGTGAACGTAGAGATCTTGCGGCTGACCAGGCGCCGCGAAGCATGCAGAGCCCACACTTCAACTTCTGCGGGAGTGCCCTGGCCTAGATCGATCAGACGTCCATTCCGGACATCGCTAGCGACAATGGATTTGGGAAGTTCCGCAATTCCGAGACCCTCACGGACGGCGTCCCGGACCATGATTCGAGACGGCAGCCGCAATACCGGCTTCGGGGACACTGAGAATTCGCGTCCTTCGAAGATTAACTTCCAGATTTTTGGAATAGCCACGCCCGTTGTGGCTAATGCGGGGACATCTGTGAGACCTTCCTCAACAATCTTTTTCACCAATGACTGCGGCCCGATGAATCGTACGCTATCGCGAACAAGGAGACGCCCCACCAAATCTGTCGTCGGCGGTGGGTTGATCCGGATGAGGACATCGAATGGGGTGTCTGCGGGATAATCCGGACCATCGAAAAGCACCAAATCGATCGTCACGTCTGGATATAGCTGAATATATTTTCCCGTTATCCGTCCGGCCCACAGATGTGAAAATAGGGTGGGAGCCGCAACACGAAGGAGGCCACGCGGGCGTTCGACGCCGGCTCGCACTTCTTCTTCGATGAGCTCAATTTCCAGAAGGATGTGATCGGCCTGTTCGGCAAGCTTGCGGCCCTCTTCGGTTAGGCGAAGCGAGCGGCCCTCTCGATCAAAAAGTCTGACGCCCAGACTTTCTTCCAGTTCAATGACACGTTTGGACAGGGTCGCTTTCGGCTTGCCAGACGCTCGCGACGCCTTTCCGAACCCGCCATGCGTAGCGACGAGCCGAAAATCCAACAGGGCGTTCAAGTTCATCACAACAGCATAGACGCCAGAGCGAAGCCTGTCGAAGTTCGGGCGCTGACTCATTCAGGCGGCTTTCAAAGGGGGTTGCTGTGCGGAACGGGCCGTCTCAGGATCGCTACGAGGGCATTCGCGTTGCTCAAGCAACATGACAGTTGTCCCCCGTTATTCGGTGTCCATATTTGTGGACGGTGCGTCTCTATTTTGCGGTCTGGACCATCGCGCCTGTCGTGCGAGGTTGTCGGAAAATAGGGAGTGAATCCGATGACCGAAGGTAGAGCGCATTCAGCTCAACTCGACTTGGCGAAGGACACCGCGACAAAAGATCAGGCTGCCAAGCCGTCGGCTAATGCGCCGCCGATGATGAGAGTTTGGACGCGGGACGGGTTCACGGGCATGGTGTCTGTGGACCAATCGATCGCCTACCCGCCGGACTACCTCAGGGTGGAGGGGCCGCACGCCCCTCGCCGAAGCGTGCTTTCGCGCATGTCGCCTGTTGACGCGGATGACCCCGCCGCCCTGCCGATGCTGCTGATGGAGTCGAATGGCGGTCTCCGCATCCGGATCTCGGGGCTGCGCCAGCCGATGCCCCACGTCGTGAGAAACGTCGACGCTGAAGAACTGCATTTCGTCCAAGAAGGCGGGGCCGAATTTCAAACTGAGTTTGGGACCGTGTCGGGTGAACGTGGCGACTTCATTTGTATCCCGAAGTCGATCGCCTACCGGGTCGTCCCCCGCGGCGCTTATCGCTCGATGGTCCTGGAATCGCGGTCGCCCTACAAGTTCGTCACCCCATACCCGGTGGGCATGATCAACTTCGAGCGCGATCTCGTCTTTCCCACCGTTATGGAAGCTGAAGGCCCCGGCGCAGAGACTAGCCTGCTGTTGAAGGCCTGGGACGGGGAGCACACCGTGTTCACCCTGCCCAAGGACCCGCTGGCCTATCGCCGACATGTGGCCGGCAAGACCCCGGTCTGGAAGCTCAGCATGGACAAGATCCAGAAGCTGGTGGCGCTGCCGGCGGGTGGACCTCCGTATCCTTTCCTTTCGAACGAAGCCGATGAGTTGCTTTTGTTCAACCTCGGCGATCGACCCGTGGACTATCGCCCTCCGATCCACCTGAACGCGGATTACGACGAAGTGCTCTTTTACGTCGACGGAGCTCAATGGGGTGGGTGCACCGAACCGGGCACGTTCACTTGGGTGCCCAAGGGCGTACTGCACCACGGCGTGTCAGCGTTCACCAATGGGCCGCACCGTTCGTTTCTGCTCGAGACGCGGCCCACGCTTCGTTGGAGTGAGCAGGGGAAAAAGGAGTCTGAGCCTATGGAGACGGCTTCGTACGGCCCGTTGGTGAAGGCCTAGCGCCAGATGCCGTGACGTGGGCAGGGCGACCTCTGACTAGGGGCGCTTTGGCCCGCGCAAGGTTGCGGCGGTTCAGGAGGGTTCGCGCCTTTCCGCCGCCGCCGATCTACCAGTCAACGGCTCCTTCAGAAGGAGCCCGGCGATCGTTGCACTCCCCTGCCTGCGATGGGGAAACGGAGGAAAAATGGCGCGGTTCGATTTGAATCTCCTAAGCGCCCTGAACGCCTTGCTGTCCGATAAAAATGTGACCCGGGCGGCGGAGCGGCTCAAAGTCACTCAACCGACCATGAGCGGCATGCTGCAGAGGCTTCGCTATCAATTCGACGATCAGCTACTCGTTCGCAATGGACGAGAGCTTGAACTGACCCCGTTCGGCGCCTCCCTAGTTGAACCTGTCCGCGAGGCGCTCCGAAGTGTCGAACTGCTAATCCTCACTGAACCAGTCTTCGATCCGAGGACCAGCACGCGTGAGTTCACGCTGATGTCGTCAAACTACTGCGCTTCGTTGTTTCTGCCGTTGGTTGTAGCTCACGTTTCGGCGCGGGCCCCCGGCGTCCGCTTGATCCTGAAGCCCATCCACAACCCTATCGAGCGCATCTTCGCCGGGGAAGTTGATCTTTGCATCGCACCCGACGACAGATCGCTGACGGCCGCCCACAGCGGGGCGGAAAAAATCCATTCTGAGCTATTGTTTTCAGATGAGTTCGTTTGCGTTGTGGCCAAGGATCATTCCCTTGACGCGCATTCGGACATCGATGAAGTGTTCAGCTTTCCGCACGTGGGTGTGCAGCCCTGTGGGACCGACACCACCATCGAGGCCACTTGGATTCGGCGGCTTCGGCCCGAATATAAACCCCAAGCCATAGTTGCCGAATTCCCACTCGTGGCGCCGATGGTCAGCCATTCCAAGTTGGTCGGAATAATGCCGGCTCGGATGGCGAAGCTTTCGGCGAGGGCCATGTCGATCCGGACTTTCTATCCGCCTTACGCCATGCCGACTGCAGACGAAGCACTCATGTGGCATTCACGGCACATGCAGGATCCCGCCCACATCTGGCTGCGAGGCGTGGTCCAGGACATCGCCGCTGCTTGGCTAGGCAAGAGCGAAAGCCGCGTCGCTGTCGCAACCACCAGCGCCGTGCGCGTTGCTCGTCAGCCCGCGACCCTGCATCCGATTAGTTAGACCACTCCTCCGGGGCGCCGTGTACGCGGACCTCAGGCGCAGTAGAGCGCAACGAACTGGTTCACGCCGTGGGCGACGATCGCCTTAACCTCTGTAGGGTTCAGGGCTGGCCTCACTCCAAGGAGCACCTCTGTCCGCCAGAAACCCATCCAAAGGCTTAGAAGGTCACGTGCTGCGACGGCGGGATCAGCGGGACCAACTATGGACCTGGTCTGTCCGACTTCGATAAGCCGAGTAAGAAAAGCAAGCCCTCTCCCAGGGCCAGCGGCGAAGAACCGAGGCCCATACTCCGGTGATTTCACTGTCGCTTGAGAGAGCAGCTTCTCGCAGTTCAGCTGATCGGGGCTGCTGATGAGAACGAGCAACCGTTCGCCAAAATGGAGCAGGGCGGTGCGAAAATCGCCCGAGAGGCCATCCTCGAACCAATGACCACCGAGCATGCGGTCCAGCTCCTGGGTAATGACGGCCTCGAACAGTTCGCCCTTGTCTTGATAGTAGGAATAGAGCGTCCCACGCGCGACGCCTGAGGCCGCCACGATCTGGTCCATTGTGACGGCGTCCACACCGTCTTGCAGGAAGAGTGCCCTCGCTGCAGCGATGACCGCCTCGCGTTTAGCAGGATCGCGAGGCCGTCCTCTCGCCTTGCTCCCCTCCTCGATGGCAGGGGGGTCACCTATCGCGTCGCTCGGAATCATCAAACTCGCCGTCCGGCTCCCTCGTCAACCGAGCCGGCGTGAAGCCGCCTGCTGGATTGCGCTATGCGCATCGGGCCCGCCATTGCTGCTATCGGCAAGTCCGATTTCATCACTTCGTCACCAGATGGTAGATGCTGAGGGTGCTCAAGGATCGCAACGGGCGAAGGGTGATCTTCAATCTCGCTCGACACAAAGAGCATGTGACTGAAGCGCGGGCTTGTAGCCACCTCCCAGCTGAGCACGAAGTCCCTCTGACAGGGTCTGCGCCTGCCGCGGGCAGGCGTCGACGCTGATGGGCTATGGCGGAACGGAGATAGATGCCAACGCTTATTGTGACCGATCGGTCGGGCAAACGAACCGTTATCGAAGGGCAGGACGGCCTGTCGGTCATGGAAATTCTGCGGGGGGCCGGGTTCGACGATATCCTCGCACTATGCGGCGGTCAGTGCGCTTGCGGCACCTGCCACGTCTATGTGGACGACGCGTTTCTGCGAGCCCTCCCAGACATGTCGGAAGATGAGAATGACCTGCTCGACAGCTCTGCGCACCGCCGCCCGAGTTCGCGCCTCTCCTGCCAGCTGACCTTCGGTCCGCATCTGGATGGTCTGACTGTGATCATCGGGCCCGAAGATTGAGCACAGGCCGCCAAGCCTTGGCGGCCTCAGTCGTATTGTCGGCCGTTATCGATTGGGATGCCGCCTCCAGAGCTGACGCGCCCGACCGCCATGGCGCTTGATCCGACTTTAAAGGCCTTTAACGAGCTTAAATTTTCCCAATCAAGCTCCGGTCAACGATACCCGATGATGTTTTAAGTGTTCGCTCACGGCGAACATTGAATTCGGCCATACCTGCCATTGTTAATCCCGATTTGAATTGACCTTTTCGGCCCGAGATAAGGAGCGCGAGGAAAAGCCGTTCGCGAAAGATAGTCGCGACGAGGGGGGATGATCAGATGAAGCATCTGTCGCGGGCCACCGTTTTTATGCTGCTCGCCACAACGGTATCGCCACTCATTGCGCATGCTGCGCCAGCCGAAAATCCAGTGGCGAATTTAAACGCCGCGAGCGCTGGAGGGCCGCAGGGACCTGAGAAAGCGGCCCCGACCAACTCGGCTGCATCGAATGCGCCCTCCGATGGGGTCGCGGAGATCATCGTGACGGCGCAGCGGCGCGGTGAAAACCTTCAGAATGTGCCTATCTCGATCACTGCCATCCCGGCCAACAAACTGCTCGCCAGCGGCGTGACGACCACGGCTGACCTCGCGCTGGTTACGCCGGGATTTCAATTCCAGCAGTCCATTGGTCTTGCGGCGCCTTATATCCGCGGGATTGGCGTTGCCGGACAGGAAGCGGGCCTCGAGTCCAGCGTGGCCACTTACATCGACGGCGTTTACATCGCCGGCGGTGCGAGCGCCTTGACGACCCTCAATAACGTCGACCGGGTCGAAGTGCTCAAAGGGCCCCAGGGGACGCTGTTCGGTCGAAACGCGAGCGGCGGCCTTATTCAGATCGTCACCCGTGATCCGAAATTCGCCCCTGCGTTCGAAGGCGGGCTGACTTATGACCAGTGGAAGACAGGCACGGGCTCGGCCTATATCACCGGCCCGCTGACGAGCAACATCGCCGCAGATTTGGCCGTTCGCTATAGTTCGCAAGGGGAGGGGTGGGGACGCAACCTCCAAACAGGCGAACAGGTCAACAAGCTCAACCATGATTTCGCCGTGCGCTCCAAGTGGCTGTTTGATCTGAACGATCAGAGCAAACTGAGAATTGCCGGCGACTATAGCGACACCCTCGGGAGCACATTTGTTACATTCTCGCCTGTTCCTGGGCATGCCGGCAGCGGGAATTACCTTTTCACTGGCAATCCGTGGGACAGCGTCTCATCTTTCCGAGATCCGCTCCGTCATTCCATCAACTGGGGTGTGAGCGCGGACTATACAAATAATCTCGGATTTGCGACGCTCCGGTCTATTACGGCCTATCGTGGTTCCTATTTCCACGCGAGCTTTGATCCCGGGGCGCTGCCTACGCCGACGGTAACAATCTTCTCGCGGATCATGGAGCAGCAATATTCTCAAGAACTTCAGCTTCTCTCGGAGGATTCGAGCCGGCTGAAGTGGATCGTGGGGGCTTACTATTTCCGCGGAGATTCCGGAGGGAGCGGCGGCCGAAATCTCCTGTATCCTCTCCTCACATTTGCGCCAGGGCTCCTCACAGTCACCCAAGACTATGGAAATGTGACGAGTTCGGTCGCCGCATACGCCCAGGCGACCTATCCCCTAACCGATCGCTTGAACCTGACCGGCGGAATTCGTCTAACGCACGACGACTTCGTCTATCGCAATCCTTCAACGATTACCGACCTGACCTTCGTGCCGGCGCCATACAATATCTCAACAGCTAATTTCCCGGATCGGCGCGGCCAGACCACGAAGCCAAGCTGGCGCCTCGCGCTCGACTACAAGCTCGCGCCGACGACGCTTGTTTACGCCTCGTACAACCGCGGGTTCAAAAGCGGAGGCTACGATATTGAAGTCGAGAACGGCCCTCTGCTCAAACCTGAAGAGGTGGACTCTTTTGAGGTCGGCACGAAGATCGACGCATTCGATCGAAAGATGAGATTTAATGCGACGGTGTTTTATGAAGATGTCAAGAATCTCCAACTTGTTCTGCTCTATAATGGTGCGAGCAATATCCGAAACGCGGCTTCGGTCCATGCCTATGGCGCCGAAGCGGAGCTTACCCTAGCGCCGGTGAGCGGCCTTACGCTGACGGCTTCTGGCAGCTATCTCCACTCGACATACTTCCGCTTTTTCGGAAACGCGCCGGTCACGACGCCGCTTCCGGGCGGCGGCAACAATGTCAACCCCAGCGGCAATGACACGGGCAATCAGACGCCTCGCCAACCGGAAAAGACGCTTACACTGTCGGCGAACTACGAGCACCCGTTCGCCGGCGGCAAGCTGGGCTTCAATGGGAGCTGGTTCTGGAGCGACAAGTGGTACTCAGACCCCGATGATCGCCTCTACCAGCCTGCCTACTCCCAGGTGGGCGTGGAGGCGAGCTGGACCGATCCATCCGGGCATTTCCGCTACAGGATCTTCGGACACAACCTGGCCAATGCCGCTGTTACCGCCCAGTTTGGCGAGCTTTCGAACGGTGACGTGAGGAGCCTCACTGAGCCACGGACGATAGGCGGGGGAATCGACTTCAAGTTTTAGAGCGACCTGGCGATCGTCCTAGGGTCCGTCTGCATCGACGCTCGGTCGATCGACGGGAGCTGGAGCTGCTGCACCTGCTGCGGCAGCTCCTTCTCGATCTCTACGGGGCCCCGAGACTGGTATTCTGGAGAGGTTTTGAACGTGCAAGCCCGTCGGTCGGCTGGTCCCGAGCTCGAACACGTACGCGCCCTCGCGCTCGCCAACATGAAATACATCGTGGAGGGGCAGAGCGCGAAGCTCCGCCAACTCTATGCGAAGGATGCCCGGGTCTGGCACAGCTTTGACCGGAGATCTAAGACGTTCGATGAGGTCATCGGTCTGCTAGAGCGGGTTGCAGAAAAGGCGACGCGCGTGAGCTATGATGATCTCGTGCTGCACCTCCGCGATGACGGTTGGGTCCAGGAACATGTGCTGACCATTGAGGCGGCGAACCAAGCCGTCACCAGCATTCCAGCCGTAATCGTTGTCGAGCTCGACGCAGAAAAGAAAATAAGAAGGCTTCGTGAATATATCGGTGCTCAAGAACTTGATGCGATGATCGTAGCTCTGGATTTGCGTTGAAATATCAAGAGGCCGAAGCAAGCGCCAGGTAGCGCTGACGGATAAAACTCATCGGCTGAGTGCGAATGTGCGGCATTATAAAATTCGCCGATAGGTATTATCGCGCATCGCGATTTCGAAGCTCAGCCCGAGAAGCGATATAATTCAAGTGAGCGCTGAGGTGTATTTGAAGGGAGTTGCGTCGGCATGGACGGGAACCAGCAAGGCGCGGAGTCATCGACCGCAGAAGTCTATCTGCGCAACACTTGGTATCAAGCAGCTTGGTCGTACGAACTCGGTGAGAAGCCGCTTGCCCGTACGATCTTGGGCGTTCCCTTGCTGCTCTTCCGCTCTGAAGGGCGGCCTTCCGCAATCTTTGATCGTTGCCCCCATCGCTTCGCGCCTCTTTCGGCGGGCAAGCTCGAAAACGGGGTCATCGAATGCGGCTATCACGGGCTTGCCTTCGACGGCTCGGGCCGCTGCGTTCGGAATCCCCACGGACCGATCACCAGCGCGATGCGGACGCCCGCCTTTCCCGTCGTTGAGCGCTATCACGGCATCTGGATATGGTTCGGAGACGCAGACGCTGCCGACATCGACCTCCTGCCGGATCTTTCCTATATCGACGACATACCAGAGAGCGCCCGCATTCTGATGTATATGCCAACCGCGGCGAATTATAGGCTGCTCACGGATAACATCATGGATCTGAGTCACGCGGATTTTCTACATCCGACAACACTCGGAGGTGTGATCGCGGACTCCAAATTCAGGCAATATGATCGCGGGAACGGCCTCGTGGCGGAATGGGTCAACCTAGACTGCCTTGCTCCCGGCGTCTGGCAGGGGAAAATACCGCATCCAGCGAAGATCGATTACTACATCGACGTTGAATGGCAGGCCCCAGCGGTAATGACCTTATCCAATACGGTGGTTCCGACAGGCAACCAGATCACCACAGCTGATTGCTATAAATCTCTCCACAACATGACGCCCGAGACGGATAAGAGCACTCATTATTTTGCGTGTACAGCTCGGCCGGATCACTTCCCGGATGACTCCAGCAAGATGAAGGAGCTCCTCGAGCAAGCCTTTCTCCGCGAAGACAAGCCGATGGTGGAAGCTCAGCAGAGACGGATTGGCGACGCCGACTTCTGGTCTCTTCGGCCGATCCTCCTCAACATCGACACGGCGGGAGTTAAGGCCCGACGCCGGCTGGACAGGCTGATCGCTGAAGAACGCGCAACTTCTGCGGCTTAGGCAAGCGGCTTCGGAGTTCGAACGTGGTTTCCAGTACCCAGACTTGGCGAGTGAATTCGCGCTGCATCAATTGCATGTCGTCGCGGACGATGGCTCCGGAACTGATCAAGGAAAGCCAGGGCCAATCTGTGTTTGTCCGGCAACCCGTGACTCCAGAGGAGGTGATCGCCGCTTGGCGCGCCCTCGAGGTGTGCCCGACTGCAGCCGTTGAAGCCCCGGGCGGCCTTTTCAGGCCAGCGAACCTCTTCCCTCAAAACCTGGGCGCGGGTGTCTTTCGCCTGGGATACAACGCGAAGTCGTCCTATGGCGCTCACTCCTACTTTGCGTTGGCCGACGACCTGCGCCTGATGGTCGATGCGCCACGCTGGTCCACGCGCCTGGCTTCATGGCTATCGAGCGAGGGGGGCGTCGACCACATCCTGCTCACCCATCGGGACGATGTGGCCGACGCAAGTCGATACGCCGAGCGCTTCGGTTCGAGGGTGTGGATCCACGAAGCTGACGCCGAAAGCGCCCCCTTCGCCACCGACGTTATGCAGGGCGCCGATCCGCCGGGACCAACGGCCTCGATCAAGGTGCTGGGCGTTCCGGGTCATACGCGCGGAAGCGTCATGTACCTGTTGAACGATCATACGCTCTTCACAGGTGATTCCCTGGCTTGGGACACCGAGAGCCAAACCTTTCGGGCCTTTCGCGAAGTGTGTTGGTACGACTGGCCAACACAGTTGCGTTCTTTAGCGCAGCTCCGCACGCAGACGTTTTCGCGATTGCTTGCCGGACACGGCGGAAGTGTCGAGTTACCCCCCGATCAGATGAGACGTGAGCTAGAGCGGCTGGTCGCGGCTAACCAGTAGAGCAGCCACGCCATTCAAGGCATGGACGACCAGGCCGCCCCTTTCGCGATGAGACTGCATTGGAATTCAGAGGATGGTCGAACAGTTTGACGCGGTGATCGTTGGGGCTGGTCACGCGGGCGCCCAGGCGGCGAGCGCGCTTCGCCACAGTGGCTTTGAAGGCTCTATCGCGGTGTTCGGTGATGAGCCAGACCTCCCCTATGAACGCCCGGCCCTGTCAAAGGAGTACCTCGCCGGCGACAAGAGCTTTGAGCGCATTTTGATCCGACCGCCCGGTTTCTGGGACGAGCGCGCGATCGGGTTCAGACTGTCGACGCGGGTGGTCGCGGTTGATCCACAGGCCCACGAGGTTACGCTCGAGAACGGTCGGAAGATCGGTTACGCCAAGTTGGTTTGGGCGGCCGGTGGCGCCCCGCGCAAGCTGACCTGCGCTGGGCATGACCTAGAGGGCGTGCACTCGCTACGAACCCGCGCCGACGCCGATCGCCTGCTGTCTGAGCTCCAGCGTGTGGAGCGCGTGGTGGTGGTCGGGGGTGGCTATATCGGGCTCGAGGCCGCTGCCGTTCTCACGAAGGTCGGGAAAAAGGTCATTGTGCTTGAAGCGCTCGACCGCGTGCTGGCCCGCGTGGCCGGCGAGCCTTTGTCACGCTTCTACGAGGCCGAGCATCGCGCCCAGGGAGTCGAGGTTCGTCTGGGGGCGAAAGTGGAGTGCATTGAGGGAGAGGGCAGGGTGGCGGGCGTTCGTATGGCTGATGGCGAGTTCATCGGCTGCGAGATGGTGCTCGTTGGCATTGGCATCATCCCGGCGGTCGGCCCACTGCTTGCGGCAGGGGCTGAGGGCGGCAACGGTGTCGAGGTCGACACGCACTGTCGGACAAGTCTGTCGGATATATTTGCGGTCGGCGACTGCGCTCTCCATGCCAACGTTTTCGCAAACGGCGCAAAAATCCGCCTTGAGTCCGTGCAGAACGCCACTGACCAGGCGACCGTGGTCGCAAAGGTCATTACCGGGACGGAGGCGGCGTACGGCGCTATCCCCTGGTTCTGGTCGAACCAATATGACCTTCGCCTTCAAACGATAGGACTCTCGATCGGGCATGACCAGGCCGTTATCCGAGGGAGTGTCGAGGCTCGCAGCTTTTCAGTCATCTATCTCCGCGCCGGACGAGTCGTTGCGCTCGACTGCGTGAATGCAGTGAAAGATTACGTCCAGGGGAAGGCGCTCGTGCTCGCCGGCGCCCGCCTTCCTCCAGACCGCCTCGCTGATGTCGCTGTTCCGCTTAAGGAAATGGCCATGGCCTAGGGAAGGCGGCGCTGGGCAGGCAAGAGCTGGCGCCGCGACAATTCGAAGGCCTTGCTAGGACGCAATGTCCTCGCTGCCCTCATGGGCCAGGCGAACAGAAGCCGCCGCAATCGTAGATCGGAGCCATTGGTGCGCAGGGTCGTCGTCGTGACGCGCATGCCATAGCGACCTCAATGGAGCCGCTGCGATCTCAGCTGGCGGTATTACGACCTTCAAGTTTCTGATCCCGAGAAGGAGGGGGGTAAGGAGTGAGGGCACAAGCCCGATCATGTCGGTCCCCGCCACCAGTGGACCAACGGATAGAAAGCTTGGGACCCTGATGCGCGGCGAGTGCTCGCTCGAGAGTTCAAGGAAATTGTCTTCAACCGAGCGCGGCATGCCATGAAACTGAGTGACGACATGCGGATAGGAATAAAATTGATCCAAGGTAATGTCGCCGTTTAGCGGGTGGGAAGCATCGACCAACCCAACGAACCGATCGGCTGCAAGAACCTGAGTTCGCACGACATTGGCCTGTGCGCCCTCGACATAGGCCAGAGTATCGCCCGACATAGCCAAATCGACATCCCCTGCGTAAACGCTGCTAGGGGGATTTGAAATAGGAACGAATTCGAAGGTGACGCCCGGAGCGTCGATCGTCGCCTGGCGACAAACGCGCGGTAGAATCAAAAACATGCTGAATTCAGAAGCCATGATGACAAAGTGGCGCTTCAGCTTTTTGAGATCGAACTCCGGTGGAGATACGAGATCTTCGATAAGCAACAAGGCTTGGCGCGTTTTCTCCGCGATGTCTTCCGCTCGAGGCGTCAGTTCGTAACCAAGCTTGCCACGCACGAGAAGTGGGTCACGGAATTGGTCACGCAGCCGGCGAAGCATTCCGCTCATCGTGGGCTGGCTGACGCCTAACCTAGCCGCGGCTAATGTGACGCTGCGCTCATGTAACAAGGCGTCCAGAGCCGCCAATAAATTAAAGTCGAACTGCGACAACCCACTACATCTCCCGTTGAGCGGATCGCGCTCTGTCCGCGCATCACTTTTTAGAGCTGCGCGCCGGCGCGTACCACCTTCGACGACTAGCTCAGCTTACAATGGCCGGGTGTGAATTCCAATTCGGTGGTGGGAACGGTGTAGCCGGGACAGCAGGTCCGCTCAGCCCTGTGACAATGGCCAACAATCGATCAAACCGAGGTCAAACGACAAGTGGCAAGTGCGGTCAGGGGGGAGTTTCGCCGACGCTGTGGTCGCTGAAGTCTCCGTCGCCTTATTGATTCAGACAATTACCGTATCTTCAAATGCGATTTGTCGCCGTTCTCCAATTCCCCCAAACCAGAACACGAAGACCGCACAGAAACCGACCAAAACCGGATCGGCAACATGACGGTCACGGGCGGAGACATGACCAGGATTCAAGGGGCGCTTGCTGCGTGCATTGCGATGCTGCCCTCCCGTCTGATGCAGGCCGCCGTGCAGAATGCGATAGGCGCGTCCCCGCCAAAGCGGGGCCATGGGGGGCGGCGTATGTTCGTCTCCGGATCTGCGATCCACATTGGCCAATCCGGCTCGCCCTCGCACTTCGGCATTCGCGGTAACGCCTCGGCCGAGGCTGAATTCGCGCCTGTTCCCGAGAGGATGCGGACGTGAAATGGCTTTTGAATGCCTGGTACCAAGCCGCCTGGTCCTCGGACCTGGGAAAGGGCGCTGGGCTGCGGCGGACGATCTGCGACGAGCCGATCTACGTGTTTCGAGGCGTTAGCGGTGGCGTATCAGCGCTGCGCGATCGCTGCCCTCATCGCTTCGCTCCCTTGTCAGCTGGTCAGATCGTCGGCGACGCCGTCGCCTGTGGCTATCATGGGCTGAGTTTTGACGGTGCGGGCGCCTGCGTCGCCAACCCACACGGCCCCATCGTGGAACGCATGCGGGTTCGCTCCTACCCAGTGGTGGAGTTACACGAAGCGATCTGGGTCTGGTTGGGCGACGGCGACAAAGCCGATCCGAGCTCCATACCGGACCTATCCTTTATCGACGACGCTGAGCCCGCCGCCCGCATCAGTCTCTACATGCCGGTGCGCGCTCACTATCAGCTACTCGTCGACAACATCATGGACCTTAGTCACGCCGACTATCTCCATCCGTCGTCGCTCGGCGGCATGGTTACCCAGGCCAAGGCCACGAGCCGGGAGGAGAAGGGGGCGGTCATCGCCGAGTGGATAGCGTTGGATTGTCCGCCGCCGCCGGCGTTTCGCTCCCGTGTCCCCCCAGGCAGCAACGCAGACATTTGGCTGCAGGTCATTTGGAGGCCGCCGGGAGTGATGGTCTTGGGCACCGCAGCGAATGCGCCCGGGGCACCGCGGCAGTGGCAGGATGAGGGTTACACGTTGCACAACGTGACCCCCGAAACATCGGAAAGGTCGCACTACTTCGTCTGCTCAACGCGTCGATATCGACAGGATGATCCGGCTTTCGTTGAGATGTTGAGAAAGACGCTGCTGCACGCGTTCGACACGGAAGACAAGCCGATGATCGAACTGCAGCAAGCTGAGATCGGCCCTCACGATCTTTTAGAATTGGACCCGATCCTGCTGCGCGTCGATGCCGCCGCGGTTCGCGCCCGCCGCTACCTGCGCAAGCTCATCGACGAAGACGTCGTAAGCGCCAGAGCCGTCAGATGAGCGACGCGAGAGGCGCTCAAGATCGTCAGTCGGCGATGGGACGGCGGCTTCGGGCAGGGGCTCAATCCGTCGCAGTTCTTGGCGCTTTCGTCGGGCTCGCCGGGGGTTACCCGAGCTCGTTCGCCGGCACGGCTACCACGTTCATCGTGCCCCTGACCCACACGTTCGGCTGGGGGCGGGTCGTGCCCTCATTGATGTACGACGCCGCCATGGCGGGTGTTGCGCTTGGATCGTTCTGGCTCGGCAAGCTGATTGAAAAGCTTGGTGAGGCTAGGTTGGCGGCGATCTGCGGCGTCGGCATGGCTACCGCCATGGTTTTGCTCGGCTGCATGCCGAATTCACCCATCATCGCGATCCTGCTCAGCTTCTTGGCAGGGGTGTTTGGAACCGGGACTGGGCCGGGCCTCTACCTATCGGTTCCGCCCAAGTGGTTTGATCGGGGCTTGGGCCGTGCGCTCGGGCTGTCGGTGGTCGGTACGAGCCTGGGCGCTGTGGTGATGCCCGTCATTTCCTCCACAGCGATCTCCCGGGAGGGATGGCGGATAGCCTATTTCGTTGTCGCCGGGGTCCAAGTCGCGTTGACGCTATGCGCGGCTGGCCTGCTGAGCCGAATTGGCGCCTTGGCCGGACGTCGGGCCGAGGCTCAGACGCAGCCGGAGGTGGCGCGAGCTGGATTGACGGTAAAGCAGGCGCTCGCGTCCCCAGAATTCTGGGCGCTTTCTGTTGTCATCTTCCTGGTGACGGAGGGGGCCACTGGCACGGCGGTCCATCTGTTTCCGCTCTATTCCGATAGGGCTGTGCCGGCGAATATGATGGCCGGAGTCGCAGCGGTGTCGGGCGTAGGCGCCCTGGTTGGCCGGGTCGTGACGGGCTTCCTTCTGGATCGACTGGACCATCGCCTCGTCGGCTCGGTGACATTCGCGTTCGGGGCTATCGGCATGCTGTGGCTCGCCGTTGCATCCGGGCACGACATCCTCACCGTCTATGTGCCGCCGGCCATGATCGGGGCCGTGCTCGGCGCTGAATCCGATCTGCTAGCGTACATGGCTAGGCGGTACTTCGGATTGCTGCACTACGCAGTGATCTACAACCGGCTCATGATGGCCTACTGCCTCGGGGCGATTGTGGGGCCTTTGTCCCTCGGTTGGGCATTCGACAACCTCAGCCATCCCGCTATAGCCATCGGCGTCATGGCGGCGAGTTGCGCCTTGGCCTCAGGCGTATGCGCTCTATTGCCGAAGGCGAAGGCTGCGTTCGCTAGCACAAAGGCCGTGGCTCAGGGCCTGTCTGCCTTCGACGGCGACGCTCCGTCGGAGAGCATCACCTGGCTGCAACCTTCGAAGAGCGTCAAATATGACCACTAAACTCCTCGCTTTCGCGGGTAGCACCCGCAACGGCTCCTATAACCAAGCCTTGCTCGAGCTCGCGATTACATCGGCTCGCGCGCGAGGTGCTGAGGTTACTGCGGTCAAGCTCAAAGACTTTGAGCTGCCGCTCTTTGATGAAGATCTCGAAGCAGCGGGCGTGCCTCATGGCGCTGTTGAGCTGAAATCACTGTTCAAGAGCCACCATGGGTTTCTGATCGCGTCCCCCGAATACAATCATTCGATTTCGGCGGTCCTGAAGAACGCAATTGATTGGGTTTCGCGCCCCGGGGAAGGCGAGACTTTGAGAACGCTCAGCGCCTTTCGCGGAAAGGTGGCGGGTTTGATGGGGGCGTCCTTGAGCCCATTTGGCTCGGCGCGGGGTGTGATGCACCTGCGTCTAATTCTGTCGGCCCTGCAGTCCTACGTTGTGCCAGAACAAGTTCTTGTTCCATCTACCCACGCCGCATTCAATTCTGATGGCACGTTTAAAGATGAATTGCAGCGTCAATTGATGACGGATTTGACCACTAGTGTCATTTCGCTCTGTGAATGTCTTCGGTCGGCGTCATGATCAAATTCAAATCAGATAGACCTGAGGCCGTTGATCTATTTCCAGAAACGCATTGGTTCGCCTGAAAGCGTCTTCCCAAGAAAACCTAAAACGCCTCGACATCAAACAACACAACGAAGTCTGCACAGGTCGGATAAAGGGGTTGGAAATGAAGAGTCAAAATATCTCTATGATCGCGCTACTTGCGGCCATGACTGCGGGGGCAGCGAGCGCCCAAACGAATGGGCCGACAGCCTCCAAGGATCAGCCCGCCTCAACTGCGTCCGACCAGGCCCAAAACAACGCCGGCGGCATTGAGGAAATTGTCGTCACAGCTCAGCGGCGCTCCGAGAGCCTGCAGAAGGTGCCGATCACGGTGGAGGCGGTCACGCAGCAAAGCCTTCAGGCGAGCGGCGTGGTCAATGCTTCGGCCTTGAGCGCCGCGATGCCGAGCGTGGTCATCCAACAAACCTATGCTGGTGCTACTCCCTTTATCCGTGGCGTGGGTAGTGTGAATACGGGCTTCACGGCTGAGCAGCCGGTCGCCACTTACATCGACGGGGTCTATCTTCCCAACGCGGCTTCAGGCGTGTTCGCCTTCAATAATATTGACCGCATTGAAGTTCTTAAGGGGCCGCAGGGAACTTTGTTTGGCCGAAACGCCGTCGGTGGTCTTATCAATATTGTGACCAAAGATCCGTCCTTCACGCCGCAATTCAACGGCAGCGTGGGATACGGAAATTATAATACCGTAGACGCCAGTGGCTATGTCTCCAGCGGGTTTGGAGACAAGTTCGCAGCGGACTTCTCCGCTCTCTATCACGACCAGATGGAGGGGTGGGGCCGCAACCTGGTCACGGGAGATAAAATCCTCAAGAACCGAGAATATAGTTTTGCTTCCAAGCTCGTCTGGCTGCCGACCAACGACACCAAGGTGACCCTTCGTGGGTTGTACGACAATACGAATACCGACCAGGGGGCGGCTTTCGGTGTCTATCCCGGAAGCAGGGGCACGGACGGCACGCCCTACTACGATGAATATACAATCGCGAACGTTCGCGACCCGTCCGCCTTGAGCACGCAAGAGAACGTCGGCCTCAAAATCGAACAGGATTTCCACAAGGTTCAGTTCGTCAGCATCAGCGGATACAACCATACCGAGAGTGATGTGCACGCCGTTCAAAACGGCATCCCGGGGGCTCCGATCACCGGCGAGTCGGCGTTCAATCAACACAACGCAGGTAAGAGCGACACCTACACCCAGGAAGTCCAACTCCTGTCGGAAAAGGACGCGCCGTTCCAATGGATCCTCGGCGCCTTCTACATGCACGATCACTTCACGCTGAACGCAGATGTGTTCCCGACCTGTGTTGCTGGTGTTTGCGCGGGTAGCCCGACCCCGATCCACAGCGTGGGCGACCAAACCCTGCAAAGCTACGCCATTTTTGGAGAGGGCACGATCAAGCTGCCGATGAGCACCCGTCTGACGCTGGGGCTCAGGGAAACGCAGGACGACAAAGACGAGTCCAAGGCCTATCGAACACCCATCCCCGGCTATTCTAGCTCGGTCGCCGTCCTCCCAGGCCCGAACGCCTTCGGCCAGCCCGGCGCCGCGCCGACCAAGGCCAGTTTCTCCAAATTGACGTGGCGCGCGGTTCTCGCGCACGACTTCACGCCTTCGGTGATGGGGTATCTGTCAGTCAACCGCGGCTTCAAGGCCGGCGCTTACAACCCGACCTCCTTCGCCAACCCCATCGCTCAGCCGGAGGTCCTCGACGCGTTTGAGGCAGGTCTGAAGAGCGACTGGTACGACCATAAGTTGCGTCTGAACGTGGCCGCCTTTGCCTATGACTACACCAACATCCAGCTCCGGACGGGTGCGCCGCCAGCGCCTCCCGGCCAAACCATCGTCTACAACGCTGCTGGAGCTCACGAGTATGGCCTCGATGCGGATTTGGTTTTCAAGCCGACCAACTTCGTGACGTTCAACGCGTCGACGTCGCTGCTCGATGCGAAATTCTCGAGCTTCCCAGGGGGAGCGTGCACTTTCGCCAGAACCATTGGCGGTGCGATTCTTGGCGGTGCGGCTTCAACACCCTGCTCGCTGAAGGGCTACACCTTGCCCTTGGCCCCGAAGCTGACGGCCAATGTTGGGATGTCCTATAGAATTCCGACGCGGAATGGTGACTTCATTTTCAACGTCAACGACGCCTACAACGGCGGCTTTTATTGGGGTGTCGACAACCGTCTGTCGCAATCCCCTTATCATCTTGCCAGTGCTTCGTTGTCATGGAACGCGCCGGACAATCACACGCAAGTGCAGCTATATGTCCACAACCTCGGCAATGCCTATTACTTTGTCGCGGGGGTCGAAGCGTCTGGCGGTGTTGATGACTATAGCCCGGGTGCGCCGCGTACCTTTGGCATCAAGCTCAGCTACAAGTATTGACCGTTTAGCCTGATGACCATTGGCGTCTAGAGCATGGGCGCGAGAGTGACCGCGCGCTCATGGAGCTAGGCCGTTTTTTGTAAACGAGTGGAGGGGAATTTGCGAATCGTTGCGATCGAAGAACATTTTGGAAAGCCCGAGCTGATTGGCCGTATTGATCGTTCTTTGATTGCCGCGCGCGGCTGGCCGCGGCCGGACCAGCTGCCTCCGGTTTATGCCGACTATGCTCGGGGCCTTGGTGATGTGGGCGAGGGTAGGCTTGCGGCGATGGACGCCAGCGGTATCGCCTTCCAAGTTCTTTCTGCGGCGGGACCGGGCGCCGATCTCTTGACTGGGGCTGAAGGAATTGCGTTGGCGGCCGACTACAACACGGCGCTGCATCAGATCATGCGGCAACATCCGGCGCGCTTTGGGGGCTTTGCGCATCTGCCAATGGCTTCGCCGGAAGCGGCGGCTGATGAGCTTGAGCGCGCAGTCGTCGAGCTGGGCTTCTGCGGCGCTATGGTCAATGGGGTCATCAACGGGCTCTTTCTGGACGACCCGAGCTTCGAGCCCCTGCTGGACAGGGCTGAGACGCTTAACTGCCCCATCTATTTGCACCCCGCCCCACCGCCCGAACCGGTGCGTAAGGCCTACTACGATGGTCTCCCGGGATATTCCGGGCCGCTGCTCGCCCTAGGGGGCTGGGGCTGGCACTACGAGACAGCGCTGCACGTGATCCGTTTGGTTCTGTCTGGGACGCTCGACCGGCACCCAAAGCTCAAGCTCATTGTTGGCCATATGGGGGAGGGGTTGCCGGTCATGCTTGGCCGCCTTGACGACGTCATGGGCGTTGCCACCGCCGAGTACCTGCAGCGGTCAGTGAGTCAAACGATCTTGGATCAAGTGTGGATCACCACCAGCGGCTTTGCGACGCTGCCTCCGTTCATGGCGGCTTTGATGACGTTCGGTGCGGACCGAATTATCTTCTCAACCGATTACCCGTTCTCGCCGATTCCATCGCAAGTCGAATTCTTGAAAAGCCTGCCGGTATCTCCTGAGGACCTGCAAAAGATCGCCTATAGGAACGTCGAGGCGCTACTGAAGATCGATGCCCGCGTCGGAGGCCCGGTCGGAGGCTCCCTTTAGCAAGGATGCGACGTCGGTGGCCGACAGTCCGGCAGGGGAGAGCGATTTCGGCTACCCCTGACGGGCAAGGCAACTCGTCGCTCAGGGGCGGGCGGCGGTGTCGGCCGTGTCAGGCAAGACGAGCGTGTAGACCGCGGCGTGGTCGAGATCGCCGCCGCCGCTTTGACAAAGGCGCTCAAACTGTGCGGAAGCCGTGTCAGCGAGGGGGAGGTGCAACGCAAGCGTCGAAGCGAGATCCAATACGGTGCGAAGGTCCTTCAACTGGACCGTCGATTTTGCCCCCGGCTTGAAGTCGCCCTTCAGCATCCGCTCGCCATGCTGACGAAGGATTGTCGAGTCCGCGAACCCGCCGAGCAAGGCGCTCCGGACAGCGGCGGCATCACCGCCGCCGGCCGCAACCAAGGCTAGGGCCTCCGCCACCGCTCCAATCGTGACCCCGACAATCAGTTGGTTTGCGAGCTTGGCGAGCTGGCCACAACCGACAGGGCCAACATGGGTGACGCGGCCCAATAGGCGTAGAACCGGCTCGACCCTTTCAAGATCATTCGCCTCCCCACCGACCATGATGGTCAGCGTGGCTTCGATCGCGCCCTTCTCACCGCCGGACACCGGAGCATCGAGATAACGGACGCCGGATTTGGCGAGTTTTTCGGCCTGAGAGCGTGCGGTCTCGACTGGAATGGAGCTCATTAGGATCACTGTTGAGCCGGGCTCTAACGCCTCCACAGCCGGATCGGGAGCACCGAACAAAACCTCGTCGCATACTGGACCGCTGCTCAGCATCACCACTACAACCTCAGCCGCTGTCACGGCGGCCTGGATCGAGCGCACGGGGATGACGCCAGCGTCGGAAAGGCTTTCGGCCTTGTCGAAGCTCCGGTTCCAAGCGGTGACCGTGTGTCCCGCGCGGGCAAGGTTTCGCGCCATCGGAGCGCCCATCAACCCCGTGCCTAAAACAGCCACCCTCAAATCGGTCTCCTCATTCGCGGCGGGAAGATGCAGCCCAATGGCGGCAAGAGATCGAGGGTTTAACCGCGCTCAGACGCAACGAGTCGGCTTTGCTTGACCGGTCGTAGCAGAAGTCGGTCGACGGGGGCGAGATGTCTCAAGTTCCGACTGCGCCGTGGCAATGATCGCCGGCTACAGGTCCTTAGCCTTGAGTAGAGAAGCGCGATGGCGACCAGCCATAAGCACTCGCCATGACTGACATCGTCAATCTCGATTGGATCGATCGTAGTCATCGCCAATAGCCTGCCGCTCAAGGATATGACCGGCGAACGCGGGCCCGCTCGGCGGAAAAGACGTCGCTGCGATTTTAGGCGCGAGCTCTGAGGGGACTGGGGCCGTCCTCGCGACCGCGTGCGTCGATAGAGAGGCTAGAGATGATCGACTTGCATTTCGACAAGACACCCAATTGCTGGAAGATTGCGATCCTGCTCGAGGAGGTGGGCGCCGCCTACCGCGTCATTAAATACGACATGTTGGCGGGTGATCACCTTACCGCCGCCTACCACCTGATCAATCCAAATCACAAGCTTCCAGCCATTGTCGACCACGCCCCGACCGACGGGGATGGGCCCATCACCGTCGCCGAAACCGCCGCTATCCTCATCTACCTTGCCGATAAGCACGACGCCTTCTTGCCCAAGGCAGCGCGCGCTCGCGCTCCTGTCGTGCAGTGGCTGGCTTGGCAGGTCGCGGGGCTCGGACCGATGATGGGGCAGGCGAGCCATTTCATGCGCTATGCGCCCGAAAAGCACGACTACAGCATCGTTCGCTATCGCAACGAGTCTCGCCGACTGATGACCGTGTTGGACGGCCTGCTTAGCCAGGGTCCGTATGTGGCCGGCGACTACTCCGTCGCGGACATCTCGATCTGGCCTTGGGCCAACTTCGCCGAACAGGTCGGGATCGGCATCGTGATGGCGGATTTCCCGAATGTGCGCCGCTGGGGCGAGCGTATTGGGGCCCGTCCGGCTGTGGCGCGGGTCTTCTCCAATCCGGAGACCGCCGTCGATCCGAGCTACCTGCAGAAGAGCCGAACGCTCACGCCTGACGAGTGGTCCAACCTCTGCGGAGACCGGATGCTTGCGGCGGCGGCTGGGTAGGGCGCTCGGAACCTGGACCATGCAAAACAAACCTAGGGGAATGCTGCTTTGACGATCCATGCGAAACGCCTCGAGTTCGACACCATCCGACCCGAGCTGGCCCAAGCTTTCGCTGAGAGCGGCGTTGTCTGCGTTCGGGGCCTGGTTGATCGGGACGGTATTGAGCGGCTGCGTGAGCTGGTCGAGGTGGCGATCACGGACGGAAAGAAGTCTGCGCCGGCCGGCCAGACCTACATCATGGAAACGCGACTGGCTTCACGCTACCAAGGTTTCCGCGACTTCGTCCTAGGTTCCCGGCTCAGCGAGGCCGCAGCAACTCTCATGGGCGGTCGGCAGGCGCGGCTCTTCAACGATACCATTTTCGTCAAGGAGCCCGGCGCTCCGGAACCAACGCCTTGGCACCAAGACCAGCAAAGCTTCAACCTCGCGGGTAGGGACAATTGCGCGAGCTGGCTGGCTCTTGATCCCGTGCGGGAAGCCTCCGGCGCCATGACCTACGTGCCGGGGTCGCACCATTGGGGCAAGGAGTTCACCACCTACACCCATCCTGAGGACGTCTTCGATGGCCCAGCCCCGGACATCGATGCGGACCCCGAGCGATATCCTACGGTGAGGTTCGACCTTGAGCCCGGCGACGCCGTCTTTCACCACCTGCTGACCCTGCACAAGGCCGGCCCCAATACCACCCAGGGCACTCGGCGACGCGCCTACTCGATCCGTTTCGCCGGCGATGACGCGACCTGGATTGACCGGCCGTTCGCGACGGCGAAGTTCAATACCCCGTTGAATTCCGGAGACCCGATCGCTGGAGACGATTTTCCCTTGGCCTGGCCCGCCGCTGCGCTCCGTTGAGCGCGACCTTCCCCAGCCGCTACGTCGTTGAACCTGTCACTATTGCCCGACAACCGAGGCATCCGATCGCCTCAGGCGACTAGGACCGCCGTTTGATCGTCTTGGCCCGGAGAGCGCACCCGGGCCGCCGCTAAGCCAGTGTTAGCTGGCGACGGGCTCTGCTGGGACGGCCTGCTGCGACCGCGGCCCGAAAGCGTCTGCGACGCCGCGCATCCAATGCTCTTGGGTGACGGCGGTGAACGAGCGACGCGCGTCGCAGAAAGCCGCCCGCCTAGCGCGTTGCTCCTCCATCAGGCCAGTCAGCGTCGAAAGATCGGCGACCCAGGTCTCCACCACGGCGTCGAATGGCTCGTCGGTGGCCCCGAAATCCACGACGCTCGCCTGCGACCGATCCCCCTCGTCAGACCCGGAACCCACGATGCAATGCACGCGCGCCGCAACCGCAGCACGATAGCCGGCGTGTTGTGTCGCCCACTGGCCATCTTCAGCGAGCCTGTCCAAGAACTCCGCGCGAGGCATGCCGATCGGATGACGTATGAGATCAAACATACGCAGGTTGCTCGGGCTCGCGGATTTGAAGATCGGCAGCTCTATGTCGACAGCCACACATTGCGGCGCGCCATCCATGAGCTCGGCCATCATGTACTGTTCGTCGGGACGCACGGTTGCGAGGTACTCTGCGTCGGTTCCGATATGTTCGACGCCCGGCCCCAGTTTGTGTTCAACGATCGTCGTCAAGTCGAGCATGCGCGGGTAAAGGCAAACCTCTTCGGTCAGGCTCTCTTCCACCTGGTTCATCGTGTATCGCAGCATCGCCTGCGCAATCAGGGGGAGGGATAACGCTAAGGGGGCGTGCTTGTACTGGAGATAGTGCTGAAGGTCCGCTTTGGGCACATGCGGGCGATGGCGCACGAGAAGGAAATCCTTGAACATCCGACTAGGGCCTCCTCCAAGTTTTTGTTGGCCCCAAGCTGCGCCTGTCGTCTCAGCCTCTCAAAATCATATTCGACGATCGTTGGTATCGTGCGGCTCGATCAGACGCGTCGCTGACTAGCGCTCCGCCGGCGCGCCTGACACTTGGGAGAGAGGGTGTGGCTTGGAGGGTTCGCCGCTAGCAAGCGCTCAGCTCGCCAGCGGCAAAGGATGTTCAATCGATCAGGGCGGGTCACTTTGGATCGAAATAATCCCCGTTGCGTAGATCCTCAAAAGTCGTGGGGCCCGTCGGCCGCCAGCCGAGCTCGGCGCGGGTGGCGGCGCTTGAGACCGGGTTATCCATCGTCGCAAACATGGTCACGAAGCCATAGTAGGCGTTGGCGTCTTCGGGGGCGATCGACCGGAGCGACAGATTCAGACGCTCAGCGATGATCTGAGCCAGGTCCCGAAGGCGATAACCTTCTTCGGCGACGGCATGGTAGATGCGCCCCGCCTTTCCCTTCTCCATCGCCAACCGATAGACCCGCGCAGCGTCGTCACGATGCGCCGCCGGCCAGCGATTGGCGCCCTCACCGACATAGGCGACGTAGCCCTTCTCCCGGGCGATGCGGATCAGCGCCGGAACGAAGCCGCTGTTTCGCGGCCCATTGACCTGGGGAATGCGTACGATCATCGCCTTCACGCCCTTGGCCACCAGCTTCTTCGTTTCCTGTTCGGGCCGGCGGAACAGCTGCTCGTCGTCGGGGCGCTGCATGTCTTCAGTGAGCTGCACGCCATTGACGATCAGTCCAGTGCCAGAGGTCGATACGAAGGGTTTGCCGGTCCCGGCCAGGGCGTCGCCCATGGCTTCAATCGCCGCGACCTCCATCTGGCCGTTCTCGACCATCCGGCTGAGGTCCATGCTAAACGCGAGATGGGCGACGGCATCTGCCTCGGCGGCGCCGCGTCGGAGGACTTCGAGGTCGGCGAGATCGCCGCGCAAGGCTTTTGCGCCAAGGCTCCGCAACTTGGCCTCGTTCTCGTCGGATCGCGCGAGCCCGATAACCTCATGGCCTGCCTCGACCATGTCCTTCACAGCCGACGACCCGATATAGCCCGTCGCTCCCGTCATAAAGATCCGCACGTCGTTCTCCTGGTTAAGCGAGCTCAACGGCTCGTCACGCAGAAGATGTCGGGTGCTATTTGGACGGCCAATCAGCTACAGTCCAATTTTCCTCGGAGATCGTCCAAAGATGGATCCCTTGTCCGACGTGATCGCGCTGATGCAGCCGGAGAGCTACCGGGTCGGGGGTTTTCAGGTTGGCGGCGACTGGTCGATCCGGTTCGACGCCCACGAAGGCGTGAAATGCTATGCCGTTATCGCCGGCCAGTGCTGGCTCGTCATCGAGGGTGTGGACGAGCCGATGCCGCTTAAGACAGGCGACTGTTTCTTGCTGCCGGGCGGACGCCCATTCTGTCTCGCAAACAATCCCGCGACACCTCCCGACAACTGGCGACAACACTTCCTCGGCACCCCGAACGGCGCACTCATCAAGGTTGGCGAGGGTGGCGACACAACCTTGATCGGCGGGTTTTTCCGGGTGACCGGCTCCCAGGCGGAGCTCGTGCTCGGCATGCTGCCGCCTATCATCCACCTGCATAACGAAGCCGACCGCGAGGCGCTGCGATGGGCGTTTGAGCGAATGCGGCAGGAGCTTGCCGATCCCCGGCCGGGCAGCTTCCTCATCGCCCAACAGCTCGCCTACATGGTCCTCGTGCAGACCCTGCGCCTTCACTTTGAAAAGGGTGAGGGGATCGGCTCGCTGTTTGCGCTGACCGACCGACATGTGGGGGCTGCGATCGCGGCTGTTCACCGCGACCCGGGCCGACGCTGGACGGTTCAGGGGCTAGCCGCCGAAGTTGGCATGTCCCGCTCAAATTTCGCCGCCCGCTTTCGTCTCCTGACGGGGGAGGGGCCGATGGAATATGTGACGCGCTGGCGCATGCTGCTGGCGGGCCGGGAGCTTGCGAGAGGGAAGCTCATTGGCTCGGTCGCGCAGTCCATCGGCTATGATTCCGAAACCGCTTTCAGTGCGGCTTACAAAAGAGTCATGGGCATTCCGCCCCGTCGTCATGTCCGGGGGTTAGCGGACGCGGAGCGGCATGCCCCCGTCGTGCCCTATGAGGCGCCTCCGCAAGAAGCAGTTCAGTAGGAGGACGCTTGGACGAGATCGACCAAGTGGCCTTCTGGATCTCGAATGGTGGCGCAAGGACCCCAAGAGGTCGACACAGGCTGCGAGACCAACCTGCCAGCTGCTGCGGTCGCGGCAATGCAAGCTGCGCGGAGATCGGGAACCACGAAACCCAATCGTAAACCCGTAGTCGGCGGCTGCCCCTCTTTGAGGGGATAAATTTCAAGCACGCCGACGCCAAGCTCCGCCGAAACGTGCTCGGGACCATTGCCGTGCTTCTCAGGGTGGAAAGCCAATCCCAGCGCTTCGTAGAAGCCAGCTAGCCTTTCCGGCTCAACAGCGCGCAATACAAGGTGGCTAAGCTGCATGACCCGCCTTCTGCTTAGTGCGTGCTGGGGCGGCGCTCGGCGCTGTAGGCGCAATTGGAGCTTCGAACGTTGGAAAACGGACTCGGATCTCGAGGACGCCCCCCATGGCCGCCATGTACTCTTGGAGGGTGCTGATCTTCCAGTCGGTGCGCGACTCAATCCGGGAAATTCCGGCCTGATCCGTGCCGAGGGATCGAGCGAGATCGGACTGTGTCTCACCAATGAGATGGCGAACCTCGCGCAGACCGAGTGGTGGTCGCACGGAAGACGTTCTCCATTGTGCAGCGAGCTGCAGTAGCCGCCGGCTAGTTTGGGCGGACTCTGAGTAGAGCTCATCCGGCCGATCGCCGATCCCAGCGTCTTCATAAGCCCCCGTGAAGAGGCCAAATCCGGCATCGGCTTGCCACGATAGCGTGATCGGCATTCCACCGACTTCTAGATCAATCCACCACTGACCCGACGCCTCAGCGGGTCGATCTATCTCGAAGCCGAGGGTGATCTCAGCCTTCAACGCGTCGAGCAACGCTTCGATTTGTGCGGGGGTGGTCATAGCTGGATTGTCCTGCCGCTCTGGCCTGGTTTGTTGAGCAGACATAGTCTTTCTCTCACCTCTTCGATGCGGAGAGCGCCGTCTTTGCTGACGTAAATATTGTGCTTGCGGGAACGGTAGCGGAGGAGGTCGGGGTGGCCTTCGACTTCGCGGCGAGCATCCTCCCTCGGCGCGTACATGCGACCGTCGTCCATCGGATAGTTCGGGTTGAAGGGAACGCCGGACATCTGGTTTTCGACGTCGTTGAGCGTGGTTTCGAGCAGCGTCATGGCCTCTTCCGCCGTGGCGCAGGATGGCGCGTCCGTGAGGCGGCGAAGAAGTTCGCTGATACGTTCTGCTCGGTCCACCATGTCTTCTAGAGCATATGTCGTTCAGGACATTTTTTCAACCCGCATGGGGATGCGGGGGTGGTGACGGCGCATGGCGTCGGTGTCTAGCTTCAGCGTGAAAGCATCGATCTAGGCTGAGGGCGGCTGGGTCCTGATCCGAGGGCTTGGTGAGGGTCAAAGGACGCGTCAGCGAAGCGTTGTGGGGACCGCTGTTGGCCTGGATCTGTGTGTTTGGCCCCTGGTTAGGGGGCTGAGGCCGAAGCTAAATCACCCGCCGGCCATCTTCTGCATTGCTGCCGATTGGGCAGCCTGCGCCGCCTTGATCACCTGGTCGAAGCCTTGGAAACGAGCCTTGCCGCGAACAATAGCCGCCTTGAAGTCGACGGAGGTCACGAGGGCGGATTTGCAGTCAGCGACATAACTTGGGGCCGGGTTGGCGCAGAACGCATCGATCCGGTTGGCCAGGGTCTCGCCAGGTTGGGCGATCAAGCCGAGGCCCATGCCGTACTGGTTACGGTCCATCTTGATATGTCCCGTATCCATCAACACCTGGCCGGCATCGAGCCTGAGTTGGCCTCGCTCGAGTCCGGCGACACCTGCGGCACGCCCAGCTAAAGTGTTCATGCGGTTTGTGTTGGCGTCGGCCCTAAGTCCGAAGTCGGGGGCTTTCGCCACCTCCGCGTTGAACTTGACCGTAATCTCGCGCAGCTCGTTCACGGCCCGACCAAGGCTCTGCTCTGTATTGGCGATCGCCATCTGCCGTTGGTTCTCAGCGGCTTTCGCCTCTTGCGCCGCCCTCGCGGCTTGCTCGGCTGCTCTGGCTTCAGCAGCCTGCTCCTGTTCCCTCTGAGCCAGGATGCGCAACCGGGCGACCGCGGCTTGGTAGCCGGCGAGGGAAGAGCGCTGAGCTTGAACGTTCACGCCCTGTCCTGCCAGCGTGAGAGCGCCGCCAGCCACTCTCCCGGTCATCGATAGGCCAGGAAGAAAGCTGACAGGCTTGCTCGAGAGGGTCAGGTCATGTCCGGATGCCGCGCCCTCCAAGGGACTGACGTCGTCTTTGATCTGCCCCTGCGCCTGGACCGACATCTCCTCGACACGTCCAGTGAGGCGACCGTCTGGCGTTTGCACGAGCTGAACCAGGGTTGCCTGCCGCTCCGAAGCGGCAACGTAAATCCCTGAGTTGTCGGGCTTGCCGCAAGAGGCGAGTAGGGCGCTGGCCACCACACATATCCCGGTGATCCTCCCCCGCATCAGCCCCTCAATGGCAACGACCCACCTTGGATTGTAACTTGGCTGTGGCGGGCTGGCCATCAGGCAGCGGCCGGTTCTGTGGGCTAGGTGGAGCGCATCAGCCGTACAGCCTGCGGTTTCAACGGAGTCGGCCTGCTCGCCTGGGATTGAGGTCGTCCTGTATCGACGGGTCGAGTCCAAAGGGTGAACATTCATGGTAAGAAGGTCCATGCCGAAAACGCGATTCGCACTCCGCAACTTCGCAGGGATCGAGGCTCTGGAAGCATTGGTCGCCAAGCGTGACGCTCACCCGAATCCCAACTGGGCGCCGGAGAACGACGAGATCCTCCGCCGGGCAGATCAGTTGTCGCTAGCGCTGTTTGGACTGACGCATCTCGACGCATGGAAGGCCGGTCTGACGGAGATCGAAGCGCCGGAGTGGGAATGGTCGCACGACCTCCTAGATATCTTGGCGGAGGCAGATTGGAGCGATCCCGAGGATCTCCGTCTAGAGCTCGGGGAGTGGGATGATTTCGGCTGGGATATGCGAAACGCAAAAGGCGACGCCCTGCGATGTCGGCGTTTGTTCGCGAATCCGATCATCTGCGCCACGCTGGGAGTCGACGGCCGGCTTCCCGATGAAGCGGAGGCCAATGAGGCTGATGCGGAACGCCAGGCTAAGGCTCTGATCGAAAGCGGCTGGTCGGCTCCAGCGAGAAAGCAGAGAAGCCCTCCTAACGACGCCCGCCCCCTACGGCGTCCAAACGACCAGAAATCCGGCGGTGGGCGCTAACGCCTACGCGGATCGTCTCATGTCGGGACGCGACCGTCGACCTGACCTCCCGAGAGGGGCACGTGACCTCGCTTCCCGCACCATGGTCGGAGGCTAATCGCTCGCTGGGACGTTTAGGTCGACAACCCAACTCTTGAGGGGAGTGGCCCTCTGGCGTTGACCCCGCTACTCCATGAGAACATAATGGGAACATCTACAGATTCTGGGTGGCTTCATCTGTCTTCCATCGCTGTTCGCCAAGTTTGGAAGGGCCGCCGGAATCGTGATGGTGTTAGGATTAGGCTTGGAAAATTGATGCAGCAGCTCGCCCTCCATTCCGACGGACCAGCGCTGGGCTCGATCTCTCCTCGGCGTGAAATCGGGGCCTATGAGGCGCTCTGGCTGGAGCAAGGCGCGACCTTCAAAACTCTAGCGGAGAAGTTTGCCAAGGACCCCTCGGCGCTCCCCTCCGACATGGTTCCAAGAGGGCAAGCCGAGGCTTGCGCGAACGAGGTATTCGCTATCTTCGCCAAGGCAGGGGTGGCGCGATTTGGGGTGCGGATAAACCACGCCGGCGACTATCCCAAAAAGCTGCGCGACGCCAAATATCCGGTTGAGCTGCTCTACTATCAGGGGGCGTGGGAGCTCACGGAGCCGCGTGCGGTCGCGGTGGTGGGCAGTCGCAAGGCTAGCCCTGACGGATTGAAGCGCGCTCAGCAGATTTCCCGGGCTCTGGTGAAGCAGGACTTCACGGTCGTGGCCGGATTGGCCGAAGGCATCGACACCGCAGCGCATGAAGCGGCCTTGGCTGAGGGGGGCCGGACCATCGCAGTGCTGGGGACGCCGCTGAGCTCAGTCTATCCGGCGGCCAACCGCGAGCTGCAGCAGAAGATTGCTCGCGACCATCTTGTGATCTCGCAGGTGCCCGCCTTGCGCTACGCCCGTCAGGCCGTCCCCCAGAACCGGCTGTTTTTTCCCGAGCGCAACGTCACTATGAGCGCTTTGACGGAGGCCACGGTCATCGTGGAAGCCGGCGAGACCTCGGGCACACTCACCCAAGCTCGCGCCGCGCTTCACCAAGGCCGGAAGCTGTTCATTCTCGATTCCTGCTTCCAGAGAACGGATATCACCTGGCCCGCTCGCTTCGAGGCTGAAGGCGCCATTCGAGTGCGCAAGGTCGAAGATATTTGGGCGGCGCTGGGCTGAGTCATGAGGCTGTCTGAGATCGACGACAGCAACCGCCCAGACCATACACGCCTGATCAACGGCGACAGATGCCTGTTCATGTTCGAGTACACGAGCGGGCGCGACTATTCGTTTAGCGCCACGAACGACCTAATCAACAATTTGAAGAAGAAGCCGACGGCTAGCCAGATCCAGCTTCGCTACAAAGCCGGCGCAATCAACCGGTGCGCAACTGAGCTGCGAGAAGCGCTGAACCCGCAATGGCTGGATATAGCGACGATCGTTCCCGTTCCGGGATCCAAGGCTAACGACCATCCCGACTTCGACAACCGTATGGAAAGCGTCGCCCAGCTCATTAGGCCCGGGCTCGATGTCCGCAATCTCGTCATCCAATCGGAGTCCACAGCGGCCGCGCACGAGGTGGCGGCCGTCAACGGCGATCGAGTCACCGTGGACGAGCTGGTGCAGCTCTATCGGATCAACGAGAACTTGGTCGCGCCGCCGCCTAGGGCGATCGGCGTGCTCGACGACGTGCTGACCGCCGGAACTCATTTTCGAGCGATGAAGATCATCCTCAGCCACCGGTTCCCCAACGTGGACATCACCGGGATTTTCATCGCCCGCCGGGTGTTCCCGCCAGCGCCGGTGGGCTTCGAAGCTCTACAAATCGAACTCTAAGACAGTTGCCTGTCGCCACCGCATGACGACCTCGGTTGATCACCCCGACGCATTCGAAAATCGTGTTCAAGCGCAGGTCGATGAGATCGAATTCCTATTCGCCAGTATGGGGGAAACCACCAACTACCTGGCCTTTGCCGATCACACGGTGCGCGAACTGATGCGCAACGGTGGCGCTAGCCTAGTGCCCCCGGATCCAGCGTTCTGGCGCGAGGTGGCGGAAGAGTGCCGCCGCCGTGACGCCGGCATCGTCACGCGCTTCAACCGAGATCGGCTAGAGCGACTCGAGGAGTGACGAGCCGTCTTCTGCGCAGGGCTGATCCCCGCCCATCGGCGCTCAGTGCGTTATCCTTCATCAACACTGGGGGCGGGACCGTTGCCCCGGAATAGGCCGAGTCCGACTCAGCGACGCAAAGCGACTGCGCCGGCACGGGAGCCAGCTCTCGATACATCGATTGCATCGACTATGCATTGAAGGCATTTCATGTGTCATGAACAGAAATGCCTCCTATGACAGCCCCCTGCGCCGCGAGCAGGCGGAGCAAACCCGATCGCGCATCGTCGACGCAGCGGTCGAACTCGTCGTCGGCGGCGCCGAGGGGCTCACGATGCAGGAGGTGGCGAAGTCGGCGGGGGTCGCACTGCGCACCGTATTCCGCCATTTCCCCACCCGCGACGACCTGCTCGACGCTGTCTGGCTGGTCTTGCTCGCCCGGATGGGCGACGCGCCCGATCTCGAGACCTTGGACGACCTTACCCGTTTCGTGCCTGAGCTGGTCGACCGCTATGGGGCAATGGAAGA
>Ga0310811_10000827_pt1 | contig 39867 bp, 34 predicted proteins | sample YCmetagenome_FD_207642 | JGI IMG/M metagenome (GOLD analysis project Ga0310811, IMG submission 207642) | Soil microbial communities from experimental microcosm in Duke University, North Carolina, United States - YC | ecosystem: Engineered > Artificial ecosystem > Soil microcosm > Unclassified ... | reverse complement strand
CCCGTACCCGACTACGGCGGTCTCGCCGCCACGATCAACGGCACCCTCTACGCGGGTCTCGGCGAGACGCCCGGCGGATCCTTCAGCACAGCGTTCTACGCCTACAATCCCGCCACCGCCGCCTGGACGGCGCTGGCCAACGCGGTCAGCGGCCGATTCGCACCCGCATGGGGGGTGATCGCGGGCAAACTGTACGTGGTCGGCGGGCGGGACGCGGCCGGCAACGGCGTCTCCGGCGGCGAGGTCTACGACCCGGCGACCAACACCTGGTCGCAGATCGCAGGCGCTCCCCACGGGTACGGCGGCGAGGGGACGGCGGTGGTCGGGAACAAGCTGTACGTCATCGGCGGCTGCGACATCAATAACTGCGGGTACACAAACGTGCAGGTCTACGACCCGTCGACAAACAGTTGGTCGACCGGTCCGGACTATCCACTGCCCACCGCGTATCCGTCGTGCGGCACTGTCGACAGCGTGGTCTACTGCGCGGGCGGCGCTTACCAGCCGGTCGATGCCGATGACACCGACACCGCCGCAGGCTACAAGCTCGACCCCTCGACCGGCAGTTGGCAGAAGATCGCTGACGCACCGACCGACTTCTGGGGCGCGACCAGCACCACCGCGAACGGGCTGCTGCTGTCGGCCGGTGGTCAGTCGATCCAGCAGAACGTGGTCACGAACGCGGCCTACGCCTACGATCCGGCGACGAACAGCTGGTCTACGGAGCCCAACCTGCCGGCTCCGCTGATGGTGGCCGCGTCCGCGCCCGGCTGGTATGTCGTCGGCGGTTCGAGCGCCTACGGCGTGCCATTGCCGTTGGTACAGGAACTGCCCGGTTTCGACCAGCCGCACGGCGGTGTGTCCTGGCTCTCTGCACATCCGCGGTCGGTGACGATCGGAGCCCACCGGACGGCCGCGATTACGCTGACCCTCGACGCGTCCGCCATGGGTTCGGCTGACCTCGGCAGCCACTACGCCGAGCTCATCGTCGACAACGACACACCGTACGGATCACTCAGCCTGCCCGTGACGATGACTGTGGTCCCGCCGGGCGACTTCGGCCTGCTGACCGGGACGGTGACCGCTCAGGGCACGAATGCGATGCTGGCCGGGGCGACGGTCGAGGTTCGCACCCGCAACGGTGACACCACTGTCCAGACCGGTGCGGACGGGAGCTACCGACTGTGGCTGCCGGCAGCGGACAACCCGGTCGCCATCACCGCCACCGCACCCGGATACGAAGCCCAGACGGCCGATGCGAAGATCCATGGCGGTGGCAGCGCCGTCACTGTCGACTTCGCTCTGTCACCCCAGTGAGTTGAATCCCCGAACTCGCTGCGCCGGTTCCCGTCCCCACACCGCCAATCTCGTGGGGACGGGAACCGGCGCAGCGAACCCGGCTCATCAACCTTGGGGCGTGGGTTCGAGTCGGGTGTGTTGAGTGGGGCGGCGCCGGTCAACGCCGCGAACGCCAAAGCTTGGCCCGTCTCGACGCCCGCGCTCCTGGTGTCCTGACCTGATCGGATAGACCGCCGGCGGCGGCGCGTGCATCTGGCTGGCGGGCTGCCGACGCGGCGGGCACCCCGCACGCAAGCGAACCGCCGATCGGGGCCCGGCACCGTGGTGCGACAATCGGACTGTGAATAAGCCTGTCACCTTCGGTATCGTCGGCAGCGGCTGGAGAGCCGACTTCTTCGCGCGCCTCGCCGCCCTCATGCCCGAGCGGTTGACGCTCGTGGGCGCGGCCGTGCGCCGGCCGCAGAGCGTTGAGCGGATCGAGTCGCGCTGGCGAGTGCCGGCATACCTCTCCCCCGCCGAGCTCGTGGCCCGCCAGCAGCCGGAGTTCGTCGTCAGCAGCGTGCCGTGGCCGGCGAACCCCGAGGTCATCGGCACGCTCGTCGACGCGGGCACACCCGTGCTCGCGGAGACGCCGCCCGCGCCCGACGAGGCCGGGATGCGTGCCTTGTGGGCCAGGGTCGGCGAGCGCCGGCGCGTGCAGATCGCCGAGCAGTACCTGCTGATGCCGGGTCACGCGGCGCGCCGGAAGATCGTCGATCGCGGGTTGATCGGCACCCCGACCAGCGTCCAGGTCTCCTCGACGCACGGATACCACGCCGTCTCGATGATCCGCGGCCTGCTCGGCACGGGCTTCGGGCCGGTGCGTGTCGATGCGCGCCGCTTCAACGCTCCACTGCTCGATCCGCTCACCCGCGACGGGTGGACCGGCGCCGAGGCGCCGCGGGAGGCCGTGACGACCCTCGCCATGCTCGACTTCCACGGCGCATCAGGGCTCTACGACTTCACCGACAACCAGTGGCACAACCGGCTGCGGCTGCGGCGCATCCTCGTACGCGGCAGTCTCGGCGAGATCGCCGACGACACCGTGGTCCGCTGGGGCGGCCCGGGCACGGTGCTGCGCTCCGAGATACTCCGGTCGCAGCTCGGTCACGACCTGAACCTCGACGGCTTCGACACCGAACACCTGGCGTTCGAGGGCGAGGTCGTCTACCGCAACCCGTTCCTCGGCCTGCGCCTGATGGACGAGGAGATCGCGATCGGGACGCTGCTCGGCGCGACCGCCGCCTGGGCGCGTGACGAGGGTCCCGAGCCCTACCCGCTGGCCGAGGCATGCCAGGACCATCTCATCTCGCTCGCGATCGACCGGGCCGCCGACTCGGGCACGCCGGTCGTCACGGACGTGGAGCCGTGGGCGGGCAAGGCCACCTCGTGATCGGCGGCGACCTTCGGGGCGCATGTCCTGGATGCCCCTAGGTATCGTGGGCGGTATGTTCACGCTTCGACCTACAGGCGTTTACACGACTCAGGGCGACACCTTCCTGCTGATCTCCGCGTTGCGCAGGGAGGGGCTCGCCCCGGGCAGCCGTGTGCTGGACGTCGGCACCGGAACCGTGGCGTTGGCCGTGGCGGCGGCCGGCGACAACTTCGCGCGGGCCTGTCCCGCGCCGCTCGGCGGCCTGATCAGCATCGGGCTGCTGCACACCTGCCTCGACGGACAGCGCGTGCACGCAAGGACGAGCTGATCGCACTCGGCTACGGCCACTGGGCGCTCGGGCACGTGCACGCGTGCGAGGACGTTCATCGCCGCCAACGCGTCATGGCTCACCGTCGAACCGCTGCCCGCGTACGCGCCCGAGCTCAATCCGATCGAATAGTGCTGGGCTTGGGTCAAGAACGGACCGCAGACCCACTACTGTGCCGCCGACCGCGCCGACCTCACACTCGACCGCTTGCGTAAACGACCCGAACTCCTCATCCCCTTCCTACGGCATACGGGGCTTGACTGGCCGTGAGCAGCAACCCCGCCGATCTTCCATCGCCATTAACCCCGCGCCGCTGCGGTGACGACCTCGGCGAGCCTCTCCGGCATCGAAAGGAACGGCGAGTGCCCGGCGTCGGGCAGTTCGTGCACGTCGGTGGCGCGCGCGGCCATCGCCCGCTGCAATTCAGCGGGAATGGCGCGGTCTTCGCCGCACACGATGTAGCTGGAGGGTATTGACTTCCAACCCGCATTGGTCAGCGGCTGGCTGAAAGACTTCAGGCTCTGCGCGACGAGCTGCTTGGCCGCCAGTTCGGCGTCCTGCACGGCGACGCCGTTGTACAGGTACGCGCCGGGCTCGGGATTCGGCGGAATCGTCCCGCTCTCCCCCTCGGACAGCCGGCCCCGGCTCTGGTTCGCCAGCGAGTCGCCGACGTCGAACTGGAATGCGGACAGATACACGATCCGCTCGACCTTCCCGGCCACGCCGGCGGTCGCCTCGGTCACGGGGATCCCGCCGTATGAGTGAGCCAGAACCGTGACACCGCCGTCGATCGCGTCGATCGCCTCGCGCACGGCGCGGGCGTCGTCATACATGCCGGCCACGCCGTCCGGCTCGTCGCAGGAACTGGGCAGACGCACCGTGTGCACCCGCCAGCCGCGCGAGTCGAGGTGCGGCGCGAGCGCGTCCCAACACCACGGCCGTGCCAGGCGCCGTGCACCAACAGGATGGCAGGTCGATGCTCGTCCGTGTGCATGGGCATGCCTTTCTCGCCTCACGATTCGGCGGAGATTCGCACCACGGACTTGCCGGGCGCGGGGGCGCTCTGCCCGGCCACCATGAGCGGCACGTCGGCGAAGTCGTAGATCCGGCCCACCGGGGTGGTGATCGTGCAGGCCTCGGCCAGAGCGGCCAGCCGGTCCCAGGCCGCGGCCTCCTGCTCGGGGCTGCCCGGAGTGGCGAGGACGCCCACAGCTGAGTAGTTGCGCAGCAGCATGTCCATCGCGTTCAGGGCGACGGGGGTGCCGCTGGCCAGGCCGATGAGCACGATCCGGCCGCCACGGGCGAGACCGTTGACCGCTGCGGCAGCGGTTTCACCGCCCACGGGGTCGTAGACCAGGTCCACGCCACGGCCGTCAGTCAGCTCGTCGATCCGCTGTACGAGATCTTCGTCGCGGTAGTCGATGGCCTCGTCCGCGCCGTGCCGCAGGCAGAACTCCCGCTTCGCGACGCCGCCCGCAGTCGCGATCACCCGTGCGCCCAGGGCCTTGCCGAGCTGCATCGCCGCACCGCCGCTGCTGCCCGCCGCGCCGAGCACGAGCAGGGTCTGCCCGGCCTCGAGGCGGGTGCGCTCGACCAGGCCCGCGTACGCGGTACGGAAGCCGATCGGGAAGCCGCCGGCCTGCTCGTCGCTCATCCCATCGGGAATCGGGATGGTGGAGTTCTCCCGGAGGTAGGTGTACTCGGCATATCCGCCCCACCCCTCCAGGAACGCGGTGATGCCGGTAACCCGGTCACCGACCGAGAAACGCGAGCCGTTCGGCACCGCGACCACCTCGCCCGCCGCCTCCTCGCCCAGGCCGAAGGGCGGCGCCCCGAGCAGCGGGAACTGGCCGGCTGCCATCATCGCGTCCGGGTATCCGGCGCCCGCTGTACGCACCCGGATCAGCAGCTGCCCGGGCTTCGGCTCGGGCAGCTCCAATTCCTTCAGGCGCAGAACCTGCTGAGGCTCGCCGAATTCCACGAGGCGCCACGCGCGGCCAGAGAGCATAAATATTCCTCCGTTATTTGGGTCTTGCTGCGCGACCAAGTCTCACATGCGGGCACGAACGTGCGAGCTATCAGACGTCGCCATCGCCGAATTCCGGACTCTCGCGCATGAAGACCGGATTGCGGATCATTTTCGCCGCCGGCCGACTGCGCACGGCGGCTCCTCGCCCCAGGTCACGGCCTGAAGCACGTCTCGCAGCGCCAGCAGGTGCCCGCATTCCTCAGGCGGTGCCGGTGCCGGTGCCGCCGTGCGCCCGCTGCGATGCGGCTGCGGCCTCGTCGTCGGGGAATCGGTCCATCTGCGACCCGTCCACCACCGGCATGCTGTCGAGCAGCCCGAGCAGGCCCTCCTGCTGCTCGTGCGCACCCGCGGAACCTAACCATGCAACCATGCCCCACGGGATACGCCGGACGCGCCGAACCGCTCGTCCGCGATCAAGGGAGAACACCGGAGATCACGGGATGTGCCATCCTGGAGCCGTGGATCCGCTGACCGACGTGTTCGGTCTCCTCGACGTCAGGGTGGCACAGTTCGCCCGCCTGCAGACCGAGTCGCCCTGGGGCATCAGCTTCGACGGCTACCGGCACGTCAAGCTGGGTGCGGTCCTCGAAGGCAGCTGCGAGGTCTGGGCCGAGGGCGTCGAGCGGCCGATCCGACTCGAGCAAGGCGACTGCTACCTGCTGGGCAACGGCAGCAGCTACTGGCTGCGCAGCGGCCCCGGCGCGGTGATGGTCCCCAGCGCCGAGGTCTTCCGCGACTTCGTACCGGGAAGCACCGTGCGGCGCGGCACCGCACCCGACACGGTCGTGGTCGGCTGCGGATTCCACTTCGACGAGGCCAACGCGTCCGTCCTGCTGGACGTGCTTCCCGCGGTGGTGCACGTGCCCGCCGGCTCCCGCCCCGCCGAACCGATCAGGAGCTCGCTGCACCAGCTCGGCGCGGAAGTCGCGGTCCCCGGCCTGGGGTCTCAGCTGATCACCGAGCGGCTGGCGCAGGTTATCCTGGTGCAGGTGCTGCGCGCCCACATCGCCGCGCAGAGCACGGGCGGGGCCTGGCTGACCGCACTGGCGGACCCGCAGATCGGCAGGGCACTGGAACTCATCCACGAGTCGCCCGCCTTCAACTGGACGATCGCGGACCTGGCGGCGAAGGTCGGCCTGTCCCGCTCCAGCTTCTTCGAACGCTTCGCCGCCCTGGTCGGAATGCCCCCGCTCGAATACGTCGCCCGCTGGCGCATCAGGGCCGCGGCACGCGACCTGCGCGGCGGCACGCGCAAGGTCGCCTCGATCGCGGCCGATTGGGGTTACAGCTCGGAGAGCGCCTTCAGCCACGCCTTCAAACGGATCATGGGGACGTCCCCGGGCCATTACCGCTCAGCCGCCCGCGACGCATGACGCGGCGGGGGGCAGGTCAGCCCTGCGCCTGCGACCTCCCGGGCTCGGCGAACCGGGCGCGCATCTGCGGTCCCGCGGACGGTCCGGCGGCGAAGACGACCGCCTCGCTGTCGTCCACGCTCAGGCCGGTGCGCGCGTCGACCACCACCGGCTCGGCCTCCTCGCCGGTAGCCGCGTCGACCAGAGCACCATCGAACGCTCCGCCGGTGCCGGGTGGCGGTCGCCCCAGGCGGCCAACGCGACGATCACCGGTCGCAGCGAACGGCCGCGCTCGATCGGGACGTACTCGTGCCTGACCGGGTTCTCCCGGTACGGCCACCACTCCAGCAGAACGTCCTCCACCAGTGCCTTCAGCCGCGATAGTGGGCATGCGCGTGGAGATCCCGAGCTCGGCTGCCCGGTGCGCCGGGCGTCACCAGGCTGCGGGCAGGGCGATCATCGAGTCGACGATCTCTCCGCGGCTGAACTGAAGCTCGTCGCGCGTGGCGGTCATCCGCAGCGTCGGCAGCCGCCGGAGAAGCGTGCCGAGCCCGATGTTCAACTCCGCCTTGGCCAGGTGCGCGCCCAGGCAGTAGTGCGGTCCGCCGCCGAAGATCAGCGGCGGCGGCGCGTCCCGGTCGAACCGAATGGTGTCAGGGTCCGGATAGGCCTCGGGGTCGCGCAGCGCGCCGTTGCCGGCGATCGCGATCGCCTGCCCGGCCTTGACCGTGCCGGAGGGCAGTTCGACGTCCTCGACGGCGAGGCGCAGCAGGGCGCTGTTGCTCAGTCCGGTGTAGCGCAGCAACTCGTCGACCGCGTCCGGAAGCACGCCGGGATCGTCGAGCAGCTGCTGCCAGAGCCTGCGGCCGTCGTCGAGCAGTTCGGCCAAGAAGCGGCTCAGGGCGGTGGACGTGGTCTCGTTGCCGGCCGCGATCAGTCCGGTCACCAGGTCCAGCAGCTCGTGTTCGGTCAGCCTGTCCGCGCCGTCGCACGCCGCGATCAGGTCGTCGATCAGGTCCTCGCCGGGCTCGGCCCGCTTGGCCGCGATCAGCTCGTCGACGTACCCGATGAACGCGCCGACCTGCGCCATGCGCTCCTCGGGCTCCATCCGCGCGCCCGCGGAGAAGGCGTTGGACCAGACGCGGAACCGCGGCGCGTCCTGCTCGGGCACGCCGAGCAGCCGGCAGATGATGCGCACCGGCAGAGCGAAGCAGTACCCGGACACCAGGTCGGCGGGCGGGCCGGCCTCCTCCAGCGCGCCGACCAGCTCGTCGGCGACCTGCTCGATCACCGGCTTCCAGCGTTCGACCCGACGCGGGGTGAACGCCGCGGCGACGATGCGGCGGATGCGCAGGTGGTCCTCACCGTCCTTGTTGAGCAGGATGTCGGGATCCTGCAGGAAGCTCGGTTCCGCGGTCATCCGCGGCGCGCCGGGTCCGGTCAGGTCGTGCGACAGCCGCGGATCGGCCATCGCCGCGGCCACGTCCCGGTAGGTCAGCAGCAGGATCGCCGGGTCGCCGCTCGGCAGCCGCACCTGGCCGAACGGGCACTTCGCCCGCCGCTCGGCGTATTCGGCCGGCGGGGTGAGCGAATGGCTTCGAAACGGAAAGGACGGCAGGTCGGATGTTCCCGTGGTGTCAGTCATGCGTACGACCTTTCGGATCAGGGTGTCGACACCGTGCATCCACGTCACAGTCTCCTGAGGCCCAAGGTAATGCCGCGGCGCCGCCACGCAAGGAGCGCACGCGCGCCGATGCGAAGCGCGTCGGCGCGCGAGGTTCCACCCTCCAGGCCCCTGGTGCATTCACGGTATCGGCGCAGTCACCCAGGGCAAAGATCGTGCCCTGAGACGGTGGTCGACGGTCACTGGGACGCCGTCGGGGCTCCCGAGACGGGCACGAACGCGTCGGCAGGCGGCCGGGTCTGCCGGCGGCTGGCGGCCTACGACGACGTCAAGAAGGCCCGCAGGAGCGATGCCGTGCCGGTACGCGCCGTCAATGAGAGCGCCGGGCGGCGGATCAACGTCACCGCCGAGGAGGAGAGTACGTTCTGGACGTGGGTGGTGATACAGGTTTTGCGGCGCAGCGGGGTGCGCGTCGAACTGCGTCATAGCCGACGCCCCCGAGGGCCGGTCCGCGCCTGTGGCTTGCCCGGGAAACTGTTCCGTGAACAGGGCGTAGCAGGTGAGCGCGCTCGAGACACAACAGTTCTTCGGTAGCCCGCGCGGAACGGGTCTGCTGTGATGGAGAGGGAACTTTCAGGCCAGAAGATGGCGGGCGATGAAGGCCTGCCAGGCATCGGGAGATTGGTCCGGTGTGTGGGGCGTGGCCCCCCGCGAAACCATGCAGTTCCTTGACGGAACTCGCGAAGGCGTCGAAGAGCTCGAGCTGACCCGCCCGCGGGAAGACCTCATCATGCCACTGGAGGTGAAACAAGATCGGAATACTGATACGAGAGGCGGCGTCGAGGGCGCGTGCCGGTGCCTGAAGTGCAGGATTCATGTCAGGGCTTGACTGCGTACCGAACTTTCCGAACACCGCGCATCGAACTCCAGGGGCGAGCGCGACTGCGCTGGCAAGACCGAATCTCGTCCCCATCGACAACCCGAAGTACCCGAGGTTCGCGCGCTCGGCAATTCCGGCATCCGTGAGAACGTCGCACGTCGCGACCCAGTCCCCGGCCATGCGGTCGAGCACCGCGTCTATGCCGTCGGCGGCGATCCGCGCTTGATATTCGGAATTAGACAGTCGTGGCTTGACGCGTTCGCCGTGAAACGGACCATCAATGGCGGCGGCAGCTATGCCAGCCGAGTTCAACCGGGCCGCCATCGACGTGATACGCGAGCTGTGCCGGTCACCGCTGCCGCCATGCCCCAGCAGGACCAGTGCCCCCGGCTTCGATCGCGCCACCGGTATCCAGACAGTCCCGGGGACCTGTCCCACCGACCGGTGGATCCGGAAGGAACGTCGCAAAACATTCCCTTCTATCAGCTCATCAACACTCCAGCTCACATCATCGCCCATGCGGCCACAGTAAAGCAGCACCGCATGGAGCCGAACCGACTGGCCATGCGAGAGAGGACAAGCCCGAAGTCATGACTCATCGCCCCCCGTCCTTCGCGCGAGGATCCGCTGGCACCGCTGCTGTGGCGCACGAGCACTGGGTGTATCAGAAGGCGTGCACCTGAGAGGTTGATTCCGCCTACTTCTCGGGCCCTTAGACTCGGTTCAGTTCCTTTACGCGGGCGTGGTAGCGGTCGATGTTGTGGAGCTGACCTCCTCGTAGCCTCGGATCATGTCGGGTGCGTCGGCCAACGCCACCGCGGTGTCGTCGGAGCCGGAGGTGACAGACGCGACGGTCCTGCGGAGTTGGTCGCGGTACTCGCTGATGAGCTCTCGTTCGACTCGGCGAATGTGCGCGTGTCCGAACGGATCGAACATGGTGCCCCGCAGGGACCGGCCGCCGCCGGCGCCGGCGCCTGCGACTTCGACCGGGCGCGGTGCTGATCCGCCAGGCCCCGCTCACAGCGGAAGCGGCCGCGCCTCGACGAGGCTCTTCATGACCAGCGTCGAGCTCAGCCGCTGCACGCCGGGCAGGGTAGCGAGGTGATCGTCGTAAAGCCGCTGATAGGCGGGCAGATCGCGCGTGACGACGCGCAGCAGGAAGTCCGGGTCGCCGAACAGACGCTGGGCCGAGAGCACGTTCGGGATGTCGGCGACACGCCGCTCGAACTCCGCGACCGTCTCCCGGTCCTCGTACCGCATGGTGACGAAGACCAGCGCCTCGAACGCGAGGCCGAGCGCGGCCGGGTCGAGACGCGCGTGATACCCGGCGATCGCCCCGGAGCGTTCAAGCGCGCGCAGACGGCGGTGGCACGGCGAGAGACTCAGGCGCACCCGCTCGGCGAGCTCGGTAAGCGTCAACCGGCCGTCGCGCTGCAACTCGGCAAGAATCTTCCGATCCACATCGTCCATGGAGAACATTCTTCCACCTTCTCGCCATCATCGCGGGATACTTGGAAGCACCTTCCGGCCAAACCGCCCTAGTCTTGCCCCATGCCCCTAGCTGCTCTCGCCGCGTTCTGGGCGGTCTCGCTCCTTCTGGTACTGGTCCCGGGCGCCGACTGGGCGTACGTGATCGCCTCCGGGCTGCGCGACCGCTCCGTGATGCCCGCCGTGGGCGGCCTGCTCCTCGGCTACATCGTCTTGACGGCGGCCGTCGCCAGCGGCCTCGCGGCCCTGATCGCGCGCACGCCCGTCATACTCACCGTCCTGATGTTCGGCGGCGCACTCTATCTGCTCTGGCTCGGGGTCAGCACCCTGCTCCGCCCTTCCGTTCCCGAAGCCGCCTGCGGCCCGCAGGCCGGCCTGACCACCGGGTGGACCCGCCGCGCGGCACGCGGCGCAGGTATCAGCGGCCTGAACCCCAAGGCGCTGCTGCTGTTCCTGGCCCTCCTCCCGCAGTTCGCCACCCGGGGCGCCGCCTGGCCCTTCGCCGCCCAGATCGCCATCTGCGGCATCGTGCACACCGCCAACTGCGGCATCGTCTACACCGGCGTGGGCACTGCCGCCCGCCGCGTCCTTCGCACCCGCCCCAGCGTCGCGAAGGCCACCTCCCGCTGCTCGGGCATCGCGATGATCCTCATCGCCACACTCCTGCTCGCGGAGCGCCTCGTCGCCTAGATAGATATCGCTTTACACGCGGCGGGCGGGAGCCCGTCGACGACGACCGAGGTCGCCGTCGGCGTCGGTCCCACCTCGCACGATGCGTGCACCCAGCGTGGAAACATGCTCCGCTACGGCGGCGGCTCCTGAGCCGCCGCCGTAGCGGCATGTCACGGTCTCGGAATAGCCTGGCCCCGCGATCTGTTGGCGGATATATCGAACGGTCCGTCCAGAAAATCGTGAAGGGGTGGTCCGATGCCTCACATTGAAATGCCACAGGAGGAGCGATCACCAGGCGCACAGCCGCCACAGGCACCGTCGCCCGCACCCGTGACCCTGTCACCCGCACGGCTGCGACGCGTGATCCTGCTGCTGGCCATGGCCTGCGGCATGGCCGTGGCGAACATCTACTACTCGCAGCCGCTGCTCGGCCGCATTTCCTTGACCTTCGGCATCAGCGAGGGCCGCACGGAGCTCGTGGTCACCCTCACCCAGCTCGGCTACGCCATCGGGCTGTTCCTGCTGGTTCCGCTCGGTGACCTGCTGGAGAACCGGGCCCTCGCCTCGCGCACGCTGCTGGTGACGGCGGCCGCGCTGCTCGCGGCGGGCTTGGCGCCGAGCTTCGGCGTGTTCCTGGCCGTGTCCGTGGTGGTCGGGATCAGCTCCATGGTCGCGCAGATCCTCATCCCGTACGCGGCACACCTGGCCTCCCCCGCCGAACGCGGCAAGGTCGTGGGCAACGTCATGGCCGGGCTGCTGCTCGGCATCTTGCTGGCCCGCACCGTCTCGAGCCTGGTGGCCGCGGTCTGGGGCTGGCGCACCATCTACCTGGCCTCCGCCGTCCTGATGGTTGTGCTGTCCGTCCTGCTGGCCCGGATGCTGCCCAGGCGGGTGCCCGAGCTCGGCGGTTCCTACCCCCAGCTCATGCGCTCGACCCTGCTGCTGGCACGTGAGGAGCCGGTCCTGCGCCGCCGCGCCCTATGCCAGGCGCTGCTGTTCGGCGCGTTCAGCTGCTTCTGGACCTCGGTGGGGTTCGAGCTGATCCAGGGCCACCACCTCGGCCAGGTAGGGATCGGCATCTTCGCGCTCGTCGGCGCGGCGGGTGCCGGCGCCGCCCCGATAGCCGGTCGGCTCGGAGACCGCGGGTACGGTCACGTCGGCAGCGGCGTTGCCTTTGTACTCGCCGTGGCGGCCATGATCCTGGCCGGGATCGGCGCGGGAAACCTCATCCTGCTTGCCCTGGCCGGCGTGCTGCTCGACCTCGCCGTGCAGAGCCACCAGGTCTTCGCCCAGCGGGAGATCTACGAGCTGCGCCCGAACGCCCGGGCCCGCATCAACACCGTCTACATGACGTCGATCTTCCTTGGCGGCGCGATCGCCACCGCGCTGTCCGGGACCATCTACGACAGTGACGGCTGGACCGGCGTCACCATGATCGGCGCCGTGCTCGCGTTCATCGCGTTCGGCGTCTGGGCGGTGGCTGCCCTGCGCCGCCCGCGCCCCGCAGCCGCCCGCGCGGCTCAGCCACCGGCGGAATGACCGCTGGCCGGCGCCGGGAAACCCGGTGCTTCGACGGGCTTCGGCCTGACCCGCAGCCCGTCGAGCACCTGCCCGACCAGAGCCGCCGCAAGCGTGTCGTGCAGCGGCTCGTGACCGAGCAGCAGCCGGTAGTACACGGGAGCGTAGATCTGGTCGACCGCGGCGCCGATGTCAATCCCCGGGTCCAGTTCACCTCTCTCGATCCCCGCCCGCAGCAGGATGGCCGAGACCTGCCGCCGCGGGTGCAGCCACTGCTCCTCCAATGCGGCGCGGATGTCGGGATCGGCCTGGCCGGCGGCCATCAGGTCGGCCATCAGCGGCCCCGCGTCACTGTCGCGAAAGAGCCGGATGAGCGACAGGACCATGAAGGTGAGGGCCTCTTGGAGCGACGCGTTCTCATCGACCGCCATGGTGTGCCTGGCATGGGTGAAGAAGCTTTCCAGGATCACGTGAGCCGGAGACGGCCACCACTTGTAGATCGTGGACTTGCTGACCCCGGACCGGGCCGCGATGGCCTCCATCGTCACCGTGTCGATCTGCCCGCTCACCAGGAGGTCCGTCGCCGCCGCGAGAACCGCGGCCCGCGCGCGCTCGCTACGCGGCCGGCCCCGACCCTGACGCCCCTCGATGACCTCCTTCATCGACGCCCCTGGGCGCCAATCAGGTCGCACAGCACGGGGCGCGCGGCGAGTGAGCCCGCGAGCACGGCGGCCAACCGGTCACCGCGCTCGAGCAGCGGGGCACCGGGGTCGACCGCAGCGGCCGGCTCCGCCAGCCAGCCCTTGCGCATCGGGTCGAGCAGCTCGGGCAGCACGGCCTCGCGGGACTCGAAGTGATGCAACACGCTCGACCTCGCCAGGCCCGTGCGCGGGCTGAGCTCGTTCAGGCTTATCTCCGCGACCGGCAACTCGGCAAGCATCACGGTCGCGTCGTCAAAGATCGCCCGGCGGCGCATCTCGCGTTCCTGCTCGCTGCGCGCCTGCTCGAACGTCGTCACGCCGACAATTTTACGCTGGGCTCATCGGGGATGGTCGCATGCGCGTGAAAGCTTCGGCGCGTGCGGGCAGGCGGCCGGCTGGGGGTACGGGTGTCGGAGCCTCCCCTGGGCACGATGACGTTCGGGGGACGGAGCCATCCGGTCTGGGGCCTGCTGGGCGGCCTGGGCCTCGACGACGTAGACCGGCTCGTGGGCACGGCGCTGGACGCCGGGATCAAACGGGCTGGCGAACCTGCTCAACGCACGCCGTGCGGCGGCGCCGCTGCTCGCCGTAACCGGTGAGCAGCTGGCCCGGCTTGCCGCGCGGCTGCTTCTGGAGGAGCTCGTCGCCCGCTTCCACGCCTGGGAGCCGGCCGGCGAACTCGAACCGACAAGGTGACGTTCCGCAGCGGCTTCCGCCGGCTGCCGGTCGTCTTCCACGAGACTGCCCAGGAGGCGGATCATGACAACCTCTTCCCGTCTGCCCTTCGTTCCGGTCCCCGTCGCGGCCGAGCTCGCCTCGGTCAACGCGGCGCTCACCGCGATGCCACACCCCGATCCGGCCACCCCGGAAGGGCTCGCCCTCCTGCGCGGGTCCACGTTCGCGCCGCCGGTCCCCCTGGAGCTCACGCCCGTCGAGATGACGTTCCCCGGGCCGACGGCCGAGCTGCGCGCGCGGGTGTTCCAGCCGGACGGCCCCGTGCGTGCCGTGCTGCTCAACCTCCACGGCGGCGGGTTCTGCATCGGCGCGCCAGAGGATGACGACTGGTTCTGCGACCTCGTCGCGCGGCGGTGCCGGGTGGCCGTCGTCAGCACCCAGTACCGGCTCGCGCCCGAGCACCCGTTCCCGGCCGGCTTCGACGACTGCATCGCGGCAGCGCGGTGGCTCGCCGCAGACGGCCCGGCCCTGTTCGGAACGGACCGGCTACTGGTCGGCGGCGGGTCGGCGGGCGGCTACTACGCCGCCCAGGTGCTGCTCTGGCTACGGTCGGTCGGACTCGCCGACCGGGTCGTCGCGGCCAACCTGCTGTTCGGCGTGTACGACCTGTCCCGCACGCCAAGCCAACGGGCGGCGACGCCGGACACGTTGGTACTGAACTCCGGCCGGATACGCGCGTTCTTCCGCAACGCGTTCCCAGGGCGCTCCCCCGAAGAGCTGCGCGACGCGCGGTACTCGCCGCTCTACGCGGACCTTTCCGGACTGCCGCCCGCGCTGTTCACGGTGGGCGACCTCGACCCCATGCTCGACGACTCGCTGTTCATGGCCGCCCGCTGGCGCGCGGCGGGCAGCGCCTGCGAACTCGACGTGTGGCCGGACTGCGTCCACGGGTTCACAAACCTGGCCCCGGAGACGGGCCGGGTGGCGTGGGAGCGCATGTGCTCCTGGCTGACCGGGCAACTTGACGCCGCCGGCCTGTGACAGGCGCACGACCAGCGCACTCGGCAGGTTCGTCACCTTCGTCACCGACGATGGGCAACCCGACGAGCCGCCGCGCGTCGACCCGCAGATCGAGGCCGACCAACGCGAGTGCGCGGCCGTGCTGCGCGCCGGGCCACCCCGGGGGCTCGCCAACGCCCTGCGCGACCTCTGGAGCGTCTACCAGCCGAACGACGCCATCTAGCCCGGCCGGCACCGAGAGGTGAGGACAGCCTGATGCGCAGCGCTTCGCCACGGCTTCTTGAGAATCGCCGCTCTCACTGAGGTTCGCATTACGTGATCATCCTTTTCACATCGTCGCGCGGGCGCTCTCGGCGGTGCGCACCATGTCGGAGACCGAAGTCAGCTTGACCCGCGGACGCCGCTGCTCCTTTCCGCCGCGCCGCTCGTGTCGGTCAATGGCCTTCCAGTCCGCGAAATCGAGCGCGTCGGGCTGCCTCTCGGCGATCAGGGCCCTGAGCGATTCGGCGCCGTTCGCCGGCGCGGTGGTGCGGCCACCGGCGAAATCGTCGATGAGCGCCGCCACGGTCTCCTGCGCGCACCTCTTGTTCGCGCCGATGCCGCCTGAAGGGCCGCGTTTGATCCAGCCCACCGCGTACACCCCGCCGACCGGCGCCCCGGTCGCAGGGTCGAGGACCCGGCCGCGGTCGTTCGGAAGGGTGCCTCGGGCGTCGTCGAAGGGAAGTCCGGCCACCGGATCGCCCCGGTAGCCGATGGATCGCAGCACCAGGCCGCACTCGACGACCTCAGTCTCCCCTGATGGGCGGGCCTCGAGCCGGCCGCCGCCGGCCTCGACGAGTTCGTTGCGGACCACCCGCAGCCCGCGAACCCGGTCCGCGCCCAAGATCTCCAACGGTGACGCGAGAAACCGCAGTTTGACGCGCTTCCCGGCCCGGCCGTGCGCACGGGCGGCGAGTTCCTCGAGAATGCCCGCCTTCAGAGCGGGCACGCCGTGCGGGTCGAGCGTTCCGGTGGTCAGCGGATCGAGCCTGGCCTCAGCCGGGTCGACGACCACATCGAAGCCCGGGGCAGCGGCCAGCCCCAGCAGTTCGGGAGTGGTGAACGCGGCCTGGGCCGGGCCCCGGCGGCCGAGCACGACCACCTCTCTGATCCTGCTGGCGGCGAGGGCGTCCAGCGCATGGTCTGCGATGTCGGTTCGGGCCAACTGATTGATGTCGCCGACCAGGACCCGGGCCGCATCGAGCGCGACGTTTCCGTTGCCGACGATGACAGCCCGTTCGCCCGAGAGGTCGAAGCCTCGCTCGGCGAACTCGGGGTGACCGTTGTACCAGGCCACGAACTCGGTGACCGAACAGCTGCCCGCGAGATCCTCGCCGGGCACGTCGAGTCTGCGCTCGCTCGGCGCTCCGACGGCGTAGAGCACCGCATGGTGGTGGGCCAGGAGCTCCTCGTGTGTGACATGCCTGCCGACTTCCACATTGAGGTGGACGTTCAGCCCTGCGCGTTTGAGCGTCCCGGCGATCTGATCGGTCACGCCCTTGGTGCTCAGGTGGTCCGGCGCGACGCCGAATCGCACCAGACCTCCGGGGACGGGCAAGCGCTCGAACAGATTCACCTCGACGTCGAGGTCCTTGCGCGTTAGGAGCTCCTCGGCCGCGTAGCACGCCGCCGGTCCCGACCCGACGATCGCGACCCGAAGCGGCCCCGGTTGCGTCACCTCCACCTTCGGCCTGCGGTCTCTGTAGGGCGTCGACGGGTAGCCCTGATGCGCAGGGTCCCTGTAGTAATGGGCGTTGATCTCCGAAAACCGCCCGGCCGCGTCACCGAGCTCGAAGTCCGCTGTGACCGCGTCGACCGGGCACACATCGACGCAGGCCCCGCAGTCGATGCAGGATCGCGGGTCGATGTAGAGCATCTCCGCCGCGGCGTACTCGGGCTCGTCCGGGGTCGGATGAATGCAGTTGACCGGGCAGACCGTCACGCACGCGGCATCATTGCAGCAACTCTGGGTAATCACGTAGGCCATACCGCACCCCTGTGCACCTTACACTCCAGTCTTGATGAATACGTTCTTCAGTTCGGTGTAGCCGTCGATCGCGGTGAGCCCCAGCTCCCGCCCCATCCCCGACTGCTTGAATCCGCCGAACGGCGTCTGGATCCGCACCGACGAGTTCGAGTTGACGGACAGGGTGCCGCTCTCGATGCCACGGGCGACCCGCAGAGCGCGTCCGACGTCGCGCGTCCAGATGGAGCCGCTCAGGCCGTACACCGTGTCGTTCGCCATGCGCACGGCGTCGTCCTCATCGTCGAAGGGCAGGATCGCCGCGATGGGTCCGAAGATCTCGTCCTTGACGACCCGCGACTGCGGGTCGGGCCGCACCACCACGCGCGGCGCCATCCAGAACCCGGGTCCCTCCGGGTCTCGACCGGCTGGGATCGCGTCCGCGTCCGGGGTGAGGAACGACCTCACATGCTCGCGGTGCGCGGCGGTCACCAGCGGTCCGAGCATCGTGGAACTGTCGAGAGGATCGCCGATGGACATGGCCGAGGCCGCCTCGACGAACCCGGAGACGAAATCGTCGAACACGGTACGCTGCACCAGAATCCGGCTGCGCGCGCAGCAATCCTGGCCGGTGTTGCCGAACACCGCCGACGGCGCCTCGGCGATGGCGCGCGACAGATCGGCGTCGGCGAAGATCACATTCGCCGACTTGCCGCCCAACTCGAGGGTGAATCGCTTCATCGTACCGGCGGCAGAGCGCATGACGTCGCGCCCGGTCTCGGTCGAGCCGGTGAAGCTGACCTTGGCCACCAGCGGGTGGGTGGTCAGCACCCTGCCGACCGTGCGACCGGGGCCGGAGACCACCTGCACCAGGTCCTGCGGCAGATCGAGCGCGGCCACCAACTCCCCGAACCGGCGCGTCGAGAGCGGAGTCAGATCGGCCGGCTTGACGACCACCGCGTTGCCCGCGGCGAGTGCGGGCGCGATGTTCCAGGACGCGATCGGCAGGGGGAAGTTCCACGGCGCGATGACCGCGACCACACCGAGCGGCTCCCGGAAGGTCAGGTCCACGCCGCCGTCCACCGGGATCGTGTCGCCGAGGATCTTGTCGACGACGCCGGCGTAATAGTGGAAGCATTCCGCGACCCCGCCCATCTCCGCCCGGGCATCCACGATCGGCTTGCCGACGTCGGTGGATTCCAGCCGGGCCAGTTCCTCGAGATGGGCTTCGACCGCACCGGCGATCGCGCGCAGGCCGTCACGCCGCGCGGACAAGGAGAGCCGCGCCCATTCGCGCTGGGCCTTCACCGCCCGCTCCACGGAAGCCTCGGCGGCACGCTCGTCGGCCATCGGAAACTCGGCGATCGCCTGCTCTGTCGCGGGGTTGATCACAGTGTTCACAGCACACACATCGAATCCTCTACATTCGGCACGCCATGCGGTGTGGCGCGGGAGCGGGCGAACACTCATCCAGAGCGCGCGGTCCCACGGGGCCTGATCGGTGTCTTCATGCTGATGCGGACGGCGCGGCGGGACAACGTGCGCGGCGCCCTCCGTGAGCCGCGCGCATGTGCGCATCGGACATGCGGTCGGATACACGCTTTGCCACGGGCAGAACCTGCTCTACCGCTGCATCACCCCAGGGCCGGGTCGAAGCCGAGCGCTCCGCGCAGGACCGCGGCCTCGTCGTAGACCGCGGCTGGGCTGGTCCGGAGCGGTGCCGCGCACTCAAGGATCGAAGGTGCCGTCCGCACGATCGAAACCTCACGGCGAATCCTCGTCGACCGATCTCGGCAGCGGGCCAGGGCCCGCGCGGACTGGACCACGACGGCTGCACCTGGCCTGCGAGTAGGGCCTGCGCCTGATGTCGCCGGTGCTCACCGGTGGTCAGCGCGGCGATAGCCCCCAGTTCGTCACCGCCCTCGAGCGCGTCCGCGCTCCACTGCTCGGGCTCGGACGCCCGCGCACGCGCCCGGACCGGGTGCTGGTGGATAAAGCGCATGTGTCCCGGGCCAACCGTGACCTGCGCCGACACGGGATCAAAGGCACCGTCCCGATCGAGGCCGATCAGGCGGCCAGCCGGCGCATACAAGGGCGACACGGGCCGATCCAACGGCATCCAGCCCTGGGAACCCGGCCCTCACGTATGGCTTCGACGACCACTGGCCGGCTCCGGTATATGCAAGCGGTACATGGCCGAATGTGATTGGCCTGCCTAACGTCTTCCACCAATCACCTGCCGGAGCGGTGCGGCTGCAGCCAAGGCTGCGCCGCCCGCCAACCGATCAACCAGATGGAGCCCAGTATGGGAACAGAGCGCTCAGCCGTCCCGGTCGCCGCATCACTCGGGGAGGGGCATCGCAATGAACTCCTGCGCGGCTCCATCCGGTTCTTCCATATCGTTCTCATGGTCACAGCGGCGGCTGCACCGCTCGTCGTGGTGTCCGCCTACATCCCCATATCGATCTCGTCCGGCGGCGGAGAAGGCACCGCCTTCACGTATCTCGCCACCACGCTCATCCTGGTCGTCTTCACGGTGGGCTACGCCGAGATGGCCAAGCGCATCACCGCTGTCGGCGCCTTTTACACCTTTGCCACCCAGGGCCTCGGAAGACCCGCAGGGCTGGCCTCCGGGTTCGCGGTACTCGCGTCGTACAGCATGATCGCACCCGCCATCCTCGGCGGCTTCGGCTATTACGCCTCGGATCTGCTCAGTCAGTACGCACACGTCGATGTCGCCTGGTACTGGTGTGCTCTGATCGGCGCGGCCGCCCAGGTCCTGATCTCCTACTTTCGGGTCACCCTCACCGCAAGGATTCTCGGCGTGCTGCTCGCCGTCGAGGTGCTGGTCATCTTGATCGTCTCGGTGGCGACCATCGGCCAGGGCGGTGCGAACGGTCAGCAGGCAAGCCTGCTGAGCCCGACCGTCCTCGGCGGAGTCCCCGCTGTCGGCATCGGCTTCTTCCTGGCCTTTTGGTCCTGGATCGGATTCGAGACGACCGCGATCTACAGCGAGGAGACGGAGGACCCGAAAAAGAGCGTCCCGCGGGCCACCTACGTCGCCGTCATCACCCTCGGCGTCTTCTACACGATGACCGCCTACGCCGGATTGATCGGTTTCGGGTCAAAGGCGGTAAGCCTCGCAACTTCCAGCACCAGCAGCTACTACTTCCTGCTCGCCACCAGGTATACGTCGCACTCGATCGAGGTGCTGATGAATTTCCTCGTCGTCAGCAGCTTCTTCGCCTGTTCGTTCGCCTTTCACAACAACGCCTCCCGTTACTTCTACTCACTCGGCCGCGACGGAATCCTGCCAAAGCGGTTCGGACACACCCACCGCGCCCATAAGTCTCCGTACGTCGCCATCGCCGTCCAGGGTTCGATAGCCGCGATCACCGTTATTGTTTTCGCCGTCGGCGGAGCGAACCCGCTGCTGCAACTGGGGACCTGGCTGCCGATTTTCTGCACGCTCGGTGTCATATTCGTCCAGTTGCTCGTGTCCCTCGCAGTCATCGGCTACTTCAACAGGGTCGGCCGCAGCGGTCCCGCCGACATTCTGCGTACGGTCGTCGCGCCGGCGCTCGGCGCGATCGCACAAGGTGTCGTCATCTACCTGCTGATCAAGAACATCTCATTCCTGGCCGGATCCGAGAGCGTGGTAGTGGCGCTCATCCCCGTCTACCTTGTAGTAGTCGTCGTCGGCGCCTACGCCTACGCGCTCTGGCTGCGGCGTTACCAGCCGGCTGTTTACGAGAGAATCGGCATGCTCCGCGATGAGGAGTTCGAGGACGGAGCTCTCGCCGACGAGAGCGACCAGCCAACCGGCGCCACCAATGCGTTGATGCCGGAGCGCGGCTTGAAAGCGGCGGACTGACCCCTGTGAGTCGGGTCGGAGGCGTCGTAAACGAAGAAACTGGCTGTGCCGTGGCTGCCACCGGTCTCCGTGCCGGGCGCGCCGCGATCGGGCAAGATGGAGAGCTGCCGTCGGCGTAGTCGATGCCGCCAATGTGGTTCAGGCCGCCGCGCCAAGGTGGCCGAGGTCAAGTGCTGACCAGCCAGGTCCGCGAGACACCCCGCAACTCCAGGTGCGCCTACGGCGCCGAGCGTGTCGCGCTCGATCTCGCCGAGGCGCGCCCGACCGCGCCGACCCGGGCCCGACCTGCTCGGACGCGACTTCACCGCGGCCGGAGTGAATATTCACTCGGACAGGGGCAGGAGTACACCTCCCGCCCTGTCGCCGACTACTGCGCAGGAGCTTCACGGAAGTGCGGCGTGTGCCGGGGAGCCGTCGATGTGCGGCGATGCCACTGCACGGCGTGGCGATGTGCCGCGTGGACAGCGAGTGACGCCCGGCTCGCCATTCACCGCCGACGGCGGTCGCGCATGAGGCGCCGCCCGACGGCGGTCGGCGGCCAGCGGTCAGTCGGCGGTCGGGCGGTCGGGCGGTCGGGCGGTCGGCGGAAAGGAGCGTGGCCCGCGGCGTGGTGTTCACCGCACACATGCCGCGGGGCTGCGGCGGTTATCCCGGCGGGGACCGCCGGCTCTCGGGAGCGGGTCTCTGCTCGTGGGCCGCAGTGCTTGGCGCGTTCAGCTCGTCACGTGCGCCGTGACCTCTGCCGGGGCGAAGCATATGCGCGGTGAACACAGACGGCATGGATGGATCAGTCCTACAGTCGTGGAAACCCTGGACTTCGGAGCGTGGAATATGGCACTGGGCGAGGCATCCACAGATCGGGAACGGCTCAAGGACTTCGTCGAGAAGAACGGAATCCACACGTTCAAGATCGGCGCCGCGGATCTGGACGGTCTATGGCGCGGCAAACGCGTTTCGAGCGATTACTTCCTCGAGAGCGTGCACAGCACCGGCACCTTCATCTGTAACATCCTGTTCGGCTGGGACCTGCAGGACGAGCCCATCGAGGACCTCGCCTACACGGGGTGGCACACCGGCTATCCGGACATCAACCTGCGCCCCGACCTCTCCACGCTCGCCACGGTGCCGTGGGAGCCGGGAACCGCTTCAGCGATCTGCGACATCTTCGAACGCGACGGGCGGCCCCTGGATCTCGCCCCGCGCACGGTGCTGAAGTCGACTATCGCGCGGGCCGAATCGCTGGGCTACCAGCCGATTTTCGCCTACGAGTTCGAGTTCTACCTGTTCCGCGGAACGCCGCGCGAGCTGGCCGCGAAAGGCTGGCGGGAGCTGGAGCCCCTGTCGGAGGGGCACCACACCTACAGCGTGTACCGGGACACCGGCAGCGAGTTCCTGATCGGCGAGGTGCGCCGCCAGCTCGCGGAGTACGGCATCCGCATCGAGGCCAGCAACAGCGAGCACGGCCCCGGCCAGTTCGAGGTCAACATCCACTACGCCGACGCGCTCAAGGCCGCGGACCAGGCGATGCTGCTCAAGCACACGGTGAAGGAGCTCGCGGCACGGCACGGCTATACGGCGTCGTTTATCGCCAAACTGAACCCGCAGTGGGCCGGCTCGTCGGGCCACGTCCATCAGAGCCTCGTGACGCCGGACGGGTCGCCGGCCTTCGCGAACCCGGCGGACCCGGGGCAGCTCAGCGACGTGGGCGTGAACTACCTCGCGGGCCTTGTCAAGCACGCGGCGGACCTGACCGCGATCTACCTGCCGAACATCAACTCCTACAAGCGCACCGAATCCGGTGGCTGGGCCGGCGCGAGCTCCACCTGGGGACTGGACAACCGGACGGTCGCCGTCCGCGCGATTCCCAGCCGCGGATCCGCCGCCCGGGTGGAGAACCGGATCGCGGGCGCCGACGCGAACCCGTATCTGGTGATCTCGGCGAATCTGGCGGCAGGCCTCGACGGAATCGAGCAGGGGCTGACCCCGCCGCCCGCAGTGGAGGGCAACGCGTACGCGCTGCCAGCCGGACAGGCTCCGCGGCTCCCGACGTCCCTCGCCGCTGCCGTCGAATCCCTCTCCGGGAGCGTCTTCGCGCGCAAGTTCCTCGGCGAGCGGTTCGTGGACCACTTCGCCGCCACACGGAACTGGGAGATCAGGCAGTTCTCCACGGCCGTGACCGAATGGGAGATCGCCCGATACCTCGAGCACATCTAGTCCGATCCATCGAGAGAGCAGGAAGACGAAATCGTATGTACACGCATGAAGGTCGTTTCGCCGCCGTCACCGGGGCCGGTTCGGGCAACGGAAAAGCGATCGCCGAGACGCTACTCGCCGCGGGCGCCACGGTCGCGCTGCTCGACATCGCCCCGGAGCCCATCGAGAAGATGGCCGACGAGCACGACCGGGCGATCGCGGTCACGGTCGACGTGGCGGACCAGGACTCGGTGCGCCAAGCGACCGGCCTGATCGAGGCGGAGTTCGGGCACCTGGACGTGCTGGTCAACAACGCCGGAATCGTGCGGTCGACCAACTTCATGGAACTGTCCCGCGAGGAGTGGGACCAGGTCTTCGCAGTGAACTCCACCGGACCGTTCCTACTGAGCCAGGCGGCCTCCGGGCTGCTGCGAGCCGGCGCGCGAGCCCGCGACGGGCACGGCACCGCGGCCATCGTGAACATCACCTCCGTCGAGGCGCACATCGTCATCTCCAGCAGCGGCCACCCCCAGGTGCACTACAACGCCTCCAAAGGCGCGCTGCTCCAGCTGACCCGTGCTCTCGCGGTGGAATCCGCGGGCGACCGCATCCGCGTCAACGCGGTGGCGCCGGGATTCATCGAGACCCCCTTCACACGCGCGATCATCGGCGATCCGAAAGTGAAGGCCTGGCTGCTGGAACGTACCCCGCTCGGCCGGGTCGGGCAGCCGGAGGACGTCGGCCAGGCGGTGTCGTTCCTCGCCAGCGACCACGCCAGCTGGATCACCGGAAGCACCCTGTTCGTCGACGGCGGATGGACGGTCTACTGATATGGCGCGGCCGCTCATCGCCGTCTCGGCCCCCCGGGAGCCCCTGCCGACGGCATTCGGCACCATGGACTGCACCAAGCTGACCGCCCAGTATACGGACGCGATATACGAGGCAGGCGGACAGCCGGTCATCCTCCCCGTCGCCGAGGAGATCCCGGCCCAGCTCATGGCGCGAATGGACGGCCTGCTGCTGACCGGAGGCGGAGACCTCGACCCGGCCCTGTACGGCGAGGAACCCGACCAGAGCGTGTACGGCGTGCGCAAGGACCGGGACGCCTTCGAGACCCAGCTCTACCGGGAAGCCATGCAGATCGGCCTGCCCATCCTCGCACTGTGCCGGGGACTGCAACTGGTCAACGTGCTGCGGGGCGGAAGCCTGCACCAGGCCATCGAAGGGCACTGGCAGACGGAACCGGCGAGCGTCGCCGTCCAGGAGATCGACGTGGCGCCGGACTCGAAACTGGCCGAAGCCGTAGGAATCACCGAAGCGGTGCACGTCAACAGCTACCACCACCAGGGCATCAGGGCACTCGGCCTCGGCCTGGCGGTCACCGCGGTCTGCGACGGCGTGATCGAGGCCGTCGAGGCCACCGACGCCGACATCGTCGCCGTTCAGTGGCATCCAGAACACCTTCAAGCCGCCGACCGGGGCCAGCGCGCCCTATTCGAGGCGTTCGTGAAGCGGGCCGGCGCGGCCGCCCGGAAGACGACGTCGTAAAGGAGAGCAAGAACATGTCAGATGCCCAGACCACGGGGCGGGACTTCGACTTCCACGGTCCCGCACTGGACAACATCTTCGACACCTACCGGGACCTGCGTCAGCAGTGCCCCGTCGGCCACAGCGAGAAGCACGGCGGCTTCTGGTTCCTCACCAGGAGCGAGGACATATTCGCCGCCGAGCAGGATCCGGAGACGTTCTCCGTTGCACCGTCGATGCTGCTGCCGGCCTTCGGCACCGATGTGCCGCTGATCCCGATCGACATCGATCCACCCGAGCACACCGACTACCGGAAGATCCTTCTTCCACTGTTCACACCGAGGGTGATCGCGCAGTTGGACGACGGCATGCACCGGACCGCGCACGAGCTCGCGGTCGAGCTCGCCGCGCACGACGTGGTGGACGTCTCCCACACGTTCGCGCGGCCGATGCCCACCATCGTCTTCAGCCGCCTCGCCGGTTTCCCCGAGGAGGACTGGCCGAAGTTCGACCGGTGGGTCGACGACATCATCTACGAGCGCACCGTCGATCCCGAGCGGGCCTGGACCGCGGGCCGCGAGGTGAAGCAGTACTTCCACAACCTGCTCAACTCCCGGTCCGCGGACCCGGAAGGCGACGACCTGATCCACTACCTGCTGACCGCGGAGGTCAACGGCCGCAAGCTGACCCACGACGAGCTGCTCTCCTACTGCTACCTGCTGTTTCTCGCGGGGCTCGACACGACCGCCTGGGCCATCCGATCCAGCCTGTGGTACCTCGCCCAGAACCCGAAGGCCCAGACTCAGCTGAGGGAGAACCCCGAAGAGATCCCGGCGGCCGCGGAGGAGTTCCTGCGCACGCTCTCTCCAGTGCAGGCGATGGCGCGCACCTGCAGGAAGGACACCGAAGTCGGCGGCCGGCAAATCAAGGCGGGAGAACGCGTCGTGCTCGTGTTCGGCGCGGGCAATCGCGACCCGGAGGCCTACGACGAGCCGGACACGATCGTGCTGGACCGCCAGAACAACCGTCACCTCGCCTTCGGCGGCGGGATTCACCGCTGTCTCGGGTCCAACCTCGGACGGCAGGAACTCGTCGTCGCGCTGCAGGAGTTCCTCGCCGCCGTACCGGAATTCTCCCTCGCCGCCCCGAACGAGCCCTGGCACGGTGTGGGCTCACTGACGCTCCGGATCGGACGGTGATTTCGATGATCCGCGTGTGGGTCGACCCGAGCCGCTGCCAAGGACATGCGCGCTGCCTCGCCTTCGCCCCGGAAACCTTCGAATTCGACGACGAGGGCTACGCCTTCGTCCCCGAGGAGAAGCGAACCTCCGAGCGGATTACCGAAGAAATTCGGCTCGCCGTGGCGAACTGCCCCGAGCGCGCAATCCGGGTGAAGGACGAGTGAGATGCAGACCGTCTCCGCCGACATCCTGGTGATCGGCGCTTCCGTGGCCTCCGGGGCATTGATCGCCCAGATGAGGGCGGACGGATATGCCGGCAAGGTGGTCGTAGTGGACCGGGACCCCGATGCGCCGTACGACCGACCGCCGCTGTCCAAGGAGTTCCTCACCGACACGGCGCTGCGTCCACAGGCGCCGTGGTGGCAGGCCGGCTGCGAGCTCGTGCGGGGGCGCGCGACGGGAATCGATCTCGCGTCGTCCACCGTCTACGTCGACGCTGCCGGGGGCGCCACGTGCGCGTTCAACGCCGGGCATATCGTGGTCGCCACCGGTTCGGCCTCCATCCGGCTGCCAGGCGAGCCCGAAGGCGTCGCGCACCTGCGCACGGCGGCGGACGCCCGGCGGCTGAGGCAGGCTGCGGCCCCAGGGCGTCGCGTGATCATCCTCGGCGCCGGGACCATCGGCACGGAGCTCGCCTCCAGCCTGGTCGGCGCCGGCTGTGCGGTCACGCTGCTCGATCAGGCGGACAGGCCGCTCGACCGCTTCCTGGCCGGCCACCTCGGGGACGCGGCGTCGCAGTGGATCCGCCAAGCCGACGTGGATCTCCGCCTGCGGACCAAGGTGGAGGGCATCTCCCGGAAGCGGGATTCCTGGACCGTGGCGGCGGACTCCGGACCGATCGAGGCCGACCTCGTCGTGAGCGCGCTCGGCGCCCGGCCGGTGATCGGCTGGCTCGCCGGGTCCGGTCTGGACCTGCTGAACGGTGTTCGCTGCAACTCTCACGGCACTGCGCTCGACGAGGCCGGCCGGCCCGTGGCGAACGTCCACGCGATCGGCGACGTCGCTGCGTGGGCCCGCGCGAAGGGCGGATGGCGGCGCTTCGAGGACTGGACGACGGCGCAGCGGCAGGGCCGGCACCTGGCTCGCTGCCTGACGGGCCAGTGCCCGGTGGCACCGGTCGACCATGAACCCGCGTATTTCTGGACTCACCAGTTCGGCCGGCGAATCCAGGTGCTCGGCACCCCCGAACGTGACGCGAGGCTCGTCCAGAACATCGACGACCCAGATCGAGAAGCGGCGTTCTACACTCTGGATGGAGATCGCGGTCCGGTGGCATGGATCGCCGTCAACTCGCCGAGGGAGTTCGCCCTGGCAACACGGCAGTTGAGCGCAGCGCCCCGATAGGTGGATGTGAGATGAGCACACTGCCCGCTGACCAAGACGTCTTCAAGAGCCAGCTCGACCAGATGACCCGGCGACTGCTCGCGGTCGAGCGGCGTGCCAAGACCTTGGCCGAACTGAATCGCCTGCTCAGCCAGGGGAGCGATCCGCTCGCCCTGGCTCAGCGGGCCGTCGACCTCGTCATGCGCGCCACCGGAGCAGCGAGCACCTACATCTACCTCTGGGATCCCGAGATCGAGCGCCTCGTCATGCGGGTGGCCACCCGGGGAAGCCAGGCGGCCTACGTCGGCGAGATCCAACTGCGCCTCGGCGAGGGAATCACCGGCTGGTGCGGGTTGATGCGGCAGACAGTGGTGGTGAACGACGACATCCAGCGCGATCCGCGATCCGCGTTCTTCCCGGCACTGGAGGAAGACGGGTTCCGGTCGATGGTGGCCATGCCGATCGCCGTACCCGGCGGCGAACTGCTCGGCGTGTTCACGCTCTGGGCCGCCGAGCCCGATGCGTTCGACAGCAACGACGTGGACCTCGCCACCGAGGTGGGCAGCCTCCTCGCCAGCGGCCTCGTCCACGCTCAGACGCTCGAGGACCTTCGCCGCCAGTCGGCGGCGGCCCGCTTCCTGTCCACGGTCCCCGCCGACGCGACGAGCTCACTGCGACGGTGCGCGGACGTCCTCGCGGACGCAGTCCGGGAGCAGTTGGACGCCACGCTGTGCGTGGTCGAGCTCGCGGACCGCGGCAGCACCGACGGACCGCTCCGGCCCGCGCTGGCCTTCACCGACCACGTCGACCCCTCGATCATCGTGGCGTCTCGATCCGTGCGCTACAGCGCAGACCTGCCGGCGCTGGTCAGGGAGCTGGGTCCGGGTCTGGGCCGGTTCACCACCTCGTTCGGCACCCTGTGCCCGCTCGGCGCAATCACCTGCTTCCGGCGACGTCCGTTCACCGAGGCCGACTCCGCCATGCTCGAAGCCCTCGGCGCGCAGGCGGCGGCGCTTGTGGCATCGCTGGACAACCCGGCGATGGCCATCCCGCTGGCAGGCCGCCTTGCGGCTGCCCCGACCCGCGAATCCGCGGACCGGATGCTGCGCGACCTGGGATGGAAGCCCGGCCCCACCCATCCCGTGCTCGTCCGGATACGTTCGGCGCAATACAGCTCGCCGGCCGCGTTCGACCACCTGGTCGACGCGCTGCGGGAGCTGTGCGCCAGCCTGAACGCCACCGTGATGGTGCCGTCGGCGCCGTTCGTCACGATCCTCCTCCAGCACGGCCCCGAGCAGCCGAGGGGCTTCGAACACGCGCTGCGCAACATGCTCAGGTACCTGCGGGCCGAGCCGGGCAAGGGGGTCTCGGCGGGTATCGGGCCGCTGGCGGCGAACAGCCGTGATCTGATGACCAGGCTCGAGCAGGCCGAGGCCGCGTTGGCCTGGGCGGATCTGATCGGCTCGTCGACGCCGATCGTGCACTACGAGGATGTCAAGCACCTGCGCCTGCTGCCCAAGATCGCGACGGACGTCGGCGAGGAGCTGGGCGAACTGCTCGCCCGGTTCTCCGAGGTCATGCGCTACGACCTGCGACACGGCACCTCGCTGACGAACACATTGGACGTGTTCCTCGCCAAGCGCTGTTCCGTGACGGACACCGCGAACGAGCTGTGTATACATCGCAATACGCTGCGGCAGCGTCTCGGGCGCATCGAAGAGCTCAGCGGACGGCCTATCGAAGAGGTCGGCGACTGGACGGTGGCTGCGCTCGCGGCACGCCTGTCGCTGGCACGCGTCAAGCAGCTGACTAAGACGCAGTCCCGTGCCCCGCGGGAGGCGGATGAGCCGGGCGTCGAGCTGCGTGCGCTCTGACCGGAGTGGTCTTGGTCCTGCCCGGTGAAGAAGGCTGCGGCCCCGTGTAGAGCCGAACCCTCGAGCTCAATCTTCGGGAGCGAAAGGCCGTGGGTTCGAATCCCGCCACCCCGACGGTTGATTCGATCGTCCCGTTGACGTGCACGATCGAAGTGACATGCCGCTCCGCTCCCGGCCTTGCAGGAAGGTGATGCATGCCGCTGAAGCCAACGCGCTGGACGAAACGCTGACGAGATAGCGAGGCTCGACTGGCTCGGAACGGAGGCGACGAATCCGTCCTTCTGCCGGCCCGCATGACAGACTCACAGCGTGACAACGACGAGTTTGCGACTGCTGGCCCAGGGGCGAGATGCAGACGTGTTCGCCCTCGACGATGCCCGCGTGCTACGCCGTTACCGCGATCCATCGCACAGCAACACGCTGATGGAGGCACGGATCATGGAGTACCTCGCCGATCGCGGCTACCCGGTCCCGCGTGTGTATGACGTCACCGACACCGACCTCGTCATGGACCGGCTTTCGGGCCCCACGCTCATGCAGGCCTGGGAACGCCGCCCTTGGCGAACGGCGCGGTATGCGCGAGAGCTAGCCGCACTGCACGACCAGCTCGCCGCCATCCCCGCACCCGACTGGCTCCCGGCACCCGAAACCCGGCGCGGCCGGGAAGCCGACGGCACCGGCTCGGTTCTGCACCTAGACCTGCACCCGCTCAACGTCATCGTCACCCCCGATCGCGGCCCGGTCGTGATCGACTGGACGAATGCAGCGGCTGGAGATCCGGCCTGCGACCTCGCGCGCACGATTGTCACCATCGCCACCGCCGACCTGCCGCGAAGCCCGGCCATCGCCGCGCGCGGGTGGTATCTGCAGGCACTTCGCCGCGCCAGCGCCTCGGACCCCGCCCCGCACATGGCCGATGCCGCGCGCGCGAAGCTCACCGATCCAAACCGCAGCGAAGCCGAGGCCGCCCGGATGCGCGCGATCATCGCCCGCGCGGAACGCCGCCACCCTGGCGTCCAGTAGCGGCGTACGCATCGCGGTCCTGATATGCGAAAGTGCTCTCTGAACTGGAATGATGTGGCTTCTCTAGGGCCACATGTTTCGTGACAGGGAGCACGTTCGAGGGGAAGACTACATCGACGCGCCCGCGTCTTGCCGTCTCGTCCGAGGGGCGGGGCGTGGCCGGACACGACGGGTCACGGCTTTTGGCGGACCTGGCCGAGGCTCGACGACTCCGCCCGAATGCCGTGTAAGCGCATTGGCGTTCCCATCGGCCAGCCGATGCGCGGATCCGCCAAGCCACCCAGGGGCTACTCCCCCGGCATGCGCCCAGCCGAACTCGCGCAGCCTTCGGTGCTGCTTCCGCGTGGCTCCCACCGCTTCTATCATGCGCAGCAGGGCGAGTTTTTCGGGCGTAAGGTCGGATCGGGGAGGTGAATGACGTGTCGGCAGTATGGGGAATCGGGACCGCGCTGCTCATCATAGTCGGGATCTTCGCCTTCTTGATCATCCTCGACAAACTGATGATGATCAAGGCGCGACAGTGTGAGGGTGTTGTCGTAGAGCGTGGGAAGAAGAAAGGGATGACGGCTCCGCCGGCGTGGCCCGTCACCACCGAGCAATACGTGATCGCGCGCTACCGCGATCATCGGGGACGAGAGCGAACGTTCAGCAACCCCGCATCCGGCTACGAAGTGGGCGACATCGTCGAGGTGCTGCATCGCAGGCATTGGCCGACTTCGGCGCGGATCGTGGGCCGGAAGACGGTGCGGCAGATCCAGCCACAGGCCGCCGCGGACGTCCCAGGCGAGCCCCCTGATGCTGCTGATCCCACACACCCGCCTACCGCCGCATAAACGAGCATCTCTCACCACCGCCAGCCAGGGGACGGAACCGGCAGGCCTTTAGGCTGCACCCAGCGCTCGGCGTCTCCACATCGTCGCGATCTCGAGTTCGCCGAAGCCTGGTTTCTCGTCACCAACCACCACCGATCTTCTCTGCCTGCAGCAAGCTCTACGCAGCCGCACGGCATTCGCCGATTCGTCGGCTACGTCCTGGACGAAGAGTCCGGCCTCATTGCATAGGGCTGAGTTGGATCCAAGCTGTGGACCGTCCAGGTTTGAGTGCGGAGCTGTTGAGTCCTGGCCGCTTTGCTTTTTCACCGGTTCTCGGTGGTGAGCTCGTGTGATGGATCAGCAGTGATGGGCCTGTTATTTTTTGGAAGAGGCAAGCTGGAGCCCCACACACAGTGCGCACGTTCGTCGAGACCCGCACGAGTTCGAAAGCACCGAGTACGGCCATGTCGTGTACCAGCTCGCCCGCCCGAAAGACCCGCGCTTCGGCGCTACCGGAATGTCCGTCAGCGTGTGCGGGCCCGGTCATACCTCCTCGCCCATGAGCAGCACCTCGACGCAGCGAGCCCGGGTCATCGAGCCGATCCCGCCCGCAGGCACGTGACCGGCACCACCAGAACCCTACGCGGCCCGACGCTGACGCCGGCGCCGCGTCAGGTCCGCGGTGAGGAGGAGTGCGGCCAGCGAGACCGCGACCGGGACGGCGATCGCCGTGGTCATCCCTGGCAGCAGCCTGTGGTGCACGTTCGATGAGCCGGAACTGCTCAGGATCGCGCTGACTACGGCGAGTGCGATCGCGCCGCCGACTTGCAGGCTGGTGTTGAGCAGGCCGGAGGCAAGGCCCTGTTCGTGGTCGGCGACGCCCTTTGTGGCCTGCGCGTTGACCGCCGGGAAGCAGAGGGCGAAGCCGATGCCGAGCAGGAGCATCGTGGGGAGCATGAACTCGGCGTAGGGCATCGACGGCTCGGCTCTCAGGAACCACGCGTAGGCGCCGATGAATGCCAGCAGGCCGTAGAAGATCAACCACGTGGTCTCGACGCGGTCCAGGACAGCCTCCATCTTGGTGGAGCTGAGCATCACGAGCAGGCCGGTGGGCAGGAAAGCCAGGGCCATGCTGATCGGAGACCAGCCGAGCGAGTCTTGGACGTAAAGGGTGACGACGAACTGGAAGGCGGCGTAACCGCCGAACATGGCCGCTGCGGAGATGTTGGCGTGTACCAGTGCGCGCGAGCGGAGGATGCCCAGGCGTACGAGCGGTCTAGGGTGGCGTCGTTCGATCGCGACGAACGTGACAGCGAGCGCGAGGCTGAGCGCGAGCAGGCCGATCGTGACCGGGCTGCCCCAGCCGCGGTTCGGTGCGTCCACCACGGCGTATACCAGGACGAGCAGGGCCGTGGTGCTGGTGAGCGCGCCGGGCAGGTCGAAGTGGTGCAGGCGGACGCGCTCGGTCGTGGCGTGGGGAATCACCTTCCAGCCGATCAGCACGAGCGCGATCGCCACCGGGCCCGGAACCAGGAAGGTCATGCGCCAGCCGACCTCCGTCAGCAGGCCGCCGATGACCAGGCCGAGCGAGAAGCCGCTGGCGCCGCACACGGAGTAGATGCTGAAAGCGCGGTTGCGGGCCGGGCCCTCGGCGAATGTCGTGGTGATGATCGAGAGGCCGGCCGGGACCGTGAAGGCGGCCGAGGCGCCCTTCACGAAGCGCAGGGCGATCAGGGCCATGTCGTTGCTCAGCAGGGCGCTGACGACGGAGGCCGCACCGAACACGGCGACGGCCGCGAGGAACACGCGTCGCCGGCCGAGCAGGTCGCTGGCCCGGCCGCCGAGCAGCAGGAGGCTGCCGTAGCCGAGGATGTAGCCGGACACGATCCACTGCAGCGAACCCGCGTCGAGGTGCAGGGCCGCACCGATGGACGGCAGCGCGACGCCGACCATCGACAGGTCGAGGCCGTCGAGGAACAGGGCGCCGCACAGCACGACGAGCAGTACCCAGGTCGCCGACGACCAGGCGGTGTCGCGCACGGTGGCGGCGGTCGACGGGGTCGCTGGGGTCGCGGAGGCGGTGCGTGAGATTGCGGAGGCGTCGTCTGTGTCCGCAGGCGCTTGGGGCGGGGTCATGACGCCCATCATATGCACATGCATCAAATGCACGTGCATGCTATATTGTCGGAGTGACTCAGTGGATCGACGATGACGAACTGGCGTCCGCATGGCATGACCTGATCGGCCGTTACCATAGGGTCTCCTGCGCGCTTGACCGTGAACTGACGGCGAAGCATGGCCTGACCAGCAGCGACTTCGAAGTGCTCCAGCAGTTGTGCGCGGCCGGCTCCGAGAGCCCACAGGTGCGGATGAGCGAACTCGGCGAGCGGGTGCACCTCACCCAGAGCGCCTTCTCCCGACTGATCAGCCGGCTCGAGAACGCCGGGCTCGTCGAGCGCACGATATGCGACGACGACCGCCGCTCCGCCTGGACCCGGATCACCGACACGGGCGTGCGACGGTACCTGCAGGCCCGCCCGACCCAGCGCGCGGTTCTACGCGAACTGGCAGAGCGCGAGGGCGCGAACGACGGTGAGACGGAACGCGCCGGGGCACGGGGGGATCGGCCGGGTGCACCCGGCTTGTGAAGCCCACGGGCCGAGGTCGACGATCTGCCCCGGTGTCAGATCCGTGTCGAACGGCGTCGCGGACGCGGACACCCGGAAATCGCCGAGGCCGCTCCCGACGATCTCGGTCTGCCACAGCAGCCATACGCTGACGGGGTGAGTACCGACCCCGACCTCCTGCTCGCAGCCGTCGAGACCGTCGCCGCCGGCGGCTTCGCCCTCTCCCCGGCACCCGGCCGGCATTCCACGCCGCCCTGAGCGCCCCGGCCCGGCGATAGCGGCGCGGCGGTGCCACCCGGCCGTCGGCCGGTCAGCACCGCCGCAGAGTTCCGAAGGCCGGTGCCAGGTAGATGTCCCAGGTCGAGCCGTCGTTGAGACGCAACGAACAATGGTTCCAGACCCGCGCGACCTCGGGCCGGGGCTGGTCTGCCTTCTGCACGATCACCTCGCGTGCGGACGCGTCTGCGATCGGCTGCCAGGAGCAGCCGGCATCGAAGGCGGTCTGGAGCATGTCGGATCCCGCCAGCGTGCACGGCGCGCGCAGACCGGCTTCGGACAGCCGCCCTGCGAGATCGGAGATCTGCGCGCGTGCGCTGACTTCCCGGACCGCCCGGCGGTGCAGCACGGCGTACTGGCTCGCCGCGTGTGCGACGAGAACGAGGGCCACCGCCCCGGTCACGGCCGGGCGCCATCGCGCGGGAGCCATTCGGACGATCGCGGCCAGACACGCGGCGACCGGAAGGGCGAGAAGGGTGTATACCGGCATCAAGAAGCGCGGCGCGGCGTAGTCGATCAGCAGCAGGTACTGAATGGAGACGACGGCCGCGCATACGGTGGGCAGCAGCAAGGTGCCGCCGCCTGAGCCGCGGGCGGCGAGCAGCACACCCGCGAGCGCCAACAGCGGCAACGCGAGCCACCAGAGCGAGAGTTGCGTGTGCGTCCACGGCACGTTGCACGGCCGGCAGAGCATCGGGCCATTGAGCGCGCGCAACTCCATGCCGATCGCGTTGTGCAGGCCCATCCCGTCCTGTTCCAGGCTGCCCTGCCGCAGCCGCGCGAGGGGACCGCCGAAACGCACGTAAGCCTCGACGATCCAGGGCAGGAGGCCGGTGACAAGCCCGGAACCGAGGCTGACCAGCACGCTCACGCGCCGCCACGCGCGCACCGCGAGTCCTGCGACGAACAGCGGCGCGGCGAGGAAGACGGCGTCGGTCGGACGCACGAGCGCGGTGAACGCGATGCTCACCGCCAACGCGACCGACGCCCACCGCGCCGGTCGCGGCTGTGAGGCCGCCACCAGGAACCAGCCCACGGCCGCCACGGTGCCGTAGGCGACGTAGATGTTGGGCATCACTTCGTCGGCGTAGAACTCGACAACCCACAGACTCGCGAACAGTGCGGCGGCGAGGACCACCACAGGCCCGGCGACGAGCCTTCGCCACGGCCAATACGCCGCGACCAGTCCGCCGCCGGCCAGCAGGGACATCCAGCCGCGCAGAACCGCCGTCGACGGATTGAGGCCTGCGGCGACCCCGGCGAGCAGGGACACTCCGCGCGCTCGCGGCGCGTCGAAATACGACGCCGGCGCGCGTACCGCAACCTGGCTCGTGTACACGACCTCGTCCCAGCCCAGCGGCAGCCGCAAAGGCACAGTCGCCATCTGCACGGCAGTGAACAGCGCCGCCACCAGCACCAGCCCCCAAGCGCAACGCCGCAATCGCGTCGCCGCGCCCACCCCGTCCGCCGGGCGGTCCACCCCCGCGGACGGCATCGATGAAGACTTCTGGGGTGAGAACACCTGCACATTGTCGAGCCGATCCCGCCGCCGCCCTGGGAAGCGGGACGCGCCGGGCGTGGCGTCGCAGCAGGTTGCTCCGTCGGGGCGAACACCTGTCCTGATCAGCAGGCGACTCAGCGATCCATGGCGGACCTACTGGCCGCGGAGGCTAACGCGACTGGTGGCGGGGCCGTCCGGTGGCGACCGTGACGTCGGCCGCGTCCTGCAGCAGGGTGCTCACGAACGAGTAGTCGAGGTCCGCGCCGGGCCCCTGCATGCAGAAGCCGTACAGTTCGTGCGCCAGATTCGCCAGCGGCATCGGCACGCCGGTGCGGCGAGCGAGATCGCGGACCAGGCCGGCGTCCTTGTACATCAGCCGCAGGGCGAAACCCGGCTCGTACTCGTCGCGCAGGACGTTGCGCGGCACCCAGGTGTCGAGCACCGTGCTGCCCCCCGACGAGGCGAGCACGATCTCCCTGAGCTGCGCCGGGTCGAGTCCTGCCTTGGCGCCGAGGGTCAGCGCCTCCGCGTTGGCGACCATGATGGTCGCGGTCAGGATGTTGTTGCAGAGCTTGGCGACCTGGCTGCTGCCGAGTCCGCCGGTGCGGAAGATACGCTGACCCAGCGCCGAGAGCACGCCCGAGACGTGCTCGACGTCTTGCTCCTCGCCGCCGACCATGATGGTCAGGGTGCCGTCGGCCGCGCGCACCGGGCCGCCGCTGACGGGAGCGTCCACGACGCGGATTCCGGCCGAGTTCAGCCGTTCGGCGAGCGCGATGACGCCGTCGGGGGCCACGGTGCTCATGGTGAGCAGAGTCAGGCCGGTTCTCCCGGAGTGAATCAGGCCCTCGGGGCCCTCGGCGACCTCCAGCAGTTGCGGCAGGTCGGGCACGAGGCTGATCACGACGTCCGCGGCGCGGGCCGCATCGGCGACGGAATCCGCGATTTTCGCGCCCTGCGCGGCCAGGGCCTCGGCCGCTTCGCGCCGGCGGTGCGCCACGACGGTGACATCGAAGCCGGCTCCCAGCAGGACCGCGGCCATCGGCGCCCCCATCGCGCCGAGCCCGACGACGGCGAGGCGGTGCGGAGCGCTGCCGGAGCCGGCCTGCTCGGTCTCGGTGGTGGTGGTGTCCTTGGGCGACTCGGGCATGGTGGAGGGACCTTCCTGGGGGCCGGACTGGTTAATCTGGTCGGCGGTTTCATTCGGTCGGCAGCGCGGGTCCGCGGTCGGCCAGCAGGTCCGACAGCCGCGGAGCGGTGATCGGCAGGTCCTCGACGACCAGCCCGAAGGGGGCCAGGGCGTCGTTGACCGCCGCGGTCACCGCGGCGATGGCCCCCATCACCCCGCCCTCGCTCATACCCTTCATGCCGCCGGGGGTACGGGTGCTCGGTGTGCCGCAGTGCAGCAATTCGATCCGGGGCGCCTCCCGTGCCGAGGGCAGCACGTAGTCGCGGAACGAGGTGGTGAGGTTGTCGCCGGAGGAGTCGTAGTGCACGCTCTCGTACAGCGCGCCGCCGAGGCCGAGCATGACCGCGCCGTGGATCTGCCCCTCGACGACCTTGGGATTGATCATCGTGCCGGCGTCCTCCGCCACCAGGTAGCGCTCCGTGCGCACCTGACCGGTGACGGGATCGACGACGACCTCGCAGAGGTGGGCGGCATTGGAGTACGTCATCGGCGGCGGGTCGTAGGCGAGGTGCGCGACGAGCCCCGGTTCCAGCCCGGCCGGCAGCGACAGCGGGTCGAGGTAGGCGGTGCGGGCGATGTCGGCGAGCACCAGGCCGGTGCCCACACACTGGCCGTCCTTAACCCGCACGATCTCGCCGTCCCGGAGGTCGAGCTCCCCGGGTTCTTCGGCGGTGCCGTCGCCGAGGGCCAGCCGTTCCCTGGCGATGGCCAGCACCTTGTCCTTCAGCCGCTGCGCGGCCAGCAGCGCGGCGCCGCCGCCCGCGGTGCCGCTCCGGGCGCCGCGGCTGCCCATGCCGTACGGCGCGACCTCCGTGTCACCCAGGCGGACGGCCACGTCCTCGGCCCGGACGCCGAGCCCGGACGCGACAGCCTGCGCCATGGTCGTCTCATGGCCCTGGCCCGACGGGGCGATGCCGACCGAGGCCACCACGGCCCCGCTCGGGTCGATGCGCACCCAGGCGGATTCGTGGCCGGAGCCGGGCATTCCGGCGGCGCGGTAGAACGCTGAGCCGTACGTGGTGGGCTCCACCAGGCAGGCGAGGCCGAGGCCGCGGTAGATCCCGGCTTCGCGGTCGGCACGCTGCCGCCGGCGGAAGTCGTCGTACCCGTAGGCGTCGAGCGCCGCCCGCCAGGTGCGGTACGGGGTGATGTCCTGGTAGGTCTCGCCGACTGCGGTGACGTAGGGCAGCTCGTCCTCGCGCAGCATGTTGCGCTCGCGAACCTCGACGGGGTCGAGGCCCAGCTCCCGGGCGATGGCGTCGATCGTGCCTTCGGTCACCCAGGTGCAGATCGCCATCGGCGCCCGCATCGGCGAGGCCGGAATCTTGTTGGACAGCGCCACTGTCATGTCGTACTCGTAGTCCGCGATCCGGTACGCGTTCGGCAGCATCATGGCGACGACGCGCAGCATGTAGTTCGCGGGGAAGAACGCGTAGCCGCCGAAGTCGCTGGTCAGCCGGGCGCGCATGGCCAGGATCCGGCCCTCGGCGTCGACGGCCGTCTCCACCTCCGCGCCGTCCTCGCGGGCCGCGAGGGCCGCGGTCAGGTTCTCGGCCCGATCCTCGCGCCAGCGCACCGGGCGGTCGAGGTGACGGGCAAGCGCGGCGACCACGAGTTCCTCGCGGTGCACGATCAGCTTCTGCCCGAAGGAGCCGCCGACGTCCTGGACGACCACCCGGACCTGATGCTCCGCCAGCTTCAGCCGGGTGGCGAGCTGGGTGCGGTAGGGGTGCGGCACCTGCGTGCCGGTGTACATCGTCAGCTCGCTGCGCCCGGCGTCCCAGACCGCCGCGCAACCCCGGGTCTCCATGGGGGCGTGGGTCATCCGCTGGTGCGAGAACCGGGTGCGCACCACCCGGTGGGCCCGTGCCAGGGCGCCGGCCACGTCCCCGGCGGCGAAGTGCTCGCGGAAGACCACGTTGCCACCCGCCGCCTCGTCGACCAGCGGCGCCCGGCCCTCCAGGCTGGCGGCCAGATCCATCGCGGGTTCGAGGACCTCGTAGTCCACCTCGACGAGCGCCGCCGCGTCCTCGGCCGCGTACCGGCTTTCGGCCACCACCACCGCGACCGGATCGCCCACGAAGCGCACCTTGGCGGTGGGCAGCGTCTCGGTCTCCAGCGGGACGAGCCCCTCGATCGGCGGGGCGATCCGCAGCGGTGTGGTCCACTCGGCCAGGTCGCGACCGGTGAAGACGTGGACGACGCCGGGTGCCTTTCGGGCGGCTGACGCGTCGACGGCCCGGATCGCCGCGTGGGCGTGCGGGCTGCGCACGAAGTGGGCGTGCAGTGCTCCGGGCAGCCGGATGTCGTCGACGAAGGTCGCCCTGCCGGTCAGCAGCCGGTGGTCCTCCCGGCGGGTGAGCGCCGCGCCCAGCGCCTCGGACCGCTCCGTCTCGGTCTCGGTATCGGTCGCGCCGTTTCCGGCCGGCCCGGCCTCGACGGCCCGCAGCGCCGCGGCGACGATGTTCTGGTAGCCGGTGCAGCGGCACAGGTTCCCGGACAGCTCCTGCCGCAGCTCCGCCTCGGTCGCCTGCGGGTTCTCGGCGAGGTGCGAGGAGAGGGTGAGCAGGATTCCCGGGGTGCAGAACCCGCACTGCACGCCGTGCTGTTCGCGCAGCGACTCCTGAAGGCGGCTGAGCCCGTCCGGTCCGGCCAGCCCCTCGACCGTGGTGATCTCCGTGCCCTGCGCCTGCACGGCGAGCATCAGGCAGGAACGGACGGGCCGGCCGTCGACCAGCACCGTGCAGGCGCCGCACACCCCGTGCTCGCAGCTGACATGGGTACCGGTGAGACCGCAATGGTCACGCAGGGCATCGGAAAGCAGGGTTCGCGGCTCGGCGTCGAGCGAGTACGGTCGGCCGTTGACGTTCAGTCCCATGCCGCTGGCCTCTCCCTCAGTCACGGTGCCTCGCCACGGTCCGCCGTACCGCGTCGGCCAGCGCCTCTCCGGCCAGTCGGCGCACGATACGCCGCCGGTAGGCCGCGCTCGCGTAGTGGTCGTCGATCGGATCGGCGCGCCGGGCGAGCTCGTCGGCCACCGCGGCCGACCACTGCGCGTCCGGGTTCCGGCCGGTCAGCCGCTCGGCGGCCTCGCCGAGGCGGTAGGGCACGGGCGCGGCGCCCGTGACTGCGGCCCTCAGCGTGCCGACCGTGCCGTCCGCCGCGAGCCGGACCGTTGCCGCCACGGTCACCAGCGGGAACGCGTAGGCGCCCGGGCGGCTCAGCTCGCGGAACCCCCACCCTTCCCGGTCGGACGTCCGCGGGAACTCGACCGCGGTGATCACTTCACGTTCGCGCAGTGCCCCGGGCTGGAGCAGCGACCGCACCTCGACCGCACGCACGCCGTCCGGCGAGGCCACTCGCGCCGAGGCGTCGAGCAGCACGCCCACCCCCGGCAGTTCCGCG
>Ga0310811_10000826_pt1 | contig 39873 bp, 37 predicted proteins | sample YCmetagenome_FD_207642 | JGI IMG/M metagenome (GOLD analysis project Ga0310811, IMG submission 207642) | Soil microbial communities from experimental microcosm in Duke University, North Carolina, United States - YC | ecosystem: Engineered > Artificial ecosystem > Soil microcosm > Unclassified ... | reverse complement strand
CCGCCGAGGCAAGGGCACCCGCCATGCGGTTCGGCACATAGCCGAGTTCCTCGACCGCGCGGAGCACCTTCTCGCGCAGGGTTTGGGACACGGCATCGGGCGTGTTGACGACGCGCGAGACGGTGATGGGCGCCACCCCAGCGCGGGCTGCGACATGTTTCAGGGTCACGGCCGCACGCTGAGGCGGCTTCTTGCCCGTCTTCTTGTTCGTTCCTACCATGAAGCCATCTCTAACCTGCTCATCGAGCCCGCGCCATGCGGAGCTGGCGTGGTTGCGCTACCAGGGCAGGGAGACTAGGCTCGGAAATGAAGCGGCGCCCGCGGCTCGGGCAACCAGCCGCCGGGTTAGGATGGCTGCGGTGCGCTCTGCCCGCTTATTCGGACGAATGGTCATGGTCATGCGCGTCTTGCGGCAGTTCCAGGCCGAAATGACGCACAAGATCGTCGACCTGCGCCTGCGTCAGCATGCGTGGATTGAGCCCGCGCAGCATCAGGTAAAGTCGCGCCGTCTCCTCCAGCTCCTCCATGGCATAGACCGCCGCATCCAGCGTTGCGCCGGCAACGACGGGGCCGTGATTGGCGAGGAGCACGGAGGAATAGCGCCCGGCGAGCCCGCGAATGGCGCCGGCCACCGCATCATCCCCGGGCCGATAATACGGGATCAGCGCGGTGCGGCCGTGCTTCATGACATAGTAGGCCGTCATCGGCGGCAAGGCAGCCGCAGGATCGATTTCCGGCAGCATGGAAAGCGCCACCGAATGCGTGGAATGCAAATGCACGATCGCCCCCGATGCCTGCCGTGTCTCGTAGAGCGCGGTGTGCAGCGGCACCTCCTTGGTCGGCTTGTCACCGGCGAGAAGGCGCCCTTCGGCATCCAGCCTGGAGAGGCGCGCGGGGTCGAGAAAACCGAGCGAGGCATTGGTCGGCGTCATCAGATAGCCGCCATCCTCGAGCCGCAGGCTGATATTGCCGGAGGAGCCCGGCGTCAGCCCACGCTCGAAAAGCGAACGAGCGAAAAGGCAAATCTGTTCGCGCAGCTTGGTTTCGTTCACGGTCCGGTCCTCCGCTTCGTGGTGTACCCTGGCGCGTGCCACGCGCGCGGTGAAAAGTCGAGCGTGAGACGGACAAACTTCGAGGAGCAGGGGAAATGACGGCGGACAAGCCGGGGGTGAACAAGGCGGCGGTCATCGGCCTTGGCTCGATGGGGTTCGGCATGGCGCGGGCGCTGCTGGGGGCGGGGTTTGCGGTCGCGGGCTTCGACGTGGCGGAGGCGGCGCTTGCGCGCCTTGCGGCCGAGGGCGGCCTGGCCGGGGCGACCCCGGCCGAGGCGGCGGCGGGCGCGGAGATCGTCGTCTCCGTCGTCGTCAATGCGGCGCAGACCGAGGCGGTTCTGTTCGGGCAGGGCGGCTGTGCGGAGGTCATGGCGAAGGGCACGGTCTTCATCTCCTCCGCCACCATGGCCCCCGATGCGGCACGCGGCCTCGCGGCCCGGCTGGAGGCGATGGGCGTGCTCTATCTCGATGCGCCGATGAGCGGTGGCGCGGCCCGTGCGGCGGAAGGTCAGCTCACCATGCTCGCCTCGGGCTCCCCGGCGGCCTTCGCGAAAGCCCGCCCCGCGCTCGACGCGATGACGGCGATGCTCTACGAGCTCGGCCCCGAGCCCGGCCAGGGCGCCGCCTTCAAGATGGTCAACCAGCTCCTCGCCGGCGTGCATATCGCGGCCGCCTCCGAAGCCATGGCTTTTGCGGCTGTCCAGGGGCTCGATCTTGCCCGGGTCTATGACGTGATTACCAAATCGGCCGGCAATTCCTGGATGTTCGAGAATCGCATGGCTCATGTCCTGGCGGGCGACTACAGTCCGAAAAGCTCCGTCAGCATCTTCACCAAGGATCTCGGCATCGTGCTCGACATGGCGCGCAGCGCCAATTTCCCGGTGCCGATCGCCGGCAGCGCGCTGCAGATGTTCCTGATGACGGCGGCCGCCGGCATGGCGAAGGATGATGATTCCTCGGTGACGCGCCTCTACGCCCAGCTGGCCGGCCTCACCCTTCCGGGAGACGCGTCATGACCCTCGCCCTCGGCTGCATCGCGGACGACTACACCGGCGCCTCGGATCTCGCGAATGCGCTTTCGGGCAACGGTCTGCGTGTCGTCCAGACGATCGGCTTGCCCGATGCGGGCCTCGCCCTGCCCGAGGTCGATGCGGTCGTCGTGGCGCTGAAAAGCCGCTCCATCGAGGCCGGCGAGGCCGTGCGCCTGTCACGCGCGGCCCAGGCCTGGCTCGCGGCGCGCGGCGCCGGCCATATCCTGTTCAAGATCTGCTCGACCTTCGATTCCACCGATGCCGGCAATATCGGCCCGGTGACGGATGCGTTGCGGGAAGCGACGGGCGGCGGCATCACCCTGGTCAATCCCGGCTTCCCCGGCACCGGCCGGCGCGTCTTCCAGGGCCATCTCTTCGTGCATGAGGAATTGCTCAGCGAAAGCCCGCTCAAGGACCATCCGCTGAACCCGATGCATGATGCGAACCTCGTCCGCGTGCTTGCCCGCCAGTCCGCAGCACCGGTGGGTCTCGTGCCGCTGCAGGTGGTGGCGCAGGGCGCGGAGGCCGTCCGTCAGGCGCTGCACGCCCTCGCGGCCGAAGGCAAGGGTTCCGCCATCGTGGATGCGGTGAATGACGGGGATTTCGAGGTGCTGGGCGCGGTGGCGCTGGATCAGCCGGTCTCGACCGGGGCTTCCGGCCTCGGCATCGGTCTCGCCCGCGCGCTGGCGCGCCGCGGCCAAGGCGCGGCGCGGGCAGACGCGGAGTGGGACGCGCTGCCGCCCGGCAAAGACCATGCGGCGATTCTCGCCGGCAGCTGTTCGAAGGCGACACTTGGCCAGATCGCCGAGGCCGCGCGCACCATGCCGGTTCTGCATCTGGACATCGAGGCGCTGGCAGGCGGCCAGGATGTGGTGGCAACGGCGCTCGCCTGGGCGCGGCCGAAACTGAGGAACGGACCGGTGCTGATCGCCAGCAGCCGGCCGCCCGCTGAAGTGGCTGACCTGCAGAAGCGCCTGGGCGGCACGGCGCTCGGCGCGCGGATCGAGGCGGCGCTCGCCGCCATCGCGGAAGGGCTGACGCAGGCCGGCCTCGGCCGCCTCGTCGTCGCGGGTGGCGAGACCTCCGGTTCCGTCGTCAACCGTCTCGGGCTGCAGGCCTTCCGCATCGGCGCGGAGATCGCCCCCGGCGTGCCGGCGCTCGGCGTCATCGGCACCCATCACGCCGGGCTGCGCATCGCCCTCAAATCCGGCAATTTCGGCGGACCGGACTTCTTCGCCCGCGCACTGAACGCGCTCGCCTGACGGGTCAGCCGTCCAGGCCTCGCAGGGCCCGGTAGACCGTGTTGCGCGATACACCGAGGCGGCGGGCGGCGGCGCTGAGATTGCCCCCCAATTCCCGATGCACGGCCGCGATCCGCGCAACCGTCTGGCTACGCAGATTGACCGCTGAACAAGCCGATGCGCCAAGCGCTGCTTCGACGGCCGTGAGATCGATCCGGTCAGGGTGGTCGATCAAGGTCAGTCGCGTCAGCAGGTTGCGGAGTTCGCGGATATTGCCTGGCCAGGAATGGAGCGCCAGGCGGGTGAGCGCCTGCTCCTCGATCTCCGTGCTGCGACCAAGCGTTGCCAGAACATGGCGCAGGATCTCGGCGAAATCCGTGCGCGCGCGCAGCGGCGGCAGCGTCGCCTCGATCGTATCGAGCCGGTAATACAGATCGGCGCGGAAGCGGCCTTTCGCCACCTGCTCCGCGAGGTCGACATGGGTTGCCGCGACCAGCAGGACATCCACCTGGCGGCTGGTCCCGCCGCCCACCGGGCGCACCGTCCAGTCATCCAGCAGCCGCAGCAGCACCGCCTGCAGGGTCAGTGGCATGTCCCCGATCTCGTCGAGGAACAGCGTGCCGCCATGGGCCTGGGTGACCAGCCCAGGGGCGCCGCCGCGCCGGGCACCGGTGAAGGCGCCCTCGGCATGGCCGAAGAGTTCGGCCTCCACCAGGGTCTCGGGCAGCGCCGCGCAATTGACCGGCACGAAGGCGCCGCGCCGCCCACTCGCCGCATGGGCATGGCGGGCCAGCTGCTCCTTGCCCGTGCCAGTCTCGCCGCGGATGAGGATCGGCAGGCCGCGCATGGAAGCGGCTTCGACATGGCGCAGCACCGTGGCGACCGCGGGGTCCGTGGCGACGAAGCCGGGCGCGGCCGCCGACGGCTTGGGCGGCACGGGCTTGGGTGACGCGGCCTTGGGTGGTGGGGAGAGGTGTTCCAGCTGGACCACGAAAACACTGCCGGCGCGATCCTGCAACCTGGTCTGCGGGGCATGCCGCCCAGCATCGATGAAGGCGCCGAAGGGCATGCGGAAGACCTCGTCAAACCGCCCGCCCGCCATCGTCGGCAGACCTTGCAGGAACAGCCGTGCCCGCGGCGTCGCCCCCAGGATCGTGCCAGAGGCATCGAAGGCCATCAGCCCCGCGCTCAGCGTATGGAGATATTCGGCGCGGTTGTGGAAGGCCAGCACGACATGGGCGCGGTACATGTCCCGGAAGAGGCCGTTCTCGATCTGGGTCGCCGCCATGGAGACGAGCGCCCGGGTGTGCTGCTGCCGCGAATGGCAATCCGAAGACGCATCCAGGACCCCCGCCAGCGCGCCATCCGGCGCAAAGACAGGGGCGGCGGTGCAGGTCAGCTGATCATATCGGCTGAAGAAATGTTCGCCGCCATGAATCGTCAATGCCCGCTTCGTGGCGGCGACACTGCCGAGTGCATTGGTGCCGCAGCCTTGTTCAGACCACAGGCAGCCGGGCCGGATGCGCGTCGCGTGCGCGGTGGCACTGAAGCTGTTGTCGGCGATCGTGTCCAGCAACATCCCGTCCCCACCCGCGAAGGCGATCATGAAATTGCTGCCGGCTATCTGATGATAGAGGTTTTCCATTTCGGCCAGCACCAGGGGGCGCATGGCACCGGCCGCCTCTCGTGCATGGCGCAGAGACGCAGCCTCGGCCTGTTTCAGAGGCGGCGGCCTTTCGGGGTCCAGTCCATAGCTGAGGCAGCGCGACCAGCTCGCGGAAATATCGGGCGCCAGCAAATCCGTGGCGATGGCGTGACGCCGCTCCAGCACCGCACGCGCACGCACCAGACGGTCTTCTGCCGAAATCAGCATTTCATTCCTGACAGTCCACTTCGAGGGACTTTGGCCGGAGGATAACAAAGCCGCGTCACCATCGGCAACTGTTCCGAAACGGAACACTTGCTTTCGTTCATCTGTTCCGCGCGGAACAGCATGCGTCGCGAGAACGGTCCTGCAAACCATTGTTATGACAGCATCAAAGTCGGTGGCACGGTCTATGCAATCATGATTGCCGTGAAGGCCCGCCAGCATGAAGCGGGCGAGAGGAGAAAGACGCCATGAAGGCAGCCGTTCTGCATCGCTATGATGAGACGCTCTCATCCGACACTTTTGTCCAATACGAGGATGTTCCTGATCCGAAGATCGAGCGGCCGACCGATGTCATTCTGCGCGTCGGGGGCGCCGGCGTCTGTCGCACTGATCTGCACATCGTCGAGGGTATCTGGCGAAGCAAGGTGGATGTCCAGCTGCCCTATATCATGGGGCATGAGAATGCCGGCTGGATCGAGGAGGTGGGGCCGGCGGTCGAAGGTTTTGCGGTGGGCGATGCGGTGATCTGTCATCCGCTGGTGACCAGTGGACATTGCCTGGCCTGCCGGCGTGGCGATGACATGCATGCGACGGACAGCCAGTTTCCTGGCGTCAATGCCAATGGCGGCTATGCCGACTATCTCCGCACCGGGCAGCGCTCCCTCATCAAGCTGCCCGCAGGCCTGGCGCCGAAAGACGTGGCGCCCTACACCGATGCTGGATTGACTGCTTATCGCGCTGCCAAGAAAGCCTCCCGCCATCTCTTGCCCGGCCAGTTCGTTGTCGTCATCGGCGCTGGCGGTCTCGGCCATATCGGCATTCAGGTCCTCGCCGCTCTTTGCGCAGCTGAGATCATCGCAGTTGACCGGTCAGATACCGGCCTCGCGCTCGCGAAGGAGTGCGGTGCCCATCACCAGGTTCGCGCCGACGGTGAGGAGGTTGAGAACATCATGGCGCTGACGGGTGGCCGCGGCGCGGAGGCGGTGATCGACTTCGTGGGCGAGGGCGATGCCGTGGCGAAGGGCCTGGCCATGACCGCCAATGCCGGTTTCTACTATATCGTGGGCTATGGCGGCCGCATCGAAATGCCGACGCTCGACATGATCACGTCGGAGAAGACGATCGTCGGCAATCTCGTCGGCACCTACCCGGAACTCGTCGAGTTGATGGCGCTCGCCGATCGCGGCCTGGTTCATCTGTCCACGCGCGAATACCGGTTGGCTGACGCCAACCAAGCATTGCACGACCTCCATCACGGTCGCATCCGCGGCCGCGCGGTCTTGATACCGTGATGGCCGCAGGGGAAGCGACGATGACGGACGAAGATCGTTCCAAGGACGAGTTTTTCAAACGCCTCGGTCTGCTGGCGCAGGAGATGATCGACGCCCACGGCAAGGATTTCACCATGGGAACCTTGATTCTGGCGGCGCGCTTCATCGCAGACGGCAAGCCCATCGGCCGGCCCGGCAGCACCGAGCCATCGGCCTGACTGTCCCAATCTGATACAGTAATACACTGCGGTGTCTCATAATAAGACATGCTGCATCGCAGTAATTAAGGACCCTATACAAATACTTGCATAGATCCTCGCAAAGACGGATAGTCTGGATCTGGCACAACACTTGCTATCTCTTAATAAGGTGGCGTTGCCCATCGCTTTCGTCAGTAGAGATGATGAACTTGCATTGGTCGCGTTGCCGCACAAGCGGATCAGAAGATCACAAAAGATCCAAGGAGATGTTCAGATGCCTGATGGCCTGTCTTTAACCAAGATCACAGCACAGAAGGGAATCAGTATCGGCGAGGCCGCGAAGCGTGTCGCCGATCTGGGCTGGACGCCAAGCTATGTCCAGGAAGCAATGACCTTCCCGACGGACTACAAAATCAAGAAGGCACCGCGCGACCCGATGAAGCAGGTGCTGCGGTCCTATTTCCCGATGCAGGAGGAAAAGGACAATCGCGTCTATGGCGCGTTGGATGCGGCGCTGCGCGGTGACATGTTCCGCAATGTCGAGCCGCGTTGGGTCGAATGGATGAAGCTGTTCCTGGCGATCATCCCCTTCCCGGAAATCTCGGCGGCGCGGTCCATGGCGATGGTGGCACGCCTGGCGCCGGGCGAGGAATTGCGTACCGGCTTCACGATGCAGATGGTGGATGAGTTCCGGCACTCGACCATCCAGATGAATCTCAAGAAGTGGTATATGGAGAATTATATCGACCCAGCCGGGTTCGATATTACCGAAGCCGCTTTCGGCCGCTGCTACGCGACCACCATCGGCCGCCAGTTCGCCGAGGGCTTCGTCACCGGTGACGCCATCACTTCCGCCAATATCTATCTGACCGTGGTGGCCGAAACGGCCTTTACCAATACCCTCTTCGTCGCCATGCCGTCGGAAGCCGCGCGCAATGGCGACTATGCGCTGCCCACCGTCTTCCTCTCGGTGCAGTCGGACGAGAGCCGGCATATCGGCAATGGCCATTCCATGCTGATGTCCATCATCAATGATCCGGACAACCACCAGCTTATCGAGCGTGATCTGCGCTATGCCTTCTGGCAGAACCACGCGATCGTTGATGCCGCCATCGGCACACTGATCGAATATGCGACGACCGATCGCGACAAGAACAAGGAAAGCTATGCCGAGCTCTGGCATCGCTGGATCTACGAGGATTACTATCGCACCTATATGCTGCCGCTCGAGAAATACGGCATCAAGATCCATCATGATGATGTCGGCGCCGCCTGGGAGCGGATGGTCAAGAAGCACTATGTGCACAAGACCGCACAATTCTTCTCGGTCGGATGGCCGCTCAACTTCTGGCGGATCGAAGCCCAGACGGAGAAGGACTTCGAATGGTTCGAGCATAAGTATCCGGGCTGGTACGCCGAATTCGGCGATTACTGGAAGTGGTACGGGAAGCTGAGCAAGCCCGGCGAGACGGTGATGACCTTCAACACCGAGACCGGCTACGTCTATCCGCATCGCTGCTGGAGCTGCATGGTGCCCTGCCTGATCCGCGAGGACATCGTGTGTGACGAGGTTGACGGCAAGACCTACACCTATTGTTCCGAGCTTTGCCATTGGACGCATAAGACAGCCTTCGCCGCCACCTACGAGGGCCGGCCGACGCCCGCGATGGGCCGCTTCAGCGGCAGGCGCGAGTGGGAGGAATGCTACCACGGCTGGGATCTGGCCGATGCCATCCAGGATCTTGGCTTTGTTCGTGGCGACGGCAAGACCCTTGTGCCCCAGCCGCATCTGCGCTTCGACGACCGCGAGATGTGGACGCTGGATCATGTCCGTGGCCATACGCTCGCCAGTCCCTTGCTGACCATCCGCGGCATGACGCCGGAGGCGCGGGAAGCGCATCTCGCCGAATACCGCAAGGGCTTCAAGATCAATCCGATCCACTGATTGGGTGAGGACGGGAGGGGGTCCGGCAGAACCGGGCCCCGTCCCGCCGCATCCCGAAAAGGGTTGCCATGAACGATATCATCGCCAAGACCGAGACCGAGGTTGTGACCCACACCGTGCGCTTCGAGCCGATGGGCATCGAGATGACGGTGGATGAGGGAGAGACCGTGCTCGATGCCGCCTTCCGCCAGGGCATTTCCGTGATGCATGGCTGCAAGGAGGGACAATGCGCCAGCTGCAAATCGAAACTGCTCGATGGCGACGTCGAGATGCTGAAATATTCGACCTTCGCGCTGCCTGAATCGGAACGCGACACCGACCATATCCTGCTTTGCCGGAGCCTTGCCTATAGCGATATCACGGTGGAACTGCTCAATTACGACGAGGATTTGCTCAGCCGCTCCATCGCGGTCAAGGAGATTTCGGCAACTGTCGTCTCCGTCCAGGAACTGACACGGGATATCCGGCTACTGACGCTGGACCTGCGGGCACCCTTGCGCTTCTGGGCCGGCCAGTATGTTGACATCACCATTCCCGGCAGCGGAATCACCCGCGCCTTCTCGATGGCGAATGCGCCATCGGCCGAAGGCGTCAGAACCCTGCAGTTCATCATCAAGATCTATCCCCAGGGTGCGTTTTCGTCTCGGCTCGAAGGCGGGCTCGCGACCGGCGACACGCTGACGGTCAAGGGCCCCTATGGCACCTGCTTTCATCGCGAGGGGCGGTCAGGTCCGCTCGTCCTCGTGGGTGGCGGCTCAGGCATGTCGCCGCTGTGGTCAATCCTGCAGGACCACATCGCCCAGGGGGAGGCGCGGCCGGTACGCTTCTTCTACGGCGCCCGCACCAAGGCCGATCTCTTCCATCTCGCAGAGTTCGCCGCCATCGGCGCGCAATTGCCCGATTTCAAGTTCATCCCGGCCCTGTCACATGCCGAGCCCGACGATGATTGGAGCGGGGAGACCGGTTTCGTTCACGACGTCGTGGCGCGGGTGCTGCGGGAGGAGGGGCTGGACGGAGAGATCGATGCCTATTCGTGCGGACCGCCGCCGATGATCGACGCCGTTCTGCCGATTCTGCAAATGGCCGGGGTCGAGCCCGAGCGGATCTACTTCGACAAGTTCACAACGGCCACTCGTTGACCATCGGTCATCCAAAAGCAAAACGGGAAGGAAAGAACATCATGAGTGCAGCAGTGCAACCACCGGCAGGCCCGGTAAAATCGGGTGCCGCGGGGGCCGCGACCTTTGCCGGGTCGGACAGCCGCAAATACAACTATTTCGACCCTAAGGGGCGGCGGGCGACGCACTACGAGGATATGACCGTCGATGTGCAGCCGGACCCGAAGCGGTATCTGCTGCAGGACTGGATCATCTCCTTCGCGGACGGCACGCCGACCTATTCGGAAAAGTGGACCGAGGCCAAATCGTCCGACTGGCACGCCTATCGCAGCGTCGACCAGGAATGGGAGCGCACGCATTATCAGCGGCAATCCACCATCTGCGGCATGATCCAGAATGTCGTGGAGAATGGCCGCCGCGCCGGCGCGCCAAAGCGCTTCGATCCGGCCTGGGTCAAGATCCTGCAGGATCACGTCGGCGCCTACAAGCATGCCGAATTCGGCCTCGGCACCGCGACCATGCAGGCGCAGCGCTACGGCTATACGCAGATGATCAACAATGCGATCCTGACCAATTCCTCTTACAAAATCCGCTTCGCGCAGGATCTGACGCTCTACCTGTCCGAAATCGGCATGGATATCGAGACGTTCGACGGCGATGCCGGCAAGCGCCATTGGGTGGATGACCCGATCTGGCAGGAGACGCGCCGCGCGATCGAGACGATTAGCGGTGCCACGGATTTCCTCGAGCAGTATTTTGCCGTCAACCTGATCTTCGAACCGCTGGTCGGCGAGCTGTTCCGCAGCGGCTTCATCATGCAGGCGGCGGCTTCTCAAAACGACTTCATCACTCCCGCCGTCGTTTCCGCCGCCGAAGGTGACTACGAACGCAATCTCGCCAATGCCATCGAGCTATTCCGCATGCTGGAACTGGACGAGACCCATGGCGCCCACAATCGCCGTCTCTTCGGCACCTGGCTGCACAAGCACGGGACGCTCGCCATGGCAGCGGCGCGCGGACTGCAGCCGATCTGGTCGCAGCCCCGGGTGAAGGTCGCTCAGTTCCCCGAAGCGCTGGAACTGGCAAAGAACCGCCTCCGCGCGATCGGTGCCGAGACCGCCATCGACGTGCAGTCGATTGTCGACGTCTGATCATCCGCCCTGAACGCACAAGGAAAAGCCGATGTCCCATACCGATAATATCTTCAAGTCCATGAAGGACATGCAGTTCGAGACGACGATTTCGGTCGAGTGCGGGGTGACCATGAATGACAGCGTGGAATCCCGCGTCATCGCCGAGGTCATGGGCGAGAAGCCCGGCGTTACCGTCACCTACATGCCGGCGATGATCCGCATCGACGGCGAGGGGAAGATGGAATTCAAGATGGATGAGATCACCGAGCGGCTCGGCCGCGAGATGACCCCGCATCTTTTCGAGATCTGCACATCCACGCATTACGGCCGGATGGTGATGGTGGATGACAATACCGTCGTGCTGTTCGGCAATATGGACGACGTTCAGGAATTCATCTGAAAGATCGCACGAACGTCCAGGAAGGGAACAAAAATGTACAAGACAAAAGACGGCGAAGAAATCTTCGTAATCGACGGGCACGTTCATCTCTGGGACGGGAGCCCCGAGAACCAGCGGAATGTTCATGGTGCCGAGTTCATCAATTGTTTCTACGGCTACCATGCGGCCCTCAGTCCGAAGGAGGAGGTGTGGCCGCGGGAGAAGTTCGAAAAATACGGCGCCGAGACGATGTATGAGGATCTCTTCGTCAAGGGCTACGACGATATGGCGATCTTTCAGCCCACCTATCTCAAGGAATTCTACAAGAACGGCTTCAATACGCTCGAGCAGAACGCCAGCCTCGGCACCCGGTACCCGGAGCGTTTCGTTATCAATGGCGCTTTCGATCCGCGCCATGGCGAGGCCGGACTTGAGCAACTGCAGGCCGATGTCGAGCAATACAAGATCAAAGGCGTAAAACTCTACACGGCGGAATGGATCGGTGACAGCAAGGGCTACAAGCTGTCCGATGACCACGCCAAGCGCTATCTGGAGCGCGCGGAGAAGCTCGGCATCAAGAACATCCATGTCCATAAGGGGCCGACCATCCTGCCGCTCAACCGCGATGCCTTCGATGTCGCGGATATCGACGATGCCGCCACCTGTTTCCCCAACCTGAACTTCATCGTCGAGCATTGCGGCCTGCCGCGCCTTGATGATTTCTGCTGGATCGCGGTGCAGGAGCCGAACGTTTACGGCGGGCTTGCGGTGGCACTCCCCTTCATTCACAGCCGCCCCGGCTATTTTGCCCATATCATTTCCGAGCTGCTCTTCTGGCTTGGTGAGGATCGCATCCTTTTCGGCAGCGATTACGGCATCTGGACGCCGAAATGGTTGGTCGATGCCTTCATGGAATTCGAACTGCCGGATGATGTCCGCAAGGAGACGAAGGTCGACCTCTCGCTCACGGCTAAGAAGAAGATCCTCGGACTCAACGCGGCGCGCATCTACAACATCGACATCGAAGCCAAGAAGGCTGCTTTGGGCTATCGCCAAAGCGTCGCCGCCGAATGAGCCGCGAAAGCGAGGTCTGGCGTCAGCTCGGGACCGTCAACGATCCTGAACTGGACGAATCCGTGACGGAGCTTCGCTTCGTCACGGCGGTCGCGGTCAGTCCCGCAGGCGCGGTGGATGTCACCTTCCGCCTGCCGACCTACTGGTGTGCCGCCAACTTCGCCTTTCTGATGGCGGAGGATATGCGGCTTGCGGTGGCAAGCCTGCCCTGGGTCACCGATGTTTCGGTGATCCTCGGCGACCACATGTATGCCGACACCATCAATGCCGGAATCGCGGCCAAACGCTCTTTCCAGACGTCTTTCGGCGATGCCTCCGATGGCGATCTGGAAGCGCTCCGCCGCACCTTTCTCGTCAAGGCTTTTCAGCGCCGTCAGGTCGCCTTGGTCGAGCACTTGTTGGCCGCGGGCTATGCCGCCGAAATCCTTGCCGATCTCTCCATCGCGGAACTGGTCGCACTCGGCACCGAGGAAGCGCCCAGGAAGCTCATCGCGCGCTATCTCGACCGTCGGGCCGTCGTGGGGCCGGTGGGGACAGAGGACCCGGCTTTCGTCGACGAAGCGGGAGCCGCCGTCCCGCCCGAGGCGTTCCGGGCCCATATCCGCGCGCTTCGCCGGGTTGCGGTGAATGTGGAGTTCAACGGCGCGCTGTGCCGGGGGTTGCTCGCGGCGCGCTTCGACGAGGAGGAGAGCAAGGATCGCGAGCCGGGCCTGCTCGACTTCATTCACGCCTTGCCGGCTGAACAACCCAGCCGCCTCTGACCGAACGACGCGCACCCGCCGGGACCTTCAACCGGCGCAAAAGGGGCGCGAGGAAAGACAGGAAACGGAGAGATGCGATGGCCAAAATGATGCTGCACGATGATGAGGCGCGCCAGGCCCTGGGCCGCGGTGTCGGCAAGCTTGCGCGGGCGGTGCGCGGCACGCTCGGCCCCCGCGGCATGAATGCGATCATCGATCGCCCGATCGGCACGCCCCTGGTGTCGCGCGACGGGGTCAGCATCGCGCAGGAGATCGAGCTGCCTTGCCCCTTTGAGAATATGGGCGCGCAGGTGCTGCGGGAGGTTTCCAAACAGACCAATGATATCGCAGGCGACGGCACCACCACCGCGACGGTGCTGGCGGATGCCATGGTGCAGCAGGGCCTCGGCTTCCTTGCTGAAGGCGCCAGCCCGGTCGATCTCGTGGCTGGGCTGGAACTGGCTGTAACGGAGGCTCTGGCAGCCCTCCACCGCAGCGCCCGGCCGCTCTCCGGGCCGGAAGAGACCCGCGCGGTCGCGACTATCGCCGCGAATGATGCGGCGACCGGGGCGATGGTCGCCGAAGCGCTGGAGCGGGTCGGGCCGGACGGCATCGTCACCGTGGAATTCGGCACCACGGTGGAAACGCTGCTGGAGGTTGTGGACGGCATGTCCTTCGACCGCGGCTACCTTTCCCACCACATGGTTACCGATATCGAGCGCATGCAGGTGGTGCTGGAAGATCCGCTCATCCTGATGACGGACCTCAAGCTCTCGGGCCCGGAAGATGCGAGCGCGATCGAGGCTTTGCTCGAGGGCAGCCGGCGGCCGCTGCTGATCCTGGCGGAGGAAATCGCACCCAGCTGCATTATGCAACTCCTCGGGCGGCGGGAGCGTGGGCTGCCTGCGGTCGCCGCCATCCATCCTCCCGAATACGGCCATTGGCGCCGTGCGATGCTGGAGGATATCGCCATCGTCACCGGCGGAAGGGTGATCGCGCGCGAGCTTGGCGGGTCACTCTCTGCGGTCACCCGTCGGGATCTGGGCGAGGCCCGGCAGGTCCGCGTTTCGGCGAACCAGACCATCATCAGCGCCGGCGGCGGGGATCCGACCGTGATTGCCGCGCGCCGCGCTCAGGTAACGCGGCAGCTGGATGCGGCGCCCCAGAATATCGAGCGCGACAAGCTGCAGGAGAGGCTGGCCAAGCTTTCGGGCGGCTCGGCGATCATTCTGGCCGGCGGTGCGACGCCTGTGGAGCAGAAGCGTCGGGTGCAGATGATCGAGGATGCCATCAACGCGACCCGTGCCGCGCTGCAGGACGGCGTGGTTGCGGGTGGTGGCACCGCTCTGGTGCAGATCGGGCCGGAGCTATTGCCGATGATGGAGCGGCTGAGCGGCGGCAAACGGCTGGGGGCGGCGCTGTTGCAGGGCGCCCTGGCCCAGCCGCTTTCCTGTATCGCGGCCAATTGCGGGCTGAACGCGACGGAGATCGTCTCCCGGGTCGCTCAAGCGCGACGCGGCGAGGGTCTGGATGCGCGAAATGGCGATATTCTGGCCCTGATGCCGGCCGGCGTGCTGGACCCCGTCAAGGTCAGCGTGACGGCGCTGCGCAATGCGGCCTCTGTCGCCGGATTGATCCTGACCACCCAGACCCTGGTCGCGAGCATTCCGGATGGGCATGACCCGACGGCAGGCCCTGCTTTGGGGGGAGGTGCTGAGCGGCTCGGCCGAGCCTGAACCCCTGGTCTATCGGGCTGGCGGTTGCCGACGGATCGGCGCTATCCTGTCGGCAAAAGAACGCGCCGCTCGAGCGTCGAACCGCCCGCTGATCAGGCGGGCGCCAGGGAAGGATTAGCCATGCCAGGCCGACAGCCTGACCCGCAGGGCTTGCCACCGTTCAATATCCAGCACAGCAGTGCTGGCCGCGACACGATGCTTGCCTGGGAAAGGTTTCTGACGGATGACCCGCATGGCATTGATCCCGTGCGCAATTTCGTCGTCTCCTCCTGGCTGCGGAGCCGGGAACTGGGCATCAATCCCCGCGGCAGGGCTGCCCCGCTCGCGGCCCGGGGCGATGCGATGGAGCATCTGCGCGAACGCCATGCCGATCTTCTCGGCGCGGCGGCGGATGTGTTCGCGACCTCGGCGCCGCTTTTCGGCGGTTCCCGCTCCCTCATGCTGCTCACCAACCCGGACGGCATCGTGCTGGATGCGGTGGGCGACCATCAGACCCTGGATGCCGGGCAGAGCATCCATCTGATGCAGGGCGGCGACTGGCGGGAGGATACGGTCGGCACGAATGGCATCGGCACGGCGCTGGCCACGCGTCGCCCCGCCCAGGTTCATGCCTCGGAGCATTTCTGCGAAGGCATCAAGGCCTGGACCTGCGCCGCCGCGCCGATCTTCGCGCTCGGCACCGGAGAGGTGCTCGGCATTCTCGATATTTCAGGCCCGACCAGCACCTATCAGCGCAACAATCTCAGCCTGGCGGTCTCGATCGCCCGGCAGATCGAAATGGTGATGAACGAGCGCGCGAGCCGGGAGCGGATGCGCCTGCTGGAAGCCTGTCTGGAGCGGATGACAGCGACCGACGTTGCCGGACTTGTCGCGATCGATCGGGAGGGGCGTCTGGTTCATAACAGCGGGCGTCTGCCTGATCTGGTCCCCTTGGGTCATCGGCTGCCGGGCCTCGATACGCAGGCGACGGTCGATGATTGGGCGGTCTCCTTGCCGGCGCCGCTGCGGGCCGACTGGTTCAATGTCATCCGGGTCGACGGACGGGCGATCGGGGCCGTTCTGGTGATTCCCGAGAAACCCCTGGCTCGCTCTGTCGCCATCGCTGACGCGGCGGAGGCCGGCTTCAGTGCCATCATCGGCCAAAGCCCAGAGCTTGAACAGGCGCTGACGCGCACCCGCCAGCTGCGCGGCAAGCGTGTGCCCGTCTTGATCGAGGGCGAGACCGGCGTCGGCAAGGAGTTGTTCGCCCGCGCCCTGCACGGCGAGATGCGGGACAGCCACCCCTTCATCGTCTTCAATTGCGGAGCGGTGGTGAAGGAACTGCTGGCGAGCGAGCTTTTCGGCTATGTCCGCGGCGCCTTCACCGGCGCGACCTCCGGGGGCGCCATCGGCCGTTTCGAGCAGGCGCATGGCGGCACGCTCTGCCTCGACGAGATCGGCGAAATGCCGTTGGATTTGCAATCCATCCTGCTGCGCGTGCTGGAAGATGGCGTCATCTACCGCCTTGGAAGCGGCCAGCCGCATCCGGTGGATGTGCGGCTGGTCGCCATGACCAACCGCCATCTGCTGGAAGAGGTGGCGGCCGGGCGGTTCCGCCGCGATCTCTATCACCGGTTGAGCGTAACCCGCATTCAGCCGCCGCCGCTGCGGGAGAGGGCGGGGGATGTCCCGCTGCTGATCGCGCATTTCAACCGGCAATTGGCCGCGCGCCACGGGGTGCCGGAACGCCTGTTCGCGGAGCCTATTCTGGCGCTGCTTGGCGACTACGACTGGCCCGGCAATGTGCGCGAGCTGCGCAATCTGGTCGAGAGCCTGCTGCTGATGGCCGAGACCGAGCAGGTGACCGAGGCGGAGGTCACGGACTTGCTGGAACGATCCGGCGGCCATCCGGGCGCGGCCGCCGCGGGCGAGCGGAGTGGCGCGAGCCTAGAGGATGCGGAACGCGCGGCTATTCTGCAGGCCATGCGCGCTTGCCACGGCAACCTGGCAGAGGCCGCCCGATGCTTGCGCATTTCCCGCAGCACGCTCTACCGCAAGATGGAGCGGTATGGCCTCGCGCCGCGTGGATCGGACAGTGCGGTTGATGCTCTTCGGGCGTAGGTCCATATAGGGGCTTCGCTGATGGAGAGGATGTGACGATGACACGCAGCATGAAGATCGACTTCGTGTCGGATGTTTCCTGCCCCTGGTGCATCATCGGCCTGCGCGGCCTGGAAGAGGCCCTGGCGCGGACAAGCGACGTGATCGACGCCGACATCCACTTTCAGCCCTTCGAACTCAATCCCGACATGCCCGCCGCCGGGCAGAATATCGTTGAGCATATCACGCAGAAATACGGCTCCACGCCGGCGCAATCCGCTGCCACGCGCCAGATGATCCGCGAACGCGCGGCGGGCGTGGGCTTCACCATGGCGATGTCGGATGAGAGCCGTATCTATAATACCTTCGACGCGCATCGCCTGCTGCATTGGGCCGAGTTGGAAGGGCATCAGGCGGCACTGAAACACGCGCTGTTCGACGCCTATTTCACCGAGGGCAAAAGCCCTTCCGATCATGACGTGCTGGTGGCGGCCGCTGTGAAGGCGGGGCTGGACGGCGAGGCGGCGCGTGCGGTGCTGAACTCGGACCGGTTTGCCGCCGAGGTGCGCGCGGCCGAGCATCTGTGGCAGTCGCGCGGCATCACCTCGGTTCCGGCCGTCGTCATCGACGAGCGCTATCTGATATCGGGCGGCCAGACGCCGGAGGTTTTCGAAGAGGCGCTGCGAAAAATCGCGGCCGATATGGCACCGGCCTGACCGGAGCGCAGGGCGCATGGAACAGACCTGGCGATGGTTCGGCCCCGGCGACACTGTCACGCTGCGGGAGATCGCGCAGACTGGTGCCTCGGGCATCGTCTCCGCGCTGCATGAGATTCCCTATGGCGCCGTCTGGACGCAGGAGGCCATTGCCGAGCGCCGCGCGCTGATCGAGGCCGAGCCTGCGCTCGGCCTGCGCTGGAGCGTCGTCGAGAGCCTGCCGGTGCACGAGGACATCAAGCGCGGCTCCGGCCAATTGAATGCGCTGTTCGAGAACTATCGCCAGTCGTTGCGCAACCTCGCGGCAGCCGGCCTTCGCACCGTTTGCTACAACTTCATGCCCATTCTGGACTGGACGCGGACGGAACTGCGGGCGGCACTACCCGGCGGCGGTACCGCACTGCGCTACAATGCGCAGCAAATCGCGGCCTTCGACTGTTTCATGCTGGAACGCCCCGGCGCCGAGGCCGCGTATGAGCCCGCGGTACTGACCCGTGCGCGCGCCTGGTTCGATGCGTCGCGCCCCGCGGACCAGGACGAGTTGCTGGCGACGATCATGGCGGGCCTGCCCGGCGCCTATGAGCGCTACGACATCCCAAGCCTGCGCCACATGCTGGAGAGCTACGCTGGCATCGACAAGGCAAGGCTGCGCGAGAATCTTGCGCGCTTTCTGCGCGAGGTGGTGCCGACGGCCGAGGAGGTCGGCATCCGCCTCTGCATCCATCCCGACGATCCGCCGCGGCCGATGTTCGGTCTCAGCCGCATCGTCTCGACCGAAGACGACATCGCCTTCATCCTCGGCGCCGTGGACAGCCCCGCCAATGGATTGACGCTCTGCACGGGTTCGCTCGGTGCCGGTGTCGGCAATGACGTGCCGGCCATTGCCCGCCGCTTTGCCGACCGCACCTGGTTCGCCCATCTCCGCAATGTGACGAAGGAACCCGACGGCTCCTTCATGGAGGCGGATCACTTGGGCGGCGACGTGCCCATGGTGCCGGTGATCCAGGCGCTGATGGAGGCCGCCGGCAGGCGACGCGCGGCCGGCGATGCCCATTGGCGCATTCCGCTGAGGCCCGACCACGGGCACGAGTTGCTGAGTGACCGGGGCCGTAAAACCCATCCGGGTTACCCGGTCATCGGCCGCCTGCGCGGGCTCGCGGAACTCCGCGGAGTCATGACTGCCGTGGCCGAGCTTCGCAACCTTCCGATGTAGAGTCAGGCGCGCTGCTTGGTGCGCGAGACGATCTGCGTCGGGCTCACGAAACGCAGTGCGATGAGCAGCCAGATCAACGTCGAAATCATGTAGACCACGGCCATGACATCGACCTCCTGACCCGCACGGACACCGGAGGCGAAGACCGCATAATAGAGCGCGACCACGAGCGTCTGGCTCGTCGGGCCCGAGATCAGGAAGGTCAGCTCGAACATCGCGATGGTGCGCACCATCACCAGCAGCAGCCCGGCCAGCACTCCTGGCAGCAGCAGCGGCACCAGAACGCGGATGAAAAGGCTGAAGGTGGAGGCACCGAAGACGCGCGCGGCCGCCTCGATCCTTGGATCGATCTGCTCGATGAAGGGGATCATGACCAGCACCATGAAGGGCACGGTGGGCACGAGATTGGCGAGGATGACGCCGCCCATCGTGCCACCCAACCCGGCCTTGTAGAGCAGGGTCGCGAGCGGAATGCCGTATGTCAAAGGTGGGACCAGCAGGGGGGCGAGGAAGATGAGCATAACCGCCTGCTTGCCCGGGAAGTTGCGGCGCGCCATGGCATAGGCGGCGGTCACGCCGAGCACACCCGAGATGACGACGACGGCCGCCACGATCTCGAAGGTGACGATCAGGATGTCGGACAGCTGGAAATCGTTCCAGGCGTCCGAATACCAGTGCGTGACGAAGGCCGGCGGAAGCCAGGTGCCGAACCAGCGCGCGGCGAAGGAGTCGATGACGACGACCGCGATGACCGCAACGACGTTGAGGACGAATACGGCGACGGCGGCCCAGATTGCGAAACGCCAGAGCCGGGCGGCGAGACCCTCTTCACGGATCATGGCGTCATCCCTTGGTGCCCCCGACCGGGCCCCGGTAGAAAAGCTGCCGGCTGGCCAGAACCGCGATCACAATGACAAGCTGGACCACGCCCATGATCATCGCGATCGCGGACCCGAGCGAGTAGTTGTATTGCTCGAAGGCCGCCTGATAGGCGGCGATGGAGATCACATGCGTGCTGCCGGCCGGCGCACCGAGCAAAACGGCCGAGGGAAAGACCGAGAAGGACTGCACGAAGGAGAGGCAGAAGGTCACGGCGAGGCCCGGGGCCAGTAATGGCAGAAAGATTCGCCTGAAGCGGTCCCAGGCGCGGCCCCCGAGCGTCGCCGCCGCCTCCTCCAGGGCCGGATCGATACCGCTGACATAGGAAAGGGTAAGCAGAAAAGTGAAGGGAAAGCCGGTCAGCACCAGGGAGGCGAAGACGCCCCAGTAGTTGTTGGTGAGCAGCAACGGCGCCTGGGTGATGTGGAGCAGAAGCAAAACCCGGTTGAACCAGCCATGGGGGCCAAGATAGGTCAGCAGCCCTTGCGCCACCAGAACGGTGCCGAGTGTCATCGGCAACAGTAGAATGGTCGTCAATGCTCTCTGGCGTCGCATCAGTCGCACCCGAAAGGCGATGGGCAGGGCGAGAAGAATGCTGAGAAGCGTCGTCGGGAAAGCGAGCGCCAGCGTATGCCAGATGGTCGACCGCAGGAACGGATCGCTGAAGAACTTGCGGTAATTCTCGTAGAAAGGCCCGACCTTCGGCGCGAAGGAGACTACCAGCCCATAGACGAAGGGATAGACGAAGAGGGCGATCAGCGCGAGCAGCGCAGGCAGCACGAGCAGCGTGATGCCGTCTATTCCGCGCGCCCGCAGCCGCTGGCGCAGTGGGATGCCCGCGCGCCTCACCTCCTGCCGCGCGGGCGCGGTCGCGCTCACGATCCGTCCTCGGCGAAGACGAGGATCTGGGACGGGGGCGCCGTGAAGCCGATCCTCTGCCCGATGGAGAGACGCATCTCGCTGCGAAAGAAGACATCGGTGCCGTCGGCGAGGCTGGCCGTGCCGAAGAAGGCGCGGCCGCGATACTCGATGCTGCGCACCGTCCCGCCAAGACCCGCCGTCTCCACCATGGCGAGGAGATCCTCTGGCCGGATCATCAATGTCACGGTCTGCCCAACCGAGACCGGGTTGCGTGCCACACCTTCCAGAACGGCGCCCCCGGTCTCGACCGTCGCGCGGTCGCCCTGCACGGACTGGACGCGCCCGCGCATGCGTGTGCGGAACCCCATGAACTCGGCGACGTCCGCATGCAGAGGACGCTCGTAGAGTGCCTCCGGCGCGCCGGTCTGCCGGATCATGCCCTCCTGCATCACCACGATCCTGTCCGCCATCGACAGCGCTTCGTCCTGGTCATGCGTGACATAGATCGTGGTCGAGCCGATGGCTTCATGGATGCGGCGGATTTCGGCCCGCATCTCCAGCCGCAGCTTGGCATCCAGGTTGGACAGCGGCTCGTCCATCAGCACGACCGGCGGCCGGATGACGATGGCGCGGGCAATGGCCACGCGCTGCTGCTGGCCGCCCGACATCTGGCCGGGCAGCTTGTCGCCCTGGGCATGCAGGCGGACGAGCGACAAGGCCTCGTCGATCCGCGTCTCGGCCTCCTTCCTCGGCACTTTCTGCATCGCGAGGCCGAAGCCGACATTCTTCCGCACCGTCATATGCGGGAAGAGGGCATAGCTCTGGAACACCATGCCGAAGCCGCGCTGCTCCGGCGGCAATTCGTCGATACGCCGGTCGCCGAGGCTGATGCGGCCGGCGGTCAGCGGCATCAGCCCCGCGATGCAATTGAGCGCGGTCGTCTTGCCGCAGCCGGAGGGGCCGAGCAGCGCCACGAATTCGCCCGGTGCGATGGTGAGGTCGATCCCCCGGAGAGCCTTGAAGCTGCCGAAATCGCGCCGCAGTCCGGCAAGCTCCAGCACGCCGCCCGCGTCGGGCGCAGCCGATCCCCCCGCCGTGCTGCCGCGCGGCGCAGAAGGCCCGCCCGAGGCGGACCGCTGGAGGACCGGCGTTTCCGTCATGGCTCAGTCCTTCTCATCAGCCTTTCTGGGCCCCGACGCGCTGGTCCCACATTTCGAAGGCTGTGACCATTTTTTGCGCGTCGAGCGGGATTTCCTTGGGATACTGGGCGATCCAGGTGTCGTATTCCGGCCGGCCATAGGTCTTGATGGCTTCCTGCGAATCCGGGGGCGCCATGTCGAGCGTGACGCCGGCGACCGCCGGACCGGGATAGAAATAGCCCTGATCATAGGCGAAAGCCTGCTGCTTCTTCTGCAGCATGAAGTTCATGAGGTCGATCAGGACGGCGATCTTGTCTTTCGATACCCCCTTCGGGATCACCATGTAATGCGCATCGGTGACCCAGTGGAAGTTCTGCAGCTTGCCGACCTTCGCCTGCGCTGGAACGATGCCGAGCGCACGGGGGTTGATGTCCCAACCGGTCGTCGTCACGATGATGTCGCGCGTACCTTCCCCGAGTTCCCGCATCGTCTGCGTCGTGCCGCCCGGATAGTACTGGATGTATTGGCCGATTTCCTTGAGATAGCCCCAGGTCTTGTCCCAGCCATGAACCGGGTCGTGTGGGTCGCTATCACTTAGAATATACGGCAGGCCCATCAGCCAGGTGCGACCGGGCCCGGAATTCGCCGGACGCGCATACATGAACTTGTTCTTGTTTTGACGGGCCCAGTCCAGAAGCTCCTGCGCCGTGCCCGGCACCGTCTTGACGGCATCCGGCATGTATTCGATCAGCGGCCCGGAGGGATAGTAGGTGACGATGATGCCGTGGTTCTGGGCAATCGCCTGCATCTTCCAGGCCTGCGGAATATAGATCTGCTGCAGGTTCGGCAGATCGGGGAGATAGGGCGTGAGATCGAGCCACAGATGCTGGCTCAACCCGGCCGAGAGGGCGTCCGTGCCCGTCAGCACGAGATCGATTCCCATCTGGCCAGCCTGCTGCATGGCACCGATCTTGGCCGGCAGTTCGGGTGCCGGCGCTTTGGTGAAAGCAAAGCGCGAAACGACGCCGGGCTTCGCCTGGCGGTAGGATTCGATCGCCTTCTGGGTCAGGGCCAGATTGCCGGCGACATCGACGATGGTCAGTTCGACGGCGTGCTTCGGCAGCGGCAAGGCAGCGAGCGCGGCGCCCGGCAAGGCAGCACCCGCGGCCGCCGCACCCATGCCGCCGATAACGGTTCTCCGTGTGATCATCTTGTCTCTCTCCCTCCTGCCGCCGTTCGCGGCATCACGTCTTCGACGTGTCTTGTTGGCCGGCTACCGCATGAAAGCTTGTGGATTTCCTTGTCGCTTCGTGCGCTTCCTATTCTTCCGATCGAGCCTCGGCAGCGGCCAGTCGGGATGAAGAGCCACGGTTGTCTGTTTCCCCGTGTGTTTTTCGGTGTTGAACGGCAGCTTGCAAGTGATATACTAGTATGTCAAGTCACATCTCCCGTTCTGGGAGTGGGAGTGGCCGAGGATTATCGCGCGACATGGACAATGCCCTGGCCTTAACGCCGCGCCCTGAACGGGTGACGAGCGCCGTCGCGATCTACAAACGGCTGCATGCCCTGATCGTGAGCATGGCCCTTCCGCCCGGTACGGCGCTGCAGGACAAGATCTTGAGCGCGCAGTTCGCCGTCAGCCGCACACCGGTGCGCGAAGCGCTGATCCGCCTCGCCGAGGATGAGCTGGTCGATATATTCCCGCAGTCCGGCACCTTCGTCTCCCGCATCAAGGTGGGCGCCATTCCGGAGGCGCTGGCCATTCGCGAAGCATTGGAGAACGTCACCGTCGGGCGCGCGGCCGCGTGCCACACCGAAGCCGATCTCGATCGGCTCGACAGGGTTCTGGACCTGCAGGCCTCCCTCGCGGCCGAAGGCGACACGGGGGGCTTCCATGAGGCGGATGAACGCTTCCATGAGACGATCGGCGAAATCTCGACCCATCGCGGCATCTGGCGGCTGGTGAAGCAGGTAAAGGTCCAGATCGACCGGACCCGGCGGCTCACGCTCCCCGTGCCCGGGCGGATGCCGCAAGTGATTGCCGAACATCGCGCCATCCGCGATGCGATTGCGGCCGGGAATGCCGAAGCGGCACAGGCCGCGATGATGAAACATCTCGGCGTGGTGTTGCCGGATCTCGAACGTTTACGGCGCGAATACCCCGACTATTTCGCGTGACTAGGCGCTGGCGCGACGTGAATGCAGGGTCGCGCCCACCCCTTGTTCCAAACGAAGTCCAAATGATCGAGCGCCGGCGTCAATGGTCCGCAGGCGCTCAAACGATGAGCGAGGCTTGCTTTCGCCGTCGTCCTGGTCTGCCGCAATGCTGATCGCCCTCGCAGGGTTTGCGCGAACCGCGTAAATAGACAAGCTCTTGCTGCGCCAGCCTTCGCGCGATGCCGAGTTGATCGCATTCCAGACGGACCAGGAGATCCCTCATGCCGAAAGGTGCTGACCTGCTGATTGCCGCTCTCGAGAACGAGGGCGTCGACCGCATCTTTGGAATTCCTGGCGAGGAAAATCTCGACGTCCTCGAGGCCCTCCGCGGGTCCTCGATCCAGCTCGTGCTCACCCGGCACGAACAGGCGGCAGCCTTCATGGCAGCGACCCATGGCAGGCTGACGGGCAAGCCAGGCGTTTGCCTGACGACGCTCGGCCCCGGCGCCTTGAACCTCACCACCGGCGCCGCCTATGCGCAACTCGGCGCCATGCCGATGATCATGATCACCGGCCAGAAGGGCATCCTGTCGTCGCGGCAGGCCCAGTTCCAGATCGTGGACATCGTCGCGGTGATGACGCCGATCACCAAACTGGCCCGACAGATTGTTTCGCCGGCGATGATCCCCACGCTGGTGCGCGAGGCATTTCGCGTCGCCGAGGAGGAGCGCCCCGGGCCTGTGCTTCTGGAACTGCCCGAAGACATTGCCGGCGCCCAGACCGAGGAAATCGCGCTGATCCCGCCGCATCCGGTAGAGATCCCCCGGGCGAGCGAAGCGGCGCTGGATCGTGCGGCTCAGCTCATCATGAGGGCCGAGCGCCCCTTGGTGATGCTCGGGGCTGCGGCATCGCGGCCGCGGTCGAGTTCGGATCTCGCGCAATTCGTCGTGCGATCGCGCATCCCATACTTCACGACCCAGATGGGCAAAGGCACCGTTCCGGGCGGCACGGAACTCTATATGGGCACGGCGGCGCTCTCCGAGCGCGACTATGTGCATGAAGCGATCGAGCAAGCCGACCTCATCATCACCATCGGTCACGATACGGTCGAGAAGCCGCCCTTCATCATGGGGAGCGGCGGGCCTCAGGTCATTCATGTCGGCTATGAGCCGGCCAGCGTCGAGCAGGTCTATTTCCCGCAGACGGAGGTTATTGGCGATCTGGGATCGTCGCTCAGGCTGCTTGCGGACCGCGTCGCGGGCCGGCTTCCGAACGCCCAGGCACTGCTGCCGTTGCGGGAGGGAATTCTGAACCGGATCGCCGCGCGCGCCACGGAAGAGCGGCTCACCCCACAGCGCCTGGTGCACGACGTGCGCCAGGTTATGCCGCCGGACGGAATTCTTGCGCTCGACAACGGCATGTACAAGATCTGGTTCGCGCGGAACTATCGGACGCAGCTTGCCAATACCCTGCTGCTCGATAACGCTCTGGCGACGATGGGGGCGGGCCTGCCCTCGGCGATCATGGCGGCCCTGCTCTATCCCGGTCGCCGGATCATGGCCGTGTGCGGCGACGGCGGCTTCATGATGAACAGCCAGGAGCTCGAGACGGCCGTCAGGCTCAAGCTCAATCTGGTTGTCCTCGTCATCGAAGACCATGCCTTCGGCATGATCCGCTGGAAGCAGGCGGTCGACAGTTTCGCGGATTTCGGCATGACCTTCCAAAACCCTGATTTCGTGGCCTATGCCCAATCCTACGGCGCGAAGGGAACGCGGGTCGGTTCGGTGGAGGCGCTGCAGCCGGCCCTGGAGGCGGCATTCGCGGGCGGCGGCGTGCATCTGGTCGTCGCACCCATCGATTACTCGGAAAACAAGCGGGTTCTCGTGGACGAACTGCACCAGCGGCTGCCCGTGACTTAGACACGTCATCGCCCTCATTGATCAGGGCGCATTCAAAAGACTTGTGCTTTTGTCGGAATGGCTTGCCGAGGAGCGAGAACGGCCCCTCCCGGGCCGATACGCTTGCCCGGTGCGCTCCGCTGATCGTCGGCACCTGAGAAAGAGGGGAGGGCGAGACTGTATTGACCCCCTCCAGCGGCTGTGTTTTGGTAGGGTTGTCGGACCAATTTGCGGGAACCGCCTTGACGCTGAGCCCGATTCAAACCGAGACGCGATATTTCGCGGTCCTCAAGGCTCTTGCCGCCTTTTCGATGGAGAGCGGGCTGCAGCCTGGCGACCGTCTGCCGACGGAGCGCATGCTTGCGGAAAAACTCGCCGTGAGCCGCGGAACAATCCGCGAAGCACTCAAATGCTGGGAAAGCCTTGGCGTCGTCGAGATGCGAAAAGGCTCCGGAAGTTACCTGCTGCGCCCGGTCTCCCCGCAGAGCCTGCACATGCCGCTGACCGTGGAGGGGCGGGACATTGCCACGCTTCTGCACATGCTGGATGTGCGGCGAGCCCTCGAGGCGGAGGCCGCGGCTATTTGCGCCGAGCGCGCCACGGCGGCCGAGATCAGGACCATCCAATCGCATCTCGAAGCGATGGAACCGGTTTTTTTTGGGCCGGTTGACATCTCCGCCGAAGCCGACTGGGCCTTTCATCGCTCGATCATCGACACGGCCAACAATCCGCTGATCACGCAGATCGTCGACGGTTTGCGAAGCCTCATGCATCGCTTCTGGGAACAGCCCCTGGGGATTGTTGATTTTGGCCATGCCAGTTTCCCCTTTCACCGCGCTGTTTTCGATGCCATCGCGCAGCGGGACGCGCGGATGGCGCGTGAGCAAACCATGAATCTTCTCGAAACGGTGCGCGCAGACCTGCAGCGCGGCGCGGCGGCCAGAGAGTTTGAGGCAAATGGCTGAACTAACTCCAAGCTTCGCCATGTCGGCGCATCCCGATCGCGCCAGACGGCTCGCCGAGGTCGCGACCTTGTTGGCGCATGACGAGAACCTGCCGTTCGACCCCGTCGTTCCGCCGATATACCAAACGTCCCTGTTCACCTTCCGCAGCTATCGGGACATGGAGGAAACTTTCAGCGGCCGGGCGCGGCGTCCGGTCTACAGCCGTGGTGACAACCCAACGGTCATGGAGTTTGAAAAGCGCATCGCGCAGTTGGAGGGCGCGGAAGCATCGCGCGCCTTCTCTTCCGGCATGGGCGCTATCAGTGCCACCGTTCTGGCGCTTCTCCGTGCCGGAGACCGCGTCCTCGCCGTTCGCCACGTCTACAGTGACACATTCCGCCTGTTTCAGCGCTTGCTGCCAAAGTTTGGCATTGCGGTGGACTATGTGGACGGGACCGATGCCGAGGCCGTCATCCGCGGCCTCTCCACCGCCCGCATGCTCTTTCTCGAAAGCCCGACTTCGATGGTTTTCGACTTGCAGGACCTGCCCAAACTGGCCGCCGCCGCCCGGGCTCATGGCGTGGTCACTGTTCTTGACAATTCATGGGCGACGCCGGTGTTCCAGCAGCCTTTGCTGCATGGTGTTGACCTTGTACTTCACTCCGCCTCGAAATATATTGGCGGTCATTCCGATACGGTTGCCGGTGTCGTCTCCGGCAGCGCCGCACTGATCCAGCAAATCAATCAGACGACCTATTCGATGTTTGGCGCCAAGCTCTCCCCGTTCGAGGCCTGGTTGCTGCTGCGCGGGTTGCGGACCCTGACCTTGCGCCTGCCGCGCCATGAAGCCAGTGCCCTGGTGATCGCGGATCGGCTGCGACAGCACCCCATGGTCAGCCGCATCCATCATCCTGCCTTCTCCAATCATCCTGGCCGGGAAACCCTGCTCGGTTCAACCGGCCTGTTCTCCTTCGAAGTCGACGAGCGCGTCGACGTGCCACGGTTCATCGACGCTTTGCAGCTGTTTCGCATCGGCGTCAGTTGGGGCGGCCACGAAAGCCTGGTCGTTCCGGCCATGGCAAGCCTGCACCAGACGCCCGATTACAATGCGCTTGCCCGGTTTTCGGTGAGTCCACGACTGATCAGGCTTCACGTTGGTCTGGAGGACGTGGAAAGTCTTTGGTCGGATCTCGAACGGGCATTGACACAAGAAACCCTATAAAAAGGAGGAACTCATGAAGAACAAGCCTGGTTGCCGACTGAAAGGACTCTTGAAGACCGCGACCGCAGCGATGGTTCTTGGTGTTCTTTCCCGGCCCGTCTGGGCCGACACCACGCTCAAGGTTGTCGAGGTCATCCCGAGCCCGGCCCGCACCGCGCTGCTGCAGCAGGAGTTCGCATCCTTCGAGAAATCCCATCCCGGGATCAAGGTTCAGCTGACATCCCTGCCTTGGGCCGAAGCCTTCGAAAAGTTTCTTAACATGGTACAGGCCGGCGACACGCCGGATATTGTAGAGATGCCGGATCGCTGGCTTGGTCTCTATGCCAATAACGATGAGCTGCTCGACCTGACCGCTGATTTCAAGAGAACGTCTTCCCTCGCGAACCTCAGCGATCGCGCCCTCCAGTTCGGCTCCGCCGTGCGTGGCAAGCTTTACGAAATTCCCTATGGTTTTTACGTGCGCGGCCTGTTCTGGAACAAGAAGCTCTTTGCTCAGGCTGGTCTTTCCGCACCACCGGCGACGCTTGCGGACTTTGTTTCCGACGCCAAGAAGATCTCGGCCATGCCGGGTAAATACGGCTATTGCATGCGCGGCGGCCCGGGCGGATTTTCCGGAATCACGATGTTCATGAATACGATGGACGGACAGCCGGGGTACTTTCACTCAGATGGGACCTCGACCCTGAGCGATCCCGGTGCCATTCAAGGTCTCCAGCTTCTCGCGACCATGTATAAGGACGGCTCGGCACCGCCCGATAGCGTGAACTGGGGCTTTAACGAGATTGTGGCCGGATTCGATTCCGGCACCTGCGCCATGCTTGACCAAGACCCCGACGCGCTGATCGGCATCGCCGGCAAGATGAACGCGGATGATTTTGCCGTGGCTCCCATCCCGGTCGGGCCCGGCGGCCACGCCTATCCCACTCTCGGATATGGTGGCTGGTCCATCTTCGCCAATTCCTCGCACAAGGACGCGGCCTGGCAGCTGCTCTCCTTCATGGTCTCGCCGGATAACAATCTCGCCTGGTCGAAAGTCGTCGGGACGCTGCCGATCTACAAGGACGCAGAGCAGAACGCTCACTTTCAATCGGACAAGTTCAAGGGTTGGTTCACCGAGCTGAACGACGGGTCGAAATACGTGCTGGTAACCCCGCCCACCTATCTGGAGGGTTTCGGTGATCTCTACGACAATATCTCGATCAAGACGTTCCAACAGGTCCTGCTGGGGCAACGGACGGCGAAGGACGTTGCCGATCAATGGGCCTCTTATCTGACGGACCAGCTCAAAGCCTATAAAGCGCATCAAAGCGCGAACTGAAGCGGCAATGCGGCCGGCCTTCGCGCGTAACCCATTGGGATCGGGCTTCGCTGCCCGATCCCTGAGACGGACGGCAGAGCCTTGGCTCTATCTGAGTCCGGCTCTCGTCATTCTTGTCCTGGTCCTGTTTGTGCCGCTCGTCATCGGCATCAGCTACTCTTTTCGCCGTTTTACGGCATTCCGGTCGAGCTACGTCGGGCTTGGCCAGTATCGCACCATGCTGCACGACCCGGCACTCGGCCAGGCTCTGATCAATACGGTGTGGTGGACAGCCGGCAGCCTGGCGTTTCAATTCCTGCTCGGCCTTGGCCTTGCTCTCGTGCTGAACCGGCGCTTCGCGGGGCGTTCCGTGGTGCAGGCAATCGTCTTTCTGCCCTGGGCGGTGCCCAGCTTTTTAGCGGGCTTGACCTGGGCCTGGCTGTTCAATCCTGTTATCGGTCCAATCCCGCATTGGCTTTACGCAGTCGGGCTTCAGTCGCAGCCACGCAACATTCTCGCCAATCCCCATCTGGCCATGTGGGGACCCATCATCGCCAATATCTGGTTCGGTGTGCCCTTCTTTACAATCACTTTGCTCGCCGCCCTGAAGTCGATTCCCGCGGACCTGTACGAAGCAGCGGCTTTGGATGGGGCAACCGTCTGGCAGCGCTTCATGCGTCTGACCGTCCCGTTCCTGGCGCCGACGATTGCGATCACCGTCATGCTGCGGACAATATGGATCGCGACTTTCGCGGATCTCATCTTCGTCATGACGGGCGGCGGCCCGGCCGGCTCCACCAATACGGTCGCGACATACATCTATGTCAGTGCGTTTCGCGCCATGGACAAAGGCTACGCGGCGGCCGTGGCTGTTCTTCTGCTCTTTCTCCTGGTGGCCTATGCTCTTGTCCTGATCGGCATGCGACGGCGGTTGCTCCCACAATGATCCAAGCCATTCCATTGCGCCACCGGCGTCTCCTGGGTAGCGCGGGCCTCTATGTCGCCGTCGCGGCCTATGTCGTCTTCGCGCTTTTCCCGATATTCTGGACATTCAAGATTTCGGTCACGCCGACGGCGCTTCTCTATACACAGGGCGCGACGCTATGGCCTGGTCGAACCACAGTCCAGAATTATGTCGCGGTACTTCTGACCACCGACTTTCCACGCTTCTTTCTCAACAGCGTCCTGGTCTCGGGAGCGACCGCGCTGGTCGTGACCGTGCTCGCTTCCGCCGCAGGCTACGCCCTGTCGCGCTTCCGGTTTCGCGGCAAGCAGGCGGTGGCCTTTCTCCTTCTTCTGACGCAAACCTTTCCCTTGGTGATGGTCATCCCGCCAATCTACAGGATCATGGGCAGCCTGCATCTGACCAACAGCCTCAGCGGGCTCGTGATCATCTACGTTGCCTTCAATATCCCCTTCGCGACCTTCCTCATGCAAACCTTCTGCGACGGCGTGCCGCGCGATCTTGAAGACGCGGTACTCATCGACGGCGGCACGAGGCTGCAGGCTTTGACGCGCGTAATCCTACCTCTCACCCTTCCGGGTATGATGGCGACGATCGGGTTCGTGTTTACCGCCGCCTGGAGCGAACTGCTCTTTGCTCTGATGCTGATCGACGATCCCAGCCGCATGACCTTTGCCGTCGGCTTGCTCTCCTTCATCGGCAAATTCGACGTCGATTGGGGGCAGATGATGGCCGCCTCCATGCTGGGGCTTGTCCCGGCCTGCCTCTTCTTCCTGCTGCTTCAGCGCTATCTTGTCGAGGGATTGAGCGCGGGGGCCGTCAAGGGGTGAAGTCGCCCGTGGCGCCGCATGAAATTGACATGAGCGAGCGTCTCGGCAAAGGCGAGACCTTGATTGCGGCCATCGAGCGGCCGATTGAACAGCGCCTCGGTGACCGTGGCGATGGTGCAAGGCCCGGCGGCAGTGATTGCCGCAATCCGGTCGCAGACCTCCAGATGATGCGCGGTGATCTCCGCGATGCGCCGCTGCAGCCCCCGAAAGGGCAGCTTGTGGCCCGGCAGCACCAGAGCGGCCTCATCGACCGCCGAGGCAATGGCTGCCAGTGAGGCGAGAAAGGCATCCAGCGGCGAGGCTTCGGGCTCGACGGGCCAAACTCCAATATGCGGCGTAATGTCGGGGAGGATCTGATCGACGCTGAGAAAGACCTTCTGCGCGGCGCAGTAAAGCATGGCTTGCTCGTTGGAATGGCCGCCACCGAGCAGCACCGTGAAATCACGGCCGCCGATACGAAGCGCCTCGCCTGCCTGGAGTGCCGCGAAATAGGGCGGCAGCGGGGTGACGATACGGGCATAGTGCGCGACGGTATCGAGCAGGAGGCTGGCGAGTTCGGCCGAGAGACCGCGTTGCGTGTAGAAGTCGAGATAGGTTGCGCGTGCATGGTCGAAAAACCCTGCGGCCCGCGCGGCTGCGAGCAGATATTCCGTTTCGCTCATCAGAAGCGGTGCATCAGCAAGGCGCGCAAGCCACCCGGCATTGCCGATATGATCCGGATGATGGTGCGTGGCGATCACCCGTGTGATCCGTCCGTGGCCCACGACCTGATTGAGGACACGGCGCCAGATCGCCTGCGTCGTCTCGTCAGGCCAGCCGGTATCGACGACGGCGAAACCGCCCTCATCCTCGATGAGGTAGACATTCACATGATCGAGCCGCAAGGGCAGCGGCAGGCGCAGCCACAGGATGCCGTCTGTGACTTCAACCGCCTGGCCTGGTTCAGGCGGCGAGAGGGCCGGGGCGTCAGTCATGAATCTCAGCCAGCCGGCCGGCGCTCGACGAGCAGGATGTGGTCGCAGGCCAGAACGGTCTCGCCACGTTGATTGATAACGCGGCAGGATTCCACCACCCGCCCGTGGCCGGGGCGCTTCGGATCCGGCTCCACGGCGGCGATGGTAAGTTGCGTGCGCAGCGTGTCACCGATGAAGACGGGCTTGGGAAAGCGCAATCTGTCATAGCCATAGGTGAAGGCCTTGGGGTTGATTTCGGCGGCAGTCAAGCCGATGCCGATGGCGAAGGTCATCGTGCCATGGGCGATGCGCTGGCCGAAGGGCGTGGATTTCATGAATTCCGCATCCATGTGATGCGGAAAGAAATCGCCGGTATGGCCGGCATGGACGACGATGTCGGTTTCCGTGATCGTGCGCCCGCTTGTCTCGCGCGTCTCGCCGATCCCGTAGTCCTCGAAGTAGCGATCCTGCGCCATGCGCTGTCCTTTTCAGAAATCGGGACGCCCTAGATCGTCGTCCGCACATGCGGCTCGCGGCCATAGACGGAGACGAGGGCGACGATGACGATGCCGAGCGCGGTCTGCACGGCGGCGGCCTGCAGGCCGAGGCCGATGAGCAGCGTATTGAGTTCCGTCAGCACGAGCGCGCCGGCGATGGTGCCGAGATAGGAACCGCGGCCGCCGACGAGAGCCGTGCCGCCGACCACAACGGCGGCGATGGTCTGGAACAGATAAGGCTGGCCCACATCGCCATAGGCGGAGCCGGTGAAGCCCAGCAGCAGGATGCCAGCGACGCCAGCAAAGACGGCGCTCAGGCCAAAGGTCAGCGCCCACATGAAAACCGGGCGGATGAGCGCCAGGGGCGCGGCGGTCGGGTTGCTGCCGAGGGCATAAAGACGCCGCCCATAGGGCGTGCGCGCCAGCGTAAGCACGATGAGCAGGGCGAGCAGGATGAAGCAGGGCACAAGCCAGGGCACCGGGATCGGCCCCACGCTGCCGCCGATGGAGACGAAATTGGCGACCGCATCCGGCGCCGAGCCCGAGGGCGCGCCATGGGTCCAGAGCAGTACGGCGCCCTCCGCGATCGTGCCGGTGCCGAGGGTGACGATCAGCGGATGGATGCCGAGCCCTTGTGCCAAAGCGCCGTTGGCGAGGCCGATCAGAAAGCAGAGGACGAGGACGAAGGCACAGACGAGCGCGAAATTCACACCATCGCCATGGAGCTGCGCCGCGACGACATTGGCGACGCCGATCAGGAAGGGGATCGAGAGGTCGATTCCGCCGATGATGACGACGAGCGTCTGCCCGACGGAGGCGACCGCCAGCAGCGACGCCAAAACCAGCATGGAGCGCAAGGCAAAGGTCGAGCCGTAGCCGTCGATCGTCAGGATGCCGACGCAATGGATCAGCACCGCCCCGGCGAAGGCCCCGAGGATGCGGACCTGGCCGGGGTCAAGCCGGCGAGAGCGCCTATGCGCCATGGGCGGACCTCCGCGACAGCAGCCGTTCCTGCAAGGCCGTGAGCACAACGGCCAGCACCAGGATGGCGCCATAGCCGATCTGCAGCACGAAGCTGGAGACGTTGAGATAGGTCAGCACGCTTTGCAGCAGGAAAATGTCGATGGCGCCGATACCGGCATTGATGAGACCGCCACGGCCGCCGCGAAAGCTCACCCCGCCGAGTGCCACCGCCGAGATGGCGATCAGCGTGTAGGACGGGCCGGTCGCAGGGTCTGCCGAGCCGATCAGCGCCGTCAGCATCAGCCCGGCGGCGCCGGCGTAAAACCCAGTCAGGAGGTAGGAGAGGAAGCGCACGCGCGTGACGGGCACGCCTGCCGTATAGGCGGCGCGGTCGTCGCCGCCGGTCGCCATCAGGCAGTCGTAGAAGGGCAGGCGACGAAGCCCGAGCCAGGTCACGAAGACGAGCCCGACCGGCAGGATGGCCCAGGGTCCGGCAAGCGCCTTCAGCCATGCCGGCGCCACGCCCATCGGGGAGGGCAGGATGGTGAGTGTTAGTCCGGTGAGGATGAGATAAGAGCCGAGCGTCGCGATGATCGGCTGGATGCGAATGACGGTGGCCAGCAGCCCGTTGAAGGCGCCGATCATGCCGCCAAGGGCGAGCGCCACCGGCACGATGAGCCAGGGCGAGGAGAGGCCGAGCCCCATCACCAGGCCCTTGATGATGATGGCATTGACGAAGCCCATGGCGGGGCCGACCGAGACGTCGATGCCGCCGCGGCCGCCGAGCAGCGCGGGCGTGGAGGCGAAAGCGGCGCCGATCAGCGGCGCGGCGAGGCCGATGACGGTGCCCCAGCCCGAGGGCGCGAAGCGTCCTGGATAGAGCCATACGTTGACGGTGAGTAGAACGATGAGAAGCAGGACGGCGAAGCCCGACCGCGCCACCGTCTGCCGCAGCCAGGGAGTCGCCCGTGTTGCTGCCAAGGTTGCGGCGCTCATGCGGCAAGACCGAACATGGCGGCAATCACGGCATCGCTGCGCATCGTAGCACCGGTGAGACGCGCGGCCAGGCTGTGATCCCTGAAGACGAGAAGGCGATCCGACAAGAGCAGGACTTCCTCGATTTCGCTGGAGAGGATGACAAGCGCCATGCCATCGCGCGCGAGATCGCGGAAGACGCCATAAAGCGTGCGGCGGGTTGCAATGTCGACGCCGCGCGTCGGGTCATTGAGCAGGAGTACGCGGGGATTGAGGGCCAGCGCCCGCGCCAGCAGAACCTTTTGCTGGTTACCGCCGGAGAGTGTGGTGATGGGTGCATCCGCGTCGGGCGCCACGATGGAGAGTCGTGCGCGATAGGCCTCGTAGCGGGCCCGCCGCCGCTCAGCGCTGATCAGGCCGCCGCGTAGATCCCGCCCGGGTGTCGCGATGGCGAAGTTGTCGATCACCGAGAGCGTTGGGAAAATGCCGGTACTGCGCCGGTCGCGCGGCAGGTAGACGATGCCCGCGTCCACCGCCTGGCGGAACCGGGTGATCCGCTGCCACTGGGACTCCCGCTCAAGCGTGACGATCCCTGCATGCGGCGCCTGCAGCCCGGCGAGGACCTTGAGGAAGCTTTCCTGGCCATGGCCATCAAGCCCGGCAAGGCCAAGGATTTCCCCGGGCACAATTGCCTCCGAAAATCCGGCGCGACCCCTGGCCAATACGAGGTCTTCCCCGGCGAAACGCGTGAAGCCTTCAACCATGATGGCCGACCTCGGAGATTTCGGGCGCCATCAGCGCAAGCAGGGCATCCGGCGTGGTCTCCTGTGGCGAAAGCGTCTGTATATGGCGGCCGCTACGCAGAACCGAGATGCGGCTGGAAAGGCGCATCACCTCATCCATGCGATGGGTAATGAAGAGCAGCAGCATTCCTTCAGCGGCGAGCTGCTCCATGAGGGCGAAAACGGATTCGCGATCCGTGAAATCGAGCGCTGCCGTAATCTCATCCAGAACAAGAATGCGCGGCTGCCGCAAAACGGCCCGCGCAAGCACCACCAGCTGCTGGGCCGCAAGCGGAAGGTCGCCGGCCAACGCATCGAGCGGCATGGGTGATGCCGTAAAGCGGCTAAATGTCTGATCAACCAAACGATGGCGTTCGCCGCGCGGCACGCGCCGCCGCCACAGGCCATCGAGGCCGAGCAGAACATTGTCGGCGACGCTGCGGTCGGGTGCTACCAGCACTTCCTGGAAAACGGTTGCAATGCCCGCGGCTTGGGCGCTGGCGGGGTCGCGCGCAGAGAAAGCTTCGCCCATCACGGTGATGCGGCCATGGTCAGGCTGCACAACACCGGAAAGCAGCTTGACGAGCGTGCTTTTGCCGGAACCGTTCTCGCCCAGGATCGTGTGAATGGTCCCGGCCGCGAAATCGATGCTGACACCATCGAGCGCAATCGTCTCGCCATAGCGCTTGGAGATTGCGTTGATCGTCAGCATCGATCTGTCATCCTGTCGGCTGGCCCGCGCTCAATGGCCGGCGCAGGCCGGAGGGACGTCCGCGTAGCTGTAGGTCGGCACCGGCGCGGGCTTGGCGAAATAGGCGTCCATCAGCGAATCCGGAAATGGGTCTTTCGGCGGGACCGGAAAGACCGAAACGGAATCCGGTGTCATGCAGGGCTGATACCAGGCCGCAAGATCGGAGCCGTGCACCACTGGAATCGGAATCATGAGCGTGTTGAGCTTCGGCTGCTCGCCCATGAGAATGCGGACACCGACGCGGAACAGCGTCTGCGCCGTCCAGCCCGGCAGCACGGCATTGCCGTCAAACCGGTAGCGGTTCGGATGCGCCTTCCAATAGCCGAGCGCATCGCCGGTGATGGAGCCGGTGATGAGCGGCGCGGGACGCCCGGCCTGCGCAAAGGCCTCGGCGATGACGCGGCTTTCGCTGCCCGTGGTCCAGACAGCATCAATCGGGCTGGGATTGGTGGCGAGTGTCTGGAAGACCACGGTTTTGGTGACATTCGCCGTCCAATTGCCATTGACGCTGCGCACCACTTTGAGACCCGGCTCCTCCTTCAAGGCGGCATCCGCGCCGGCGCGCTCCTGGGCCACGATCGGGTTGCCAGCGATGCCTTCCACCATCAGCACCCGGCCCTTGCCGTGCAGGTCGGTCGCGATATCCTTGATCATGTCGTAACCCCAACGCGCGTAGTTGGAATCGACGTTGATCGCATCGGGGCTGGTGACGGACCCGGCCGCGGTGACATAGGGAATGCCAGCCTTGTAGGCCGCCGCAATCGCGTCATTCAACGCGGTCGTGGAGCCGGCAACAGACGTTATGATGGTGCAGTTCTTGTCGATGAAGGTGCGGATCTGATTGATCTGCTGGCTCACGTCACCGTTTGAGTCGGAGACTTCGAAGCTGGAAACGATGCCCTTGTCGATGAGCTTCTGAACCAGACGGCGAAGTTCATTCGTGACCGCGACCCGCCAGGGATTGCCCTGGTAGGATTCCGAATGGCACCATTTCCAGGGTTTGGGCGGCGGGGTGAAGTTGTCGTAGGCAGAAGGCTGGATCGCCTGCGGTGCGGCTTCATAAAGCACGCTCAGGGCGGGTGGCAGGCTTTTGATGGTCGCCGCCATCTGGTTATCCGCGCGGGCCGCGGGGCAGAGAGCGAGCCCGATGGCCGCCGCACAACCCGCGAGCAGAATGGATTTCATGGACCGTCCTCCTTAGTTTTTATTTTTGTCAGGAAGAACCGGGCGTTGAGCTCGGCGATGACAGGTTCCGCGGGTTCGCCACGCATCAGTCCGGCGCGCAACCGTTCGGAGGCCGCATGCTGAAAGGGCATATAGCCGTCATGGCGCGGCCGCAGCCAGGCGCGTTCCAGGGTAGCGCGGGTGGCGCGATAGAAATCCCCGACCGGCGCGTTCACGGCCGCACTTTCCCAGGCCTCGGCGTGGCCGGGCTGGCCACCTGCTTGGGCGTAAAGCCCAGCCTGCGCCTCCGCGCCCGCAACCCAATAGGCGAAATCGATCGCGGCCTCGGGATACTGCGTCCGCGCCGAGACGGCGATGCCGGTGCCGCCAAGGGCGGAGCCCGCCGGGCCGGACGACCCGAGCACCGGCATATCGGCGAAGGCGAGGCGATGCGGCCGGAAGCCTGCGGCAGCGTAGCTGACATAGCCGTAGATCAGCGGCGCACAGGCGACGCGGCTCTCGGCCGCCGCCATCGCCTCGAAGACGGCGATCGGGTCCCAATCAAAGCAGGCGGGGTCAATCAGCCCCGCAAGCGTTGCCAGTTGATCATAAGCAATGGCCGCGATCCTCGGGTCAAAAAGCAACGCCGTGCCATCCACCACCGGCGCCGCGCCGAGATTGGCGGTGAGGGTATAGAGGCTCATCAGCGTATGGGGAGACCGTAGCGGGCACAGCACGCTGCCCTGGCGGGCGAGGGTCACGACGTCATCCCAGTGCGCGAGCGGTGCTGTCATTAGGTCAGGCCGCCAGGCCTGCACCTGCGTTGCCGCATCGATCGGGAAAGCCCATTGCCTCCCCTCATAAGTGTAGCTCGGGTAGGAGGCGCCGACACTGCCCGCGCTTAGGGCCTGGCGTTCTGCCTCGCGACCTGCGACATCCAGTGGCAGCAGGCAGGATTCCGCCGTGATTTGCCCGACATGCGGATGATCGATCACGATCAGATCGTAATGCGCGGCAAGCTCTTCCACCGGATAGGATTCGAAATCCTGCAGCGACCGCTTGTCCCATGCGATAGAAACTCCGGTCCGCTTCTGCCAGATCTCCGAGCAGGCGACGAGCGGATCATAGCCGCGCGGATGGCTCCAGGTCATGCCGCGCAGCGTGACGGCCGCCTGCGTGCTCATCGGCCAAGCTCTGCGCGAATTTGCGCACTATGTTCGCCGATGCGCGGTGCCGCGCGCGAATGGGGCGGGCGGGCCCCATTGATGCGCAACGGCGAACGGGTGGTAAGGATTTCCACGCCATCCGAGCGGGTCACGAGTTGCAGCATATCCAGGGCCGTGAACCCTTCGCTGGCAAGAAGCTCGGGCCATTGCAGCACGCTGGCACACCAGACGTCTGCCGGCTCCAGAATCGCGAGCCAATGCGCCGTCGTATTCGTGGCGAGCGTTTCGGCGATGATCGCCTTGATCTCGTCGCGTGCCGTAAACCAGCTCGGCGGATCGTCCCGGTACGGTGCGAGTGCCGCCAGCCCGAGCAGGTCGGCAAGTTTCGGAATGGGCGTCATGGCCACAGCCAGATAGCCGTCCTGCGTCGGATAGACGCCATAAGGTGCCGCGAGATAGGCATGAGCGCTGCGGAAGGCGGAACGACGGGGCAGACGACGGCCATCATTCAGATGTGTGCTCAGCACCTCGAACTGGAAATCCACCAGGGCTTCGAGCAGGCTCGTCTCGACATGGCTGCCCTTGCCGGTGGTGCCGCGGCGCACAAGCCCCGCCAGCAGCCCCTGCGCCAGTGCCGCGCCCGCCAGCATATCGGCAATGGCGAGGCCGAAGGGCACCGGCCCCTGGGTCTCATCGCCGTTGAGCCACATGACGCCGGAGCGTGCTTGCGCCAGCAAATCCTGCCCCGGGCGCTTCACCCAAGGGCCTTCGTCACCATAACCGGTGATACTGCCGTAGACGATCCGTGGATTGAGCACGGAGACGGCCGCATAGTCCAAGCCTAGCCGCTCGATGACGCCGGGCCGAAAATTTTGGATGACGACATCGGCGCGCAGCAAGAGCTCTCTAAGCGTCGCGAGATCGTCCACATTCTTCAGGTCGATCGCGAGACTTTCCTTGTTGCGGTTGATGGCATGGAAAATCGTCGAATCGCCGCCAATCTCGGTGTCGCTGAGGTAGAGGCGGCGGGAGAGATCGCCGCCGTCCGGGCGTTCGATCTTGATGACGCGGGCACCGAGATCCATCAGCCGCAGCGACGCATAAGGGCCGGAGAGAAACTGGCTCATATCGACGACCAGCAGGCCATCGAGGGGGAGCGCGTCATCGTCAGCCATCATTCAGGTGCTCGTCCGGTCGGAGAATTCAGAAGGGTTTCGGTAGGACACGGTTTGCAGATGCTCGCAGTAGAGAACAAGTTCGCCTTCGTTCTTGAAGACTTCGTAGCTGGCCCGGATCAAGCCCATCGCCTCATATTTCGGCGTCTTCTCCATATTCGTGCGGATCGTATAGATGGTGTCGCCGATAAACACGGGCTTGATGAAGCGCAGCCGGTCATAGCCGTAGGAGAAGGCGTTGACGCAGTTGGTGGCGACGAGCCCGAGGCCGGCGGAGAAGACGAAGGCGCCGGCCACCAGGCGTTTGCCGAAGATGCCTTCGCGCTCGGCGAAAAGCTGGTCCTGCACGTAAGGGTGGATGTCGGTCACCAGAAGATTGAACAAGTGGCTGTCGCCCTCGCCGATGGTGCGGCGGAGCGAACGGATCTTCTGGCCCACCGGCCAATCCTCATAGAACC
>Ga0310811_10000825_pt1 | contig 39906 bp, 37 predicted proteins | sample YCmetagenome_FD_207642 | JGI IMG/M metagenome (GOLD analysis project Ga0310811, IMG submission 207642) | Soil microbial communities from experimental microcosm in Duke University, North Carolina, United States - YC | ecosystem: Engineered > Artificial ecosystem > Soil microcosm > Unclassified ... | reverse complement strand
CGCATCTCGACATGACGCACGTGCCCTACAAGGGCTCGGCACCGGCGATTTCCGATCTGCTCGGCGGTCACGTCCCGATCATGTTCGACAGCATGATCGCAATCATGCCGCATATTAAAAGCGGCAAAGTGAAAGCGATCGCGGTGTCCGGCGCCGAGCGTTCAAAACTGTTGCCGAATGTGCCGACCTTTGCCGAGTCCGGTTACCCCGCGCTGGTTTCCTATGCGTGGTACGGCTTCTTTGCACCAGCCGGCACGCCGAAGCCAATCATCAACAAGCTGAACACGGAGACACTGAAGATCATGAAGGAACCGGAGTTTCAGAAAATCCTGGCCGATACCGGTTCGGATTTTGTTGGCGATACGCCGGAACACTTTGCAGAATTCGTGAAAGCGGAATCGCTGAAATGGTCGAAGGTGGTGAAGGAAAGCGGCGCGACGGTCGATTGATCTGAGTGTTCAGAAACAAGCGAAAGCCCGTCCGCCTGACGGGCTTTTTATTGGTCTGATTGCGTGGTACCGGCTTACTTTGCTGCGTGAATGACGCGGGCCGACAGTACGACATCTTCCGGCTGCAGTGCGCGTCCGTCTTCCGATATCAGTTCGATTTTACGCAGCGGCCGACGATTCTTGACGTCGAGCAGCACAGAGCCCATTTCGCCTGGCTCGAACATATGTTCGCGGCCCCATTGGCTTAGTGCAGCCAGGACCGGCATCAGCGCTTTCCCTTTCTCGGTCAATACGTATTCCCGATATGCGCTGCCATCGGATGCGGCTTCAACCGTCATGATGCCCTGGTCGACCATTCCCTTGAGTCGTGTGCTCAGGATGTTCTTGGCCAATCCCAGATTGCGCTGAAATTCGCTGAAGCGGCGGATGCCGCCGAGCGCATCGCGAATAATCAATAGCGACCACCAGTCGCCGATCACATCCAGCGACCGCGCGACTGCGCAGGTATTTCCTTCAAGGCTCTTGCGTTTCATTCCGTTCTCGCCGGTCCAAATCGAATTTCCTATTTGTTCAATAAGAAAAATTATAGGGGATTGGGTTGAATAATAAAACCAGATTATGCTATATTGGTTTTGACATTAAACCTGTTTGGAAATTCCAGTGCGGTTGCAAGCGCATTGATTTTTTATCGATATATTAGTTGCATTATTAAACCTTAAATATGGAGAGAATCATGAGACTCAAGGGCAAAGTAGCGTTCATCACCGGCGGTAATAGCGGTATCGGTTTGGCTACTGCACGCCGTTTCATCGCCGAAGGTGCGAAAGTGGCGATTACGGGGCGTAGCCGTGCCACCCTGGATACTGCGGCTGCCGAACTCGGCCCCAATCTGCTGGCGATTCAAGCGGATTTGACGGAGCTGCGGGAAATCGACCGCGCAATCAGCGAAGCAGTGCAGGCATTCGGCCACATTGATATTGTGTTCGCCAACGCAGGTATTGGCGGCAGCACGCCGGTTGGCAGTACCACGCTTGAGGCATTCGAAAACATCATCAAAACCAATCTGACGAGCGTGTTTTTCACTGTGCAGTCGGCGTTGCCGCATTTGAACGACAAGGCATCAATCGTCCTTAACGGATCAGTGCTGGCATTCACCGGCAATCCAGGCTCGTCTGCGTATGCTGCCACCAAGGGCGCCGTGCGCGCGATGACGAGCGTGCTCGCGGCAGAACTTGCGCCGCGCGGCATCCGTGTCAACCAGGTCTCACCCGGTGCAACGCGTACGCCGATCTGGTCGGAAAGAGCGCCAAGCCCAGAGCAGCGAGCAATTCTGGACAAGCGTCTGGCAATGGGCATCCCACTGGGTCGTTTGGGCGAGCCGGAAGAAATCGCCAATACCGTTCTGTTTCTTGCTTCGGATGAATCGTCCAACGTGACGGCTGCGGATATTGCCGTCGACGGCGGCGCGGCGGGCGCACCTCTTGGTGCGCTGATTTATCGTTCGTAAATTGCGTCAGTCGTTCAGCGTCGCAATAACGGGCGCGTGATCGGAAGGTTGTTCCCACTTGCGCGGCACCTTGTCGATCACGCAGGCGGTACAGCGTTGCGCCAGCGCCTGTGTCAGCAGGATGTGGTCGATGCGCAGCCCCATATTGCGGCGGAACGCGAGCTGCCGATAGTCCCACCAGCTGTAGAGTTTTTCCGGCTGCTCGAACAAGCGGAATGCATCCTTCATGTCCAGGCCAAGAAGATCACGGAAGGCATTGCGCTCCGGTTCGGACACATGCGTCTGGCCGACCCATGCAGCTGGATCATGCACGTCGCGGTCTTCCGGTGCGATGTTGTAATCGCCCAGCAGTGCGAGCTGCGGATGTATTGCACACTCTGCCTTCAACCAGTCGTGCAGCGCTTTCAACCAGTTCATCTTGTAGCTGAACTTATCGGAGCCGACCGCCTGTCCGTTTGGAATGTAGACGCACACCAAGCGGATGCCGGCGATCGTCGCCGCGATCAGGCGCTGGTGCTCGTCGGCGAACAGCGGATTGTTTTTGACGACATCAGTCATCGGGTGACGCGACAGGATTGCGACGCCGTTATATGTTTTCTGTCCCGAGAAAACGACCTGGTAGCCGGCCGCCTCGATTTCCGCGATCGGGAATTTGTCGTCGATGGTCTTGGTTTCCTGCAGGCACAGCACATCGACGGGATTGTCGCGTAACCAGTTCAGCACATGCGGCAGGCGCACTTTCAGTGAGTTGACGTTCCAGGTGGCGAGTTTGATGGCAGTCTCCGCGATGGCAGGGATGGTTGGACGAATGCGCAGGATGCGCGGAACGCATTATGCCGCAGGCGGCAGATCGGTCGGCATACGGTCTGGGTACTTGTCCATCTGCCAGCCGTACCACAGGCTCTGTGCGATGCGTTCCGCGGCGGCAGTCGCTCGTTCGCGCATGGCCTCGTTCGGCTGCTCGTCAAGTGTCTGCCGGAACAGCTTGAGCCAGCGTTCAAAGAACTCCGGCTTCAATTCTTCCAGTGCGGTGTGCTTCTGCATCGGCGTGCCCGAATAGCGGCCGCTGCCGCGCAGGACAGACGACCAGAAATCGGTCAGCAACACGAAATGATGCTCCCAGTCGTGGACGTGCGCGTTGAAGATCGGGCCGATCAGCTCATCGTTGCGCACTCTTGTATAAAAGGCGCGGACAAACGCAGCGATTTCTTCTTCGGTGCAGAGGGCGGGATTGATCACGGCAGAAACCTTGTTGAATGAAACGCAGCCGATATTATGCGCGCATGCCGGGTGGCGTGTCGGCTTGCCCTAAGTGGCGCCTTGCCGTAAAATCAAGAGACCATTTTGTCTCGCGTAACTGATGAAATCGGCCGATTTTCCTTGATGTTGCGGGACGATGGCGCCGAAAAGACGGATGCGCGCATCCTTCCCCTGTAAGAGCGCGTTTGCCGCGCGGGCAGCCGAATGGAACTAGACTGAAGGCTGCTGTCCGTTTGCCCTCATTCAGAATACCGATCAGCCGTTCCGGCCACGCGTTGCAAGGCGGCCGCCCGGCCATTTACGAACCCTTGGAGCCATTGCATGTTTTCGAAAGATCAAACCCTTGCCAAAGTCGATGCAGATTTGTGGGACGCAATCCAGAAGGAAAATCATCGCCAGCAGCAGCACATCGAACTGATCGCGTCGGAGAACTACACGTCGCCCGCCGTGATGGAGGCGCAGGGTTCGCAACTGACCAACAAGTACGCCGAAGGCTATCCGGGCAAGCGCTATTACGGCGGTTGTGAATACGTCGATATCGTCGAGCAGCTTGCGATCGATCGCGTCAAGCAGCTGTATGGTGCAGAAGCGGCCAACGTGCAAGCGAACTCGGGCTCGCAAGCCAATCAGGGCGTGTTCCTCGCGGTGCTGAAACCGGGCGATACCATCATGGGCATGTCGCTGGCCGAAGGCGGCCATCTGACGCACGGCATGGCGCTGAACATGTCGGGCAAGTGGTTCAATGTCGTGTCGTACGGATTGAATGAAAAAGAAGAAATCGACTACGAGCAGATGGAGCGCCTGGCGCGCGAGCACAAGCCCAAGCTGATCATTGCCGGGGCTTCGGCTTACGCACTGCGCATCGACTTCGAACGCTTCGCCAAGGTTGCCAAGGAAATCGGCGCCTACTTCATGGTTGACATGGCGCACTACGCCGGCCTGATTGCCGCAGGCGAGTACCCGAACCCGGTGCCGTACGCCGACTTCGTTACCTCGACCACGCACAAATCCTTGCGCGGTCCGCGCGGCGGCTTCATCCTGATGAAGGCCGAACACGAAAAAATCATCAATTCGGCAATCTTCCCCGGCCTGCAGGGCGGCCCGCTGATGCATGTGATCGCCGGTAAGGCAGTCGCATTCAAGGAAGCACTGGCGCCAGAATTCAAGACCTACCAGCAGCAGGTCGTGAAGAACGCCGACGCCCTGGCAAAGGCACTGATCGCACGCGGCTTGCGCATCGTCTCGAACCGTACCGAATCGCACGTGATGCTGGTTGACCTGCGTGCCAAGAAGATTACCGGCAAGGATGCAGAAGCCTTGCTGGGCAAAGCGCATATCACCTGCAATAAAAATGGCATTCCGAACGATCCGGAAAAACCGTTTATCGCCTCTGGTATTCGTCTCGGCAGCCCGGCCATGACGACACGTGGCTTCAAGGAAGCGGAATCGACCAAGGTCGGCAACCTGATTGCCGACGTGCTGGATAATCCGAACGACGCCGCGACGATCGAGCGCGTGAAGGCGGAAGTCAAGAAGCTGACCGACGCATTCCCGGTCTATGGTTGATGTATTGAAGTAGTGCCTTGGCGGCAGTTATGCCGCATGGGGAACCATGAATGGCCTTGTTCGAACGGTGTTCGGCAAGGCCATTTTGGGATGTCGGCGAGCGTGATGCGTTTGATCGATTCGCCATTGATGTGAATATCGAGGTCCACCGCAAGCCATGAAATGTCCTTTCTGCCAGCACGAAGATACCCAGGTTCTCGATACGCGTGTGTCCGAGGAAGGCGATAGCATTCGCCGCCGCCGCCGTTGCACGCAGTGCGACAAGCGTTTCACTACCTATGAACGCATCGAGCTTGCGATGCCGGTCATCGTCAAGAAGAACGGCAGCCGTACCGAATTCGACCAGGGCAAGCTGCGCGCCAGCCTGCTACTCGCGCTGCGCAAGCGGCCGGTATCGGCAGAAGCGGTGGAGGATGCGATCAATCGCATCGAGCAAAAACTGCTGGCTAGCGGCGCGCGTGAAGTGGTGTCGGGCCAGGTCGGCGAACTGGTGATGCGCGAGCTGAAGCGGCTGGACAAGATCGCGTATATCCGCTTCGCTTCGGTGTACAAGAGCTTCGAAGATCTGGCGGAATTTCAGGATGCCATCGCGGAAGTCGGAAGCGATCGCAAGTCGTCCGGCAAGTAAGGCTTCACACCACATCATTTCCCCCGCCGCTTGTATCCCATGTTGATGGGATACAAAAGCGCATCGATTCTGACCAAAATAGCGCACTTTTCCATCCCGCCGGCAGCGATGCCGTCTCATGGAACATCGTTGTCCCTTCATCACAGCAAGGAGGCGGCTGATGCAAAGGTCAGAATGTGGATTTTCCCTTATCGAAGTGCTGGTCGCGGCGCTGCTGCTGGCCTTTGGCGTCTTTGGCGCGATCGGTATGCAACTGGCCGCACTGCGGACCACGCAGCAATCGGCCTTTCATTCGGGCGCACTGCATCTTGCGGCGGAGATGTCAGACCTGATGCGCGCCAACGTCGGCCGCATGCAGATGTCCGATCGCGACAATCCGTATCTGCAGGTCGATTACGCGGCGGCACAATCTGCGTCGCAGACCGCTACAACGTGCCATGACGCATACGACTGTGATTCGCAGAAAATCGCGCAACGCGAAATCGATGAATGGTTGCGTCGGCTGGCAGATGCATTGCCGCAAGCGCGCGTACGCATTTGCCGTGACGCTGCACCGTGGCGGACTGCCGAGAAGAACTTCAGCTGGGACTGCACAGAGACGAGCGCGTCTGCGCCCATCGTCATTAAAATCGGCTGGCGCGACAAGAATGAGGCAAGCAGCGAAGAGCGTGCATTGCACCCGCAGATCGTATTGCCTGCCGCGTCGTTCACGCAATGATGCAAATCGCTTGCCATGTACAAAGGCGTCAATCTGGATTGACGCTGATCGAACTGATGATCGCTATCACCTTGGGCTTGCTAATACTGCTGGTCGCGACCGGCTTGCTGTTGTCGGTCAAGGCAGCGTATATCGCGCAGGATCAGATCGAGCAGATACAGGAAACAGGACGGTATGCAACACAAGTTCTGGCTCGAGCGATACGGCAGGCCGGGTATGAATATCGCGATGCCGAGCAAAATGGTTTCGCGGTCGCTGCGGAGCTGAGTCCCTACGTCGTCGGTCTGGACGCAATGAGCTTGAAGAAGAACGGCGCTGCGCTGAGCCCAGCTACTTCCGGCGATGTGGTCAATGGCAGCGATGTTCTCGCGCTACGTTTTTTTGGCGATGGCAAAGAAGACGATGTGGAAGGCACTATTCTAAATTGCGCCGGGCTCGTCGTGCCGGCGGCAACCGAGCACGACGATCCGGAACAGGCGCGCGGCTGGAGCATCTTCTTCGTAGCAAAGGACAGTTCAGGTGAACCGGAGCTGCGCTGCAAATATCAGACGAAGAGCGGCGGCTGGAATGCAGACGCTATCGTGCGTGGCGTCGAATCGTTTCAAGTTCTGTACGGTGTCGATATACAAAACGATGGCGCACCTGATCAATTCATGAATGCTGATGGGGTCAACGGACTGGATGCCGGACTGGCCTTGAGCGGCAATAACACAACCGAACGTTTGCATGACCTGAACCGGAAAACATATTGGAAAAAGGTGCGTGCCATCCGCCTTGCTTTGCTGGTACGCGGTAGCGATGCGGCGCGGGACGATACCGCCGCCGATCAATATGATCTGTTCGATGCCACATACAGTGCAATGCACGGGACCGACGACAAGGGCGTTCATCTGCTTGTTGCCAGCATGCCGCCATCGGCACGCCGACGCATTCGCAAGCTATTTTCGCAAACTATCCAACTACGCAACGATGCGGCGGGAAGCGGTACATGATGGCCCGCCCGGGATTGCGTAATAGCCATTCTGCACAAGGCGGGATGGCGCTGGTCGTCGTCCTGTTGGTATTGATTGTGGTCTTGCTTTTGGCGACTGCCTCCGCGCAAATTGCAATGCAGGGAGAAAAGATGGCACGCAACGACCGCGACCGGCGCATTGCTTTCGAAGCTGCCGAAGCGGCGTTGCTGGATGCCGAAATGGATATCGAAGCAGCGCCTGACCTTGCGGTCTCGCGTAGCGATCTGTTCAGCCGCTTTAGCGCGTTCGGCTTTCCGTCATCACCCGGTACCTGTGCCGGTGGCGCGCAGAATCGATTTTTAGGCTTGTGCCAGCCGGCCGCTGCTGGCGAACCAGCTGTCTGGAATACGCTGGATTTCGGCGATGCGGCAGATGGTGCCACCGTTGCGTACGGGCACTTTACTGGGCGGCTGTTTCCAAGCGGTGGCGCGCTGTCGGCCAGATCGCCACGGTACATCATCGAACTGCTGCCCGACAGACGATTGGGTGAGTCAGCGGAGCGCGAAGCATTCCTGTACCGCATCACGGCCGTCGGCTATGGCGCCAACGAGCGAACGCAGGTGGCGCTGCAATCGATCTACCGGAAAACGCGATGAGTATTCGCATCCAAACGGGGCGAGCGGTGATTGCGACGGCAGTGATATTCGCGCATCCATCTCTTGCCGCAATGCCGCCCATTGCACTGGAAAATGATCCGCGGCTGGTGCATTGCGCGAGCGCGCCGCCTGGAAGTCCGACAGTAAGCGGTCTGGCCGTCTCTGATACGGAGGGCTATGCGTACGAGGCGGCATTCGATTCCACTAACTGGAGCGGCAACATAAGTAAACGGCGTCTTGGATTCGGTGAGGACGGCAACGCTATGGTGCAGGATGCCGAATGGGATGCGGCTACTCTGTTGAACGGTGCTGATCCGCAGGCACGGCGCATATACACGCTTGGAACTGGCACCGCACCACGCACTATTCCATTTTTGTGGGAGCGACTGTCGGCATCGCAAAAGGCTTTGCTGGATCGTTCTCCTCTTACCGGGAAAAGCGATGGCCTTGGCGAGCGGAGACTGCAATATTTGCGGGGCGATCGCCGCCTCGAAACGGGCACCCAGCACGGTATGTTTCGCTCGCGGTCGCGTGTGCTCGGCGATATCGTCAATAGCACACCGATGATAGTCGGTGCACCATCAGCGACCATACAGGATGCCGGCTATCAGGTGTTTTACGAATCGAACAGGAATCGTCCTCCAGCCGTATTTGTCGGCGCCAACGACAGCATGCTGCATGCATTTGACGCCGCCGACGGACACGAACTGTTTGCATATGTACCGCAATCCGTGTTTTCGCAGCTTGCACAACTGACGCGAACCGACTATAAGCATCACGCCTATGTCGACGGCAAGATCAGCGCGTCCGAAGCGCAGTTAGCCGGTGAGTGGAAAACAGTGCTGGTAGCGGCCATGCGCGGCGGGGCGCAGGGTGTGTTCGCATTGGATGTGACCGACGCCGGTCGCGTTCGGCAGCCAGCTGCGCTATGGGAATTTACAGATGCGGACGACCCGCATATGGGCAATGTGACCGGCGCGCCGGCCGTGGCGAAATTTCGCATCGGCATGCACAAGGGCCAGCCGGTCTATCGCTATTTCGCGGTCGTTGCGGGTGGCGTCAACAATTACGTAGACGATGGTGCAGGCCACTTTGATCCACGCGGCCCGAGTGCACTGTTCTTTCTGGCGCTGGACAAGCCGCTTGCAGAAAAATGGAAGGCCGGCAGCAACTATTACAAGTTCCTGCTGGCGTCCGCCGATGGCGACGTGCCAAGCGGCCTTGGTGAGCCCGCAATAGTAAAGACTAACGATGGTGCGGTGCGTTATGTGTACGCCGGCGATTTGCAGGGCAATGTATGGCGCTTGGACTTCACCGGTACGGCACCTTGGACTGGCGCCGTGCCTGCCAAGCCGGTTTTCAGTGCTAGCGATGCACAGGGACGCAGACAGCCGATTGTGCAAAAACCGGCCGTCGTGTTTGCAAGTGAAGGCTATCTGCTGTTGGTCGGCACCGGCCGCTTGCTGGAAGCAGGCGATTTGCAGCGTGAACAGTTTCAGATGCAGTCGTTCTATGCCGTGCAGGACACTCCCGACCGTCGCGGTGAACCGATACGGCGCAGTCAACTAGCAGAAAGAACCTTGAGCATGCGTATGGACGGGCTGCTGGAAATCGGCGGTCGTGCCCCTGCGCATGGCGCCGGCAATAAGGGTTGGTATGTCGATTTCATCGATGGCCAAGAGACTGGCGAGCGCGTGCTGCGCCCAGCCGAGGTCGTTGGAAACAGGGCTTATTTCGTTACTGCAATGCCGACGGACGACGCGTGTCGTTCTACGGGCGGACGCAGCTATATCGTCGACACCCTAAACGGCCTGCCGCCGGATACCGTCATCACCGGCTATCCGGTCGGCACTTATCCATCTTATGGCCCGATTGCGATGCCAATCGCTCCGCCCCAAATCGCGCCGCGCGATGCAACCGGCAAGCGAAAAATCAAGAACAGAATCGGCGCGCTGGGAAATGAGCGTGATGCATCCGTGGCCGGGAAGCCGGAAACCGGTGGCAGGCCGGACATAGAACAGATCACGACGGCAGGTCGTCTTAGTTGGCGCGAGCTTGTCAATTGGAGTGATGTGCACAAGCCATCGAAATAAACTGACATTGGAAGGAGCGAAGATGCAAGCGGGAGGTCGGCAGCACGGCTTTACTCTGGTAGAGGCAATGATCGTCATGTTGATTGCAGCTATTCTCGCCGCGATCGCATATCCATCCTATCGGGAAGCCGTGTTGAAATCGCGGCGTACCGAAGGGAAGGCAGCCTTGATGAAGTTGATGCAGCAACAGGAACGTTACTACGCGCTGCATGCCACTTATCTGGCTTTTTCCGCCGATGCCGGCGACGACGAAGCAAAACGCTTCAAATGGTTCTCCGGTGATAGTCCGTCATCCAGTTTCTATGAAGTTGATGCGCGCGCATGTGAAGATGAAGGCTTGCGCGATTGCGTGATCCTGAGCGCATGGCCGGGCAGCACGCGAGTCAATGCAAGCTACCGCGACCCGCTGTGCGGGCGCTTGAGTCTGAACAGCAGAGGAGAGCGGAGTGCAGACGCCGCGCAGTGCTGGCCGTGACAGCAATGGCGCTTAAATGCCGGCCGCCACGCGGCTTTACCGCAATTGAAATGATGGTGGCAATTACCGTTGCGTGCGTTCTGTTGGCGATCGGCATTCCGAGTTTTGCAAGCCTGATCCGCAATCAGAAGCTCACCGCGACCGCCAACATGTTGTTTACCGCTGTCAATCTGGCGCGTTCGGAAGCGATTCATCGCGGCCGGCGAGTGGACCTGGTGCCGGCTGGCGACCAAGGTAACTGGCAGGACGGATGGACTGTCTTCATCGACGAAAACAACGACCAGCGCCCCGATGGCAACGAGACCGTTGTCCGCACTTATCCCGCCGTCGATCATGACATGCGCATCATCCCCAGTTTCACCGATTCAAAAGTACAATATGTCGCATTCATCGGCAGTGGCCGCACACGCACCAATACGAGCAGCCAGACCTCCCAATCGGGTAACTGGCGTCTCCAATTGGGCGGCCAGTCGCGCAAGATTGTGATCAATTTCCTCGGCCGCCCGCGCGTCTGCAATCCGGATAAGGAAAGTGCGACCTGCTGAGCTGTTGTCATCAACCGGATCATCAAGTGGAAATTCATAGCGACCTGCAAGGCATGCGCCTTGCGCTGGAACTGGCAGCCAAGGGCATGTACACGACGACGCCGAATCCGCGCGTCGGTTGCGTCATCGTCAAGGATAACCAGATCATCGGCCGCGGCTACACGCAGCCGGTTGGCCACGCGCATGCGGAAGTGCAGGCCTTGAACGATGTGGCCGATCGCGGCTTCGACGCGGAAGGTGCGACAGCGTACGTTACGCTGGAACCGTGCAGCCACCACGGCCGCACGCCGCCCTGCGCAGATGCGCTGATTCGTGCCAGGGTTGCGCGCGTGGTGGCGGCGATGCGCGATCCGAATCCACTCGTCGCTGGACAGGGACTGGCGCGCCTGCAGGCAGCGGGCATTACTGTCACCAGTGGCGTGCTGGAGGAAGAAGCCTACGAAATGAATATCGGCTTCTTCAAGCGCATGCAGCACGGCAAGCCTTGGGTGCGGATGAAAACGGCCGCCAGTCTGGACGGCATGACGGCACTGCATAACGGCATCAGCCAGTGGATCACCGGCGAGCAGGCCCGCGCCGACGGCCACGCGTGGCGCGCCCGCGCGTGTGCGATCCTGACCGGCATCGGCACCGTGATGGAAGACGATCCGCAGTTGACAGTACGTGCGATCGATACGCCACGCCAGCCGCAACGCATCGTAGTCGACAGCCGCCTGCAGATCAGTCCGCACGCCCGTGTGCTGAATGGTGCTAGCACCTGGATTGTCGCGGCACAATCCGATCCGGAAAAAGAGAAGGCGCTGCGCGATCTGGGCCACGAAGTCATCGTGTTACCGAATGCGGACGGCAAAGTCGATTTGCCAATGCTAATGATGGAGCTCGGTCGCCGCCAGATCAATGAATTGCATGTAGAAGCCGGCTTCAAGCTGAATGGTTCGCTGATCCGCGAGGAATGCGTTGACGAACTGCTCGTTTATCTGGCACCCAGCCTTCTTGGTGATGCACAGCGGATGTTCAACCTGCCGGCGCCCGAATCGCTGGAGCAAAAGAAAACCCTGGCTTTCCATGAGGTCAAGCAGATCGGCGCCGATTTGCGTATCCTTGCCCGTTTCACTTCAACACGCTGATCATCATGTTTACCGGAATCGTCGCCGCTGTCGGCAATATCACTGAAATCACTCCGCTGGGCGATGCTTCGGCAGGCCATCGTCTCACGATCGATGCGGGCGGCCTGCCGCTGGCAGATGTCGCGCTTGGTGATTCGATTACGGTCAACGGCGCCTGCATGACGGTGATTGCAAAAACCGAGCGCAGCTTTCAGGTAGACGTCTCGCGCGAAAGCCTGAACTGCACAGCCGGTCTCGACCGCATGGGTGAAGTCAATCTGGAAAAAGCCGTGACCTTGTCCGAGCGACTCGGCGGGCATCTGGTGTCGGGTCATGTCGATGGTCTGGGCGAAGTGAAGAAGTTTGAGCCGGTTGGCGAGTCCTGGCTTCTGGTTGTAGAAGCGCCAAAAAATCTAGCGAAGTACCTCGCCTTCAAGGGTTCAATCGTGATCAATGGCGTATCGTTGACCGTCAACAGCGTCACCGATACACAGGCCGGTTGTGAATTCTCGGTCAACCTGATTCCGCATACGGTGCAGGTCACAACATTGAAGCATCTGCATACTGGCGCGAAGGTCAACCTTGAGGTGGATCTGATCGCACGTTATGTAGAACGAATGCTTTCACTATCTCAGGCGATGAACGTAAGGCTTTCATGAAAATCTGCTTAAGCGGGAAGCCTAAAGTCACCGCGGCCCAACGGCTCAACGAGACAAGATGAAGATTTGTAATGATGAAGCGAAAGGAAAAACGGGCGATGATCGTAAGGCATTTATGAGCGAGTACCTAAAGAAGGACTGACACATAGCTGCCTTCGCCTTATACGGAACAGTGAACGTTGGTTCTTTTTCCGGTTAACTAATCATGAGATATCTTAGAGAAGAAGAACGCCAGCTGTTATTAGCTTTTGCTGGCAAACTCATTAATCAAGATAAGGCCCAACTTATCGAGGATATAAACAATGCGTCAGTTAAAAGTGTCGCAGACGATGGAGCGCGTATTCTTTTCGATGTAAACGGATATGATCGCCCGACTTATGGAGGACAGCACAGTATCCCATTAGAAGGGAGGGTGCTAGATGCGGACGGTACTGAAATGTCCGTTTGTGTCTACGCCGATGAAAATGATCGTCTTCTGGAGTTAGAATTCGTTCGCTGGGGAGATGGCCCTATATTGTCCCCACAATGGCCTACTCTGAAAATTTATTAGTTCCCGGTATGGAAATTTGAGATTGCGAATCTTCGAATGTGCTGTGGCCAAACAATTGGAGGAAGTTGAAAAGGCTCCAGCAGAGAGAGGAAGAATCCGTGCATTCGTTCACTTATGTCCGCGCGGTGACGATGGCTGCTGAGTCTGCTTTCAAGGGAGCTGCTGGTGAAGCTTTGTACGAGACCATAGCCGCAGCTACTAACAGGGAAGATTATATTGACGCGGTGTTTTGCAATGCTCCGCAATGAGACTCAGTTTTTTTCGATTGCAAACGACGGCCATACGGTGCGAGGTGACCTACACGGAGAGTTGCAAATGACCCTCTTAAAAAGTCTGCGAGGCGAAGCGAGAGCCACAATACCCTGTTTTGGGGCGGACTTTGACGCTTTATCGAAAAGGGTTCTGCATTGGCTTGAGCATCGGCCTGGCAATTGTTCTTTCGTCATACTTGCCTTGGCATTTGGTTCCTACAATGGGCAACGTTGTTCATTTGGTGACTGTATTGATTGGGGCGTATCTCGCCGCCGCACTCATCGCTTCATTATCACCCCACCGAGATAATGCCGATTCCGCCAGTTCACGCTGGCTTTGAGGAATTTTAAGGCGCGGCCTTGGCGATCCGTACAAGCAATAGTTGGGCGACTCGATGAAGAAAGGCTTTGGGGAAATCCGCTGTAAGTTCTGCCAGACTTGGCAACGGTCCGAGGTGCAGCACTACGACGAAGAGAGTTTCTTGGCGATCGCGCCGGGAACCGAAGGGCAGGAATGTATCGTCCTCTGGTGCAAGCAGTGGATTCCAGCGGATAACGACAACTTTCGTTGGCGCACAGTAAAAGTGGTAGAACCGAAAAAGCCCTGAAGTGTTCGTTGCATCGCGGTTATGCCTCCCATATCAGCAAAGAGAACTCCAAAAATTATCTTGCTGAGGATGACTATTTCACGAGAAGAGAGAAGAATCAGGTGCGGAAGATGATCGAGCGTGTGTATGCGACCCCCTCGCAAGGCAAGCAATATTTCAAAGACTTGGCTTGGAAAGAATGTACTCGTAAATCCAAATAATTCCTGAGAATGGTCTGTCGTTAGAGGGCTTCTTTGCCAACTCGACTCTCTCTTAACTGATTCGTGGTGCGGGCAATTGACTCTAATAATTCGCCGATAACGCCCAGCGGTCTAGATCACGCCTATGCCCTTTCTTCGTCGCATAAAACACCGTAAAAGCTACGTGCAATTACAGTATCCAGAGCATCTGGCTGCGGATGGCGAAAATACTCTATGACGATGGCGGCGGTCTGCACAAAAAAGGATTGGTCGCCGCGAGTCCATTGATGCGTTTTGCTGCTATAGCGACTGAGTGGTACGAATCTAAACAGGCCACTAGGTCTCGGAACTGCCGGCTGCTGTAAGCCATCGGTATTTGTTTGGCTGAACGTAAGAGGATTCAGACACGACATGATTGAGCGTCAGTTGGCCACACCGAACGAAACGGGCTTCGAACGTCGAAAGATGATGCAGGCGTGGGCCGGCTTTCTGTTTTCGAAGCGACCGGTATAGCATGCGCCGGCACATAGGCGGCCCTGCTTCCAGCAATACGGGAGGACTACCGTGTCGCGATAAAAAGCCGCGATCAACGCGGCTTTCTTCATGATGTAAGCCAAGTCATCTATTGTTTCGCGACCTGAATCAATTTCATCTCACACAGACTTTCGGCCTCAACCACGCGCACTGCGTCTTGCTTTAGCAAGTACACCGATGTCGCTAACAGGACAAGGTCTTTCAATAGGAATGCAGCATTCATCGCCATTGCCGGAAATCCACCTGCTTCGATATTCCATGCCTCCGGTACGAATGGCAGGACCGTCAACGTCGCGATGAAGGTAGCTGAGGAACCGATTGCACCCAGCATCCCGGCCTTTTTGTTCCAAAATCCAAGGAACAACAACGTGCCGAAAGTCCATTCCGCTGCGCCAAGGAAAACAGCTGTGCCATGAATGCCCAACGTGGGAATCGTCCACGAAATGAAAGGGCCGTTTGTGATTATTGGAAGAAGTCCCCGGATCTCGGCTTCGAACCATTTGTCGTAGCCAAACCACGCGAAGATGATGACCATTGCTAGGCGAAGAAAATGATAATCCAGATCATACTTAAGAAGCCCAGAGCGATTGAGTAGATTGGCGAGATAGTTCACGATTTTCTCCTGCATTCGGTTGACGCGACCGCGCCAATCGCGAATGTAAATGTTGTTAAAGGAGTCGCCACTTTATGGAATCCCGCTTGTAATCGTAAGGACTAACTATCTCAACAAAATGCTTATTCGTCTCATTGGAGGATTTCATCGCGAACACTGATTAAGCCTTCTCGAGTTGTACGACTGATCAGAAAGACGTCGGGTCGGTAACCTCATTCAATGTGCCTGAAGGGCCCACCGGCGAGTATGTCGCGTATACATCAATGGGGCGCACCGACGCCGATGCCCGCTCTGTTCTCGCTCTGGTAAGAGCGCCTCCATTGGGCAGGGGTTACGCCGATACGCTGCTTAAAAGCGCGTTGAAATGCAGCGTCTGATTGATAGCCTACCGCTTCGGCAACGGCGTCAGTTGATACGCCGGGATTCTTCAGTTCGTTCACCGCACATGTCATGCGAATATCGGTTAGGAGCTCATTAGCGGTATACCCCATGCTTTGTTGAAAGTGTCGTACAAAGGTGGCTCGAGACATATTGCACAGGCTGGCGAGTTCGGGAAGGGTCCAGGGGTGGGCCGGTTTGTTCAATAAAGCGGTAAGCGCTGGAGCGAGACGTGGATGCCCCGCTAGTGCGAGTAGTCCTGCGGGAGGCTCAATAGACTGGCTTGCGTGTCGCAACGTTAGAGCGAACAGCGAAGTAGACAAGGCATTTAGAATCGCTCGCCCACCTAAATTTCCGGTCGTTGATTCAGATCTCATTAACTTCACGAGTTTAATAAGCTGAGAATCGCTGGCAGAAACGCCATTCTCATTCAAGTCGTGGTCAGTTCGAACGACGAGCCATTGCGGCAGATAGTCTCGCATTAAGCGATCATGTGGCGAAGGCAAAATAAACCTGCCGCACAACATATCTAATTTTTCGCCCTTTCCCTTATTCCGACTTACGGCGAGGTTTACTTGATTCAACGGTTTGGTGGGCACCGCGAGTTCATCGCCTCCGTCTTTCAAGATATGTGGCGAGCCATGAGAGACGATGACGATGTCGCCTTGATTTAACGTTTGAATACGCCTACCTTCAGGGGTTTCAAGTACGGCAGAACCGGCAAGGATCACGTGATAAGGAATCTCCCCAACAGGCGAATGTTCGTATTCAACCCGCCAAGGTGCGCCGTAAAAGCAGCGAATATCAAGCTGGCCATGGACGTTCAGCATTTCCAACAGGCGGCTGAGCCAATCGATTTTTGACGACACGTTACTTTCTCCGAGTGAGACGAATGAGCATGTTGTTGAGTTAGTTCGCTCTTACGACCGCGATTGTACTTCCCTAAAGTGACTACTCCTCAACAGCATTTGAAAGGAGTACCACCATGACTCGCATTTTTACCCCCGCAATTGAATCTGCGACTGGAGCGACGGCTGAAGTCTATGGGCAAATAAAGAAAGCAGTCGGCGGCGTTCCCAATACTTTTGCCACGATCGGCGCATATGGTCCTGAAGCGTTAAAGGCTGTTTTGAACGCGGACAGTGTGTTGGCAAATGGTAGCCTCAGCAAACAAGATCAAGAAACGATCAAGCTGATTGTTAGCCAAGAGACCGGATGTGATTACTGCGTAGCTGCGCATACATTACTTGGAAAAATGACCGGTTTGAAGGCTGATGTGCTCAAACAAATTCGCCTTGGGGATCCAACGGGCGACGGCAAACGGGACGCTTTAGCGAAGTTTGTGCGTAGCCTAGTAAAGACTGCTGGGACGGTCACCGATGAGGAGTTTCAAGCTATCAAAGCGGCCGGTTATACCGACGCGCAGATGGTAGACATCAGTCTAGCAATTGCGCTGACTATCTTTACGAACGTTTTTAATCGGATCAACGATACGACTGTCGATTTCCCGGCGGTTCATTGAAATGCCGACCAAGGTGGGCGAGTCGACGCCCACCTTATGTTCGCTATAGAAGTGTTATTTGGAGTGAAATCGAGTGTTCTTGAAGATCCTAAAGCAGCCGATGTTCAGCGATATCCGATCGCCCCAGATCCGAGAGAAGGATGTAAATCCGTGTAGTAACTTGTAAAAGCTGCCATCACGGATGGATAGTTTATGGCGATTATCTATACATTATTCGTTCGACATCGCCGCAATGAAATATTCAAGAAAGGAAAGTCATGCTCGCTGAAGTGAAGGTTCCTGAACTATCGGAAGGTGCCACGCAAGGCGTCTTGGTAAATTGGCATAAAAGTGAGGGTGACTTCGTTTCTGTGGGAGAGTCGTTATTTGATATCGAAACAAATAAGGTCGTCATCGAGGTTCCTTCCGTAGTATCTGGAAGGATTGTAAAAATTCTTCAGTCAGCGGGGGATGACGTCACCGTTGGCCAGATCGCAGCGCATATCGATACGGCGGCTGCGGGCGCTTACGGCAAGGAAGAGCAAGGTGATGCCGCAGCAGTCAGAAATAGCACTGCGGCAGCAGAGAGACCCACAATGCGAGGCACTGAAAAAGCCGAGCCGTTTGCCATGCCCGCAGCCAAGAAGTTGCTCGACGAAAGCGGCCTGTCGAACACGGAAGTCTCGGGTACGGGACGCGGTGGCCGAATCACAAAGACAGATGTAGCTAAGGTCGTTAATACTTCGGGACTGCTAAAGCGGTTTGATGTCGTCGTGATTGGTGCGGGACCAGGTGGATATGTAGCGGCAATTCGAGCGGCGCAGTTGGGTTTTTCAGTGGCTTGCGTTGAAAAGGCAACTTATGACGACCCTAAAGGCGAAGTGCGACTTGGGGGCACGTGTTTGAATGTCGGTTGTATCCCGTCAAAGGCATTGCTGCAGTCTTCGCAAATATTCGACGAGGCTAACCACGGATTCTCCGCGCACGGCATTTCAGCATCCAATGTGAAAATGGATGTGCAGGGAATGATGAAGAGGAAGGAAAGCATCGTCGTTCAACTGACGCAAGGTGTGCGTGGACTGTTCAAGAAGAACAAGATTACACTGCTGGAAGGTCATGGAAAGTTCGTTGGCAGGGCAGGCGATTTCTGGAGAATCGATGTCAATGGCGACGTGATAGAAGCGCGAAACGTTATTGTCGCCACCGGCTCTCGACCACGTCAATTACCTGGCGTCGAAGTGGACAATATCACCGTCTGTGACAATGCTGGCGCACTATCGCTTACTGGAGTTCCCCAAAAGTTGGGTGTCATTGGCGCCGGTGTTATTGGCTTGGAACTTGGGTCCGTGTGGAAGCGTTTAGGTGCAGAGGTAACAGTCTTGGAGGCTGGGCCTACCTTTCTTCCGGCAGCTGATGAAGCGATCTCGAAAGAAGTATGGAAGGTTATTGCCAAACAAGGTCTCAATATTCATCTCGGGATCGAAATCAAGTCCATTTCGAAATCAAGTGCGGGAATCTCAATTACATATTTGAGCAGCGGAGAAGAACGAACCCTCGTATGCGACAAGCTGATTGTTTCTGTCGGTCGGATCCCGAATACAGATAGTCTCGGTGCCGACATCGTAGGCCTCAAAATTGATAGCCAGGGCAGGATCGAAGTGGACGAGAAATGCCGGACCAATCTCGAGACTGTTTGGGCCGTCGGTGACGTCGTGAAAGGGCCGATGCTTGCACACAAGGGCATGGAAGAGGGGGTAATGGTTGCCGAGCTGATTGCGGGGCAGTCCGGCCACATCAATCTGGATGCAATCCCATGGGTCATCTACACGCACCCAGAAATAGCCTGGGTAGGAAAGACGGAGCAGCAGTTAAAGGCCGCTGGAATTGAATACCGCGTGGGGCAAATTCCGTTTGCTGCGAATGGTAGGGCGCTGAGTCAAGGAGATTCTTTTGGCTTCGTGAAGATCGTTGCTGATGCCAAAACCGATCGAGTTCTTGGCATGCATATATTTGGCAATAACGCTTCCGAGCTGATATCGGAGGGCGTCACGGCGATTGAGTTTGGGGCGACGTCCGAAGACGTGGCTCGGATATGCCATGCGCATCCGACGCTCTCGGAGGCCGTGCACGAAGCGGCCTTATCCGTTGATAAGCGGGCGCTACACTTCTGAGCGTAAAGCCGTGACGGAAGAAACATATGTGCCGGTAGCTTGTGAGTATTACGATAACCTGACGGCGGCGGCGATGCGAAAAACGTTTCAATGCTTCACTGTTAAATCCGAAGGTGATCACTACGAGAATATTTCGGGGGTGGTGGTCGACTTATACAGTGATGGCGGAGTCGAATATATGAAGCTGTTGGACGGTCGCATCTTCCGTTTGGACCATACGGTCATCGTCGGCGATCAGGACGATCGCTCGAAAGGTTTGCAGAGATCAGCTGGAAGTGCGTGACGTCGTCATTTATTGTAAGTAATCGACGCGCCCTTATGGTTGGGAAGAGCCGCGACTTAATCACGGCCCCCGACGTTCTAATGTTCCAGAGTTGATGTCCTTCGCCGAACGCGCGGTACTGGTAGGTGCCAGGTCGTGATGGTCGGTTTGGTTATTTCTTTTGCGTAGCTTCATGGCCGACTATAAGAACAATTTTTTGGACGGGGCGATTCTGTTTGGTCCGTTTCGCCTTGCAGCTGGTGAGCGCATTCTCTATCGGCAAGACATGCCGATCCAGCTGAGCAGTCGTAGCTTCGACATTCTTGTCGCTCTCGTCGAACGCGCCGGTGAAGTTGTCTCGCGAAGAGAACTTATCTCTCGAGCATGGCCAGACATGGTGGTGGAAGAGGCGAATCTACGTATAAGTATTGCCAGCCTACGAAAGGCTTTAGGCGATGGGGTAGACGGATGCCATTACGTGAAAAACGTTCCGGGACGCGGGTACTGCTTCGTTTCACCGGTAAAGTTCCGCTCATCACCTCACGAGGGTCACGACGAGCGGGAAGATCGGGACGAGACGCTTTCCGCTTTTTGTGCCTTGCCTCCTGCGGTTCCGAAGGTGATTGGACGCGATGAGGCCGTCCGGGCTTTAGTAGCATTGATAAGGTCAAATCGGTTCGTCAGCGTGGTCGGTCCTGGAGGAATGGGAAAGACCACCGTCGCGATATCGGTTGCACACGCGATGCGAGCGCAATTCCAAGACGAGGTCTTTTTTGTCGACCTTGGCGCAATCAGCGATTCTTCGATCGTACCTGCCGCTGTTGCAGCGGCATTAAATCTTTCCCCTCAATCACAAAACATTATCGAAATTCTCATCAGCTTTATTGCGAAGAGAAAACTTCTTCTCGTCATAGATAACTGTGAGCACGTGGTCGACGCCGTTGCACGGTTGGCTGAGACGATTTTCAAGGAGGCGCCTTCTGTTTTTATGTTGACAACAACTCGGGAGTCGCTGCGTGCGGCCGGCGAATGCATCTATCTCTTGAAGCCGCTGGAATTCCAAGAAAAGAGCGAAGAGGCGACCGTAGAAGCGGCCCTGTCTTGTTCAGCGGTGCAGCTATTTATCGACCGCGCTTTGGCTAGTGGCTATCGTGACGTAGTCGACGATTCAGATGCGGTCCTTATCAGCGAGATATGTCGGAGATTAGACGGTATTCCGCTCGCGATCGAGCTCGTCGCTGGTCGCGTTGGCGCTTACGGAATACGTGGAACGGCAGATCTCCTCAATCACCGCTTCAAACTTCTCTGGCAAGGTAAACGAACCGCACTGCCGCGGCATCAAACACTTCACGCGATGCTCGAATGGAGTTATAGCTTGCTTTCCGATATCGAGCAGGTGGTGCTATGCCGACTGTCAATATTCTCGGGAAACTTTACTCTGGAGGCAGCGCAAAGTATTGCCGCGTGTGCGAAGATAAATCTCCTTATGTTGATCGATGCTCTAAGAAGCTTGATCGATAAATCACTTGTGTCTTGTATTACGGGTGACGGCAAGGCATATCACCGGCTATTGGAAGTGACCCGTAGCTTTGCTGCAGCGAAGCTGAGTGAAAGCCAAGAACAACACCTCGTCGCCAAACGGCACGCACTTTACTGCCTTCACGTTCTGGCTTCGGAGAAGAACGACCTGATTCGGGTTGGCCGACAAGACTTATCAAGATATTCCTCTTTCATAGGGGATATTCAAGCGTCCCTCGATTGGAGCTTTTCCGATGAAGGGTGTGGGGACACCGGCGTACAAATAGCTGCTTTTGCCACATCAATATTTCTTGGGATGTCGCTGCTAAGAGAGTGCCAACGTTGGTGTGAGACGGCTCTAAACGATATGAGTGAAGCGCACAAAGGGACAGAAGTTGAGTTGGTGTTGCAAGAAGCGCTTGCCATTTCAATGATGTACACCCATGGCAACAGCTACCAGGTTCGCTACGCTATCGAAAGAGGACTGGTTCTTGCAGAGAAAATAGGCGATGCCTCGCGCCGCCTGAACCTGCTGCTTGGCCTGCATATATTTGTAACCCGTCGAGGAAGCTTTCATGAAGCGCTTTCTATTGCACAGCAAGGTGAACAGATTGCAGAACGTGTGAATACTCCGGCTTCGGGGGTGTTGTCCGACTGGATGCTCGCGTGCTCGTACCATGCAATTGGCGAGCAGGAGGTCGCACGCAGCTACTCGGAATCGGGTTTCAAGCGAGCGACCGAGACGGGATTGCACAATATTGATATCTTCGGTTACGACCATCGAATTCGCGCATTAATAGTATTCGCAAGAGTGCTTTGGCTGCGTGGTTACCCGGATCAAGCAGTTCGTGTTGCACGCGAGGCACTGGAAGACGCGCAATCCCCGGATAGGCCAGTAAATCTATGCGTTGCAAGGATATATGCAACCACGGTTTTGATGTGGTGCGGAAGTCTTTTGGAAGCTGACAAGCAAATCGAGCAGGTCATAGCATGTGCAAAAAAATATTCTCTCGATCCTTATCACGCTGTCGGTCAAGCGATGAAAGGTGAGTTGGCAGTTATGCGGGGACAGTATTCGTTCGGTGTTACCTTACTCAAAGAATCCTTGTCGGTTCTTCACGCTGAGATGCATCACGTACTGACTACGGGCTTTAGCCGGTCGTTGGCTGAGGGACTATGCGAATCCGGGCGGTTTGATGAGGCCCTTCTCACGATTGACGGTGCACTACTGCGGGCAAATGCGCAGCAAATGACTTTCGATATGCCGGAGTTATGGCGCATTCGGGGCAATATTCTAGCCAAGACTAATCAATACGATGACGCCGAAGAAAGTTTGCTCAAGTCGCTTTCGTATACACAAACGCAAAATGCGTTGAGCTTGGAGCTACGCACAGCAATATCGTTAGCGCGGTTATGGGGAAGCAATGGCCATCAGTTCATTGCGACATCTGTTCTTAACAAGGCGTACCAGCGCTTCAACGAAGGTTACGCAACACTAGACTTGAGAATCGCGAAGGGTATGCTGGATCAGTTCGCCGGACCGAGTTTCGACCTTAGGCCGGAAAGGCAGAATGCCTAGTAGACCGGAAATTTAAGTACGGCATGGAGGTCGTCCTACAAAGATTTACGCAAACTTGCATAGTGCAACTAGTACCTCTCCTCAATGTTGCGCACTATAGACGCGCTGTCCCGGCCGTAACAACCGTAAGACAGTGTCGAATATAACCGCTTACATACTGAGGAGCTGTAATGACCCGTATCGCAACCCCACCTATTGACTCCGCAAAAGGTCTTACAGCGGAGGTGTATGCCCAGATAAAAAAAGCTGCAGGCAGTGTTCCGAACACCTTTGCTGTGATCGGTGCTCATGGCCCAGCAGCATTGCGCGCCGTACTTCAAGCAGAAGGCGTGCTCGGCAACGGAACGCTGTCGAAGCAAGATCAGGAGACGGTCAAGCTCCTCGTCAGTCAAATTGCCGGTTGCGACTATTGTGTAGCTGCACACACCGCGCTGGGGAAGATGACCGGACTTTCTTCAGACGTCCTCGCTAAAGTGCGCGCCGAACAGCCGACCGCTGACGCGAAGAGAGATGCCCTGGTTAGGTTCGTGTCCATATTGCAAAGAACCAGTGGAACGTTGCCCGAAGAGGAGTTGAATGCCATTAAGGCTGCCGGTTACACGAATGAGCAAATTGTGGAAATTTGCCTTGCCATTGCGTTGACTACGTTCACAAATGCATTCAATCGTTTGAACGACACCAAACTCGATTTCCCCAAAGTGTCTTAAGTTCGTCGTGGCCAAGCAGGCGGTCGCTTGGTCACCTTCTTTAAGTCCGTCGCAAAAACGGCATTTCTATCTCAGCGAGAAGATCGGCATGCGCGCATTTCTTCCTGAATCAAGTGGCATTCCAGTTCAACAGACTCTTTCTGCCGACTACCGAATAGTCAGCGACTTGCTACGTCGGGCCGGCATAAGCATGAGTGGGGAAAACGCCTGGGATATGAAACTGCACGATGCGAGCGTTCCACGGGAAGCTCTCACCAGGGGTAACCTCGGTCTGGGAGAAGCGTACATGGCCGGTTCTTGGGATGCAGAGCAATTAGATCAGTTTTTTTACAAGCTTCTACGCTCGAGAATAACGGACAACATTCACCCTTTACGGTTGCTAAGACATGTCGTAGCGGCCAAGCTGTTCAATCGCCAAAGCGTCAGGCGCGCAAAGATTGTCGGCAATATGCATTACGACCTGGGGAATGACTTTTACGAGCAGATGCTTGATTCGCGCCTGACTTATACGTGCGGCTATTGGGCTAATGCGACTGATCTCGAACAGGCTCAAGAAGCGAAATTGGATCTCATCTGCAGAAAGCTGTGTTTGAAGCCTGGAATGTCGCTACTCGATATCGGCTGTGGATGGGGAAGTTTAATGGCATATGCCGCCGAGCATTACGGCGTGCGTGCGGTAGGGGTAAGCATTTCTCGGGAACAGGTTGCCTGGGCTAAATCAAGATATCAACACCTGCCGTTAGAGTTCCATTTCGAAGACTACCGAAATATAGGCGGGACGTATGACGCGATAGCAAGTGTTGGTATGTTCGAACATGTCGGAAGGAAGAACTTCGGGGTCTATATGGATGCCGCACATCGAGTTCTGAAGCAAGACGGTTTGTTCTTACTACACACGATAGGGAAGAACGTTCGGAATACGACGCCAGATCCCTGGATAGATAAGTACATTTTTCCTAACGGCGATTTACCCTCAATCGGGCAAATTGGCGATGCTCTGGATGGCCTCTTTCGTGTGGAGGACTTGCACAACTTCGGTGCAGATTATGATCGGACGTTAATGTCTTGGTTCGACAACTTTGACAGGTCATGGCCTATGTTTGCCGATCGCTTGGGGCCGACCTTTTACCGAATGTGGAAGTACTATTTGCTGTCGTGTGCCGGTGCATTCCGGGCGCGCGACATACAGCTTTGGCAGTGGGTGCTATCGAAAGATGGAGTGCCGGGTGGCTACCGACGAGAAGAAATTTGATGCCGAAGATCTGTATGTCGATCCATCGGTTGTGTTGACTAATTTTCCTATCGCTTCATTCGGCTCCCTCATGGGGTTGATGGGACTGTCGTTGGCCTGGCAACAGGCGCATTCTGTGTTCGGCTCCCCGATTTGGGTTGTTTACATCATCGGCGCTATTGCTACATTGGCGTTCGGCGTACAGTCGGCAAGTTATTTAAACAAAGTCATTAGAACACCATCGAATGTGGTAAGCGAGTTTGCGAACTCGAGCTCGGCCAGTCTTTTTGGCGCGCCGTTGATCGTGATGTTGCAGTTGCCCTTGTTCGTCTCACAGATAAACATTCTTGCTGCGAGGATCATCTGGGTAATTGGCACTGCTTGCATGATTGGCTTCACGTTTTTGATGGTTCTAAGATGGATAGACGTTAAACAGCTTCGTATTCATGCGTCGCCGTCCTGGATAGTTCCGGTCGTTGGATTAATCATTGTGCCGCTGGCAGTACCTTCTCTAGGATGGTCATTCTCCGCGCGAAGAGTAATGGTGTTTTGCTGGGCTGTCGGGTTTTTTCTGCTTGTGCCGGTTTTTACTCTTGTTCTATCGCGTCTAATGTTTGAAGACCGCATACCCGATTCTGTGCAGCCATCGCTTTTGATTCTTGTTGCGCCGTTTGCAGTCGGATTTACTTCCTATACCGAAATCGTTCCGAAATTTGACCTATTCGCCGAAGGGCTAGTCATGATTTCGGCCTTTGTGCTACTCGCTTTAGCCGGACGCTTGCGACATTTGATGAACTGCTGCCCTTTCCGACTAGCCTGGTGGGCCGTCGCCTTTCCTCTCGCTTCGTCCGCAAGTATGGCCATTAAGTACGCCAAGTATGAAGGGGACAACATTTCTATGTTTATCGCGGAGACGATGCTCGCGATCGCGACGATAGTCATCATTGCATTGTTTGTTCGAACCATCATGGGGATGGTGCGTGGCGACATCAAGATCTTCGTATCGCAATCACTCTGAATGGCGTGGAAGAAAACAGTTACTGCCGAATAGATGAGCATGTTAAGCAGTATGAGACAAATGTGCGAGGAGCGTACGCTATGAAACAAAAGGTCGTGTTGATCACTGGAGCGCTTACAGGAATTGGCAGAGCGACTGCGCTGCAGTTCGCTGCTTCGGGCGCGGATGTTGTGATATCAGGAAGGAGCACGGATGCAGGAGAAACCTTGCTGTCCCAGTTGATACAGCGTGGCGCTAACGCCATATTTGTGCCGGCGGATGTCCGTGACGAAGCAGAGGTACGCGAGCTGGTGGCGCTGACGGTCGACCGATTTGGTCGTCTTGATGTCGCTGTCAATAATGCGGGTACCGAAGGAAAGCGCAGTCTAATTTATGATGAAACGGTTGAGAACTATCAGGATACGTTCGATACCAACGTTCTCGGCACATTCCTTTGCATGAAGCACGAGTTAGTGGCAATGCTGATCCAGAGAAGTGGCTGCATTGTTAATCTATCGTCCATGGTGGGGCATGTTGGTTTTGGGGGGGCGTCGTTGTACACGGCCAGCAAGCATGCAATCGAAGGTTTGACGAAATCGGCAGCCCTTGAAGTCGCTCCGCGCGGTCTACGCGTTAATGCGGTTGCGCCAGGTCCGGTAGCAACTGACATGCTGGAGCGATTCACTGGCCGCGATATGCAGGTAAAGAACGAATTATTGCAGTCGATTCCTGCGAAGAGGGCAGCACATGTCGACGAAATAGTGAAGACTATCGTCTTTCTTGCGAGCGATGACGCCCCCTTTTTAACAGGTCAGGTTATTACGGTCGATGGCGGCTTCACCGCACAATAGCCGCTCGGCAAGACGCAGGGGGATGATTCTGAGGTTGCCGATTAACTGAAACATCCAGCAAACAAGAGATACCCTTGCGCGCGCGATTGATATTAGTAACCTCATCAGAGCGCCACCAACGTTGCGTTTACCATTCAAAAGCGTGGCACGTCCTTCTAGAGCGTCGACAACCTTACCAAACTCTTCGTCCCCGACCTAGAATTTCTCCGACCATGGACGAACGTCGATCTCCTGGGACCACGCGCTGCGTGGCTGCCGATGCACTTGTAGATAGAGTTCGGCGATCGCGTCAGGCGCTAGTAGTGAGTGTTCGGCCCGTTCAGCCGCGAGATGGCGATAGCGCTCGGACTCTATCTGGCCGTCGATGACCACGTGGCAGACGTGTACGCCTTGGGGACCAAGCTCGCGGGCCATGCTTTGGGAAAGCGCTCGCAAGCCGAACTTTGGAACCGCCAGGTTTGCGAATCCGGCGCTGCCTCGCAGAGAAGCCGTTGCGCCCGTGAAGATAATAGTTCCATGTCCGCTCTTTACCATCCCGCGTGCCGCGGTTTGCCCGACAAAGAAGCCACCGAGGCAGCCGACGCGCCAGCAATGTTCGAAAGCTGAGGGGTCGATATCGACAACATTGTTCTTTTGGAATGCGCCTGCATTGAAAACGACTACGTCGGGTGCGCCGAACTCGCTCTCGACACTATCGAAAACACGAAGGACGTCTTCGCTATTCGAAACGTCCGCGGTATAAGGTCGTATATCTTGGTTACCTTGCGATGCGATCAACGGCTCCAGCTTCGTTTTATCGCGGCCTACCACGCCAACTTGCATGTTCGCGGTTACGAAACGTTTAGCCAAAGCCCATCCCAGACCGGGTCCAACGCCGAAAATGACCGCTGTTTCACGTCCTGTCATGGGCTTTCCTCATATCGTCTCAGCGCGAATCTTTTAGGTGTTGGTAGGCCGCTGGTACATTGACCGCGTTATGCGCCCACTCGAATAAACTATACTCGCCGTAATGGGTCATGCCGACCGCCTCAAGCGTGGCCTCAACTGATTGGCCTTCGTCGATAGCTTTGCTTACTGCCTTGTCGAGTTCGCGAAGATAGCGAAGCGGGAACTCAATGTCCGCCGGACGCATCGGCCGGCCATGCCCCGGAATGATTGTCGCGTCTTCCGGTAGAAAATCGCGTACACGGGCGAGAGTGGCAATCGTATCCTTATGTCGCCCTTCTAAAAGCCATGGAAGTGCTGGAGACGGCGCCTGGATCATGTTACCGACCCAAAGAACTTTCGCGTCTGGTGCCCAGATCACAAGATCACCGGGCGTTTGTGCGAAGCCAAAATGATGAACTTCGATAACGCGGTGGCCAAGATCAACACTAATCATATCGGGAACGGTAATGTCAGCGGTGCGTGCCTGTACACGTTCGATGCCCTTTCCCTTGCCCATGAGACCGATCATGAAGCGACGATCGTCCTCAAAATTTTCTTCCATGTAGCGTTTTGTCGCCGGATGCTGAATCACAACAGTGCTATCGGGGAACAGGTAGTTCCCATATGCGTGATCACCGTGATAACTCGTGTTCACCAGAAAGCGGATAGGCTTTGGCGTCTCTTGGCGTATGAGGCCGATAAGTTGAGAGGCAAGATCGCCATTTAGCATTGATTCCACGACGAGAACGCTGTGCTCGCCGATAATGAAGCCGGCTGTGGTGGCGACGTGGTCTTTTTCGAACACATCATCGGGCATAACCGCGAATACGCCGGGAGCAAGCTCCTTCGAAGTAAGGTTTACCCGTGCGGCATCCCAAGGAGGAGTAGCCTCCCGCTCATTTTCCTGCGTTATCATATGGTCTCCTTTTGGTACGTTAAACGCGACAAAACGGCATTCCGCTGTCACCAGTCGCCAGCAATGCAGTTAATCAACAAGGGCTTGGTCGGCTGTTACTGCAAATGTAGTAGCTATTACCGCTAAACGGCCCGCCATTACATCGCGACTTGGCGGGCGGCCTGTTCAATTACATCGGCCACAACGCGCGGGTTGGATACGCTGACGGCATGCGATGAATCTACTTCAACTACATGTGAGCGGGCACGTTCGGCTTCAAAATTCTGTTCGGCCAGAGGAATAGCCCGGTCCTGCAGGGTTCGGATTTGCCAGCTGGGTTTGCTGGTCCACGCTGCGGCCGTGACGGGCTCGTTTAGTGCCGCCAGATTCATAGGTCGCTGGGTGGTCAGCATTAGAGCGGCCTGACTCGCGGATACGTCGGCGGCGACGTTAGTATGAAACTTGTCGGCTTGGTACAGAAGATATGTGCCGGTCGTTCCATCGGGCAAAGTGTATGTGGTCGCTTCTACCGATGTGGGAAATGTGCTGCCGGGGAACCGCTCCAGCAAATGTGTGGCCGCTTCCCCTGCCGCCGGCATAATGGAGGCTGCATAAACCAAGCCTTTGACCTTAGGGGAATGTGCGCCGGCTTGGGTAATGACGGCGCCACCGTAAGAGTGCGCAGCCAGGATCAAGGGCCCCGGTATTTTCTCCAACAGGCTGCAAAGGTAGGCCGCGTCTACCGCTACACCTAACAGCGGGTTAGCGAAGGCGACCACTGGGTAACCATCATGTTGGAGCATCTGGATAACGACATTCCAGATTGACGCGTCTTCGAAGGCACCATGCACAAGGACGATGGTGGGCTTGATTGTTTCGATATTCATTTGCTTCCTCTTCAAGACGGTTATGCGCGGATGGCTTCCATTCTTGGAGTCGTCGGTTACGCCTCCAAGGTCTTGCCGGCTGCATGGAACGATGCACTCGTGAACCGACGACTGTGCATATAACGGTTAATGTACAGACGATCATTCGCGCCATGCTGGTGTCACAGCTCGTTTTACAAGTTGCTACACCGCTTTACTCATAGATTTCTTCTTGATGCCACATCTGCACGTGCTATGAAGCAGCGGGGCGCCACATTCGAATGCTATAGAGTCAGCTCTGAGATTTTGACGTCGGCAATCGGTCCAAGAATGGCAGGGTCGAACTCGGCAAGCGATTGACCCACTTCTACTTTGCGCGGCCAGCTTGGATTGCCAAGCGCGCCACGACCAAGCGCAATAATGTCTGCACCATTCCTCAAAGCATCGACTGCCCGTTCGGGATTATGCAAGCTGCCGTTCGCGATGATTGTCATATTGGGAGCGTACCGGCGTGCCAAACTCACTAAGGTGTCTTTGCCTGTTTCGAATGCGGGCTGCCAGGCTTCGAATTCGGTAACGTGCAGATAGTCCAAATCCATAGCAGCCAAGCCGCCGAAGATCGTCTCAGCGTCAGCCTCCTTTTCGGCCCATTTGTGATAAAAGTCGTTGACTTTTCCTTGCGAGATCCGAATCCCAACTACGGCGTCTTTTCCTACGGCGCCTCTTACCGATTTGACGACTTCTTCATAGATTTTCAGACGTTGTTTTGTGCTACCTCCCCACTGATCCACACGTTGGTTCGCGTAATCTGTCAAAAACTGATCCAACAGGTACCCGTTGGCTCCATGAATTTCAACGCCATCGAAACCGGCGGCTTTCGTGGCTAGTGCTGCTGAGGTGCCGAATCCGGCGATGACGTCGCTGATCTCTTCGTCCGTCAAGGCGCGTGGCAGTCGATATGGGCCATTGCCACGATAGAACACCATTTGCTCGCCTCGCGGTTGTACAGACGACGGAGCGACGGTAACGTCACGGAAGCGGTTGCCTTGAGCAAGTGCGCCTGAATGCAAGAGTTGCGCAACGATGCTGGCGCCGTTTTCATGTACTTGGTCGACGACGTTCTTCCAGCCCTGCGCCTGTTCTTCGTCAGATAAGCCTGGTTGGAATGCATACGTTTGCGAGTATGCTTGGTCGATATAACTTCCCTCTGTAATGACCAAACCAAAACCGCCTTTAGCGAAGCGAGAGTAGTACCGCACCATCTGGTCCGTCGCCACGCCTTCTTCGGTTGCAGTGACACGTGTCATTGGCGCCACCGCAAGCCCGTTACGAAGCGACAGGTTACCAATAGATTTCTGATCAAATAGCGGGGAATAGTTCATGTTGTTCTCCAGTTGGTTGATATCGGATTTCAATATAATTTGCGCTAATCTCCTTGTGAATCTCAATAAATGACATGCCTGAATAACGAAAATCGTTACTATGGATATTAAGAACGTCGCTGTTTTTTATGCCGCAGCCACTGGTGGAAGCCTTGCTCACGCGGCAAGGCAGCTGGATCTAACCGCAATGGCCGTGTCTCGTCGCTTGGCTACTCTGGAGCACGACTTGGGTGTGCGCCTTTTGCATAGAACGACACGAGCTATCTCCCTGACGCCTGAGGGAGAAGAGTTCCTGCCATATGCTCGGACGATGCTTGATGCGTCAGACGAAGCGCTGAGTGCATTGCAGCCAAGTGCTACAGGCGCAAAAGGAATACTGCGGGTCACCGCACCGGCAGCTTTTGGGCGGATAGGGGTGATGCCAATCATGCCAGCGCTGTTAGAAGCCAATCCAGAATTACGTGTGGATTTGCAACTTACAGACTCGATGGTAGACCTCGCTGCGAGCGGGATTGATGTGGCGATTCGTATAGCGCCGCTGAAAGAGTCTGAGCTGATCGCGAAATTGGTAACGCCGAACCCGCGGGTGTTATGCGCATCTCCAGCTTATCTAAAAAGAATGGGTGTTCCTCAAAAACTGGATGATTTAAGCGGCCATGATCGGATTCGACTAACCAGTATGCCTCGCTGGCCATTTGTCGTTGAAGGACAAGTGCGGTGGGTGCGGCCCGAGGGACGCTTCTTTTGTAACAGCGTAGAAGGGGTGAGAACAGCTTGTGTCCAGGGGATGGGCATTGCGATGCTTAGCTATTTTGACCTACGTACTGAGTTGGCGGATGGCTCTCTTGTTGTAATCAACTTGAGTGACGCACAACCGGAAGAACTATCTATCTGGGCGATTATGCCGACAAGGCGGTATTTGCCCATGCGAGTCCGGGTTTTTCTTGAATCGCTGGAACGCAGCTTGCGCTGATTGACTGTTGAACCGTTGCTGGACTGATTCCATCGACATCTTTGGTCCGTACATCGTTGGCGACTTAGAATCGCTTCAACAGGTTGGGAGCCTTGTAACCCCGCGCATGAAAAACCCTTTTTCACCTATATAGACGGTGCGATTTCATTGACCCCGCCAAGACTGATGACTTTCGAGCACGTAGTTACAACGTATTTTTACAAAATCCAACAGCATCAATAATTCCTCTTTAGGTACGCTTTCCTTCACTCACGCTGCTTGCAAGAAGCAATTGTGGCGGACGGAAGCTATACACCTTTACGCAGTCATTTGGCAGAGGAAAAAATGCGGATTGGCTCACGGTTGAGATTGGGGTTTGGCTCGATACTGTCACTGTTGCTCTGTATTGCCGGGCTTAGCATCTATGGCATGCATGAGGCAAACAATTCGGTGCAGGGAATTGTCCGCGGCATTGATGCGGAAAAGGAACTGCTCTCCAAGATGTCGGAAGCCACGCACATCGTGTCCACCTCTATTCGCACGGCCGTTCTACTTTCGAACAAAGAAGACATTGAAAAGGAACTTGAAAACGTTGATGAGGCGACTGCACAGTACAAGGAGGCCGATACAGCCCTGAGGCGCTTCTCTCTGGACGACCGAGAAAAGAAGCTTCTTGAGCAGACTGACGCTTGTGCTGCAGAGGCTCTGCCAATCGATGATCTAGTGATTTCACTAGCGAAGGAAAATAAGGACGAAGAGGCGACTAGGCTGTTGTTAACACGTGCTGGTGATGCGACCACGTCTTGGCAAAACGCCCTCAAAAGCTTAATCAAGCTTCAGTCGGATCAGGCTATGCAAGCGGAGATGGAAGTCGAGCAATCATACTGGCAGATGCTGCGATTAACGTTGGGTCTGGCCGGGCTGGCATTCGCTGCAGGTGGATTAATTTCGTGGAAAAGCACTCGTTCGATTACGGGACCTATTAAGGAGGCTGTCCGTATCGCACAGACCGTCGCTTGTGCCAACCTAACGAGTACGATCGATACGTCGGCAAAGGATGAAACCGGCGACCTGCTGCGTGCGTTAAAGAAAATGAATGACAGTCTGGTCAATATTGTAGGCGAGGTCCGGGAGGGAGCTGTTACGATCGCTTCTGCATCGCAGCAGATTGCAAGGGGAAACCTTGATCTGTCCGCCCGTACCGAGCAACAGGCCGGCTCACTGGAGGAAACGGCGGCGTCGATGGAGGAACTGAACTCCACAGTTAAACATAATGCGGATAACGCGCGACGAGCGCACGTGTTGGCGAATAAGGCTTCCACAGATGCTATTAACGGGTGCACCATGGTCGGAAGTGTCGTTAATACCATGGATGACATCAGTGCTTCGGCCCAAAAAATTGCAAGCATCATTGCGGTTGTTGATGACATTGCGTTTCAAACTAATATTCTCGCACTTAACGCCGCTGTAGAAGCAGCGCGTGCCGGTGAGCAGGGCCGCGGGTTTGCGGTGGTAGCAAGTGAAGTCCGCGATTTGGCCCAGCGTTCTGCAACGGCAGCAAAGGAAATTAAAGAGCTCATTACTGCGTCTTCCGAGAAGGTAGATTTAGGAAGCCGTTTGGTTCATGAAGCTGGTACCGCAATGCAAGGAATTGTCGAAAGCATCAAGCACGTCTCAGTGATCATTGAAGAGATCAATAATGCGACGCGTGAACAGGCTTCAGGTATACATCAGGTAACAGAGGCGGTATCGGAGATGGACCAAATGACGCAGCAGAATGCTGCCCTTGTGGAAGAGGCAGCCGCCGCGACGGCTTCTCTTAATCAACAGGCAGAGGGTTTAGAAAAAGCAGTCGGCATTTTCAGGCTCGATCACGATCAGTCCTCTGATACGGAAGTCGAGCATAGCCAATTACCGGGCGACGTTAGTACGGCTAATTTGAGAATTGCCTGATGTCACTTAGAAACGAAGGGCAGCAAAAGATGGTCAGCGGCCACTAATACGACGTTCAGTCACTTGGAAGCAGGTGCGGATTGAAGACCACTTCCCATAGATGCTCGTCCGGATCCTGAAAATAACCAGCGTAACCGCCATAGAAAGTCTCCGTAGCGGCTTTTACTATCCTTGCACCTGCCTTTTTGGCCCGAAGCATCGCCGCATCTACATCGTCTTTCGACGAGACGTTATGTCCCAAGGTAAATTCAAGAGCGCCTCCTGCTTGGGCTGATAGTCCAGTGTCAGCAGCGATGCTCGTTCTCGGCCATAACGCAAGTTTCAGCCCACTCTGCATATCGAAAAATGCGACGGCTCCATTTTCGAACTCAGTACCGATAATGCCCTCAGTGTGAAATCCCATCCCTTCGCTATAGAAGGCGACGGACTTTTCTAATTCCGCTACTCCCAAGGTGATGACCGAAATTCTGTTTTTCATGAAGTTCTCCATAAATGAGATTAATAGAAAACATCACCTTGTAGATACGCTGGGCGAACGCGCGACCCTACTCCTTCGTATCAACTGAAGGTGAAGGTCGCGGGTCTGGAAGATCCAGTACAGAGTTCCGAGAAGGAACGACCGGACTAACCAATACCGGTCTGTCTTTTCCGACAATGAATATTAGCCGTGTAAACAAGTCCATGCAAACGGTGGATAAGGGGAATGTGGGTCATCTCGCTCCTAACAGCTTGGCTAACCTAGCTTCACGTCCTATTCGGTCGAGTATTCCGCAGCCGCTTTGGCTGTGTGCAGGGCTTTCTCCCATGTGTCGAAAGCGATATCGTACTTCTCTACCGAACCGTTTTCCCCGACGAAGCACGTCCACCAGCCCGACGCGTCACGGACTATCGCGATGTCATTTTCGCGACAGTGCTCTTCGATCGATTCGTGCTCGTGGAGCGTAACGATCCTCACGCCTCGGTGATGAATTGTCGTAGCCATGGATTTTCTTCTTCTTGGTATTGAAAGTACGGCCTACTCGCATCGATGCCCGGTTGGTATGCCAGCGTAACGATAACCAGGCGCGAGGCTAGCGGATCGCAAGTCTGCCGGCGGGCGATCGTCTCATGCGAGTCTGCTTCGTGCGGCTTACTTTTCCGAGACGCTGCGATTCTTATCGATGACCGCGATCACGATCAGCATGTACGAGATCAGCCGGAACAGGTAGCCAATCGGTGTATCGTCGCTCGCCTGTGCGCCCTGTACCAGGAAAAAGCGGTTGACGCCCTGGATCAGGAAGGACACGGCGAAATACAGAAAAAAGCGGTCGTGCGTCGTCTTCCAGAAGCGCAGGAAGAACAATGCGGCGATTAGCGACGCCATACCGATGGCGCCGGTCAGTAGGTAATTGACGCTCATGATTTTTCCTTATTCTTCCCAGATCAAGCCATATAAAAGAGGAATCAATGCGGCTAGCGCCATGACCAGCCGCCAGGTGGTCAGGTCGAGCGCCGGGCCGGACAGCTTGTCTGCGAGCAGCAGCAAATTATTGACTGTCAGTCCGGCAAAACAGAGGCCACTCCAGAACAGCAAGCGATAGCGGGAGCGCAGGTAGCTGCGCAGCAAAAGGATGGTGCAGCCGAGTGAGGTCAGCATGCAGAGCGCGTAGATAAGTTTTCCCATTAGTCCCTCCGCCATTTAAAGGCGTCTGCAAATTGTTGTACTTTCTTGCTGCTGGCCGAGTGGACCAGGTTTGTGATGCCGATCAAGTCCGCCTGGTAAGCCTGTGCCAGCTTGTCGACTATCTCGCGTAACGACGGATGACTCGGCTCATAACGATAGTTGCCGGACGCATCTTCGATCGGCGCCAGGAAACCGCCATGGTGCAATGCTTCGATCAAGTCTGCAGCCTGCCGTGTTCCGATGTACAGCCGTCGCGCCAGGATGTCGGCATTCCATGCCGGAACAGTTCCGTCGCGCAGGAGCAGCAGGCCCTCTAGATGCGGGATCGAAGGCACGCTCGTTACGATGAATCTTCTGACGTCATCCGGGATGGATGTCCCCTTCATTCCTTATCCTTTACTTTTACTGCCTACCTAACTAGCCCAGGCGGCGATACAGACCAAGCGATGGTTCGATCGGCTTGTAGCGTCCCGTTACCATGCGCAGTTCCGCTTCGCTTTCCGAATCAAGACTCAAGATGCCGAATGCTGACAGGCTCTCGTCGAACACATGCAGCGAACGGCGGCGGAGTGCTTGCCCGAAGTCCTTCATCGCACGGCGGCACAGAACGAGCTGGAACTCGTTGAACGATGCATCGCTGGCCAAATCAGATTGGGCCCACACGATGTTTTGCCGCAGGGAAGGCGAAATCATAAACGCGTCCCCATGCGGTTCACAATATGCAATCAGCTCTGCCTTACCGCCGGCGCGGCGGTAATTCTCTGCGTAGGCTGGCATATGATTGGCTGGAAATCCCGCGCTCATCGTCGCTGACACCACGTCCTGATTCGCGTGCGTAACGAAGATGCGGGTCTTGCCGTACACGCCTTCCTCTTCCAGCAGGATCGCTGTTGAAAACACTTCCTCGGCGCTGCTGCATTCCGGCAGCCATACATTCGGCGCAGGCCACGAGCGCAGTTCGCGCGCCACGCTTCGCAACGCGATCTGGTAGGCGGTGTGCTCGAACATCGCGGTCGGGCGTGCGTATAGCATCCGCACCAGCGCATCGCCGAAGACAGGATGATGCAGGACCAGATCCTGCAGCGCCGACAGGGTCGACAGCTGGTGTTCGATCATGAAGGCATGCAGCCTGACCTTCAATGCTGTCGGCTCGTACGCGCGGAAGTCGTCGCCGCGTGCGCGATACAGACCTTCGAACAGTAGTGCCAGTTCGATGTCTTCAATTGCCGCGCGCGGTGCCACGGAGCTTGTCGTCACCGGAACAGCCATACACGCATCAGTGACAGCAGTTGTGCCACATCGACCGGCTTGGTGATGTAGTCGGAGGCGCCGGCTGCGAAGCACTTGTCACGGTCCCCCTTCATCGCCTTGGCGGTCAGCGTGATGATGGGTAGCGACTTGAACTTGTGGATTTTTCGGATCGCTCGCATCGTGTCGTAGCCGTCCATCTCCGGCATCATGATATCCATCAGCACGATCTCGACATCCGGATCGTTCTCAAGGATCGCAATGCCGTCCTTGCCGTTTTCGGCGAACACCACCACCATGTTTTGCCGCTCCAGCGCGGTGGTCAGCGCAAAGATGTTGCGCAGGTCGTCGTCAACGATCAGCACCTTGCGCCCGCTCAGGTCGTTCTGCGCGGCGTAGACCTCTTCGAGCATGCGGCGCTGTGCCTCCGGCAGGCTGGCCTGCGAGCGATGCAGGAACAGTGCGGTTTCGTTCAGCAGGCGCTCGGGTGAGTTGGCATCCTTGATGACGATTGTCTTCGCCACACGCTTGAGCTTGGCGACTTCCTTGCGATCAAGTTCCTTGGCGGTGTAGATCACAATCGGCAGATTGTGCAGGCGCTTGTCCTTGCTGATGACATCCAGCAGCGCAAAGCCATCCATGTCGGGCAGGGTCAGGTCCAGCACCATGCAATCGAACTGTGTGGTCTTCAGCGCTTCCAATGCCGCGTTCGCCGTATCGACCGCCGTGATGTGCAGGTCGGTATTGCCGATCAGCTCGACAATGTGCTTGCGTTGCACTTCGTTGTCTTCAACCACGAGCAGATTGCGTTTGCCGCGGAAGTGGAATTTCTGAACGCGCGCAAATTCTTCTTCCAGTCGCTCGTGCTCGACCGGTTTGATGAGCCAAGAGATCGCGCCCTGGCGCAAGCCGCGTTCTCGTTCGTCCGAAATCGACAGCACATGCACCGGGATATGCCGAGTGGCAGGATCGCGTTTCAGCCGATCGAGCACCGTGAAGCCGTCGCTATCCGGGAGATCGATGTCGAGGAAGATCGCTGATGGCATGTAGTCGCGGGCCAATGTCAGCGCCGAATCGCCGCTGAAGGTCACGATGCCCTTGAAATCCTTTTCGCGCGCATAGCCCAGCAGGATCTTAGCGAAACGCGAGTCGTCCTCGACGATCAGCACCGCTGGATCGCCGGGAGCGACGATGTTGCGATCGTCGAACACGGCTTCCGGTGGCGTGAAGATTTGCGATTCAGCCAGATCGTTGCTTGGCGCCGGCGGATACGCGACAGCCGGATGCGGGCCTGCCAGCTCTTCCTCTTTGCCTAACGTCAGTGAAAGTGGTGCGTTCTTTGCCTGCGAGACGTAATTGCCAAAACCGGAGCGTTCATAGGGCAGGTACAGCGTGAACGTGCTGCCCGAACCGACCGTGCTGGTGACGCGGATTTCGCCGCCCAGCAAGCGCGCTAGTTCGCGGCTGATCGACAGGCCGAGGCCGGTGCCGCCATAGCGGCGTGCGGTGCTGCCGTCGGCTTGCTGGAAGGCTTCGAAGATCAGTTGCAGCTTATCGCTCGGAATGCCGACGCCCGAGTCGGTGACAGCGAAGGCAAGCACGGCATCGGCGTTGCCGAGATGCGGATGGTCCGATGTCCAACCTGATTCGGCCAGACCGATATCGAGGCGCACGCCGCCGGTTTCCGTAAATTTGAATGCGTTCGACAGCAGGTTCTTCAGAATCTGCTGCAGGCGCGTTGTATCGGTCATGATGGAAGCGGGCAGGCGCTCGTCCAGCACGATGCGGAAGTCGAGATGCTTGGCCTCGGCCATGTGGCGGAAGGTGCGCTCCACATAGTTCGCCAAGATCGGCATGCGCGATTCACTGACTTCCAGGGTGACGGTGCCGGATTCAATCTTCGACAAGTCGAGAATGTCGTTGATCAGGATCAGCAGGTCGCTGCCGGAACCGTAAATCGTTTTTGCATATTCGACCTGGCTATCGGTCAGGTTGCCGCGCGGGTTATCGCCCAGCTGCTGCGCGAGGATCAGCAGGCTGTTGAGCGGCGTGCGCAACTCGTGCGACATGTTGGCGAGGAACTCGGACTTGTACTTGGAGGACAACGCCAACTGTGTGGCTTTTTCTTCCAGCGCCAGTTTTGCCTGCTCCACTTCGTGGTTCTTGTGCTCCACTTCGCTGTTTTGTTCCGACAGCAGGCGCGCTTTTTCCGCAAGTTCCTGGTTGGTCTGCTGCAGTTCCTGCGCCAGCGATTGCGATTGCGTCAGCAAACTTTCGGTACGACTGTTCGCCTCGATCGTATTCAGAACCACACCGATCGATTCCATTAGCTGATCAAGGAAGCCCATGTGGGTTTGCGTGAAGCGGTCCAGCGATGCGATTTCGATGACGGCCTTGATCTGCTGTTCGAACAGGATAGGCAGCACGACGATATTGGTCGGTGGGGCCGAGCCCAATCCTGACGAGACCGAGATGTAGTCGCGTGGAATATTGGTCAGCCAGACGCGGGTTTTTTCGAGCGCGCACTGGCCGACCAGGCCTTCGCCAGGTGCGAATGAGGTCGGAAGCTTCTTGCCTGAGCGATAGCCATAACTGGCGATCATGCGCAGGCGCGGATCGGGCACGCCGGAATCCATCATGTAGAACACGCCGTGGTGTGCCGAAACAAGCGGCGCGAGCTCGGACAGAATCATCGTCGTCACCGCTTCCAGATCGCGCTGGCCCTGCAGCAAGCGGGTGAAGCGCGCGAGGTTGGTCTTCAGCCAGTCCTGCTCGGCGTTCTTCTGTGTGGTTTCCTTCAGGTTGCGGATCATCTCGTTGATGTTGTCCTTGAGATCTGACACCTCGCCGCGCGCTTCCACCTGGATCGAACGCGACAAGTCGCCGCGCGTCACGGCGGTCGCCACTTCTGCAATCGCGCGCACCTGCGTGGTCAGGTTTGCCGCCAGCTGGTTCACGTTCTCCGTCAGGTTCTTCCAGGTGCCGGACGCGCCAGGGACGCTTGCCTGGCCGCCGAGCTTGCCTTCCACACCGACCTCGCGTGCCACCGTCGTCACCTGGTCGGCAAACACCGCGAGCGTGTCCGTCATCTCGTTGATGGTGTTGGCCAACGAAGCGATCTCGCCCTGCGCCGCCACCGTCAGCTTCTTCTTCAGGTCGCCGTTCGCCACCGCCGTCACGACGCCAGCAATACCGCGCACCTGCGCGGTCAGGTTGGCTGCCATGAAGTTCACGTTTTCAGTCAGATCTTTCCAGGTACCGCCGACGCCTTTCACCTGCGCCTGGCCACCGAGTTTGCCTTCGGTACCGACCTCGCGCGCCACACGGGTCACTTCGGATGCGAAAGAGGAGAGCTGGTCCACCATCACGTTGATGGTGTCCTTCAATTCCAGAATTTCACCCTTCACGTCTACCGTGATTTTCTTCGACAGGTCGCCGTTCGCCACAGCCGTCGTCACGTCCGCGATGTTGCGGA